>Ga0210003_1002056_pt1 | contig 17241 bp, 32 predicted proteins | sample LantaG_FD_182804 | JGI IMG/M metagenome (GOLD analysis project Ga0210003, IMG submission 182804) | Deep subsurface microbial communities from Baltic Sea to uncover new lineages of life (NeLLi) - Landsort_02402 metaG (SPAdes) (version 2) | ecosystem: Environmental > Aquatic > Marine > Oceanic >...
AAGATATCCTCATCCTTAGGCGGAGGAAATACCTTACCATATTTTACATATTTTAAAGGGCGACAGTGATAATACATTAATATTCCCAAGAAAAAATCAAACTTCCGAATTCATTGTGTTCGTCTTGTGTTTTATGTTCTTTACTTCTGATATTATAAGCATAAGTTATTTCAAAAGACTTAATACCAACAACAGCTCCTAACGTTAAATCTCCAACAAAATCTTCTTTATCAACACTATGGCTATCTTTAAACAAATTTCCGTCTAAAAAGAAATTCCTCGCAACATACCTGCCATCAGTACTAATAAATGTATAAACATGCCAATTGAAAAGCTCCCTATTAACTGGCTCCATCATTAAAGGCCCATAATCCTCTGGCAAATTGTAACCAGCCCTCAACATACACCCAGCATTAGCAAAAGTATGGATAGTGCCAAGTGCTAACCCATAATGGGGAATTACTTCAACATAATTACATACTTTGTATTTTAACTTTTCTTGCCATATTAAATTAACGCCAACCTCGTCACCTAACTGATTACCCCACCCCATAGGCTCTTTGCTATCAATTAACTCATGTATAAATTTCTGTGTCTCGCCTGCTAATGACGCATCACCTGTAACACCTATATCTACTTCAAAAAAATCATGCCTTCTTGCCGTAGAAGCCTGAAATGAATACCCAAAATATAACCATCCGCCATAGGGTCTATCTTCCTCTATTAGTTGGGGTATAGTGATATTAGTTGGACTATACATATATTGACCAAGCGCATAAGTAACCCTTTTTTCTCTGCCTTTAAAAAAATTGTCTAAACAAGGTGGAATATTTTCATTCCAATAAGTAAGCTTTGTTCCATGTGTGTAAGCCCTATCTGTATGACTAAACACATCATTATCTAAAGAAAGGCTACTTCCTCCAGCAAAACTTATAATTGGTATAAAAACCAAAACAACCAATATCTTGATAAGGTTATGATACATAAAAACCTCTAAAAGTCAATTAATATTTAAAAGAATATCTATTGAAGAATTCAAAATCTTTGATTATTTTACCTTTAATTTTTTTCTTAAGGGATTTATTCCAATCAATCTCAAGTCTCCTTTGAGTGGGAGTAAAGTTTAAATGCTTAACAGAAGCCTCTATATGCTTTTCATCTTGTTTTAAACCTAGAAAATCAATAATACGACAAACTTCTTTTCGAGGCTCTTTTATTAAATCATCATGATAAATATCAATCCATTGAGAAGGATACATCTCCTTCATAATACTCATGGTCTTAACACTTTGACGGAAATGAGTAAAGTTAAAACTTTTACTCGACTGAATTTGAGCTGAAATCATATCATATGGATTTCTAATTACATGAATAAACATACATGGAAGGGTGGTAACTTCCTGAACCATATCAATCTTTCGCTTGATTTTATCTCTTCTTTTATTAATGTCTGTATTTGCCTTAGATCGCAATGTTCTAGTCGTTTTATCGCTTTTTTTATCACCAATAACATTAATAATAGAATTCTTGTTTTTTATTTGACCTTCTATCACATGCTTATATACTTCCCCTTTTACACCGCCAGACCACCTACCTTTTTTATTTAATTTTGAAGATCTTTTAATAATAGCGGAAAAAACCTTATCCTTTTCCCAACCTTTCCTCAAAATAGGGGTAAGGATGTTAACTTCATGAGATATAATAGCATTTGGATGAGCATCAATTATACTTCCAACAGCACTTGAGCCACTCCTTGCATACCCTACAAATAAGCAAAATTTGTTTATATCTAGTTCCATATGCCTTAATTATACAGCTTTTGAAAGGATTTTTCGTGTCTAAACAGAATAATATTGTATGAACTGGTATATAAAATCAATAGCTCACGAATACATGTTTAAGAATGCTGGGAAAGCTGGCGACTTCAAAATAACAGATATGTCTAGGTGGGTTCAAATGCATCGCCTTATATCAAAAGGATTAGGTATAGATGTCAATGAAAAAGATATTGATGGAAATATAAGAAAAGTACCACCAGAAGATATAGAAAGATTTATGCAACTTAGCGATGTTATAAGAACACTTACTGACAAACTAGGAAGATTGCCTAGATTCACTTCTATACTTGCGGAATGGCTTAAAAGACGACCAGATGAGGTAAATGTAATCCCAATTGAAACGTTAAAACTTCTTGAAAAACAACCTGAAATAATTGCAGAACTTCCCAAAAGTGTACAAGATGCACTGCCTATAGAGGTGAAAATAGAAGATGCCTTAACTATTTAATAAGTATAAATCGTTAATGAGCTTTTATCATAATCTACATCGAATTGATCATTTAACCATAATTCCAAATTACCAACAGTAACTATCCCAGCCCCAGACTGAACCTCTCTAGTAACCTGTTCCAAATCTACATTAACAGAACCTTGTTTTCTTGTATCTTCATGCTCACTCCAAGATGAAAATTCATAAGGAACTTGAATAGAGCCATTTATGCCAATACCTATATGATTAATACCCCATGAACGTGCCTCTACATCTATACTGAATTTTACCTCAACTTGAGAAGTAGCCTCTATATCATAATCACTAAGTCCATACATACTCACTTTTATATTAGCAGTATATGTCTCAGAACCTAAATTGTCAGCTTTTTTATACCATGTAGTCATTTCTTAACTCCTATCAACACTCATTATTTAATAATTCATAAAAAATAAAAAAATACCTAGGTTTATTTATGTTTTTGAAAGAATTATACACATTATGACACATTACATCGAAAATACCTTAAACAAAATAGATAGAGTATTCACAAATATAGAAAACGAAGTCTTAGACGAATACAACCAAGGGAAAATAAGCGGGAAAGAGATGGAAAACATCGTTGCATGGTGCGAAAAAATGAGAAATATCAAGAAAAAAGAACTCATAGAACAATCATAGTATATCAAAAAGGCTCGGTTCGTCATTTTCTAATTCAACTACTGGCTCTTCACTATATAATGGAAGCAGTAAGTCTTTGAACTCATCTGTTTTGACATAAAAAGGTGATATATACCACATCCCAATTTTGTAATCAGCATAACTAACTTTAAGTTTTTGATAATATAACTTAGCAAAACAATCGTCAATGCTTCTATATTCATGATAATAAGACAAATTATTCTCTAATTTATGTTGAGCATAATCAGGAATGTGAATGTTATCATACTCTATTTGTTCTGAAGAAAATTCTATATAAGCCCCTCTTCCTCCAATAACTATTCTCGTATAACCTGTCGCCAAAAGAAGTCCTTTTTGTGTATAAAACTTGATAGAGGAATCTCCATCTAAAGGAATAGCAAACCTGTCTTTTAGAAACCGCTTCATATTATTTGTATTATAGTCTTTGTTTCTTCTTTTTTTTCTTTTTTCTCAATAAAGATGGGGCGATGTCATTTCGTTTCTGAATAACCTCATAATCGCTATAAATCTGCTGAGGAGAAACGGAATCTTCACCAGAAATAGGAGTCGATGTCATTGGTTGAGATGGAGAAGAAGATGCTGAAGGGCTAACTGAAGCTTCTTTTTTAGCTGTTTTGTACCAATTCATATTAATATTATTCATATAGATGGGCAAAATAACCTCCTTAATATCAAGGGTTTTAACGGATATTTCAAGAATATAAGTTATATGACTACCAAAAAATTATATATAGAAATGGTTGAAGTCTGTATCAATTATTCAGACTTGCTCAAAATTACCTTGCCAACAGCTAAACTGCATTTTGATAACATTGTTATTGTAACCAGCCCAGAGGATAAAAAAACAATAGGGGTAATCAACTGTTGCCACTAAATCTACAAAAAATTACAAATTTCTAAAAATAAAAGAAGGATTTTTGGTATAATATTGATAAATAATTAGGAGAGATGAATGAGTATTACTAAAGTTATGAAAAAGCTTCAAGAAAAAGAATATAAAGTGGTTAGAGTTTCAAAGACTGAATTTGAAATTGATAATGGCGACATCTATCCAATTCCCTTTGAATTAGATAAAGTTCCCACAGTCAAGCAATTTCAAAAAATGATAGACAACTCAAAAGACCTTATGCTTGAGATATTAAAAAATAATGGATAAATTACTTACAATAGGACAGGTTTCAGATATATTAGGCGTATCTGATGAAACCTTAAGAAATTGGGATAGAGATGGTTCTTTGCCTTCTGTTAAAACCAAAGGTGGACACAGAAGATGGAGAAAATCGGATGTTGACAATTTCATGGGAACACCTAAAGAAGATGATTCTGAAAAGCCTGTTTGTATTTATGGTAGGGTAAGCAGTCATGACCAAAAGCAGAAAGGGGACTTAGATCGCCAACTTCAAAGATTGTCTGAATATTCCGCTAAAAATAAATATCCAGTTGATTACATTCTAAAAGATGTTGGTTCAGGACTATCCGATTCTAGAAAAGGATTACTAAAATTATTTAATTTAGTGGTTGAAAAGAAAATTTCTAAAGTTATAATAGAGCATAGAGATAGGCTAACTCGTTTTCAGTATAACTTTTTCGAGTTCTTTTTTGATAGTTATGGAGTCGAGATTGAAGTAGTAGAGAAAAAGAATTCTGATGGAAATGAAGAACTTGTTGAAGACATTATGATGCTTATGGCTAGTTTTTCAGGTAAGCTTTATGGAAGAAGAAGTGCTCAAAGGAGAAAGAAAAATGGAAAAGATTCCGAGTAAACAAATATCATTTATTAAGATTAATCCTAAAGGCAATGAAGAGATTTATGATGGACTAATACAATGGAATAATAATATTTTTTATTTTAAATTTGAGAATGACTTCGACAATGGTAATAGGTATTTTGTATATGATAATCACAACAATCCTATCTCCTATTTTAGCATCTTAACTACAGATGATGATTTTTCAGAAGAAGATATTTATATGGGAGATGTCAAATATAAATCATGAAAATAATCAGGTCAACAAAATGTAGTACTAAATTTACTACGAATAAAAAAAAGACAGAACTTCAAACCATATTGGAAGAGTATGGTAAAGTAGTTAATGTCTTTATTGATTATTTTTGGGATAAGGAAGTTAAAAAGACTGAATTACTAAAACCTATTGTTGACATCCCTAAAGACACTTGGTTGTCTGCTCGTTTAAGAAAAGTAGCAGCTAGAGAAGCACTTGATATGATTTCTGCCGCTAAAGAAAGATGGAAAGACGAGCCATCCAAGTTAGTCAAGCCCGTTCATAAAGGGAAGAGAATGTATGTTTCATGTACTATTGCAGAACTCCAAGATGCTAAGAAAACAGAAGAATTTGATGCTTGGTTACATTTGGCTTCAATAGGCAACAAGATAACGATGAATATTCCGATTCGTTTTCATAAGCACTACAATAAACTCTGCATTAAAGGAAAAAGACTCAACTCTTATATCATCACAGATAGATATGTTCAGTTTGTATTTGAGATAGAAACAGGAGCTAAGAAAGAAGGTAAGAAATGTATTGGAATTGATACAGGAATAAACGCTTTAGCTTCTCTGTCAACAGGCGAACAATTAGGATTAGATATCAAACAGGGGATTGAACGAGTTAAAAGATGTAAACAAGGTTCTAATGGTAAATTAAGAGCTAGAAGAGCATTGAAGCAAAGAATTGATGAAGTAGCGAAAGAGGTTATCAAGAAAGATGTTGATTTGATTGTAGTAGAATCTTTAAAGAATTTGGGTAAGAACTCAAAAGTCAAACGTTTATTGACTAAAAATATTAGACGTTCTATTGGTAGTTGGAATTGGAAATATTGGTTGACAAGGCTAGAAATGGCTTGCGAGACTAACCGTGTTAGTTTTCGTCAAGTAACGCCTTATTATACCAGTCAGACCTGTCCATCGTGTAGTCATACCGACAGGAGGAATCGTTCAGGAGAAATGTTTCAGTGTCAGAGTTGTGGCTACACTGATAATGCAGATATAAATGCGTCTAGAAACATTTTGAACAGATTTCTCACAGGAAAGTACGGTTCCTGTTACAAACCAGAAAATATACAAAAATTATCCACTAGTGGATTTTTGTAAGTTTAAAGGAACGGTATGTGAAGAAAACAATGTAGAATGTGTCATTACTAATAGAATGTATGAAAACAAGAATGATAAGTTAAATAAGGGAAAGGCAATAAACGAGGGCATAAAGAAATTAAAGCAAAAAGACTGGCTCCTTATCACAGATGCCGATATTGCGTTCCCAATTAATACAAGAGATATTATAGAAAGAGATGCTATAGAAAAAAAACAAAATGTATTGTGCAGCAAGAAGGTTATGCCCAAATTATGAAGAATGGGATCAATATATAAAAGATCCTTCATGGCTTAAAAAATGGAAATTGAGGGCTGGATGGAGAACATGCGGATTAGGTTTCTTTCAACTTGTTAACTTTAAACAAGACTTAATGATAGAAAAAACAAAAAAACAAATATGGTATACAGAAAAAATAGGAAATTGTACTAGGTCAGATAGATTTTTTTTACAAGGGTGGGGTTGGAACAAAACAAGATTTAATTGGGGGGAATTTGCTGCTATACACCTAGGAGAATGTGGTGAAAACTGGTTTGGAAGAAAAACAGAAATATTCGCCTAAACCTGTTTATCCATATTTCCCATTTGTTGTTGTGCCATTTCCATTACTTCATATGACGAAATAGTTCCCCAACACTGATCATTTCTATCAATTAGCATACCTGGATCTAAAAGTGTAGAAGCTTTACCTTTATAAAGCGCTACAACTTTATCAACATTATATTCTTCTGTCCCACCAGAAAAATCAGGAGTATATACTTGCCCATTATAATTTTCTTTTGGTCTTAAAGAAGCTTGATTTAATTCCTCTGGAGTAAGAACAATAGATTCAATAGGTTCACCTCTGAGTTTAGCCTTAATTGCCCTATATACACCATCTATAATAATATTATCTACGGTAACAAAAACAGGATAAGATAGATTTGCCGATAAAACACCCTGAACATGCTCCTCTATTGACTTATCATAGTTTTTTGTTTCTAATAATGCTGTTTTATACCAATTCATGTAATATTATTCAGAAAAATGTCCGATATTCCTTAAATTATAATAAAATAATGAGGTTTTATAAAAAAATAACAGAATAAATATATATGAAAATATCATGGTATAAATTAGCTAAATATGAAGATGAATGGAAAGACGAAATAGAAGAACTCGCTAAAAGTAACCCATACCCCTTCAAACACCTCTTTCCTGATGGCAATAGAATCTATCTTCCCCTTGGTGTAACAGAAGATAATAACGAAGGTGTAGATAATGACGTAAAAGAATTACTGGACGGTTATGGATGCACAATCACTAACTATAGAGAAGGATATTGTACACTAGATGGAAGAAATCAACTAAAAATAGGTAAATATCTCCAAAAATTACTCAAACAAGAACTGAATCGTATAAGACAAGAAGGAGAACAAGGAAATATATACAACGTAGAAAGAGAACTAACCGAAACCCAAAAATATTTTGAAGATATTCTAAATACATTTCAAAATTCTTCCTATCGTAGAAGTAAAAAGGAAGCCGAATTTTATGTTGTTATATCACAAGATCCACACGATATAGCAAAAATGTCCACTGATAGATCTTGGGAATCATGCATGACCCTAGGATCTGGACAGTATCACAAAGATGTTTTTTGCGAAGTCCAAGTAGGTAGCCTTATAGCATATCTTATTAAAAAAGACGATAAGGATATCAATGAACCACTAGCAAGAATAAGAATTAGACGATTTGAAAACAACCAAGGCAAATCTATCCTTATCCCAGAAGGAAGCGTTTACGGTAATCCTATTGATGGATTTAAAAACTCTGTTAATAAATGGGTACAATCAGTCCAAGGAAATATCGCTGCTGGATTATATGAAAGAAAAGGCGGAAATTATTCAGATACATTCGATAAAACTAAATTTGTAATGCCCACTGACAAAGATGAACTTATGAAATTAGTACGTGGACAAGTAGATGAAAGTCAATTTGTAGCGTACACTATTCAAGATGAACTGGAAGGTAACGAATATACAGAAGATGAATATATAATACACCCAACATTTAGAACAAAAGAAGATGCCCAAAACTATATCAATGATATAGCAAATGACGAAACTTGGAGGGATTATTACGGTGGATATTGGGAAGAAGTTGACGAGGAAACAGGCGAATATGAATATGAAAGATTTTCAATTAAAGAAATCAATAGTATTTCTAAAGAGTCTTTAAGCGAATTAGCCATAGAAGAAATTCTAAAAGCAAATAAAGGGGAATACCCAGACAAAATAATTGAAGAAATAAAAAATATGATTTTTGATTCAGGCGGCTTTGGATGGGGAAAAAGAGAATTTATAAAAAGGTACCCTGAAAAAGTATCCGTTGAAGAAGTTGAAGATCTAGGCGATAGACATGTATATGACCTGCTATCTAAAATGCCTGATAGCCCAGAAAAAGACGCTCACAAACAAAGAATTATAAGCGGAATAAAAGATGACCTAATGCACCCAGAAAACAATAACATGGTTAATGAAACTACAACTTACCATCAAGGAGCTTACGGCAGTTTAAGAGATTATATAGCTAACTTCGTTTTAGATCCCCTTGAAAAACTTTTTAAACCTATCCCAGCTGATGTCGCTATTTTATTAGTAAACTTTACAAATAAACTTCTAAATAATGAAACAATTGGGTTGCATTCGGAAGAAAATATAACCCCAAGAGATAAGATAAGTATAGCAAATTCTATTATACCAACATTTTGGCGAACAAATACAGATATACCAGAACTACAACAAATGTACGAAAACGCTTTACCCCTATGGGGATCAACTGTGGCTAAATTTAAAGAAATTGGTGCTGACGAATATTCTCCTATCAATATAAATACCTTAGGCTTTCCTATCGCTAAACTAGGTGAAAATGGAAGACAATTTATCCCTTTTTTAAAGGAAAAGCTTAAGAATGAAGTTGCTATATTGGAAAAGGTTAAAAGCCTTAACCTTTCTGATTCTATAAAAAAGAACACAGTATCATATTTTAATAACACCATAGAAAAACATCTGTATGTTATAGACGCATTAGAAAACGGAACAGGAGGCTCTAAAAAATATAGATGGGCTAAAAATAAAAATACTAACTGGTATAAACTTGCCAAACGGGGAGAGGCAAGTTTAAAACAAGGATTTTAACGATACCTCGAAATCTTTAGACTCCGCCATGTCATCAACAATAAAATATTCTACCATAACTTTTCTACCCTTCCACCCCATCTCATGAGAAACTTCCTTTTTGATCTCCGATAAAGAAGAAACTTTCTCAAACCAACCATTACTAGAAAACCATAACTTGCCTTTCCATGCACCAACAACTATAGCATGACCTTCTCTACTCCCCTTAGGATATAAAATAAACATCTTCGTCTTAATGCCCATAGTCAAACAAAGATCAGAAACTGTTATAGCCATATCTTCACAATCGCCATACCCCCTATCCCATGTTTCCTTCCCATTAGCCCATTCATCTCCAATATCAGAACGATACTCTACACGATGCCTAACATAAGAACATACAGATTTTGGCGTTTCTACTAAGCCAATAACCTCTTCAAAACTTAACTCCATGAATGTTTTTCTAAACCAACTAATCTTATTAGTATTTTGAGCTAGAGATATTTTACAAGTAAAAATTAATGTCATCAACAAACAAAATCTGAATGAGTTCATGCATTATATTACGCATCAACCATACCAGAAGAATGTAATATTTATAAGTGGTTACATATAAAATACATATGAAAATTTGATATAAATATTAAAAAATAAAAGTGTAATGAAATGAAACGCAGGTGTAATGAAATGAAACATTAATAGATTAGGAATTATTTTTGCGTGAAAATCTTGCAGCAAGGATCTTTTTAACTTCTCTGGTTTCTTCAAGAGTTCTAGCTATATACTTGCTATGTATATTTTCTATTTTTCCCCTTAAGGCAAGGGTAGGGTTATTCACCTTAATATTTTTTAATAACTCATCTAAAACTAAGTCCTTATCGCTACCTAAGCTGTGTTTTTCGAGATACAATATATTAATATAAGAAATAGAACCATTTTTATACATCTGTTCCAAAAGCTCATGTTCTGCACCCTCAATATCCATCTTTATAATAATATTATCTTCTTTAGCAAATTTCTCCCTGATCCATTTGTCAAAATCAATACATGAAACTTGTATAACATTTGTTTTGCCTAAAAAACGATGATAAACGCTATTAACCTTACCGCCTCTCCTGTTAGTTGTATTAAACTCTATAGTTCCAGTGCGAGTCCACGCCGCTTTTTTATAAAAATTTGTAATGAAATTTTCTTTAGATATATTAACTCTAGGTGTAGGGTCAAAAGCATATATTTCAAAAGACTCGTCTGAAGGATCAAAATCAACACTTCGTAAAAACTGAAATAAACCCCCGCCCTTATAAAAACCACAATCTATAAAAACATTCCTCATATTATGTTATTCAAAATTCACTCCACTTTTCCTTATTTATAGTTTTTTAGCATATATTCCCAACCTATATGTAACCATTCCGCATAGATTTCATGCTTCTTGCCATACCATCCACATGCAAAAGGATGATTAACTTCTACTAAAGTTAATTTTCCATTACTTATACCAAAATCAACTGCCCCACAAAAACCATCAGGAAACTCTATATGGTCAATTGAAGGAGCATCTGGGCAATTAATTTCATCTCCAAAATACCATTCTCCTGTTAAAACTTTGCCATTGCTAATATAGTATCGCCATTCATTATCAAATTTCACAACTTCACTACACAAATACGGGCCTTTCTTTTTGCCCTTGTATCTTCCATTAGTGATAAATCCTGTGAATCTTTTATATTTCTTGGATGGCTTGATGAATACTTTCTGACCTAAAGGCCACTTGTCTGTTTCCCATATTTCCCTGTTTAAGTATTCTTTTAAAAAATTAGGATAATAATCTGGAATGATGTCTTGCCCCAATATCTGGCAACACCACTCAACAGAACCGCAAGGCGTAAAACCTTCAGGAATATCTTTAACGTTTTGCACTCTCTTGTACGCAATCTTATTCATGGTACAATAATGAGAAATAGCCAAGTCTTCTTTTCCCTGATATTCCCTCTGTATTGCAAAACCTTTAATACTCATAACTATATTATACAATTAATTCGTATTTTCTCGCCCACTTTCTACAGGCATATATCTCATCATGTGCTAAACGATGAACAGCCCCTTTTGGAATCGTCCCCCATAACTTCAAAAGCCAAAGCAACCCCTCCATTTCCTCTTCAAAATGATTAACAAAAGCATATTCAATAGCCCATTTTTGTGCCATCACTTCTCGCCTTACAGTTGTACCTAATTGTACGATATCTCTACATTTTGAATGCCCAATCTCATGCAACAAGCTCCCTTTTAAACATATTTCAGATATTTTATGGCAATTGTCCGTATTGATTAAAAAACGATGAAAAAATATAGTAGGATTCAATGTAACCGTATGATTATAACCACAATTGGCTCGTGATATTTTGCCGTTTTTCTTTAAAACCTTGAATATAACACTATACTGTTCGTTGTTCCCTACAATATTCCAATGCTTCTCAATAAAAGCAGCTATCTCTTTGTAGTTCATACAATCATTATACAATTAATCCGTACTTTTTTGCCCATTTTTTGTCTGATATCATGATTCCTGCAGCCACTTTATGAGGGTCTAAAGAGTCACCTTTATTGTAATGCCATCGCTCTACAAATGCCAACAATTCTCTTGATATTGCTGTAAACCTTCTCCGATATGCCAATTCTATCGCCCACTTATGCGCCAACATTTCATTCTGTCCAGATAGCTTATTATCTGGATTGGTTATGCAATGTCCTATTTCGTGTAAAAGACAGGCTTTCTGCTTGGCACTTGTTAAAACTGACCATTTGGGAATGTTTATAAGAAAATAATTAATTTGGGAAGATACATAGTCTTGATAATATTCTTGATACCCACAAATACAATTTAAAAGGGATTCCTCTATATGCTTAAGCTCCATAAAACGAACATCAAAAGGCTCTACTTTAGATCCTCCATACCTTTCGACGAATTTAGCAACTTGAATATATTTCATATTATTATTATACGAAAAAACAAAGGGGAATCAAGTAATTAATCCCATTTTCCTTGCCCATTTTCTGCAGGCATTATCTGAAACCCCATATTTCTTACCCATAGCCACCCAACTCATCTCAGATATGTCTTGTTTAAGTTGAGATTTGGACGGACGATCAACTTTGCGAAGAGATAAACCTGAACATTTCTTACATACTTTAGATAACTTCCATTTCTTGTTACCGCATTCGCATCGTCTTTTCGGATTTTCTTTGTGTTTATTATTCCGTCCTGCAAATGTTTTAGTTTGGCTGTTGCAATTAGGACAGAGGAATCTCAGGTTGGTCATTCTGTGATCATTAGGTACTCCATTAATATGATCTAAAACGAAATTAATTAACTTACCATTCCATTCATTATCCATCCCACATTCTGAACAAATTGTATGGTCAACCAAATGCCCTTTTATAATTCTTCTTTTAACAACGTTGCGAGCATGTTCAGAATTTTCAACGAATAACTTGTCATTCGGTATCTTTAAAAACATATTAGCATTAAAAGTATTTGGTCTATTTCTAATATGAGAATCATCTATAGAATCTTCTTTTATTCTGGATTTTAATGCCCTAAAATTACCCCCTTTAGACTGAAAACCCAAACTCTTTAACGCTTCTCTATATGATGTTGATTTTTTAATAATTTTAGTTATATCACATAAAGGCATTGTCCAAATCAAACTAGTTCTTTTTCTTTTTTTCATAATTCTCCTGTTAGCACTTAGTATATGTATATTATTCGTACTAACAACGAGAAACCCTCTATTCAATTTGGTAGAGCTATCCTGAATCGAACAGGAATCTTTGAGTCCAAAGCCCAACGTGTTAAACCGTTATACTATAGCTCCATTATATTTAAATTGGCACTTAGGGCTGGACTTGAACCAGCAGGACTCTTCCGAGTTACGGGGTAACAACCCGCTGGGATACCAATTCCCCTCACCTAAGTATTAAAATTCTTTCTCCCTAAAATTGGCTCACGTATCTGGGATCGAACCAGAACTAAAAGGGTAACAACCGAAAATAATACCATTATACTATACGTGAATCTTAAATTAATTATATTCTCTTACTCCATCCCAATCTTTGGGTCTAACACTTTTGTCTTCATAAACTGGATACTCACCCTTATCATCAGAAAAATGGAGATGGGCCATACTTATCTCTTATCTCTTCTTTTGATGGCACTTTTCCTTCATCTGAGATTATGTGCATTTCAGCAGCCTTAGCAGCTTCATCTCCCCATATACGTCTTACCTGCTCAACCCCTTCTGTATGATGCCGTATCTGCCTATGTCCCATCCAAGGGAAGTAATCTCTAGCCGTAGCGTCGAGCCAACGATGAATATGTTCCCACTCATCACCCATCTTTTCTAAGCATTCTTTACAATGTGCCTTTCTTTTCACTTTTGTCCTTTTTCTTTTTTTTCGTCTAAATCATCTAAAACTTTAAGTTTTTATTGAATAGAAACTACCTGGGTAAGAAGGTCTAATTTTTCCTTCTTTAAACATCTTCTCAATATGCCTCTTTTTATTTTGCCTAACATGAGAACCTCCGCAATAAAAACTTTTATATCATTATCACCATTACTGTCATCTTCCATTTTTTTTAAAAATCTCCTAATTTTGGCAATAAAAAAAACCCTCAGTTAATTAACTGAGGGTTAGGCACAAGTAACACGTTACCATAGACCCTCAGGATCTTGATTATTCTGATTATTTTGATTATTTTGATTATTTTGTTGTGTTGTCTTTTTCATGCCTATCCCTATACCTTTTCTATTCTCTGTTTTTAAATATACAACTTTTTATAAAAAAGTCAAGTTTAATCTCTATTTATTTTTACAAATCTATAATGGTCTTATTATCTTCTGAATCTTCAAACGTTATTTTGTCAAAAGAGAACTTAACCCCTTTAAATTCGTTTCCACCAGTATACTTCTTGCCTAGACCTGATTTGATATAAGCTATAGTGATATGAGGATTGTATGTTGGATGGCTGTCCTGAGTCTCTAGGTTGGCGCTGAGAGCCTTATTGAGCTTAGTTAGGGCATCGCTATAGACACTAACTTTTAAGACGTCATATTCGTCATTTTCAAACAAATCCACCTTAGATAGATTAACTTCTCCACCGTGAAAGCCCTTTACTGCTTTTTTGACTTTTTCTGGGTCTTTGGTCACAATCCCCCACTTTACTGTAATGTGGAAATCATCCTCTAAACCATACTTCCACTCACCTTCTTTTTTCACAAAGATATCATCTTTATCAATAGTTTTCTGCATGGATTTCACTTTATTCACGATATTTTGAGGTATATCTATGTTTGTCCACCCAAAGCTTTGATAATCTTGGAGATCTTTATCTTTCACTTGTTTAGCTATTTTGTACCAATTCATTGCATTTCCTCAAACATATTCATTCCCATTTGAACTGGTTTGAAATTTGACATTCTTCTGCCTGAATGATCTATAACAGTTATGGTTCCATCTTCGTTAATTGTTTCCACAGTACAATATCCTCTGTATCCACTTTCCTTAGTGTATGTTAACTTTTGACCTACTTGGAAATCAAATTGTGCTTTTTTGTACCAATTCATTGGGCTTTAAACTCCTTATCTTTTTGAATCATGTTTTTTGTTACTGTTATAGGTTTTGTTGAGATTATTGGCTTAGCATTTTTTGAACTCCATAACCAACCATCAGGCAACTCATAACTTCCGTATATTTTAGAATCCTCAATTGGATTTTGATTTTTTAATATATCTTCTGGAATAGTATCAAAATAAGTTCCATCTTCGCTATATTTTCTCTGATAATGTCTTGTGGCGGTTAAAGGGTATTTTAGAATCCATTCTCCACGCCCCTGAGCTTCTGACAAGTCTTGTGAAAACCATAAGACACCACCTTCACATTTTTCAGGACTCAATATATAACCATCGCCACTTTTTTCTAAATTTTCTATATCTGCATCAAATCCTCTATATAGTGTTAATGTTCTTTGCTCAGTTTTTGGAGGATCGATTTTAACTACTTTAGATGGCTTATAATCGTCAAACAGCCCCTCAAATAAATCTTCTTTAGCTATTTTATAAAATTTCATTTTCTTTTGCCTTTAGTATTTCGGGATGATTTTTAATCGGTTCAGGTATATACGGATATGACGGTTCTTCTTGTAGTACCTTTAAATATATATTTTTTAGTTCTTCTAGTACCGACGGATTATTTTTATATTCTGGTGGAACCTGTCTATATCCTGTTATTGGATTATTCCTTAGTTTTCTTACCCAATATGTCTCATCATATTCTCCGCCTGTTAAATCTGGGTAATCTTTTAATACCTCTTCTGGAACGGGTTTGCCCTCTTTAATCGCTTCTTCTACTAAATCTTTATGATATGCCTTTGTTAATTTCATTCCTGCATCTGTCATTTGTCCTATTTTTGATTGCGGTGGCATTGTTTTTCTAAATTCTTTTAGTAAATATCTGCCAATTCCTAATTTTTGATATTTTTCTACAATCCAAATACCTGTAGACCCCCACTCATTAGAAGCAAAGCCGATAGGTTTATCTCCAATAAATGCATAAACTGATTGATTTTCTAGGGGAAGTTTTTTGTCAATCATTTCTTGTTCAGATAGATATACTGCTTCTCCTTTTTCATCTCTTAAAATATCATCGTTTTCGTCGTGTTTAACATATTTAAGTTTTCCACCATCTTTTCTAAATTCTACTTGATATCCTCCAAAATTTTTAACGTCTAACAATATGGGCTTTTTTTCTTTTTTAATCCAGTCTATTCCCTCTGTTGTTTTATATGAATCATATGCCTCATTATCTATAAATCCAGTATAATGATATTTTACATATTCATCCTGAGTCATTTCCCATGGATTTTTATAAGCTTTAGCTATTTTATACCAATTCATAACTACCATCTTTCTGTCTTTTGTAAGTCTTCTTTATAGTTATTCTATTTGGGTCAAAAATAACCCAATCGTCATCTAAATTAATACTGTCAAAACCGTTGTCTTCTATTTGCTGTAAGTACATTTTTTCGTATTCTTTCCACCCAGCTGTTTTTTCAACTACTAAATCAACAACATAAATATATTCGCTTGAATTAGCTCCTGATGTTCCACCTTTAATTTTTTCTATATCTGTAGAAAACCAAAATACTCCTTGAGCTGTTTGTTGTCTATCAAAAGAATTAAATATTTTATTAGTTCCATGATATGCTGATATAATTGAATTTTTAGCTATTTTGGTAATTTTCACTTTAAATTATTCCTATTTCTTCATCTGAATAACTTTTAATAGGAATCCATTCTCCATTGATATAAACTTCTATATCTTCTGGTGGAATCCAAGTAGTACTTTTAAAATCCCCTTGATGATTGGTATTCTCGTCAGAACGCATATCATCTGTCTTTTTAACTCTAATAACTCTGCCACCATAGGCATTCCCTTTTCTTGAGGCATAAGAGTCTGCATATTCTTTAGTGTTGCTTAAATATAAATAACCATTACTTCCGACATTTAATCCATGTTTGCGTATATTTCTAAATGCACCTTCTCCTGTCCCGTGGTATAAATATTCAGATGTAGCTATCTTATATATCTTCATTATTAAGCCTTTACAAATATGAATTCAAACCCAGCATGCATCAAATAGTAACAGTATTTATTGCCCCATACTGATTTTGCAAAATAAGCTTCTGGGTCACCTGCTATAAAGTCATCTAAATTTTCCTCATCTTCATCAACAATGGCTTTCCAATCACATTGACCCATAAACTCTTCCATAGATACCTTTGTATGGTTATCTATCATTCTGTGCCAATTTCTTTCACCAATATCGTCACATCTAAGCCTATCGCATTGCCCTAAATATTTATACGGCTTTGCTTCTGTAGCTATTTTATACCAGTTCATTTTCTTCCACTTCTCCTAGGTTTTTTTCTGGTTCAAACACAAT
>Ga0210003_1002057_pt1 | contig 17236 bp, 18 predicted proteins | sample LantaG_FD_182804 | JGI IMG/M metagenome (GOLD analysis project Ga0210003, IMG submission 182804) | Deep subsurface microbial communities from Baltic Sea to uncover new lineages of life (NeLLi) - Landsort_02402 metaG (SPAdes) (version 2) | ecosystem: Environmental > Aquatic > Marine > Oceanic >...
CAAATCCAAGTGTATTGGAAACCTATTCAAAATGTACAATGGTTAAAGGACAATCAAGTTATATTGGACAGAAAATCGGTACTAGTGACGGAGAATATAGTTTATTAAGTAAGTACATTATGGTTGAAATAGCCGATGACGTACCTCTTGATGTATTCCCAGCAGGTTTCGAAGGATTTGTTCAAAGCAACTATGCAATGTCTGCAACTGGTGATGGTACTACTTCAGGTATTGCACCAAAAATAATGTATAAAACCGAATATGAAGACACCGATAAATTAACGAAAACATATCTTGGTGTTTCAGAGACCGCATACACAAATGACGGTATTAACCAGAATATGTTTAACTTCATTAACTGGTATAGTGGACAAGATAGTGATGACTTCACTAAATCTAAAGGTTTCCATATGGACAGTGGTGCTTCAACCGCATTTATCGATAGTGTTGAAAATTACTTCGAGGTTGGTGAAGGAAGTTTTAAATCATATCACGATACTGACGACCCAACAAATCCTTACTACGACATCAAAACAAGGAAATTTACTTTCGTTCCTGCTGGTGGATTCGATGGTTGGGATGTAAACCGTAGGGTACGTTCATATGCTGATGATTATGTACAAGGTGGAAGAAAGTCTGGTCATCCGGGTCAGCCTCTGGTTGTTCCAACCAATGACTTCCAAGCATGGGAAATGGCAATTGACACTTTCAGTAATCCTGAACAAGTAACAATCAACCTTTTCGCAACACCGGGTATTAATTGGGCATACCAAACAACATTGGTTCAAAACACAATCGATATGATTGAGCAACAAAGAACCGATAGTCTTTATGTACTGGATTCTCCTGAATTGGCTGGAGTAATTGCTCCAACAGTTGGTGGAAGTGGTAAGGAAGATGTAACCGTTGCAACTCAAATCGTTGGAATGCTTGATGATACTGAAATAGATAGTAGTTACGTTTGTACTTACTTCCCTTGGATTCAGATGCGTGACACCCAGAATAACGTAAACATCTATATCCCACCAACAGGTGAGGTAGTAAGAGCGATGGCATTTACCGATAACGTAAGATTCCCTTGGTTCGCACCTGCTGGTTTAACCCGTGGTGTAACAAATGCCAAGAAGTCAATGTATAAATTGAGTCTTGAAGCCCGTGATATTCTTTATGCGGGAAGAATCAATCCATTGGCTGACTTCGCTGATAGCGGAACAGCAATCTTCGGTCAGAAGACCCTACAAGTTAAGGAAAGCGCACTTGATAGAATCAACGTTCGTAGATTACTACTTCAAATCAAGGTTCTTGTTGCTAATATCGCAATCAGACTTGTATTCGAACAGAATGACCAAGCAACTATTGACCAGTTCTTGAATAAAGTAAACCCAATCCTTGACAGTATTAAGAGGGAAAGAGGTTTAACCGACTTCAGGGTTAAGATGGATAATAGTAATAACACTCCTGAAACCAGAGACAGAAACGAGCTATATGGTGAGATATTCTTGAAACCAACACGTGCTGTTGAATTCATTGGAATCACATTCACCATCACACCATCTGGCGCAAGTTTTGATGACGTAGGTGGCTGATAATAAGGTTTAAATCATGAAAAGACTCACTTTTAGTGGGTCTTTTTCATTTATGAGTATTTATGTGAAAATAACAGTAGTAATAAATCGAAATATTATGGCAAGGAAAAGAGATAGAACCGTTAAATCATTATTAGGGCAAAGCACACCCGAACCCGTAATTGAGGAAACCAAAGAAGAGGTTGTTCCAGCAGAATTACTTGCACCTAAACTCGAATCTGTTCTTCCAATTGAAGAACCAGAAGTTCCGGTAGAAAAACCAGTTAAAGAACCGATAAAGTTGAATGATATTCAAAATCTGAAAGAAGGATTGAAACATGATGATGTTGAGAAAACACCACCAGAAGATGAAAAGTCAGTGGTCAATGGAATTACCATAACGAAACCATCAAAAGAACAACTTTCACGTCTTTCAAAAGCTGGGTTGAGATGGTATCAGAGAACAGGAATGTTACCTAAATAATATTTGTTTGTTTTAATCCGTATGATTTTCAAATCACAGAGTATTTATTATTAAACGTAAAAATAAACAGAAAAATTAATATTCAATAACAATGGCAGCAGAAGAAACAATGATAAGAACGATGCCGTTCGAATACGAACCTAAACGAATTAATAGATTCTTTGCCGTATTTGACGACTCGCTAGGCATTCAGGTTTGGAAAGTTCAATCTTTTAAGAGACCTTCGATGAAAATCAATAGTGTTCCAATCATGTACATGAACGAACAAAACTATGTTGCTGGTAGATACACATGGGATTCACTAAGTGTGAAATTCCTTGACCCAATTGGTCCTAGTACTTCTCAGCAACTTATGGAATGGGTTCGTTTGCATGCAGAATCACTTACAGGACGTATGGGATATGCAGCAGGTTACAAAAAAGACATTACACTTAAATCATTAGACCCAACAGGGGTTGAGGTTGAAAAATGGTTCTTAGAGCAGTGTCAAATCGTAAGCATCGATTTCGGTGATAACGATTATACTAACGATGAACTGACAAACATCACGTTAGAGTTGCAACCATGGCGCTGCATCTTGAATTTATAAGAGAGTCACCCCACCAAATCGACTCTCTTTATACGCAGAGTACGAAGCCATCCGAAATCGGGTGGCTTTTTTATTTAAAGACGGTTCCATTCTCATGCTGCTAATTCTGCGATTCTTTTTTCCATTATCTGTTTCACGTAATAACTACGGTCTTTAGTCTCAATAATTTCATAATTCTCGTTATTATGACTAAACCAAACCACATAGGATTTACCGAGTTTTATATTGGTGTTCTTTTCTATAATGAGTTTATACATGGCAAGCTGCAAGCTATAGATTTCCAAATCACTGTCTTCAAGCATAAATAATTCATCACTAAAGTGTCGGGATTTCATTTCCATGTCGAATTTCTTATTGGTCTTCCAATCCCAGATTTGAAACTGTTTCATTCTTACGTTATAAAACAGGATATCGAGCATTCCACCAATCATGGATTCCCGGTCAAAGACAATCATTTCGGTTCGTACCGGAATTAATTTACCCCTGACATCGTTATAGAAATTATCAACGTGTTTTTTTGTAATCTTATATTCTTCCAGAACCGGGTCAAACCCAAACTCATCAAGAATCCATTGTTTTGGATATGGAAAGACCTTATTTAAAAATAGATGTTCGGCATAGTCATGGATTGCCGACCCTTTCATTGTGCCCTTTTTGTTTATGAATTCCCAACCACGTAATACCTCTCTTTGCGTCAGACCATATTCATTGGCTTTGTATTGGGACCAATAATCTTCTTCAAAGTCTTCCTGATATCTATGAAGTATGGTAGTAACACTAATTAATTCCTTACCATCCACATAATATTTATGTGGTTCGTCATGATAGGTCACATCATTAAATGTGGTAAATAATTTACTTGGGACTTCTAACATCGAGCAAATATAAGAAAATTTTAGTTCGTGACAATGTTTTTTTGTGAAATCAGTTCGAATTGTAATTCTTCTAATTTCTTAATAATTGCTGTTTTATCCACAGGTGTTTTAGGATAGGGATGAATATGGGTTAATAATGCCACCCTAATCACCTCAAGGGCTTCAATAAGGACATCTGAGCGTGCTATCGGGTGTCCCTCGGCAAATACCCTCGCTCTATCCTCTGCGGTCATTCTAGCAGCTTTAAATTGGGGTTTACCATCATGGCTAATTAGCGCAATTTTATCGCTCTGGATTATGGTGTTGCTATAAAATTCATTATTAACACCATCAAGGGGTTCATATACCATTCCAATGTGGGCTGGATTTTTTATGTTAAGAGTTAAAACATCACCATCATCATGCTTACCAGCCCTTAAATGAACCTGATTTTCTTTAAGGATAATATCTGTGTTGACTTTACCGAGAATCGCAACATCTGTCTTTGTTGGATACACACCATCGGCATTGGGATATGTACTTGGAGCCTTTGAAGGTCTGGTTAAACCCAACTCTGTTGTTGAAAGCGCAGTGTATTTCGAATCAAAACCAATTTTTTGGGGTTGAGAAATAATTGGACCCACCCAGAATCGACTTCGCATGGGAAGATTAGTATCTTGCACAAAAACCCTAACCATTTCACCTACCTGTGGATAGACATGAAAGAATTTTGGGTGCATTGGTGAACAGTCTGGAAGGTCGCTATCAGCAGTCCTATTATCGAGTTCAGGAATTCTGACTTTAATTCTACCACCATCGGTATCATCGACAATACTCATAACTTCACCATAATAAATCGTTCGGTTTCGAACGAGTCCGGCATGGTCCTGCGTATTGGGTTTGGATGTTTGTATGATTGGTTTATCAAATGACATTATTCGCTTAGTTTTTCAATAATCTCAACATAATTTTTCTCAAGTTCCTGTAGTTTCTCAACGCTTTGACTAACTTTTATTTCTAACAACTCAATATTGAGGGTATCATCAATAATTTGTTTTTTCAAGGCTTCGTGCTCAGAACAGATGTCATTAGCCATCTTATTTAGCTCGATTGGTGTATATTTACTTAAATCTTCCATTATTGTATTACCCCATATCCTTTAGAAAAAGTTATTGTTGAGCCGAACACAGAAACTGGTCCGGTTGGTGAGATACCTGCTGCTGTTAGCGTAATCCCCGGTGGAATCGCTACCGAAATCAATGCATCTTGTTGCAGAGCCTTTACAATCTCTTCAATTCTGATTCTCTCCATGATTTCATCTGGACTAACTGCTCCAGAAGGTAATGCACCCACAGGTAATCCGGCTTCAGATTTTCTTGCAATAATACGTGACGCAATTTTAGTGGGTGATAAGCCAGCACGTAGTGGCACACCTACTAACATGAGGGGTGTGGGCACAGGTGGTGGACCACCGATTGATGATAAATTCAATATTTTATTGAATCCACCAATGATTGCGTCAATACTATTGAAATCAATTCCAGCCATATTATTCTGCTTCGTTAGGTTCTTCTACTTCCACTTTCTTAAGTGCTTCTGCTTCCGCTTCTTTACGTGCTTCTGCAAGTTCTTTTGCTTCCTTAAGTTTTTGCTGTAGTGTTTTGAGTTTTAAAATACTTACCCATCTCCAGCCTACGAATAGTCTTGTCATAACTCTTCTAAACCAATTTGGTTTTGAAGTTGTTGCAAGAGTCGTTCCATCAGCAGCACCATCTATCAGGTACACACCAACGAATGATTTGTTTAATTTTTGGTCAACTATCATAATTTCTATGTTATTACTTCGGTAACTTTACCGAGAACACCCGTAAGACTTGTTATAATCCCAGAGTATTGATTTATTTTTTCTTTAAGTACTTCTAATATTACAGGTTTTAAGAGTTTTATTAAATAACCAACGGCTAAAGCAAATAAAAACTCAGCAACAAGTCTCATTAGTTCTTTTGACATGCATTTAATCATTGTTTTGAAATTTTTCATGTCTTCGCTTGCCTTATTGAGTTTAACATCGCCATTGTTCTGTAATGAACTCATCATCCCCATCATCACCCGTATTTGTGGTGATGCTGTAACGGCTATAAGTAATTGAACCGTGAGGATATTAATTATTTTCTGAAAGAAATTATCTTTCATTGTTTGCTTATTTTCTTGAGTCGCTTCTTCTAATGCGGTGTCATTATTAGTGCTGTCATCAATAGTGGCTTCGAACTGGTCAGCTACGAATGACGGGTCACTTGACCCCGATATATTTTGAATTGTAGCGTCAAAATCATCTATTCCTAGTTCCGGTGCAATTAATCCACACCCCAAATCATAAGTTACAACCCCAGCAGTTAATTCTCTGGCTTTATTTTGTAGTGCGTCATAATCTTCTGGTGCAATTTCAAAACTGTCGTCACCATTAAGAACTTGTTGAAGCAATAAATCAACTTGAAGTTCCTCATAATTCTGTTCTTCGGTTTTATTTTGGTTTTTAGCTAAAGTGCCGTAAAATGCGTCCATTACTTTTGACGTAATTTCTTTCGCATCTATAATTTCAGCATCATCTATATATTGTGTGAAGAATTCAGAAGTAGTTAAATTCTTACCAACAGCAGTTGGTTTGATTTGTAGTTTATCGGTTGTGCCATTATAGGTCATGGTGAAGACACTAAAATCTTGCGGTAAACCCTCATTTAATATCGCATCATAAGTCACCTTATCGAAATTAGGATTGACGTTATCATATAACATTTTACCGCCTTGTGAATTGGGATTAACCTTGAGCTTTCCACTAGTGTCAATGTCCTTTAGCGGAACCGTAATGCCGTTGTTCTTAAAATTACTCCCACTAGCTGGTAGTGGGTCATCCGAATTAGATTGTGTGAATTGTTTCTTCAATACATCTTTTAGTTGCGGTTCCACATCATTAATTAGCCCCGTGAACATGCTGCCGATAGTTTCCTTCAATGCATCGGTTCCGGCAACAGTCTTCATTACGTCAAGTAAGAATGGTACAATATCTTTCTTATTGTTAATTGACGGGTATAAGTCTGTTTGCAAAGGATTCTTACCCTGTTCCATTAAGGAAGTGTAAGAACCGATTGTGGTAAACACATTTCTTTTATTATCGGCTAAACTCATATCTAATCTTCTAAATCACTAATTTCAACACCACTACCTTTAGCAGCAATGTCTAATAATTCACTTTGTCTTGCAGCAGTTAATTCTCCCTTTTCCTGTGCTTCAGTTTTTCCGAAAACCGCACCCTCTCTCTTATCAAAAACCACTTCTTTCAAATATTTAAGAATCATGATTTTCTGTTCCTGATTCTTGGCTTTTGCTGCAATCAACTTAATAATTTCACCACCAAATGCCTGAATTTCACCCGGTTCTTTAACTTTGGTCTCCCATTTATTATAAAGTCTGGTAATCTCAGCTTTAATATTATGACTATCATTATAGATTTCCTGAAGAAGATTATTCACGCTTTCCTCATCGAATTTTAATTGTTTACGTTTTGGTCTCATGTTTATAGTTTTGGTACATATAAATACGGGTTATTAAATTTCTGGATGGTCTTTCCACCAGTCTTCAAAACTAATATTTTTTCTTTGACGAGCAGATTTAACATTCCAATCAGCAAACCAAGACCTGATTAAAACTATACAATATGCTTTACCTGTTGCCTTCTTACCACTTGGGTATACAAAATCTGGTTTAAATCTCTCAACATTAACGACTAAATAAGTAAGAATATCGAGTTTCATGTTATCATCGACAAAAGGAATGCGATATCGTTCGAGAATTGCGTCAATAAGTTTCTTAAATGGAATAAGGAGATAATTATCAAAAATCTCATTCTTTTCATCCATATCTTCTGAAGTAACATATATAGCAAGTTTTTCTTCAACTTCATCTGTCCAATATTCTTTCATATTAATCTTCCATGTAATCCATTTTTTCAAGGAAATAAATTTCTTTAAAGGGTTTAATCCCAATCCTTATTTCCTTAGTACTAAGTCCTGTTTGTTCCTTTAGGTACAATAATATCTTGTTTTTAGCAAATTTATTAGTTACACGCTTATTATATTTACCTTCAGGGCTATCTTCCATAAACAATACCTGCCAATTTCTCAAAACGTTTGCAATTGCATCCCCAACAATTATTTCATTCCTTTTTATTGTCGGGTCGTTATCGATTTTATCATCAATTTTATCAATAACACCGTTTATTAACATTTCAAGTTGTTGCTGCTGCTCATTTTCCATCTCGTAAGTATACTCGATGTTTTCATTGATTTCATCGACATAGTCATCGAAACTCAGATTGATTTTCTTTTCGGTATAACTTTTCTTACTATGGTCCTTATAATAATTTCTGATAATGGTTTGACAATAACTATAGGCTTTGGAGTTAAATATTCTGTAGTCATATTCCTCATCGCCCTCCAGTTCCATTAATCGTTCCTGTGCGTCTTCGAGAAAAATAAACCTGTGTTTATCACCCATCAATTTAAACCACTTTTTTTCTTCATTATCAACTCTTTTGCGTTCAATAATAAACGGTCTATACTTTACCATGTGGTCAATGAGGTGAGTCATTGCATTCGACTCAACTTCAAGGATATCATAATTCCCAATATGTATTGGGTATCTACGAAGAATGGCTTCACGCATTTTTCGGAAAGGTTCGATAAGAATCTCGTTGTATAACCTATTCTTTTCTTCCAGCGAATCAGAGAGAATATATTGTATAACAGCTTGTTCTTCCCTTTCAGCGAAATATGGCTCTTTTTGTTCACCTCCTTTCTTCATCTATTGTACAGCTACTTTTTGTAGCTTAGATAAGTCAATGGGTCTATCGTTAGGAAAATTAGATTCCTTAGTCGCTGTTTCAAACCAGAATTTTCTTTCTTCAACACTCATATTTTGTTGGTAGCCATTAAATAAGCTACCAGCACGTGTTGCAAAATGCTTATATCCCATTTTGGGTATTGTGAATATCTTCGAAGCGTTGTTAAGTGCCCTAAGAAGATATTCATACATGAATGTCAACTTAATATTGGTCTTGTATCCACCTAGATTCTGAAAATCAGATTTCTTAATAACAGCTCCACTTAATTTAAAGTCGGTATATTGTTTCAAAGCATTTGAGTTCAGATAACCCATTTCACCATTTTCTCCAACAAATTGTTGTGCCCAAACGGTTTCATTTGCAAATTTCACGGCTTGATTTTCCTCATTAACTTCAACCATCATTGTAAGAAACACATCGATTTCTGGGTAGGCTTTGGTATATATGGTTGCATTTTTGATGAAGGTGTCAGCCAATTCATCATCAAATTCAAGTACCGTAAAATAATCGGTAGTTACGGCTTCCACACCCAGATTAACCTGCGCCTGATAATTTGTATTACCATCATTTTTAATTAAAACGAAGCTCTCATGAGTGAGGGTTTCGTGTTTGCGAATCATTGAGTCTCTTAGACCCACAATTGCTTCATCGAGTTCGGTTGGGTAAACTAGGAGAATTACCGGGGCAGTTTCGCCTTCGGGTAACACCATTTTCTCAACACTGTCGATGGCTTTAGTAACCAATGGCGATAATTCGTCATTGAATTCGTGTATTGGTATGATTACTGATATATTCATTACATATTTTATTTAAGATTCTTATTATTTTTCAGCTTCTACTGGTTGTGCCGGGGGAATTGCTTTAGTAAGAAATTCAGTCCTTCTCTTAAGAACGTCAGTGAAAATTTCAACTAACTTGGCTTCACTGTCGGTTTGATTGTATCTAGCAACAATCTTATCCATATTCTCATAGAGTTCGTCCTTAATCCCATCATCAAGGAATTTTACCAGAACCTCACCGACCAATAATGGTAGGTCATAATAGTTTTCGGTCCAGACTCCACCGCCATCAACAATTTTGTTAATTTTACCCTCTTCATCTCTTTCTACCATATATTCCGGCATAATGTCGGGTTTCAAACAAATCGGAATCGTGCCGGATTTCATACATTCTAATGGGAACGTACCGAAACTAGCAATTCTATCAATCCAGAGCGCAGCAAAATTCTCTTTTAACCTCTTAGCAAAATCTACCCTACGCATTGGTTTTACTGGTTTGCTTTTAGTTACCATCGGGTCGAATGTTACCCAACTATATTCAGGATACTTGGCAAAAAACAACTTCACGAACTTCGAGATTTCATTGGCATTCCTACCTATAACCGAAACCACTGGTTTCTGAGGCATATCTGATTTTTCGAAGTAATCGGGAATACCGATATCATAAACCATAATATTATATCGTGAACCATTTGCATAGGTTTCCATCCACTCCTTCAGAGTCAAAGAAGTCGTAATAATGTCTTTAATACCAAAACTTGCCCAATCAGTTCCCGGTATTAACGAGTTCATCATGTAGTCAACGGATTGTAATAGACCTATTCTCACACAAGGTAGATTTTTGGTTTGTTCCATTACATTAGTATAAACCTCTGGGATAATCATAACGTCTTCGGGACTAACCATTAGTTTAGGGTCTGCCATTGCAATATGGTCAAACTCTGTGAGTTCTTTTTCAATCCAAGTTGGTACGATATAATCACCCTTTTCGACCATCATAATAACTTTATAACCCATGTTTTTTACCACACTGGCTTGAAAATATATTTCATATACACTTGCAACAGGACTTGCTGCTTCCGGTACAACAAATAGAAATTTTGATTTTTTTGTTGCGATTTTATCGAGACTTTGTTTAATTTTCTCAATTTTCTCTAATTCAGCTTGTTCTGCTGACTTTTGTAGTTCTTCGCTCATTTTTACTTACTTTTATATTTGATTATTTTTTGGAACTCTTTGTCCTCAATTAAGTCCACGAGTTGTAGCACATCTACTGTGCCCTCTTTTAGGTCAATATTATAAGGACGTTTGAGTTTAATTAATTTCTTACCCCAAGGCGCACCTAATTTTATGATTTCGGGGTCTGTGGTAATTAAAACATCAACATGTTTCCACATGTCAATGGATTTATCCACAAATTTATAGTCATTACACCTCATCTGAATCTTACTTAGGAAGAAAAGTGTTGGTGGAATACTGAAACGGTTTTCAACCGACATTACTATAAAGTCAGCATTATCACGATATTTATCTAGGAATTTATTCGTATCTAAATCCAATTGTGGGTAGATTTTTGGTGCTGCCCCGTGAATTTCGAACAAATAGTCTTCATACATAAACCTATTATATACCTCCCTTGCTGTGAGTGTTTTTTTCATTGCTGGTTTAAACAACATAAAATCAGCAGGAGCCTCACCCTTTTCATCGGTTTGATAATCGATTGGATTAATTGTATCTGGGGTATCTTCGGGTTCCCGCATTTCTTTTTCTTCTTCTACGGTGTCTTTCCATACGTATTCTTTCCAGAAATCATATACCATTTCAACCTCTGGTATATTTTCATCACCAAATTCTTCTAAATAAAATCTATCAAATGCAGCCCATCTTCCTCTCAGGACTTCATTGACATCTATTCCTACTCTTATTTTACCTTTACTCATCTTTATTTTCCTTTAATTGCTCCAATTGATTTTGGAGATGTAATTGTAATTCTTTCATCTTTTCGGTATGCTCGGTAATTAGGTCGGCATCCGTAATGTATTTGGGGTTGATGCACTCAATCCTTGTGTGTGGTGATTGTGTTGGGATTATTATTGTCTCACCTTCTACGGTGGAAGGAGCTATTCTTTTACCAATCCTATACGTATAGTCTTCAATATCTTCACTACGAATTCCTTGAACACCAAGATATAATACAAATATTTTTTTTTCTTCCATAAATTCTTCACATTCATATAGTAATACGAATCTTAATTAAAAATCTTGAATACGTGAAAAAATTTTTTTTGTAGTATTTATTAAAAAAGTATAAAAAATTATAAATTCATGGAAAATAAGAATCAACCACCTGAAATTGAGAAAAGACCAATTGCTGAAGTATTAAAAGAATACAAAGAAATGCATGGCACTGAGAAAGTACCACCACGTCCACCAGAATCTATGCCACCAACTCAGGCAGAACCAACTCAAGGTGTACAAACCGAAACTGTTCCGGCAGCTAGTAGTTATAATCCACAGGATTTCCAAAACACTATGTCACAAGAGACCGACCCGGACCTCATGACGAGTTATGAAATTATTAAATTACCGTCAGGGGGAAAATTTTATAAGAACGGTTTGAAAGAAGTGAGTGTTGAATACATGACCAGTCAAGACGAAGATATTTTAACCACACCTTCTTTAATTGAGAACGGAACCGTACTTGAAATCTTATTAAAGAGAAAAATTAAGACACCCGGTGTTAATATTAAAGACCTTTTAGTTGGAGACCGAAGTGCGATTATTTTGTTCTTACGTAGTTCAAGTTATGGACCCCAATATTCAGTTCAAGTACCGGACCCAAGGACAAACGTTTTATTTAAAACCTCAGTTGACCTAAATAAACTCAAGTATAAGAAAGTAAGTGAAGTTCCTGATGAAAAAGGGCATTTCACCGTGGAATTACCCATGCGTAAGAAAACCGTAACCTTTAAACTACTTAGTAGTGGTGAAGAAGACCTAATTCAAAAACAAGCAGATGCTTTTCAAGAAGCTAGTGGTCAGGAATATAATGATGCCAATACGTTGAAATTAAAAGCACATATTGTTGATATTAATGGAAAAACTGATAGGTCATATATTAGTAAATTTGTTGATGCAATGCCAGCACGTGACGCTCTTACAATTCGTAGAAAAATTATTGATGTAAGTCCTGATGTTGACATGGAGTACGAATTTACAGCAAAAGACGGGTATAAATTCAAAGCCCAATTAAGTATAGGCATAGATTTTTTTTTCCCAAGCACTTAGCGGGTGAGTATAAAAAAATGGTCGATGAGGAAATCTACATCCTGACCAAACACGCTAAGTTCCAAGCAGATTATGTAGAAAAGCTACCTATATATCGTAGGCGACATTTCCTACACCTCTTACAAAAAGAGAATGAGGAAATCGAAAAAATGCATGAAAAAGCCAGAAACAAAAATAACTTTAGACCGGGTAAGTAAAAAACTCGGTCTTTTGTATTTATATGTAACACGGAAATAAAATGGCAGAAACATCCGCAGATAGAATTAAGAATTTAAGAGCACTAAATGCTGAGTATGAAAGACAACTCACTAATTTAGAAGCTAAAGCCAGTGCTGAAAAACAAAGTGCTCTCCTTTCCCAACAACATGCTAATAATGAAAAACTTATTAATGAGTTAATTATTCAACAGGGTGAACATAGTACTGAAAATGTTGCTGAAATTCAAAGACTTGTTGATAAAAACGATAAGATTAAAAAGCAGCAAGAAGAGATTAACAAGCAACTCGAAGCCGGAATTAAAGCCAGACAAAGACATGTTGATTTAGCCAAGTTACTCGTTACCCAACTTCAAGCCGGATGGAAATATCTCCAAGAAAGTGATAAGATAATTAAATCTACTAACCTCAATCTTGGTTTAAGTGGAGCCAAAGCTGCTGCAATGCGAGACAGCTTTGAAAAATCTGCTGGATATGTCGCTAGACTCGGTGGAACAATGGGAGATATTCAAGCCGTAATGCAGGGATTTGCCGATGAGACCGGAAGAGCACGTGCTATGACGGAAGAAACTGTTAAAGATATTACTGCAATTGGTAAAGGTACTGGTCTGGGTGTTGAACAAGCTGCATTATTAGGGGCACAATTTGAATACATGGGTCTCGATGCCAGAGCTACTATGGATTATGTACAAGGTGTCGTTGATACCTCAGAACGAATGGGCGTAAATACTACTAAGGTTCTGAAAAATGTTAATGATAATTTCAAGAAATTAAATACCTATACTTTCCGACAGGGTGTTAAAGGTTTTGCTGAGATGGCGATGTATGCTGAAAAGTTTAAGATTGATATCAGTCAAGCCCTTAATGCAGCAGATGTGGCACGTAGTCTTGAAGGTGCAATTGATTTATCAGCACAGCTACAAATTATGGGTGGTGAGTTCGCAAAAACCGACCCATTTGAACTCCTATATCTTAGTCGTAATGACCCGGCAAAAATGATGGAGAAGATTGCCGATATGACCAAAGGTATCGTGAGTTTCCGAAAAATGGCTGATGGTAGTTTTGAAAAGTTTATTAGTCCTGCTGACCGTGATAGAATTGCTGCTGTAGCGAAATCAATGGGTATGGAAGCCGAAGCATTAACTGTTGCTGCTGAAAGACAGGCAGAAATTCAAAGAATGCGTCAGCAAATGGCTGGTGTGGGGTTAAGTGATGAACAGAAAAAACTTATTGAAGGTGCTGCTGAGTTTGATAGTGCAACTGGAAAATTTCAAGTTAAACTTGGTGGTACAATAAAAAATATCTCAGAACTCACTGGAAAACAAGCAGAATCTTTTGTTAAAGAACAGGTAATGCTCGAAGAACGTGCGAAAACCGCAATGACTTTTGATGAAACCTTCAAGGCAACAATCGAAATCTTAAAAACGGCTTTATTACCACTACTAAAACAAATTAATTGGGTGCTAGACCATACACTTAAACCCCTAGCTGATTTAGCAACAAAGGGTTGGGGTGGAATGGCTATTGCTGCTGGGTCGTTATTAACTGCTGGTTTACTTTGGAAAGGAATCAGTAATAAACTCGCCAATATTGCAGCTAATTATGTTTCTCAAGGCGGTGGAAAGGGTGTTTCAGGATTTCTTGGGAGAACTGCCGGAGGTGGTGGTGGTGCAGTTGGTGGAATAAAACCCGGTGATGTCGGCTCTGATTTCACTAAAACTGGTCAAATCCGTAAAGGTGCTGCTGGACTAACAAAAGCAAAGGGAACGGCTTCATTAGCTAAAGGTGCTGGTGTTGGTGCTGCCGGAGCAGGGGTTGGTGCAGGTATTATGTTAGCAGCTAAAGGAATTGGAGACTTAGCACAATCAATTAAAGACGTTGATGTTGAAAAGTTAAAACAGATGAATAAAACCATTGGAATACTTGGTGGAACTATGGTCGCTATTTTGGTTCCAGCAATTTTTGCAATGGGTTCAGCAGGTACTGCTGGAGCCGTGGGTTTATTAGCTGTTGGTGCAGCAGCAGTGGGTATTGGTTTCGCAATTAATCTTGCCACTAAAGGTATTGGTAAGATGGCTGAAGGTTTTGCCACAATGTTTGATTCAATAAGTAAAGTAGATAATATGACAGAAGTCACTGCTGGTCTTGCTGGAATGATGGCTGTACTTGCTACTGCAACAATCACACTTCCTGCTGCTATTGGTCTGGGCTTTGCTGTTGGAAAAATTGGAAAACATGCTGAAGACCTAGTTAAGGTCGGAACAGCAATGGAAAACATTAAATTGGCATTATCTGGAAGCCGAGATGATTTTGTTGCGGTACAGAATGCTGTTGAAAGTATTTCCAATATGAATACCAAAGGTGGAGGCATGCTTGCTGACCTAGCAAGATTATTAAAGAAACCACTTAAGGTCGAATTTGCTAAAGGAAATGTTATGCTTCATAACGATATTACTTTAGATATTGACAAGACCACATTTATGCGTAAAGTCTATGACCCACAGATTGCAGTTCAGATGCAACATGACCTTAAAATTGGAAAAGGTTAAGATTTTTTCATTGATTTTAGAAAAACACTAGGAATTGTCATTTATTTTTTGTACCTTTGAAAAGTTTTTTCATACTTCTAAAACTATAAATCAATTCTGCGAATCAATTAACAAAGTTACAAGAATTTGGTTCATAGCTTCTGCGAAACTAAGAAAAATTATCGACATTATGGGATAGCTATATCTATTTCTGAAGAAATAGAAAACTTTTTCTAAAGTTCTAATTAAATAAAATTTCCAAATTAACTTGCTATTCATATCCCAACATTTTTTTGATATAAAGATATATTATCACGATTTTGGGTTTGGTCCGTATTTTCCCAAGGTAAAAATAGTCATTATAAAATTATTCTGCAAGTATTTATTAAAAAAAGTTATAAATGGCTGACACACCCTCAAGATTATCGGACGGTAATATCCTTTATAATGGAAAGTATATTTCTATGGAAGAATATCGAAGCATGATATCTGCCCGTAATCTATATAACCCTTATAATGAGTATGAAAACACGAATACTTTCTCTAAAAATGCGGAAAGTAATGTTGCTAATAGTATTCAAACCGTCTTAAATGTAATTCCACAATACAATCGAGTCAGCACCAGTGCAAATCTTGTGTTTAATGCCCTTGATGCTTTTGGGTCTGAACAATCAGCACTTGCAAGGATTGGTTTGGTAATGCTTGGTAAGCAAATTGCTTATAATTCAGCAAGTAATTTAGCAACTCGCTGGCTTCCGAGTATCGATTTATCTCAGGCACTAAAGGGGAATATGAAGGGTATTTTCAAAAGAAATGTTGATAACACCATTACAGTTAAAGACAGTGCCGATAAAACCGGGTTGGAAAAAATTGGTGGGTTTGCTAATAAATATCTTGGTATTGAAACCTATGATGTGTTTGGTAATGCAAATCCATTTACTAAAAATCCGACTCCGGGTGATTATATAAAAAATACTGGTCAGGCACAACTAACACACTTTTTCAGTGCTGTTAATCTCAACACATTCAAGCCAATTAACCCTGAACGAGATGACCAATACACCACAATTATACGTGAACACAGTGAGGAAGTAGGGGTTCCACTTCTATCTGGATATGATACTGTAATAGCAAATAACCGTAAATGGTTTAATTTCATGGATTACAGGCAAAATCCTTATTTTAGAAGAGCATTAACAATTGACCCCACCTCTGCAATTGACAGGGCAAATGTTAATATGCAATTCAGCTATAGCTTAGATACTGGAGAAACTCAAGAATATGCACCATACATTGGGTTTATTGATGAGAATTTTGGGAAAACAGTTAAAACCAGTGACCGTAGGGGTGATATTGAAAACCAAGTTGGTCCACGTTCAACTTTCGATGTGGATAATGGTGACAATAATTTGGTTTGGGGTAGAGATGGTTTAAGTTATGAAGCAACAACTTATTTAAGTCCATTACGTGGTGAAGACGATGCTATGAATCTGCATCCCGACAGCCAAATTTTTGGTGAGACCAATACCAGAACCGGATTATTAGAATATACCCGAAATTTACTTAATGCAAGTGAAGGTAACTTTGTTGATATAACCAGAAAAGCATTTAAGGATGGTGATAACATCGTTGGGTTTAATGGTTCACCGCTTTGGAGAGGAAATAATACCACGTATTCACAGCGAAGTGGAAATGCAAATAAAACCGGAGTTCGTCAACACACAATACTTGACCCATATGATAATTTTACGAAGTCAATAAGATTTAAGGGGAATTATGTTTATAAGGGTCCAACTGAATCAGTTGTAAATAAAACCGTGTTGCCACGCATACATCCAACAATGAAAAATGGTGTACTCGATAACAAAAACCTCATGTTTAGTATCGAGAATCTTGCCGTGGGCACAATTAGAAGAGATAGTTACGGTGTTATCGATGATGAATATGCTACGGCTATACCCTTAAGTGAAGTCGGACAATTTGGTGGTCGTCAGATGTGGTTCCCACCATATAATGTTCAAATCAATGAAGTTGCTA
>Ga0210003_1002059_pt1 | contig 17206 bp, 15 predicted proteins | sample LantaG_FD_182804 | JGI IMG/M metagenome (GOLD analysis project Ga0210003, IMG submission 182804) | Deep subsurface microbial communities from Baltic Sea to uncover new lineages of life (NeLLi) - Landsort_02402 metaG (SPAdes) (version 2) | ecosystem: Environmental > Aquatic > Marine > Oceanic >...
TGCTCGAGGGGGAGCGCGCCCGGCCGCTGCAGGTCTGTATCTGGTACCCGGCCGAAACCGGCGCCGACGATTTTACGATGGTGTACGGCGAGTACGCCTACCCCTACCCCACCGACGAAAGCTTTATGAATATCCTCTCGAATTTCCACAACCGGGAGCTTATGACTTTACTACAGCAGTTCAACCGCGACCAGGGGATACTGCAGGAATTGATAAGCGTCAGGATGGCGGCGGTGCGTGACGCCCCGGCGGTCGAGGGGGCGTTTCCTTTGATTATCTACCACAACGGCCCGAGCTGTGTGGAAAACGCCGTGCTGTGCGAATACCTGGCCAGCTGGGGGTTTGTGGTGGCCGGTACGCACTCGCTGGGGATGACGAGCGTCAATCCCGACTCCGACCCGGCCTCGCTGGAGACCCTCATCCGCGACAAGGAATTTATCCTCGCCGAAACGCACACCCGACCGTATGTGGACCAGAACAAGCTGGGGCTTCTGGGCTTTTCGTTCGGCTCAATCGGCGCCGTTATAACGGCCATGCGCAACAGCGACGTCGACGCCGTGGCCTGTTTGCAGAGCGAGTTTTTAAATCCCGACAACAAAGCTCTCCTGACCGACAACGCTTTCTTCAACCCGCCCCGGCTCTCCGCGCCGCTTTTGCAAATCTACGCCGAGAACGAACAACACCGGGATTTGTCGGTGCTCGATTCGCTAAAGTACGCTACCGTTTACAAGATAAAATTGAACGGCCTGCGGGATTATGATTTCACTCATTACGGGTCGATGGCCACCCTGACAAGCCTGCCGGACCAGCCGCCGGCCGACGTCATTAAAGAAGGCTACAAAACGATATGTTCGTACGTCCGGAATTTTTTCGAGGCCGAGCTTAACAAGAGCCAGGCCGGGTTCAAATTTTTAAGCGACCCTCCCGTACAGCCGGCGTTCGACTCGAGCTTTGTGACGGTCGCGTACCGCAAGGGCTCAGAGCTTCCCCCGACCGCCGCCCAGTTCACGAACATCATCAACGAGTACGGAGTGGCCAAGGGAGTGGAGATTTTCGAGAAATTCCGCCAACTCGACCCCGACCTGGTGCTGTTGCAGGAAGCCCAGTTCAACGCCCTGGGCTACCGGATGCTGCAATCCAACCAACTCGACGACGCCGTGCAACTTTTCCGGATGAACGCCGAGACGTTTCCCAACTCGGCCAATGTCTGGGACAGCTACGCCGATGGGTGTGTGGCCGCGGGGGATATCAAAACCGCCACCGCCTGCTACAAGAAAGTGCTCGAGGTTTTGCCTAACGATGTCAATATCGACGACCGGATGCGGAACGTTTTGAAAACCAACGCCGAGAATTATCTGGGGACCGCGGACACGCAGTCGGAAAACTAAAACAGCAAATAAATAATTGACCATAAAAAGGGAGTACCCGATGGACAGCAAAAAAACGAATTACAGCCGGCGCGGTTTTTTGACAACCGCCGCCGCGGGGCTGGCCGGCGCCGGGGTGGCGGGACTCATGCCGGGGAAGATATTCGCCCAGGAAAAAGAGAAGGCCGCCGAACCGGAAGGCAAACAGGTCATCTACCGGCAACTGGGCAAGACCGATATCCGGGTGCCCGTCGTCAGCATGGGCGTGATGAACTCCAATGTCCCGCAGATAGTGCAGGCCTCGTACGAGGAGGGGGTGCGGCATTTCGACACCGCCGCCGCTTACCAGTACGGCCGCAACGAGCAGATGATCGGCAAAGTGATTAACCGGCTGAACGCGCGCGACCAGGTTATTATCGGCACCAAGGTGGGTCACCCCGGCCGGCCCAATTTGAGCCAGGCCGAAATCACGAAAAAATTCATCACCGTTGCCGAAGGCTCCCTGAGCCGGTTGAAAATGGATTATGTCGATATTCTGTACCTTCACAGTGTTTCCAATCGGGATGAAGTCAACGACCCGGCTATAATCGAGGCCATGAAAACCGTCAAGGAACAAAAGAAGGCGCGCTATGTGGGCGTAACGACACATTCGAACATGGCGGAAGTTATCGACGAGGTGACCAAACAGGGTTTTTACGACGTGGTGCTGACGTCTATTAATTTCACGATGGCCGATAACAACGCCCTGCTTACGGCCATCAAGAACGCCGCTTCGAAAGGCGTGGGGATTGTCGCCATGAAAACCCTGGCGGGCGGCAGCCGCTGGCCCAACCCGGAGACGAGGCGGGAGTACGGCAACTCCACCATCACCAGAGCCTGCTTAAAATGGGTGATGCGTAACGAGAATATCGCCACCTGCATACCGGGGTACGATAATTTCGAACACATGAAAGAAGATTTCTCGGTGGCCTACGACCTGGAATACACCGCCGAGGAAAAGAAATTTTTAAACGACAACGATATCAAGCTTAGCATGGGTTTCTGCCGCCAGTGCCGTACCTGCCTGGCAAGCTGTCCCCACGAGGTGGAGATACCGACCCTGATGCGCACCCACATGTACGCCGCGCAGTACGGCAATTTCGTCCTGGCGCGGCAGACGCTGGACGATATCCCGGTGGAAAACAGCCTTAAAAACTGCGTGTCATGTACAAATTGTACGGCCGGATGCGCTAACACGGTGGACATAGCGCGGCGTATCGAGGAATTGAAACTGATGTACGCCTGATAAGGCAATATCACCCGGATATAAAAAAGGCAGGTGTTTTAAAAAACGCCTGCCTTAAATTTTTCTGCGGTTTTTTTTACGGCTGGAAACCGACCCGCCAGATTTCATAACGGCCGGAGCGGTTGGACTGGAAATAAATAATTTCCGAGTCGGGCGACCAGCAGGGATTGCGGTCGAACCATTCATCGACCACGCTGTTGGAATCGGTGGCGGTCACCTGCCAGAGGCCGTACTGCTCCCCGCGGGCGTCGGCCACCCAGATATGCATGTCGGTGGAGGTTGAGTCCTGCCTGGAAAAAGCAATATAGTCGCCGTCGGGCGACCAGGCCGGTTCGGTAACTTCTAACAATCCCCCCCCGACCACCTGCACGGCCTCACCACCTGCTCGTTGGACTTTCATGATTTCCAGGCCGTCATCGAAAGCGAGCCACTGGTCGTCAGGCGACCAGGTCGGGTTCTCCCCCTGGCAACCACCGTCAACCGGGTCGGTGCAGGTCACCCAGGAAGTATCCCCGCCCGGGTAGGCGATAAGCCGGATACCCAGCGAACCCTTGGCGGCGATTTCATTCCCGTCGTAGGACCAGACCGCCCCATCATCGAAACCGTCGTAGCGGATAATCGTGGTATCCCTGTTGAGGACATTGATGGTGGCCAGCACGGTACGGCTCTGGAGCGGCTCGACCGTCCGGAAAAGAATCAAATTGCCCGCGTGCGCCCAGTCCGGTTCGGTACCGTATGCGGTCAGGATGCTGACCTGGCCGTCTCTTAAATCCTGTCGGAGAAGGCCGTCGCCAACCACCCGATAAGCCAGGAAGTTGCCGTCTGGCGAAACGGTCGGGTACCACCCCCCGGAGAAAGTCAGTTGTTCCAGCGGCTGGACCGGTTCGGACTCGGTCGGTTTCTTTTCGTTACACCCGATTATTAACCCGAAAAAAATCAGGGCTATTGACAGAAACACACCCGTAGCAAAGCGCATGGTTTTATCTCCTGTATTATGATGCGATTTTCAAATAAGACGAAATAAATCCGTTATATGCTTTAAGATACGGGAGAAGGTATTTTTGTCAATAAATATAATATGACTTTCGTCGCGCCGTAAATGACCCGGTTACTGGTATTAAGTGGACGGGGCTTCCGGTATCACGATCCATGCGATAATATAAAAAAGAATGCCGGTTCCTACCCCGGCGATAGCCAAAACGGCAATAACCAGGCGTATCAGGGTCGAGTCGATATCGAAATACTCACCCAGGCCGCCGCAGACACCGGCGAGCTGGCGGTCGGTTAAAGAGCGGTATAATCTTTTCTGTGTCATAGTTCACCTATAATTTACTTGTAAATATAGTACTTATCTACGGTAATATTATTCAAATGTTTCCGCCATAAAAAAATGAAATATTCCCCGGGGTGAATAAATCGCTTGCCTTGTGCTTTAAAAAAAATCTAAATTTTCAATACGGAATCGATAAATCACACCCGCGTACTTTCAGCCGTTGAGTCAATCTCTTTTTTTAGGAGGAGAAAAATGAAAACACTCGATTTGATAACTTTCATCCTGATGGTTATCGGGGGGCTGAACTGGGGATTGGTCGGTATTTTCAGTTTCGACCTGGTGGCGGCCATATTCGGAGCCATGAGCCTTGTCAGCCGGATAGTGTATATCGTGGTGGCGGTCTGCACCCTCTACCATCTTTTCTTGTGGAAAGGCATTTGCCGTCGCTGGATGGGCCAACCGGGCTAACCGGTTAATCGACAAAATCTTTCTTTTAAAAACGGGCGCCCGGACATCGGAGTTTTATACACCTTGAAAAGGATTTCGCTGACTTACAAAACGGGCGCCTGATTTTTTCAACAAGGTTTTAACAATTACAGCCCGGTCACTCGTTAATAAAATAATCAGATTGATGGCAGATTCTTCTTGTTAAAACACCGTTAATTTATTAGTAATACAGTATATGAAATAAAACCGCTCACGAAAACGCCGACATATTAACTGTAACCGTAACCAAAGGGGAGTATTTATGCGTAAGTATGTGAGTATTTTTTTAGCCCTAATTCTCGGCCTGTTTTTTCTTCAGTGTTCTAGTTCAACCGAGCCGGAAAACGCATCGCCGGAGCCGTCGCGCACCCCGGCCCAGCTGACCGCCGACGAACAGAGCCTGCTTAACTCCTCCAACCAATTCGGCTTGAAACTTTTCCGTGAAATCAACGCTTACGAGCCGGACGATAAAAACCTGTTTGTCTCCCCCCTGTCGGTTTCTTACGCGCTGGGGATGACGTTAAACGGCGCCAAAGGAGCTTGTTACGACTCCATGGCGGCGGCGCTCGAGCACCGCGGCCTGTCGCTGACCCAGATAAACGAAAATTATAAAAGCCTGACGGCGATTCTTGAAAACGCCGACCCGACGGTGGTGTTCAATATCGGCAACTCCATCTGGTCGCGCGCGGGCAAGGAAATTCAGCCGCCCTTTGTAACCGCCTGTCGGGATTATTTCGACGCTTCGGTCAGGGTAATGGATTTTCCCAGCCCAGCCGACACCATCAATCACTGGGTCGATGTCAACACGAACGGGAAAATCACCGAAATCATCAAGTCGCCCATTCACCCTGATATCGCCATGTTACTTATCAACGCCATTTATTTCAAGGGCGACTGGCGCATCCCCTTCGACACCGTCGATACCCGTGAGAGAAAATTTTACCCCGCCAGCGGCGGTGAAATCGACTGTGCTTTCATGCTCAAGGACAGCGAAGAAGACACCACCCTGCGTTATTTCGAGAACGACCTTTTCCAGGCCGCGACAATTCCTTACGGCGACGAAGGTTTTTGCATGAGCCTCTTTTTACCCAGGGAGACGCATACGGTCGATGATATAGTCGCGCAGATGACCGAAACCAACTGGAACAGCTGGCTGGGCGGCTTCGTCAAGGCCTCGTTTAAAATGCATCTGCCCAAATTCAAGATGGAATATGAAATTGATTTGAGCGATATTCTGAAAGCGCTGGGTATGGAAATCGCCTTTGACCCGGGCCGGGCCGATTTTTCCAACTTGTTCGTTGACGGTGTGGGCTGGATTGACCAGGTCAAACACAAAACTTTTATCCGGGTCGATGAAAAGGGCACCGAGGCCGCGGCGGTTACGGTGGTTATATTCAGTGATTCCTTGTTCCCAATGTTATTTTTCAACCGACCGTTTCTGTTCGTTATTCACGAGCAGGCCTCCGGCGCCATCCTGTTTATGGGTAAAATGGCTGAGCCGGAGTGGGAAGATTGATAAATTACGAAAAGTTTTGACAACAAAAAAGCCCGCCGGTCGCGGGCTTTTTTTATAATTATAATCGCCGCTTACCAGTTGGGATAAAACCCGAGGGTGTCAAGGGTATCAACTACGACGGGATTTACATAATCGACAATCCCGATACCCTGGGAAACCAACGTAACGGCCAGCTTGTTCTGGTCGGGGGCGCAGTCGACACCAAGTTCCGCGTCCCCGCAGTAAAAGCCGGTCAAATTTGAGATAATTTTAGAAGCGATATCCAGCATATAAAGCTTATTGTCATCTCCCTGGTTAGGCACAAAAAACAGGTTGGCTCCGTCCCGTGAAAAAGTCAAACACGGAACCGGGTGTGCAATTTCCGCAAGTAACTCATCACCCGTCCCATCGACATTTATCAGCCATATTTCAAAGTCATCAGCATAAGTATCGGGAATGCGGACATAGGCAATTTTGGTTCGGTCCGGTGACAGGCGGGGTTTAACATAGCGGTAACCGGACGAATCGGATAGGACCGTCAAAGCGGACCCGTCAACGGCCACCCGGTACAAATAAGTCGAGTCCATATTGCCCGAGGGGGAATAAAGCGTAATCAGGGTGTCATTGTTTAAAAAGACGGCATCGATGGCATCGCTCAGAACCGGAACCGATGAGTCACTACCTAAGGCCTTGATACTGATGCCGTTATTATGGTCATAAACCAGAGTGTTGCCGTCGGGAGACCAGGGATTGTAATCAAAGTCGCCGTATGCGATATATTGCACGGTGGAGGTAGTCGTATCGACCACCTGGATTTGACGGCCCAATCCGGGTATCGTGCGCAAAAAAGCTACCCGGGTTTTGTCCGGCGACCAGATCGTCGCCCAACACGAGTCATCATCTAACAGAAGTTTCTTCCCGGAGCCGTCGGAATTGATAAGAAACAAACCGTCGAAGCGGGTGCTGTAAACAATGCGATTATCGAGTGTCGTAGCCTCGTCATCGGAACCGGTGCTCTTGTCGTCGCCGCACTGAACCAGGGAAAACAATATCAACATGACTAACAGGCCGGCGAAAATTATTCGATTGCTCATAAATACCTCTCATGATTAGTATATTCCCGATATTATAATGACTATAAAGTTATCTTTACCGGTTGTCAACTTTCAAAATGCCGTAAGTTCAAATTGACAAAAGATAAAAAAATCTATTTTATTAAAAGCAGGGTACAGAAGATATTTGATATTCATCAGTGAGAAGATAAAATTCAAATAAAGGAGATACCAATGAGGACATTTTTAGCGATTATCGGCGGCATCGCCATTATCGTGGTGCTGGCCGTTGTCCTGGTTTTACTTACAGCCTGGCTGGGCGAAGACCGGGTTCCCTCGAAAGTCATTCTCGAAACCGATTTCGAGCAATCCTTTGTCGAGTACGTTCCCAATGACCCGATGGCCAACATGTTTTTCCGCGATAATGTGCTGGTGCGCGATATTGTCGACGCCCTGGAGAAGGCCGCGACCGACGACCGGGTCGAGGCGCTGGTGGCGCATATCGGCGTGGGGCAAATGGGTTTCGCCGTGTGCCAGGAGTTTCGCGAGGCGGTGATTAATTTCCGCAAGAGCGGCAAAAAAGCCGTCGCTTACTCGGAAACGTTCGGCGAATTCGGCCCCGGCAATAACGCTTATTATCTCGCCACGGCTTTCGATGAAATCTACCTGCAACCGTCGGGCGATATCGGCCTGACCGGCATCATGACCGAGACGCCGTTCATCAAGGGCGCGCTGGAAAAACTCGATGTCGAACCACGGATGGGGCAACGTTACGAGTACAAAAACGCCATGAACATATTCACCGAGAAAAGCTACACCACAGCCCACCGCGAGGCGACCGCGAGGCTGCTCGAATCGCTGTACAACAGCGCCGTAGAGGATATCGCCGAGGCACGCGGGATGACGGCGGAGGAAATCAAGGCCCTGGTCGACCGCGGGCCGTTTCTGGGCAAGGAAGCGCTCGAGGCCGGGTTGGTGGACGTCATGGCCTATCGCGACGAGGTATACGCCAAAGTTAAAGAAAGCGCCGACAAGGACGCCGAGCTTCTGTACCTCGACACCTACCTCGACCGCGCCGGAAGACCGCATGAAAGCGGTGAGACGGTGGCGCTTATTTACGGGGTGGGGGATGTCATGCGCGGCAAGAGTACTTATAACCCGATGTACGGTTCATCCACGATGGGCGCCGCAACGGTCGCCAGGGCTTTCCGCGACGCCATCGACGATGACGACGTCAAGGCCATTCTCTTCCGGGTTGACAGCCCCGGCGGCTCCTATGTCGCCTCGGACGTTATCTGGCGCGAGGTGATAAGGGCCAAAGAAGCCGGTAAGCCGGTGATTGTGACGATGGGTGACGTCGCCGCCTCGGGCGGGTATTTTGTCTCCATGCACGCCGACAAAATCGTCGCCCGGCCGACCACCATCACCGCTTCGATAGGGGTCCTGGGCGGCAAGATGTACACCGCCGGGTTCTGGAAAAAACTGGGTATCAACTGGGAGGAAATTCATTTCGGTCAAAACGCCACCATGTGGTCCGGCACGCAGGATTACTCCGAGACAGAGATGGCCCGCGGCAACGCCATGCTGGACCGCATCTACGAAGATTTCACGAGCAAGGTGGCCGAGGGCCGGGGCCTGCCGCTTGACAGCGTCCTGAAAATCGCCCGGGGCCGGGTCTGGTCCGGCGTGGATGCGCTGGAACTCGGTCTGGTCGATGAACTGGGCGGGTTCCCGACCGCTATCAGGCTTGTCAAAGAGGCGCTGGAAATTCCCGACGGCGAAGATATCAATCTGGTCCTCTTCCCCAAGAAAAAGTCATTTCTGGATTTCATCATGGGGGATGAACCGGAGAGCAGTGAGAGCGAGGCGATGGTAACCGCGGCGGTGCGAACAATCAGGGCCGTACAGCCTTACATTCGCATGGCGGCCGAAGCCGGCCTTATCGAGAACCGGCAGGTACTGCGGATGCCGGCGATGGAGCTCAGTGAATAGAAGATTCCGGAAGTAGAAGCCCTGTCGAAAATGCTAAATGCAATGAATGAAGGGGTTTCAAAAAGTTACCGTCAGGTCACACTCGCAGGGCGAGCAGGACCTGACGGAACACGGAAATATAAATCAGCCATTAGGAGGTGAGCATGCCGAGGATTGAGAACATAAATTGGTTTACGGACAAAAACGCCGCAGAAAAAAACGAACCCGGTCTCCGTCATTCTTTCACGGCCGGGCTGGCTACTGTCCTCAACCATATCGACGGTCAGCTCGACCCGGTCTGGTTGATGGGCGGCAGCGCTTTCGCTTTTCGAATATTTGTCAACGAAATCATGTGCCCGAGCGCCATGAGCATTTTTGACTGGACCGGCATCCTGCCCGAAGCCGTCGAACAGATGGGGCACGACTGTTATTATATCAGCCGCCTCTGGGATGAGACGGACATGGAAGCCGAACGGCGACGGCAGGCCCAGGATTTGATAACCACCGGTATTGACAGCGGCGTCCCGGCGGTGGTCTGGGATATAGCCGAAGCCGAATGGGGCGTTATTACAGGGTATGATGACGCGAAGCAGGTTTACGATACCCTTACCTGGGAGGGAAAGCCCTCTTCCCTGCCTTACGATAAGCTTGGCAGGAACGGAATCGACATTCTGTCCGTGACCATTCCCGGCGGTCCCAACGGCCGCGGTCGCGAAGAAATCATCCGGAACGCCCTGCAAGCCGCCGTTGACCATGCCGAGCAGAAGGAATCGATAAAACTTCCCGAATATCACGAAGGCTTGCCGGCCTTTGACCAATGGGTAACCATCTTTGAAAATTGGGTCAAGCTGGTAAAAGCCGGCAAAGACAGCAATATCGGGGTCGATATCTATAACTTCGCCGCTTATTACGCCTCCCATTATTATTCCGCTCGATGTTACGCGCGGGATTTCATAGAGACTATCAAGGGCGACGATGAGAATCTTGAGAGCGCTTTGCAGGCTTATAAAAAAGTAGCGGAATTTTTGAAGCCGGTATGGGAACAGTCGCCCAAAGTTAACAGTCACGGCATTGAACTGTTAAAAGCACATGCCGACAATATCCGGAACGCCAAAAAAGCCGAAGAGGAAGGAATAAATCATATCAAGAAGTATCTCGGGCAGGCCGGCGGTTCGCCGCGGGCCTCGATATCGTTAGATTAAAAAAGTATTCTGAGCAGCGGATGTTATAAGAGCCGTCAGGATTGGAATCCTGACAACGGATTATTTTCGATTATAATACTTGTACGCGATAAAGCGCACTATCGCGAACACCGGTACCATGATAATCAAAAAATACGGGACTTCTTCGTAGTACAACTCCCGGGCTATCATAAAAATCCATACCAGCCCGACAATCATCAGCGTCAGGCGGTTGGCCAGAAGCCAGCTTTGCCGCTGGCGTTCGTCCATACCCACGGCGTCCATTTCGTTTTTCATCTCTGACCCTCCTCTATGAGTTCAAAAAGTTCATCGACTTTCATGCCCAGCGCCCGCGCGATGCGAAAAGCCAGCATCGCCGAGGGAACGTACTTGTTTTTCTCGATGGAGATAATAGTCTGCCGTCGCACCTCGACTTTTTCGGCCAGGTCCTGCTGGGTCAAATCCAGCCGCGCCCGGTGCTGCTTGATGTGATTTATAAGTTTCAAACCCGTTTTTCCCTTTATTATTGTTATCCTTACATAACATAATGTTAGGTAAACCGTACATATTGTCAAGTATTATTTACTATTTTTATTGAAATAACAAAGAATATATAGCTTGATAAGCTCGTTTTTGGGGCTTATTATATAAAAAACAGCAAAAATACTTATTTTGTACTGACGCCAACTGTCAGGGGTTGAACTTATATTAAGTTGTAACTCCTGGCAAAAAGTGATATACTCAATCGTTTAAAATTAGGATATTTACCGGATGGCAAACAAAAAGATCGAAATAAAGAAAGGCAAGTCAGAAATGACGACTAATACCATGCCCGACCGCCAGAAGGCTCTCGAGGCCGCCCTGGGGCAGATCGAGCGGGCTTACGGCAAGGGCTCGATTATGCGGATGGGTGACAAGACGGTTCTTGAAGTCGAGGTTATCCCGACCGGGTCGCTGGGACTGGACCACGCTCTTGGGGTGTGGGGCATCCCGCGCGGCCGGGTGACGGAGGTTTTCGGTCCGGAGGCGTCGGGGAAGACGACCCTTACGCTGCACGTTATCGCCGAGGCCCAGAAAGCCGGCGGGACGGCGGCTTTTATAGACGCCGAGCACGCTTTCGACGCCAAATACGCCCGCAATCTCGGGGTGGATATCAATAACCTGCTGATTTCCCAGCCGGACAACGGCGAACAGGCGCTGGAAATCACCGAGACGCTGGTGCGCTCGAGCGCGGTCGATGTGGTGGTGATTGATTCGGTAGCGGCGCTTACCCCCCGCGCGGAAATCGAGGGGGAGATGGGTGACAGCCATATGGGCCTGCAGGCCCGGCTTATGTCCCAGGCTCTCAGAAAACTTACCGCCATTACGGCCAAATCCCATACCGCGATTATTTTCATCAACCAGATCAGAATGAAAATCGGGGTGATGTTCGGCAACCCGGAAACCACCACCGGCGGCAAAGCCCTCAAATTTTACACGACCGTCAGGCTTGATATTCGCCGAATCGCCTCCATCAAGGACAACAACGAGGTTATCGGCTCGCGGACGCGGGTGAGAGTCGTCAAAAACAAGGTGGCTCCGCCGTTCAGGGAATGTGAATTTGACATTATTTACGGCAAAGGGATTTCCCGGTCCGGGGAGCTTATCGATATCGCCGCTGACCACAATATTGTGGAGAAATCCGGTTCCTGGTTCAGTTACGGCGCCGACCGGCTCGGCCAGGGACGGGAAAACGCCAAGCACTTTTTGGAAGAAAACCCGGAGATTTGCGAAGAAATCACGGCCAAGGTCAAGGATAAGCTGGGTATGATTCATACCCTGGAGGAAACGCCCCTTGAGGAAGAGCCTAAAGAGGCCTGATTTAATCTTTTTTCTTAAGTTTAAGCTCTTTAACTTTAGCAGGTTAAAGAGCTTTTTTATTTTTGAATCGTTTCAGTCATTTTATAATCTAATGTATAATGGCGCGGCAGACGGATAATAATTGATGGTCAGTCAGTGGATTTTTCTTCAAAATTCTTGTTTATTATCCCGGTTGTTTGTATAATTAAAAAAGTAATTTTTTTAATCCATATTCACGAAAAATTAGTTTCCTGAATAATAAGATTTGCTTTGAAAAAGGGGAACTTTAAGACCGGATAGCCTGTTTTAGCTAAATAGCTAAGGTGATTTTCCGGTCGGATAGAATTGAGGATATCTCAAATGGCCGACCAGAAATCAGACATAATGCAGAAGCGTAAAGCTTTTGAGAATGAGGCGTTGCCGCACATGAACGCTCTTTATCGAACCGCTTTGCGCATGGTAAAAAACCAGAGTGACGCGGAGGATCTTGTACAGGAAGCATTTGCTAAAGCTTATCGGTTCTGGGACAAGTTTGAACCCGGATCCAACTGCCGAGCGTGGCTTTTTAAAATAATGACCAATATTTTCATCAATGATTATCGGTCAAAATCAAGATCCCCGGTTTCGGTCAATGTCGATGAGATAGATGACTATTATCTTTACAAGCAGATGGATAGTCTGGAACAGGACGGCAACCCGGAACAAGTGCTCTTTTCCAAAATATTTGACGATGACGTAAAGAAAGCGATAGAAGAGTTACCCGATGACTTCAAAATGGTTGTTGTTCTTTCGTTTTTGGAGGGATTTTCGTACCAGGAGATTGCGGAAATAACCGACCTTCAGTTGGGTACGGTCAAATCGAGGCTCCACCGAGGACGGAAACTTCTGCAGAAGAAATTATACGATTATGCAATAAAGAACGGATACATCAAGGATAAGACACAATGAATTGCCAAGAAGTATTGAATTTGCTCTACGATATTATCGATCAGGAAGCCTCTGAAATCGACGTTAAGGAAGTTCAAGAACACCTCAAAAACTGTAAAGATTGTTACGGCGTTTATAAAGTCGAAGGCGCCCTTCAGAACTTTATCACGGAAAAAATTAAATCCCAGAACGAACCCAGCCCGAAACTCGAATCCCTGCGGACGAAAATAGTCGAACAACTGGACCAGATCGACTGCGACGTCAACGGCGCCCGGGGCTCAGAATCACATTCCGATTCCAAACGTCCCCCTTTTTTAGGCTTTACTAAAATCCTCGCGGCGGCGGCGGCTATAGTGATTATCATCGGCGCCGGTTTTCTCATTTCCGGTTATTTCCATCACGATGAATTCTATATTCCGCTGGAACGCGCCCACTGGAACGCCGGGAAAAACCTGAACCCTTATAAAAACGTCCAACACCTTTACACCGCCCTGTCCCATACCGCCAACGACATGAATTACAAGATTAACCAGGACGTGAACAATTACCAGCTTATCGGCGGCCAGGAAGAGGAAATCATGCAGGTCAGCATGACCCATTTCGTTTACGCCGATAAAACCGACAGAACAGAGACCCGGCTGGTATCGGTGTTCGTGGTGCCCGCGGAACAGTTCATAATCGACGACGAGTTGGAAAACAACCAGGTCAAAATCGACGATATCGTCTTCTACGACCACAACTGCCGCGGTTGCCGGCTGGTGTTTCACCGGGTCGGCGACTTGATAATCATCACCGCCACGACGGAAAAGTCGATTGACCTCCTGGAGTTCATTCCCGGTCAGCAGGCGATTTAAGGTACAGCGAGCAGATTTTTTTTAATATTGCCATCCTCTCCGATGGCTGATAATATTACCGGCATGATTAAATCGGCCGGTATTTTTTTATGTCTTCTGATTATCCCCCTGTTGTCTCCCGCGGGGCATATCATGGCCCAGGCTTACGACGCCTACATGGACAGCGTCAAGGCCGGGCTTCTGGTCGAGGCGCAGCGGGTTCTTTTCAACGACCGGTTCGAGGCGGCCGATTCGCTGTACAGCGTGTTTATCGAGCGGTATCCCGACGACCCGGCCGGTTATTTTTACAAGGCGGCCGCCCTGCTGGGCGAGATGAGCGACCGCGAGGAGAACCTCTACCCCGAACAATTCAATCGCCTGCTGGACACGGTCGAGTTTTTTACCGCCGGGCGGCTCGAAAGCAAAGACCCTCGCCCCCGAGCCTGGATGTATCTCTTCTCGGGGCACGCCAGGGCTTACCGGTCGCTGTGGGAGGCCCGGTTCGGTTCGCTTTTGAGCGCCGTCCGGACCGCGTTTAAGGCTCGTGCAGATTACGACGAGGGGCTCAAACACGACAGCACCCTGACTGATCTGTATCTCGGTCTGGGGTCCTATCATTACTGGAAATCGGCCAAGGCGGGTATTTTCCGCTGGTTCGGGATACTGAAGGACGAGAAGGATCGGGGGGTGGAGGAGCTTTACAAAGCCTGGCGGCATTCGACGATTTCCCGCGAGTCGGCCCGCGCCGTCCTAATCTGGGTCTGGCTGGATATCGAGGAATACGACTCGGTGATAACCATCGCTCGAGAGGCTCTGGAGAAATTTCCCCAGGGGAAATCTTTCCTGTGGCCGCTGGCCCAGGCTTATTTTGAAAAGAAGGATTATAACGCGGCGCTTGAAACGTATCAAAAGCTCCGCATGAAAATCGCCCCGGCGCCGGGCAACTATTTCAATCTCATCGAATGCGATTATTACCTCAACCAGTGTTTCGATAAGTTGGAGATGACGGACGAAGCCCGCCGGGCGGCGCGCGATTTCAAGGTTTACCTGGATAAAGTGCCGAACGATACCCGCCGCAAACAGCGTTTGAATATCGAGCATTTGAAACGAGCCGCCAGGACGTAAGTACTGACGGATTTTTTTATTCTTCGATCGGGATTTCCTGGGTGTTGATATCGTTGCGGGTGCGTTCGTCAAGCAGCCGGCAACCCTCCATCAGGATTGACTCGTTGGAATAATCGTTGTTCGGTTCCGGTATCGAACCGGGCGAAACCGGCTGCGCGCTCCAGGTGCCGTCTTTCCACGACAATCCCTCGTACACGGACTCGGCTCCCGCCAGCTCGTTGCATTTCGCGTAGATAATCGCACCCTCGTCGAGATAAATAATCAGTTCCCGTTCATCGGAATTGACCGCGATCCGGACGGTTTTGCGGCTGGGTCCCATAGCCTGCAAAAGGTCAATCAGGTTCATGTCCTCCAGCCGTCCCCGGGCGCCGTTTTCCTCGAAAGAACCGTTGCCGTTGACGGCTTTTTCGCTGAGGCGCTGCTGTATCTTTTTCATTTTGACAATCAACAGGTTGGGATTGTCGTTAATCGGAATAATATCCTCAATGCCTTTTTCAAGCATGCCGGTCAAATCGGATATAGCGGCCGAGTTGGTCAGCAGGAAAGTGGGGACTCCGGGGAAATCCACCCCCTGGTCAATCAACTCGTCAATGAGATCGGTGACCTCGGTCGGCTCGGCATGACTGAGCAGCACCATTATTTCCGGACGACTGCGCCGGAACAGTTCCACAAAGGTGTCAATTGTACTGATAGATATGGTTCGGAACCCTTCCTGCCTTAAGCGATGTTCAAAATGAGAGATAAGTTCGGGCATGTCACCGAAGAGCATCACCTGGTTGTACTTATCGTCGGTCTGGGCCTCGAAGACCTCTTCCTTGATCATCTCTATAAACGGTTCGACAACCTCCTCCAGAAAGAGTTTTCCGGTCAGGTCCTCGAACTTTTTCTTGATGGCGTCGAATTTATCCAGCGCGAGTTTTTCATTGACGGCGATATTGTCGCAGAAAATATCCACCACCGTGAGGATATTCCCTCCCAGGACCTCGATCGGCAGCCGCTTGGTATATTTCTGCCTCAGGTTGATATACATGGAGCGCAGGACCTCTACAATCAGGGGCGGGAAATTGAGCGAATCCAGAAGTTTCCCGGTCAGTTCGATGAAGGAGCGGGGATTTTCCGACGAGTCGGTCTTGCCGTAATAAAACTTGGCGATATCATGCAGGTAAGCGGCGTTGATAATGGTCATGCGGTCCTTGTCGGGAAGGCCTATCCGGCGGCAGAGACGGTCAACGTACTTGCCCACCGTGCCGCTGTGATTTTCCTTGTTGTTCTGGCGCGAGGACAGCAGCGAGGTGAACAGGTCGAGATTTTTTACTATCAGGTCAATCGCCGCCTCGTTGGTTTTCTGGTTCAAAAGGAGGAGGGCCGATGATTCGTAATAGCGCACCCGGGTGCGGGGGGAAATTTTGCGCAGGCGGTCAATCAAATCAAGATAATCGCCCGACACGGTGTCCTTGATAAAGACGGTATGAAATTGCCGACCGTCGATAATATCGATAGCGTCGTTAGCCGATTCGGTCACCGTCACCTCGTAATTGTCTTTTTCCATGACATCGGATATCACCCGCCGGTCATCCTCGTCGTCGGTCACCAGCAGGACATGGTTCAGCGGCGCGTCCTGGGCTGCTGTGTTTTCGTCTACGGCAAACGCCGTGCCGGAACTTTGAGAAAGTTCCTCGCCGTTTTCGTCGGGAGCAATCTCTTTATCGTCATCAATGGAGGTCATATAGTAATTGGCGATGGCGGTTTTGAGGGAAAGTTCCACGGCGACCACCAACTGCACCTTTTTACCCCGGGCGACAAAATCCAGCTCATGGATCAAATCTTCGTCATTAGGATTTTCACAGGCGACCTTTAAGACATTCTCCTCGACATCGTAATCGAAAGGCATGACGCGTCGCGCCACCGCTACCCGCGAGGGAACGAATTTTACGATTTCTTCGGGAATGTCAATCTCGGAGAGCACCACCCCCTCGCATTCGTACTGAATCGAGAGCGCCCTGACCAGGGCCGCTTCATCGATAAAACCGCGGCGCAAAAGATTGGAGCCGATTTTGCCGCTGAACTCTTTTTGCGAATGCAGGGCTTCCTTGACCTGCTCCTCGGACACCAGTCCTTCCTCGATAAGAATCTGGTCGATTCTCCTTGAAGGTTTTTTCCCCTGTGATGTATCGTTATTCATGCATAACTCGTTTAAACAATTCCTGATCCCGCGGGCCGGCGGCGGTGAATATTCGATAACAACCGCATAACCCCCAGACCAGAGCAATGCCTTTCATCTGATTGCGACGGCAACCGGTCAGAATAATTAAAATTCCCCAAAAAAACACAGCACTGTATCTTAATCGGTATAAATGCACGGATTTAAAGGG
>Ga0210003_1002062_pt1 | contig 17195 bp, 15 predicted proteins | sample LantaG_FD_182804 | JGI IMG/M metagenome (GOLD analysis project Ga0210003, IMG submission 182804) | Deep subsurface microbial communities from Baltic Sea to uncover new lineages of life (NeLLi) - Landsort_02402 metaG (SPAdes) (version 2) | ecosystem: Environmental > Aquatic > Marine > Oceanic >...
AGAGAGAGAGAGAGAGAGAGAGAGAGAGAGAGAGAGAGAGAGAGAAAGAGAGAGGGAGGAAGAAGAAAAAGAGAAAAAAAGAGCGAGAGGTGAGAGTTTTTTCCTTTGTCGGATACGTCGGGACCCGAGAACTTTTTCTCTCTCCATAAAAAAACCCCACTCACCGCGCGGAAGAACGAAAGGTAGCGCGCCTGGACCTCCGGATCCTCGGAACCGCAGGCATCCCCGAGCGACGAGGAGGGAGACGGAGGGGGAGGAGCCGCCGACCCGTCGGCGAGAACCCCCCGCGCGGGCGGCGGCGCGACCGGCGGGCTCGACCTCCCGGTGCCCCTCTGGTCCAGGAGGACGACGCGAAAGCCGTGGTGGAGCGCGGCCTTGAGCCACGACGATGACTCTGTCGGCCTCGGGGCCTCGAAACCGGGCCCGCCCTGCAGGTAGAGGAGCCAGGGGCCGCCGTCGTCGGGCGGCGGGGGAGGGACTCCGGATGCGGCAGAGGAGGAGGTCGTTTTTGTCGGTGCCGCTGGTGCTGCTGCTGCTGCCGCTGCCGCTACGTTCGCCGCCGCCGCCGCCCTCGAGGGGGAGGTCGCCACGCGGGCAAAAAGCTGGATGGTGCCCGCCTCGGGCCCGCGGGAGTAGTCTAGCGGGACGCGAAAGAGGTGGTCGGTCATGACGATGCCTTAAGTTTTTTTTTGTTTTTTTGTTTTCGGGGTTTTTTTCCCCGAGCTTTTCCTTGATGAGCAAGAAAAAACTCTGCCTGCCTGCTTCTCTTTCAAAATTCATTCGCTCTCACCTGGAACGTTAAAGGAATCGACGATCTCGTGGCTGAGGCAGACCGGGGCAGGGCGGGACGAGGGCGGGGCGGCGCTGGCGGCGCTCCTCGCGGCGGCGGCGCCGCCGTCGCCGGTCAACGAGGCAGCAGCAGCGGCAGCACACGTCGAAGTCGAAGTCGGATCGATGGCGTTTCGCGAGGAGCCGAGCTTGGCTCTCTTGGGTTCGTTCATCGCCGCTGCTGCAGTCTTGGGGGAGCGAAGAGCGCTCGCGTGCGGGTGCGTGCGAGTGGAGAGGCCGGTTCGAAGCGGGACGGATGATGGGAGGAACACGGCGTTCCTCTGCAGCATCCTCGCTACGGTCGAGCGAGAAGGAAAGTGCGAGCGACCCTTCACTTTTTTTCCCCTTCTCGGTCTCGGTTTCGAGAAAGAGGGAAAGAGAGAAAGGGAGAGAGGCCTTTGTTCTCTCTTTTTGTTCTCTAGAGGAAACGCTCTCGCTCTTGCCCGAGAGGGAAGCGCTCTGATTTGCGCGTGCCACCCCTCACTCGCCATCGCAGAGGAGGACGAAGAAGGCGCAGAGGAGAGGGAGGAGAATCGCACTTGCCGAGCGACGACGACGTCGCCCATCGAGTGGGAAAAAAAAACAGGGGGGGCGACAGCGTCGTCTCCATTCTTCTTCCCGCGTCTCGGCTGGCGCGTCCTCCCCTGTAAATCTCCCTGAACCGTGGGCAGAGGACGAGCAAAAGCGCGCATGTCGCCGCTTCCCTCCGCAGCGTCTCCGCCAAGGGCGTTGGACGTGCCTGGCGGCGCGATGTCGACGAGCGGCGGCGGCGGCGCTGGCGTCGGCGACTCTTCTTCGGGTGCGACGTCGCCTCTTTTTCCTCCTCCGCCGCCGCCGACCTCGACCTCGACCTCGACCTCTTCGCCGTGCCCTAGACTTTCCCCCGCCTCTCCGCAGACGCAGCAGCACCACCACCACCCGTCCCTGCACGCCGCGTCGCACTACGCTGCGGGCGCGGCAGCGGCCGCGAAAGCCGCCGCCGCCGCTTCCGCCCAGGAGCCGAGAGCTCGGCGAGACAACGGCGCCAAGCGCAGCTCGCCACCCAAGACGCCGTCGGCGCCGGCCGCGGCCGCGCCGGCAGCTGCTGCCGTGATGGAGCCCGCCGCCGCCGCCGCCGCCTCTCCCCCGCCATCGTCCTCCGCTCCCCGCCCTCCTTCTTCGACACTCTCCGCTCTGTGGCTCGCCGCCAAGGAGGTCTTCTCCCCGGGCCGCGGGGAGGGCAACGCGCCCACGGCGGCCGAACTCGGGGCCCTGCGGGAGCTGATGCGCCGCGTGCCGCTCTCGGAGCTGGGGCTCGTCGATCCCTCTCCCTTTGCCTCCGCCGCCGCTCCCGCCGACTCTTCTTCCGCCTCGGCCTCCTCCTCCGCCTCCTCGTCCTCGGAGGAGTTGGGCAGGCTCTCCCTCGGCGGCGGCGACGACGGAGGCGCGGGAGGAGGCGGAGGGGAAACTCCTCCTCCGGCGATTTCGTATCTGGACGTCGCTGAGGACTCGGCTGCGGCCCTCGGCGTCTTCGTTCTCCCCCCCAGGGCTGCCATCCCGCTGCACAACCACCCCGGCATGACTGTCAGCTCCCGCGTGCTGTTCGGGAGGCTGCACGTGCGTTCGTTCGACTGGGCTTCCGGCAGCGAGGAGAGCGACGACGCAGAGGGAGCCGGCGAAAAGGCTCGAGGCGGCGGCGGCGGCGGCGAGGGGGGCGAGTCCGAGCGGCGGAGGCGCCTGCGCCGAAGGGCCGGCCTCCGCCGCGCCCGCCTGGTCGAGGACCGCGTCATCGACGCCTCGGCGCTGCCGACGCAGCTGACCTCGAGGGGCGGCGGCAACATCCACGCCTTTGCCAACGCCTCTGGCTCGGGCTCGGGCTCTGGCTGGGGCTCGGGAGGAGGAGCCGCCGGCGACGGCGGCGGGGGAGAGATCCCCTGCGCCGTCCTCGACCTTCTCGCGCCTCCCTACTGCGCCGAGGACGACAGGGACTGCACGTACTTCGTGGAGGAGGAGCCGGAGGAGGAGGAAGAAGAGGGGGAGGAGGAGGCGGCGGCGGAGGAGAAAGGAGCGGAAGGCGGCAGCGGCGGCGCGGGCGGCGCGGCCGCGGCGGCGAGGAGCAAGCGCCGGTCGCCGCCGCGGGCGCGGGCTGGCAGGCGGGCGACGAGGCCCGGGGAGATCGCCCTCCTGCGGGCCGTGCCGGCCCCGGCCGACTTCGTCGTCGAGCACGCGCCGTACAGGGGGATCAGGCCCGCGGCGGCGGCAGCGGGAGCAGCGGGAGCTGGAGCAGCAACTGCTGCTGCTGTTGTCGATGCCGCGGAAAACTAAAAGGAGAAGAGGAAGAAGAAGAAGGAACGGTTTCCGACCGCTCTGTGGGGGAAAGAAGCACTCCTTTCCTGCCTTTACAACCCATCTGCCCACCCTTCATCTCAGAGACGCCCAAACATTAAAATCAACTCCTGTAACATTGTGCTCTGCGGCGCGAGCAAAAAACTCGTTTTCTTTTTTTTGAAGTTGAAGGTCGAAGTCGAGTTTCCGCCCCCCCTCGCGCTCATCCTTCCACTAATTCTTCCAGCCGGGAAAGAAAAGCCTTTGCGGCCCGAGTTCTCTCTTCTCTCTCTCTCTCTCTCTCTCCCACACGCGCGCTCTTCGAATGAGCGACCCCATCACCCTCGCCCAGTCGCGGGCGCCGCCCTCGCCCGCCACGGCCACGCCGCCGCTGTTCATTGCCGTCGCGACGAAAGAAAACGGCTCCTCGAATGCCTCCGCCGCCGCGGCCGAGCTTGCCCGATCGTCGGGCTCGCTGCAGATCCGCGGCCGCTCCCCGACGCCCTCCTCCCGCGGCGGGGACCGCATCGGTGACCGCGACGGATCGGAATACGGCAGCGTCTGCGGGAGCCTGCGCGGCTCGAGCGTGCGCGGCAGCTCGCCCGTCGTCGGCGGCGGCAGTGATGAGAAGCAGCAGCAGCAGCGTCTGACGTCGGCCGTCCGCGGCACCTCGCCCCCGCCGCCCGTCGCGCCCTACCAGGCCTTGCCCGTGCGCGGTCCCGTCAATCTCATCACACACAACATGACCGAGGGCTTGCCCGTGGTGGAGCCCGGGGAGACCGACCCCAAAGTGAGTTCTGATTGATTGAAAAAGCGCGCGAGAGAGAGGAACACCCATCGATGGGCGAATTCGACGGCAACGGAAACGATGACGACGACGACGATGACTCGAGACCTCAACACCGCTCCTGCTCCAAAAAAAACAAAAAATACAAAATCGAAAAAAAAGGAGCTCGAGGCCCGCATGACCAAGGTGATCTCCGACTACACAGCGCAGCTCACCGAGAGAACGGAGCACCACATGGGGTAAGAGGGAGAGAGAGAGAGAGGTGGACTGAGGGAGAGAGAGAGAGAGGAAAAACGAGCTTTATTTCCCCTACAACGCCTCCCCCCCCCCCCCCAATAAAAAAAAAACAAAAAAAACCCTAGATACCCTTACAACCTCGACTTCGACTCCTACAAGGCCCTCGAGGGCCTCTCGCGCTTCTGCATCAACAACCTCGGCGACCCCTTCATCGAGTCCAACTACGGTGTGCACTCGAGGGCTTTCGAGATCGGCGTGCTCGAGTGGTTTGCGCGGCTGTGGGAGGCGCCGAGCGAGGAAGAAGGTGCGAGTTTTTTTTTTTTTTTTTTTTTTTTTTTTTTTTTAACTTTTCTCCCCTCTTCATTTTCATCGTTTTCGTTCTTCGTTTTCTCGGCCTTGCACCTCACCGTTTTCTCCCATTCTTGTTGAGTCGCACCCCTCATCTTTTCTTCAACGATTTTCAAATCAAATCAGGGGGCTACTGGGGCTACATCACCAACTGCGGCACCGAGGGCAACCTGCACGGCATCCTCGTCGGCCGCGAGAACCTCCCCGACGCGGTGCTCTACGCCTCCGCCGAGACGCACTACTCGGTTTTCAAGGCGGCGCGGATGTACCGCATGGACGCGGAGCGCGTCGCGACGCTCCCCTCGGGCGAGATCGACGTCGACGACCTCGCGGCGGCGCTGGCGAGGAACGCGGGCAGGCCCGCCGTCGTCGTCGTCAACGTCGGCACGACGGTGCGCGGCGCCGTCGACGACCTCGACGCCGTCCTGCTCGAGCTCGAGAGGGCCGGGCTCTCCGAGGACCGCTTCTTTATCCACTGCGACGGCGCGCTCTTCGGGCTCATGATGCCCTTCGTGCGCGCGGCCGCGCCGCTGGTCACGTTCCGGAAGCCGATCGGGTCGATCTCGGTCTCGGGCCACAAGTTCATCGGCGCGCCGATGCCGTGCGGCGTCGTGATGACGCGCGCCAAGTGCGTCGAGGCGCTCTCCTCGGACGTCGAGTACCTCAACTCGCGCGACGCCACCATCATGGGCTCGCGCAACGGCCACGCGCCCATCTACATGTGGTACACGCTGACGCGGAAGGGCTACGGCGGGATGCGCGCCGACGTCGAGCATTGCTTGGCAAATGCGCACCTCTTGCAGGAGATGCTCGAGTCCAACGGGATCAAGACGATGCTCAACCGTCTGTCCTCGACCGTCGTCTTCGAGCGGCCGCCGTGCGAAACTTTCGTGCGCAAGTGGCAGCTGGCCTGCGAGGGCGAGGTGGCGCACGTCGTCGTCATGCCCAACATCACGCCGCCGAAGCTGGAGGTCTTCGTCAAGGACCTCGTCGAGTGCCGGAGAAAGTTTAAAGATCAAAACTCGTCGTCGGCGAAGAGGGAGGGAGAGAGCAACGGCAACGGCCACGGCAACGGCAACGGCAGCAGCGCGGGGGCAAACGGCGCCGCCGAGGCGCTGGGGAGGGTTGCGCTGGGCTCCAATGGGACGGCGGCGAGCTAGGAAGTGAGCGAAAGACAAATAGTTTTTAAATTTTTGCAGGAGAGAGAGAGGAGCGAGTTCTTCTTTTCAGTTGCTTTTTTTTCTTTTCAAAATCCCTTTCCGTTTCCCTCCCACTTCCATGGGCCCCCTGCAGCGTGATGCGACTCAAAATCCCCTTCCCCCTCCGTTCATCTCAGCGTGACATGTGCGCGTGCGTGTGTGTAATCTTTCAGAGGAAAAAACAACAGCAAGAAACCAAAAAAAGAAAAACAGAAAGTGCTGAGGTTCATGCCGATTTCTTCCTCGTCGCGGAGCGAGCCCCCGTCGCCGCCGTCGCCGCCGTCACCGCCGCCGCCGCCGTCGCGGCCTTCTTCTTCTCCCCCGCTCCTCCTCTGGCGCCTCCAGCGCTCGAAGCAGGAGCAGGAGGCACCCCCGACACGGCGTGCAGCAGCCTCGCCGGGCCGGCGGTGAAGTCGAAGGTCCTTTTTCCTTTTCCCTTTCCTTTCCCCGCGGCCCACCAGGAGTGAACGTCGACGGCGGCGCCGTGCAGCACCAACACGGCAGCCAGCGCCGCCCCGGCCTGCCTTTCCGTTAAAAACGGAATCCAGTGCGCCGCGGCTGCCTGCCAGAGGGCGCCCAGGGCCGCGGAGCGCAGGGAGAAGCCGGGGCTGCTGAACTCTGCGGCCGGGGAAGGGGGGTGGCCCGCGGCGGCGAGGAGCGGGTCCGTCGCCATCTTCCCGGCGCCGCCGGCGAGCGTTCCTGGAGAGAGAGAGAGAAGAGAGAAGAGAGAGAGAGAGAGTGAGAGAGAGAGGGAGAGAAAGAGAGGGAAGAGAGAGAGAGAAGAGAGGGAGACGAGAGAGAGAGGGAGAGGAGAGAGAGAGGGAGAGAGGGGAGAGAGAGAGGGAGAGGAGAGAGAGAGAGAGAGGGAGAGAAAGAGAGGGGAGAAAACCGTGAGCCGAGGGAAGAAGAAGGAGAGAGCAGGGAAAAAAGAAAGAGAGATGAGAGACGAGGAAGTCCAACAATCTTCTTCTCACCGAGCAGCAGCGGCGCCGCGACGACCCCCGGGAACGCCTTGAAAGCGAAATCGACCCTAGCCGAGATCAGCTGCGCCCTCAGCACGTTGACGCACGCCTTGCAGGCCACCCGCAGCGGCAGAAAACCTTCGATCAACGTTAAACAAGCCGATCGCAGCGGCGAGAATGCGTAATTGAGGAGATACCACGCTGATGTCCACAGGATCGCGACGTCGTTCGACGAGAGAATGGCGAGGGGGGCGACCTTGCGGTCTCCGATCACGAGGGCGGTGATGGTGCCGCCGCCGAAGGCCGCCTAGTGAGTTTTCGGTTTCGTTTCGAGGTCCAACGAGGAAAGAGATGGGGTCTTGTTTTAAAGGCTTCTTCTCTCTCTCTCCCCTTTTCCTGCAATGCGAAACGAAAACCAAAAACGTACCAGGAAGCCGATCCAGTAGCTGCTCATGAAGTGATGCCGCAGGTGCGTGAGCCAGGACGCGACGGCCAGGCAGTGGCCGGCGAGCTGTACGTTTTTTTTTATTGTGAGAGAGGTTGAGGTCGAGAGAGGTTGAGAAGATGACTGGAGAGACGACGGATGAAAAACGCTCGAGTTCTTCTTCCTCTCCCTCTGCTCGATTTCAACCACTCACGAGAAGCCGGAACGGGATTCTGTCTATGGCATCCGCGAGGGCATCGAGGAGCGCCATTCTGAGGCTGTCGAGAGAGGATGAAAGAGAGGCTTGGGGGAAGAGAGAAAGTGAGAGATCATTCGCGAAACCGAAACAAGACGTTCACTGTCTCTCTCACTCTCTCCCTCTTCTTTTCTTCTCGTCTCTTCTTGTCCTTGTTCTATTCGAATGGGGCGCAAGGCTTTTGTGAGCCGCGCGGCAGCCGCTGCCCGCGCCGCGGCCGCGGAGAGCGACGACAGCGACAGCGGCGCGAAGGGGAAGAAGGGTGCTGCGACAGAGGAACCAAAGGAGCAAGCCGAGGCATCGCCGTCCTCGATCGCCAACACTGATGCTCCTTCCGCGCCTGCTGCTCCTGCTGCTGCTTTAGCTGCTTCTGCTTCGGCTTCAAAGGCCAGCGATAACGGACAAGATGGAGATGAAGCTGATCCCTCCGCGGCGGGCGGCAAGGAGACCCGAGGACAGTTGGTGCAGCGACACAAGAGGGTGAGATTGAAGTGTTTTATTTCTGGACTTTTTTTTCAACCTCGACCCATTCCTCTTTCCTCACGTTTCCTTTTTGCGCCGTCCCCCTCCCCCTTTCTCCACGCACCAACACAACACACAGGAGCTGAAAGCCCAGAAGGAGGCCTCGAAGCGCCTGGGGAAGAAGAAGAAGGACGAGGCCGCCGCGGCCGATGCGGCCCTGGCCGCGAAACACGAAGCGGAGCTGAAGTCGCTCGAGGTCGAGGAGGGAGAGAGCAGGAGCCAAGGCGGGAGCGCCTCCGCCGCCGCCAAGGCCGCCGCCGCCACCGACGCCTCGGCGGACTCCCTCTCGCGCTTCAAGCTCGACGACGGCGACGACAAGAAGGAGGAGAAGGAGCTCCCGAACCTGCGCAAGGGCTCCAAGGCCGCCCGCAAGCGCGCCGAGCGCCTCGCCGCCGACGCCGAGCGGGAGCGGGCGAGGGACGAGGAGCGGGCCGCGCTGGCGGGGACCGGCGCCGGCTCGCTCGAGGCCCGGGAGCTGGAGGAGACGGCGCTGCGGCCGCTGGGGCTGGCGGTGTTCGACGTTCCGGCCGACGGCCACTGCCTCTACGCGGCGCTGGCGCACCAGCTGGCGCAGGCGAAGGCGAAGGAGGAGAGGGAGGGAGGAGGCGCGAAGGAAGGAGGCGGAGTGGGCGGCGGCGACGACGGCGGCGGCGACAACGGCGGCTGCGGCTTCGATTTCACAGTCGCGTCCCTCCGCGCGCTCGCGGCCCGCCACATCCGAGAGCACGCCCCAGACTTCGAGCCCTTTATCGCCGAGGACGAGGAGCTCCTCGCAGAAGAAGGAGGGGAGCAGCAGAAGAAGACGGGAGAAGAAGTAGAGAAAGAAGAGAAAGAAGAAGAAGAAGGAGAGGGAAACCTGTCCAAGGTCGAGCGCTACTGCCGCCGGCTCGAGGGGACGGCGACCTGGGGCGGGCAGCCCGAGTTGCAAGCTCTTGCCAGCGCCCTTCCCGCGACCATCAAGGTCCTGAGCGCCGGGATGGAGCCCGTGGTCGTCGAGGACGCGAAGAAAAGAAAGGGGCCGGTGCGTCCCCCCCCCTTTCCTTTCCTTTTTCGAGCGATTTTTCCATTTCGTTCCCTTTCGGCTTCGTTCGCTCTCTTTGCGACCTTGTCTCCCTCAAAAAAGCAAAAAAAAATACGAAAAAAATTCGAAAACATAAAATGAAAAATAAACAGGAGCTCACGATCTGCTACCTCCGCCACGCCTTTGGGCTCGGGGAGCACTACAACTCGACGACGGTGGCTGCTGCCGCGAAGGAGGAGAAGGAGGGAGGAGGAGGCGAGAGCGAAGGCGAGAGCGGCGAGAGCGACAACGAAGGGTGAAGAAGAAGTCAGGGGGAGGGAGAAGCAAGAGGAACGAGAACGACGAGTGATTGTTTTTCTCTCTCTTCTTTTTCCATCTCTTGGATTCGAAGTGGAAATACTTTACTCGCTTGCTGTTTGTGTGTCTGCTGCTGCAAATTGAGAAGAATGAAACCAATGAATTGCTCAAAGAGAGAAAGAGGGGAGGGAGAGAGGAGGAAAAAAAAAACCTCTTTTTTCTCTTGTCTCTCTCTCGACCTCGGAACGCCGCAAGAAAAAACCCGAAGAAGAGGAAAAAACTTCACCTCTTCTCTTCAAGGGAACATCGCCGCGGCCCCGAGCCCCAGCCCCTCGTCCCACCCCATCATCAGGTTCAGGTTCTGCACCGCCTGCCCGCTCGCGCCCTTCATCAGGTTGTCGATCGCGCAGAGCACTATGGCGCGGCCGCGGACCCGGTCGGCGTGCACCGAGATCAGCGCGTGGTTGCTGCCGCGGACGTGCCGCGTGTGCGGGGCCTGGCCGGCCTCCAGCACGTGCACGAACCGCTCGCCCGCGTACCGCTGCGCGAGGCAGGCGCGCAGGTCGTCCGCGGTGGCCCCCTCGGTCAGCGAGACGTACATCGTCGAGAGCATCCCGCGCGCCATCGGCATCAGGTGCGGCGTGAACGAGACCCTCACGGCGGCGCCGCCGCCGGCCGCGTCGGCGAGGCCCTGCTCGATCTCGGGCATGTGCCTGTGCGAGCCCACGCCGTACGCGTTGATCCCCTCGGCGACCTCGGTGTAGAGCAGGTTGAGCTTGGCGGACCGCCCCGCGCCCGACACGCCCGACTTGGCGTCGATCACGATGCCGTCCGGCTCGATGAGCCTGGCCTCGAGGAGCGGCACGAGCGGGAGCTGCACCGAGGTCGGGTAGCAGCCGGGGTTGGCGACGAGGCGCGCCTTCGCGATGGACTCGCGCGCGAGCTCGGTGAGGCCATAGACGGCCTCCTTCTGGAGCTCCTTGGCCTTGTGCTCGCCGCCGTACCTTTTTTGTTTTTTTTGTTTTTTCCCCCCCTCAAGGTTGAGTTTTGAGGTTCGGGTTTTTCCCTCTCTCGAACGAAAAGGAAAAAAAGCATCATCTCATCCAAAAAGGAGCTTTTTGTTTTTTCAACTCTCACCACTCCTTGTACGTCTCGACGTCCCGCAGCCTGAAGTCCGCGCTCAGGTCCACGATCTTGACGTGCCTCGGCAGCCTCGCCAGAGTCTCCTGCGTCGTCGCGTGCGGCAGGCAGCAGAAGGCCGCGTCGACGTGGTCCCAGTTCACGTCGGCGATCTTGGTCAGCGGCGCCATCCCGGCGGTCGCGGCCGCGAGGTGCGGGTACACTTCCGAGTACGGCTTCCCGGCCTGCGAGTCTCCCGTCAGCGCGACCAGGTCGAGGCCCGGGTGCCCCGCGGCGAGGCGGACGACCTCCTCGCCCGTGTATCCCGAGGCGCCGAGGACGGCGACGCGGGCGGGGGTGACCTGGGAGGAGGGAGAAGAGGCCCTGGCGGCGACGGGGGCCTGAGAGGAGACGGTTTTTTTCTTTCAGAGTTTGGAGTGAGTTTTTGGTTGGCTGTTTTTCTTGCTTCGTTCGAAGAAGAGCGACAAGAGCAGCAGCAGCAGCAGAAGCAGCAGCAGGATGCCGCTGCTGCCGGTTCTCTCTCGCAAGAGAACACGCGGGGAGAACAGCTGAGGGGCGACGGAAGCAAAAGAGGAAACGAAGAACAGGAGGTCGAGGTCGAGGGCGAGAGAAGCTGTTGCGCCCTAAGCGTTCTTGAGCATCGTTGCCGTTCGATGCCGCTCCCTCTTGCCCCTCGCTCCCTCTTCCCAAATCGAAGATTGTGGATCGAGAGAGCCGCATCTCTTCTCTCCAGACATCCACTCGAATTTCCGATAGCGGAGGGTTAAGAGGCCAAGGACACGGCGTTTGATCTCGTCACCCTGTTCCTCGTCATCGGCGGCATTTTCCTTCGGCACCCTTCAATCAATCTCTCCTCACCCGCGTGGCGGGAGCGGTGGCCGCTGAGACCTTGCTCTGCATTTCAGCTCTTCTCGGCTGCTGTCGAGAGGTCGTAGGCGCGGAGCTGGCCGTCCTCATCGTCGCGGCGACAGACATGATTTTCGCTTTGTTTTTTCAAGAGAAGATCAAAGAAAAAACGAAAAAGTGAGAAATTTCCACTTTTTTGTTTTTTCGTCGAGTGCGGAGAAGAGGAAAGAGGAAAAGGCACTTGCTCGGCTCTTGTCCCCCTCCCTCTTTTCCATTCCGATTCCAATCTCACGAGCGCCCCTCTGACTTGCTGTGAGCTCTCTCTCTCTCTCTCTCTCTCGCGCGCGCGCGCGCTCGCTTCAAAGATGGTACAGAAAAGGCGGAGAGAAATCGTTTCCCTTTTTTCTTTTCCGTCAGGCCAAATGCCTTTTTCTCTTCTTCTTTCAGGCGACTTATGCTTCCTCTCCTGAATCGAATTTCTCCACGCCTTGCGTGCAGAGATTCAGACGCACTCTTTGCTGCTGCTGGGAGAGATGCGAACGCCGAAAGAAGAAAGAAAAGGGAGAAAGAAAAGAGACGCTTTTTTCTTCTTCGATCGCATCGGTTCTTTTCTTCCTCAGATCGATGTTCCTTCTTTCCCACAGTCACTCAGCCTTCGACATCGTCGCTGCCCTCTTCCTCGACGCAGAACGCCGCGCCCCGCGTCCATGTCTTCGAAAATCTGGTCTCGGCCGTCGCGATCAACGTGAGTCAAATGCGCTCAACCTCTTCTCTCTCTCTCTCTCTCTCTCCCTTCAAAAAAAAAAAAAACAGTCGCACACCATCCTTCTCTACCAGATGGGCAAGTCCCCCAACTCCCGCACCTTTGCCGATTTCCCTTCTCCTCCCAAAGCAGCCGACGGCTGCATCGCCAGCTTCGAGGAGAGCCTGAAACTGAAGAATGCGACGAAATCCCAGATCTCGTACGCGGCGTCGGACCTGCACGCGTGGCTCGACTCGCTCCCTCAGGCGGGAGCCCTGGTGTTCGACGCGAAACTGCAAGCGTACGTGCCGTTCGATAAGGCGTGGCTGAAGCAGCAGGTGCTGCTGCGGCTGCAAGAGCTGGCGCGGGCCGCGGCGGCGAGGCAGCAAGGCCAGGGGGCTGCTCAGGGAGGAAGGAGGAGGTGAAGAGAGACGAAGGCGAGAGGGGAAACGATGGCGAGAAAGCGAGCGAGCGAGAGAGGATTCCTTGGCTGCGAAGAGCGAGAGAGGGTTCCTTGGCTGCGACGAAACGGCCAGCGCTTGTCCTCTCTTTGATTTGTAACGAAGAACATAGAGATAGGGAGCGGGAGAGAAGGAACGAAGGGAGAGGCGAAAAGGAAAGAAAGGAACTTTTTTTTTCCTGGTTAAATTTCTCCAAGAAATCGTTAAAAAAAATCCGTCGTCGTCGTCGGGCTCTCTCAGAGCTCGTCCCTCAGGTCCTTCCCCTCGGACCCGACCCCGCGGGCCGCCGCCAGCGCCCGCTCGGCGGCCTCCCCCGCCTCCAGCACGCTCCCCGCGTCGCACGCCGCGGGGGTCTCGAGCAGCGCCTCGTACTCGCACCTCGACGGCTCCGTCACGCCGGACAGCCTCGTCTCCTCGCCGCAGCGCACGGCCAGCGTCAGCGAGCGCGGCGGCCCGTTCCAGCACTGCTGGCCCCCGGCGAACCGCATCGTGCGGTAGAAGCGCTCCGGGAGCCCTCCGTCGGGGCCCTCCTTGGTGGAGAGCATCGCTCGAGCGAGCGCGTCCGGCTCCGACTCGGCGGCCCCCTCCCCCTTTCCGTCTTCCGCCGCGGGCAGCGGCGCGACCTCGGGCAGCTCGGTGCCCCAGCCCGCCCACGACCCCAGCAGCGTCGTCGGGCCGCCCCCGGAAGACCCCCTGTCGGCCTGGCTCGCCCCCTCGAAGAAGCAGACGGTGTAGACGTACTTGTCGACCTCGGCCGCGACGCACTCGCCGAGCAGCGAGGCGAACGCCGCGTCGGGGCCCAGGTCGAGCCTGTCCTTGGCGTCGACCTTCGCCCTCTTCTCCTCGAGGTCCCGCGCCGCGGCCTCGGCCTCCCGGAAGGCGCGCTTGGCGCGCTCCCGCGGGGTCTCGGGCCGAGCGGGAGGGGCGGGAGGCGAGGAAGCGGCGGCGCCCCTCTTGCCCCCCGCCGCCGCCGCCGCCGCCGCCGCCGCCCGGAGGAACTTCGCGACCCAGGCCGCCGCCTCCTTCGCGCCGGCGCCGGCCGCCGAGGCCAGCGTCAGCTGCCTTTCCGAGTGCCGGTGGAGGCGGTGGTGCTCCGAGTCGAGGGGAGGGGCGGCGTCGGGCCCGGGAGAGGAGGAGGAGGGAGGGTCGGAGGAGGCCGCGGCGGCGGCGGCCTCGGGGTCGTGGGTCCACTGGCTCGCGATCCGCCGCCCGGCCTCCTCGGGGTCCTCCTCCGCCTCCGCCGCCGCCGCTGCCGCTGCTTTCGCCGCCTCTTCTTTTGCCGCCTCTTCTTTGGGCACTTCGGGGGCAGCAGCAGCAGTAGCATCAGCAGCAGCAGTAGCAGCATCAGCAGCAACAACATCAGCAGGGGCGGCAGCAGCAGCAGCAGCGGCGGCGGCGGCGACTTCCGCTGCGGGCTTTTCTTCCGCTCCTTCTCCCCACTCCGCCCTGTCCCTCTCGTCCTTCTCCTCCTTCTCCCTCTTCTCCCTCTCCTCCCTCTCCAGCGCGTCCTCCTTCTCGGCGAGTTCCTTCGCCTCCCGCAGCGCCTCGGCGGCCTCGCGCGCCCTCGCGAGGTCCGCGTCGAGCCTCGAAAGGGAGCGCGCCCACGAGGCGCGCTCTCGCCGCGCCCTGGCGACGGCCTTCTCGCGCGCCGCCGCCCCGGCCGCGGCAGCGTCCGCGGCGGCCCTGGCCGAGGCCGCGGCGGCGGCGCCCTCGGCAACGCAGGTGTCGGGACAGCGGACGGCAGCGGAAGCAGAGGCGGGAGGAGGAGAAGAGGCCTTTGAAGGAGAGGCGGCGGCGGGCGGCCGCTCGTCGCTGCCGTCGCAGCAGTCGCAGACGCCATCATCGACCGCCGAGGCGTTGAGGAGCTTAGGGACGGAGCCGCGGTTGGCGCAGTAGAAGACGCCGTTGGGGCAGGCGGAGGTCCCTGGTTGTTGTTATTGGGGAAAGGGGGGGGGGGCGTTGGTAGGGAGAGAGCGGAGGGGAAGGGTCGTGGGAGAGGTCGTAGAGCGAACGGAGCGATCGTCACGGAGCGATCGCCATCGGAAAGCCCCTTCCCCCTCCTTCTGTGCTCTCTCTCTCTCTCTCTCTCTCTCTCTTTCTCTCCCTCTCCACTCCCGCTCCTCTCCACTTCCTCACCTGGCTCGTCGCTCCCGTCCACGCAGTCGCAGTAGTCGTCGTTGACCCTCGACGCCGGGAGGGGCTCCCCGGAGCCGTCGAGGCACCGGAACGTCGCCGAAGACGATTCCAATGCAGAAGGGTAGAGCCGGGCCCTCGACGGCCGCACGCCCCTGGGGAGCGCCGCCGCAGCTGCTGTCGGCGCCGCAGAGGCGACCTGGATCAGAGGATGCAGCATCAGCAGGCACGAAAGGATCGCGAGGGGCGCGCAGAGCGCGCTCGAGCGCGGCCCCCGGCCGCGCCCTCGAGTCATTGTTTTTGTTTTTGCTCGCGAGCGAGAGGGGAAAAACGAAAATAAACAATGTTTGCTTCCTCGGTCACTTTCTCCGAAAAAAAAAACAAAGCAGACTCTTTTTCTTCTTCCGCGAGAAAAAGGTGAGTTTACGCTTCCTCCTTCTCTCGAGCTGAGAGGTTGGATTCGAGAGTCTCTGAAGGCCTCTGATGACGGCAGTGAGATCAACAGCTGGCCAGGATCGACGGCCGCAAAGAATGAACTTTGCAGAGAGAGAGCGCTCGATGGGCGCTAGAGCGGGCGGCGACGGCTTCTCTCTCAGCCGTCACCGCAGGAGCCTCTCTCTCTCTCTCTTTCTCTCTCTCTTTCTCTCTCTCTTTCTCTTCCTTGCTTCACGCGCCATCACTCTCCCTCTCCCACGTCGATGCCGAGGTCACAACCGCACCCTCTGTCACAAAGCTATTGAAAAAAGAATCAAAGAGCCGAGGCGAAGCGAAAGCCAAGCGGGCGACGACACGGGCGATCGATGGCTCATCGCGCGAGAGAGCTCCTTGCTCGCTTCCCTTCTTTTTTCTCAACCTCCTCCTCCCTCCATCTCTCTCTCTGTTTCTCAAACAGCACAAAAAACAGCAACCATGGCCCCCAAGCTCAAGCTCCACACCTACCCGGGAAACAAGAACGCCAACAAGGCCCTCATCGCCGCAGAGTACGCGGGAATCGCGATCGATGTCCCGCGCTTCGAGATGGGCAAGTCGAACAAGACGCCCGAGTTTCTCAAGCTGAATCCGTTTGGGAAGGTGCCGACGCTCGAGACGCCCGAGGGCGGCGTGTTCGAGTCGAACGCGATCGCGCGGTTCGTGGCCCGCCAGTCCCCGAGCGCCGCGGCGCAGCTGCTGGGGAAGTCTCCCATCGAGCAGGCGCAGGTCGACGCCTGGGGTGAGAGCAGATTCCAAAGTTTCTTCTTCTTCATTCTTCTCTTTTTTCCCGTCATTTTTTCTCCGCTCTTTTTCCATTCGTTTCGCTTCGTTCCTTCTTTTCCTCTTTTGTATCAGTCGAGAGAACGAAAAGAGCTCACCCGCTTCTTTCTCCCTCCCTCTCTTTTCCCTCCCCCAACCATCAGTCGACTGGAGCACGGGAGAGGTCGACGCCCCGCTGCTCTCCTGGTACCTCCCGATCGCCGGCATCTGGCCCTACTCCAAGGACAAGGAGGCCGCGGCGCAGGCCGCGGTCAAGAAGGCGCTCTCCGCCCTGGACGCCGTGCTCGCCTCGAGGACGTACCTCGTGGGCGACCACGTGACGCTGGCGGACGTGGTGGGCGCGTGCAACCTCTGGCTGGGGTTCACCAAGCTGTTCGACGCCTCGTACCGCGCGTCGGTGCCCAACGTCTCGCGCTGGTTCGACACGCTCGTCCACCAGCCCGCCTTCGCAAAGGTGCTCGGCGACGTGTCCCTGGCCGAGAAGGCGGCGGTCTTCGACGCCGCGGCGGCGAAGAAGGCCGCGGAGGCGCCCAAGGCTGCCCCTGCCGCCGCTGCCCCGGCCGCCGCCGCCGCCGCTGCTGGCGCCGCCGACCCCAGCGCGCCGGCGGCTCCCAAGCCCAAGAACCCGCTCGACCTGCTGCCCCCCTCCCCGATGGCCCTCGACTCCTGGAAGCGCCTCTACTCCAACACGCCGGCCGCCAAGTTCCGCGAGATCTGCATCGAGGGCCTCTGGAAGGGCGCCGACGTGCCCAACTCGCCGACGCAGGAGCACTTCCCGGGGTTCGACCCCGAGGGATTCTCCATCTGGTTCTGCGACTACAAGTGAGCGCGTTTTTTTTTTTGGTTCTCTCTTTCCTCTTCCCGTTTCACGTCCCTCCTCTTCTTTGCTCGATCAAGAAAAACGACTGGATGGACAGAGGGGGAGCGGAGCAGGGCGAGCCCCGGTTTGTCCGGTGTGACGCCCGAGAAGAGACTTGAGAATACAACAAAAGGCCCACCCCCCCCGAAACTTAAAAAAAAACAAAAAAACAAAGGTACGTCGACGAGAACACCGTCAACTTCGTCGTCATGAACAAGGTCGGCGGCTTCCTCCAGCGCATCGACTACGCGCGCAAGTACGCGTTCGGCGCGATGTGCATCCTGAAGGACGACAAGGGCCAGTTCCCGATCCGCGGCGCGTGGATCTTCCGCGGCCAGGCGATCCCGCCGATGATGGTCGAGGTAAGATACGTTTTTTATATGCTTTCTTCGTTTTTTCGGGGGAGCGCGCGTGCGTCAGGCAGCGCGCGGAATCGTTTCCTGATAATGGAAGAGCAGAACGGCACAAAATCGGCGGGAGGAAACGACATCAATCTCTCGACAGAACGAGGAAAGAGAAAAAACTCACTTTTTTGCTCTCTCTCTCTCGTGGGACCCCCCCCCCCCCTTTTTTCAAAA
>Ga0210003_1002063_pt1 | contig 17192 bp, 12 predicted proteins | sample LantaG_FD_182804 | JGI IMG/M metagenome (GOLD analysis project Ga0210003, IMG submission 182804) | Deep subsurface microbial communities from Baltic Sea to uncover new lineages of life (NeLLi) - Landsort_02402 metaG (SPAdes) (version 2) | ecosystem: Environmental > Aquatic > Marine > Oceanic >...
CCCCCCCCCCCACACACACACACACACACCTCTCTCTCTCTCTCTCTCTCTCTCTCTCTCTCTCTCTCTCTCTCTCTCTCGATAGGCCCAGACCCCCGCCGAGGCCGCGGCCTCCGACCCCCTGCTCGCCGTCGCCCTCGCCATGCGCGCCCCGAAGAAGCAGGGCCGCGTCCCCTGGGGCAACGCCGTCATGGGCGAGAGCCGCGTCGAGTTCTTCCGCCACAAGGACGCCGTCGAGTTCCTCGCGGCCAGGCCGGACCTCCTGGGCCTCGCGGGCGCGAAGCCGCTCCCGTCCGCGGGCTCGCCGCAGGCCAGGGCCGCGGCGGGGGCCGTGCTGGAGCTGCTGGTTCGCCGCAGGGCCGCGGTGCGCGCCGAGCGCATCTTCTTGAAGCCGCGCCCCGGTGAGGAGCTGAAGTTTTTTTTTTCCCTTTTCGTTCCTTGCCTGGTTTCGAGATTTCGGGTTTGCGAGGTGGATGGTCGCAGAGACCATGGTCTCGCGGTCAGACTCGGGCACCTCTTCTTCTTGTCTCACTCGTTCTCCCTCTTTCGCTCATCTCCCCCTCTCGAACTGGGCCCCCTTTCTCTAAAAACAAAATGAAAAAAAACGGAAAAACGCCAGGCATGAAGCGCGTCGCCAAGTTTCCCAAAAAGATCAGGCAGGTCGCCGACAACGCCCCGGCCACCGACGCCGAGGGACAGCGCGCCGACGCGTCCAACACGTTCTACGCGTGGACGTTCGACCGCCCCTCCTCGCCCTGGGCGCTCGTGGGGAGCCTGCTGATCGTCGTCGCGGTCATCGCCGCGTGCCTGTTCCCGCTCGCACCGCGGTGGGTCAAGCTGGGCGTCGTCTACCTGTCTGGCGGGCTGCTCGCGGTGCTCCTGGGCCTCCTGCTCGTCCGCGGCGCGCTCGCCGGCGTCACCTGGGCGGCCACGGGCAGGGCGCTGTGGCTATTCCCGAACCTGATGGACGACGACAAGGGGTTCAAGGAGGCGTTCGTGCCGCGCCTCGCCTGGTGCGGCCGCGGCGGCGCGCCCGACGGTGCGGCGGCGCCGCTGTACGCGCGCGCCGCCGCGGTGCTCGCCGTGGCGGGAGTCGCCGGGGCGCTGCTGCACTTCGGGCCCGACGCAGCCGTGGCCGCCAAGAGGGCGAGGGCGGCGCACGACGCGCTGCTCGAGTCGCTCAACCTCCACGACGCGGGCAGGGCGCGGCTCGGCGGCGCCGCCGGAGGCGAGGGCGCGGGCGGCGCTGTTGGCGGTGCAGGGCGGGGCGGGAAGGAGGGGACGGCCGAGGCGACGACGGAGTCGACGACCGTGCCTCCTCCCCCTGCTTCTGAGGATGCTGCCGGGGCTCCGGAGGACTCCACCGCGGCGGCGAGCGAGGAGTGAAGGGGGGAGAGAAGAGGGGACAGAGAGAGAAGGTTTTGCAAGAATAATTTCTTTCTGGAAAGAAACGAAGAAGAAACAAAAAGCTCGCTGCTCGTGTATCTCTCTCTCTCTTGATTTGTTTTCGCGTCCGTTTGGCTACGCTGTCTTCTCCGCGGGCCCGAGCTGCTTTGGGTGTGAGGGCGGGGGGGAGAAATGACGCAAAGAAGCGGGCGCCGCTGTGGCGCTCGACGAAGAGAGAGAGAGAGCGCGTGATAAACCAGACACCAAAACAAAAAAATCTCAACTGGAAAAACAAAGTATCTTTCGTTCGTTCGTCGCGTTTTCGATTTTTTTTATGATCACACAAAGAAGAAGAATTTGTCTTTTTGGTTTGTAAAAGGCGTTTTTAACGGGGGGTGGTGCTTGTGTGGTGTGTAGGGGGTAAAAACAAAGAAAAAAGTGCGGTGGCGATTTGTTGTTTTTTTTAGGGAAAAAAACTCCTCTCTCTCCAATTTTTTCGTTCCTTCCTCCTCGTCGTCCTCTCCCTCGCTTCGACAACCCGTCGTCATTCCCTCCCCTCTGTCTAGTGCTTGCCCTTTCCTTTGGCAATGGCCTCTCCCGCCTCGTCGGCAGCCCCCTTCTTGTTGGCCTTCTCCTGCTTGACCGGCTTCGATTTCACTTTGATCTCAGCGGGCGCGGCCTGATGAATTATTGAGTTTTTGTTGTTGTGAGGGAGGGGAGGGGGGGCGATAGTAAAACCGAGTGAGCGCGTGTTGTGCCTCGCTCGCTTATCTCTCTCTTTCTGTTTCTCTGCAGGTGCAACGAAGACATTGTCAAGGTGACGCGAGAAGGGATCGTTGGAGGGGGAGCGCGAGCGGGAATAGCCTTCCGTGGCGCGCAGCCCTTCCGTTGCAGCAGGCAGCGACGGCACAAAAAAATGCAAAAAAACGAAGCAATAAAAACAGAAAACGCGCACCTCGGCCGCGGCTTCTCCCGCTGCACCCTTCTTCGCCTTCTTCTGCTTGCCAGCCTCCGAGTCCTTCTTCGTCACGGAGCTGGTCGGGGCGTAGGCCTTCGCGGGCTTCCCGGGGACGGCGGGCGTCTTGGCCGACTTGGAAAGCACCGAAACCTTGTCGCTCAGCTTGGACTTGCCAGTCCCCGCCTCTCCCGCGGCCTCTCCCGCCTCGCCGGCGCCCCCCTTCTTGTTGCCTTTCTTGTCGTCCTTGGTAATCTTGTACCTGTTTCGGGTTGGGAGGGGGAGAAAAGAGAGGTTTAAGGAATGAGAAAGAGAGGGGAAAAAGAGGAAGAAGAAATGCAGCTCTCTCTCTCTGTCTCCTCGAAAACTAGAGCTCGCTCTTCCTCTCCCTTTTTAGCACTTACTTGACGACCTCGTACTTCTTCACCTTCTGCGGGAGGGACTTCTGTTGTTTGAATTGTAATAATGTCGCGGGGGGTTGAGAGAGATAGAGTGAGAGGGAAAGAAAGAGGGGGGGGAAAGAGTGAGTTGTTTTTCGACACCACTGCGCGCATGCGAAAGAGAGAGAGCGCGTCGCTCGCTCGCTCGCTTCAAGCTCCCTTTCGCTTTTGCCGTTCCTCCCCACCTCGCGCGTGAGCAAAAGACCATCCGTGCGAGCCATCCCTCCTGCTTTCACTCTCTTCACACACGCGGAAAACTGCAAAAAGGGGCTCTGTCCAAAACCTCGTCCTCTTACCTTGACCTTCTTGGGCTTGCAGAGGTCCCCACCAGCCGCTCCACTCTCGCCGCTCTCGCCGCTCTCGCCGGCGCCGTACTTGGCGGCCTTCTCCGCGGCCTTCTTCGCGGCGGCGCAGGGGTACTTCGGCTTGGCGGCCCTGTTGTTTGGTTTGGGGTGAATTGGAAAGAGGGTGACGGCGGTGGTGGGGTAGCACCAGTGAGCAAAAGATAAACAACCCCTCTCTTTTTTTCCTCTATTTCTCTTGCTCTCTTTCTCCGTTTCTCTCTTGCTCACTTGGTCTTGGGGCCGGGCTTGGCGTCCATGACGAGGGCCTTGAGGTATTTCTGTTTTAATATTTTGAGACGAAAGTGAGGGGGAAGAAGAGCCGTGAGTTGGGGGTCGTGTGAGAGGAAGAAGAAAACGAAAATGATGAGAGGAAAAAAGTAAAATAAATCAGATCTCACGAACCTTGGACTCGGCCTCTCCGCTCTCGCCGCTCTCGCCTCCCTCCTTGGCTTTGATTTTGGGGGCCATAGCCATGGATTTAGGCTTCTTGGGCAGCTGTTGTTGGTGGTGGTGGCGATGGTATTTTTATTTTTTGGCGAGGAGGGGGGGGACGGGGGAGAAGAATCGTCGTTATTGTTGGTTAAAAAAAACTCCCCGCTTTCTGTCAGTATCGTCCGCGCTTCCCCTTCTTCCCACTCTGCTACTGCCCGAAAGCGCTGCCACTCTCTGCTCGTCTACGCGCGTGTCGAAAAAAACCCTCACTCCAATCCTCAAAACTCCCCAATCCTCTCTCCCTCTCTCCCCCTCTCCCGTCGCACCTTCTTGAGCGGCGGGATGCTCTTGACCTTCCACTTCTTCTGCTTGAGCTTCTCCTCTTTCGCCTTGGCCTCGGTCATCACGGTGCCTTCGGCCTTGAGCATGCTCTTGAGCACTCCGACGGGCTTGCCGGCCTCGGAGTCGAGGGCGAGCGCGGCCTCGCCGGAGTGCTTGTCCCCGGTGAGCTCGCGGGCCGAGGCGGCGTTGGCGGCGGCGAGGGCGACGACGCCGACGACGGCGAGACGCTTGAAGAACATCTTTGGTTTTGGTTTTGGTTTCTTTTCCCTGCTGTTTTTGTTGTTGGGTGGGAGAGAATCGAAGCGAGGGAAACAAGGCGTTAAACAACAGTTGGATTTGTGCGAGCGAGAGGAGTCGAAGAGAATCGGGGCGAAAAAGAGGAGCGAGAAGAGGACAAGCGGGGACAAGCAAGCAGGGACGGGCATCGGGCCTAGTTTTTTCCCCTGGCGTGTAACTGCAGGGGGGAAAAAAAAGTCCAAACCGCTAAATCGGCCATCGAGCGAGCGAAAGAATAATCCCCCGATTCCGACTCTCGCCCGCCCTTGATCTCTTCTCGCAAAATTTAGCTTCGCTCGCACGCAAGACGCCGTCTCCGAACGGATTCGAGAGGGGACGAAAGGTGGAGAGGAAGGGGTTGAAGAATGGGCGTTTTGCGCTTCGATGGGCGGCGACGCTCGCTTGCTGGTTGCCGGGCCCGGGGCTGGGATTGTTTTGGCTAGGTCTCTCGGCTCTCCCAATCTCTCGCTTCCCGCTTGCCTCCAGCCCTCTCTCTCTCTTTCCCTGTTCTCTCCCGCTTCTCGCTCGGCCAGTTCTCTCTCTGTCTCTCTTTGGGAGCGCGACAGAGCTGGAAGGCAGCATGGAGGGGAGGGACAAGAGGGAAAGAGAAAAAGGAAAAGAAACGTCTTTCTCTTGGGCGCTCGGGATCTGGAGGCGTTTGACAGTGCCGCAATTGCAAAAACGCCTCCCTTCAAATCCCGCGCCAGTGACTCCAGTCCCCCTTTCTCCCTCGCTATGGTGTCTTGAGTTATTGACCTCGGCCCCAAATGAGGGAGAAGGGGTCTTGGGGTTTCCCGAGAGTGGTGGCGGCGGGAGGCGGAAGAGGACGAAACCGAAGGGCCAATTGGATTCCTCCGAGGAAATCTCAGCCGGGGCAGCAGCAAGCAGCCCTTTGCCTTTCCCGGCCTGTCTTTCCCTCTTTCTCTTGCTCGCTGGGGCTCGAGAGAGGGAGAGAAAGAGGCAGAGAGAGGCAAAGGGAGGTCCCGTCGGGGGCGTCGTCGTCCTGCAGCGGCAGCTGGCTTACCTTTTGGGGGGAGGGGTCGAGAGCTCTTTCGAAAGGAGGAGGGAGGTCGGAGGTCGAAAGAGTAGTGAAAGTTTTTGAGCGTCTTCTCGCTTCGAGTTTTTCTTTCTTTTCCCCGGCTTTGTCGTCTCACTCTCTTCTTTGGTTTTTTTTTCATTTCTTCTCATCGAGAAGAGGAGAGCCCACCGCTCTATCGTTTCCTCTCTTCTTCTCCGCCATGAGGCGAGAGATGACGAAGACGAGGCTGACGTCGTCTCCTGCGAGCCGCCGCAGCAGCAGCAGCAGAGCGACTGGGCTCTGGGCGGCGCTGGCGGTGATGCTGCTGGCGGTCACGATTCGAGCAACGACGATGATGCCTCTGTCGTCGGTGTCCAAGCTCCTCTCGTCATTCCAGGGTCTCCGCTCGCAGAGGGACTTAACATCCGCTCCAGGCGGCGAGGAGGTGAGTTTCGGGCTTCTCCTACCCCTCGGTCGCGGCGCTTGGTCGAGAGAGAACCGGGGAAGAGCGTCCTGGGGCCGCGACGCGATTGCGCTTGCTCTTTGGAGTTTCGATAGGAACGATCTTCGAGGGGAAAAAAAGAAGGAAAGAAAAAAACTCACCCTCGCTCCCTCTCTCTCACACTCACTCTGCAAATAGCCCCTCCCGCCGCCGCCGCCGCACACTACCTGGGGAGACGTCCACGGGGAGTACATCGTCAGGTTCCGCGAATACGCCCCGGCGCGGGAGCACGAGCGGGCCCTGGAGGCGTCGATGCCCGGGGCGATAGAGAGAGCTGTTCGCAGCAGCGGAGGTCGGGGAGGAGGTCGGAGGTGGGGCCGCGGCGGCGGCGGCTTTTTCGCGTCGCTCTTCTTGAGGCGCGGCGGCGCCTGGCCCTCCTCTTCTCCTTCGTGGCGCTGGGTCCCGCGGGACAACGCGGCCGCGGCCTTTCCGACCGACTTTGGAGTGCTGCGCCTGGGAGAGAGCGACGCGGCAGCCGCCGCCGCTGCTTCCCCCGCCGCTGCCTCCTCGGCCTCGGGCGCCGCCGCCTCTGCTCCCTCTCCTCCGACTTCTTCCTCTTCCTCCTCCTCTTCTTCCCCTTCCACCGCCGAGGTCCTCACGGCCCTGCGCTCCCTGCCGTTCGTGCGCGACGTCCACGCGCAGAGGAAGCTCACTCGGGCGCTGGCGTGGGTCGACGCGGCGAACAAGGAGGAAGGGAACGGAGGAGACGTTTCGTCTCTGTCGCCGTCGCAGCCGCCGCAGTCGTCGAAGAACAGCGACGACGACGAAAAGCAGCCCGCGCTCTCCGCGCTCTCCTCGCTCTTCGACGCCGGGGGCAAGATCCTCAAGCGTCCGGGCCGCCTCACCACCAGGCCCACGATCGGGCTGTTCGGCGACGACGGGTCCGCGAAGACGGCACCCCCAGCAGCAGCCTCCTCCCACCGCCGCTCCCTCCGCGAGGCCGCCGCGACCCCGGCCTCCCCGCCCTCGGTCGCCGCCGAGTCCGGCGCGCCGGGCCTCTGGAAGCTCGGCCACTTCGGCGCGGGCGTCCGCGTCGGGGTCTTCGACACCAGCGTGCGGGCGGACCACCCGGACATCGCGCACGTCGACGAGCGCAGCAACTGGACGCACGAGCCGACGCTCGACGACGGGCTCGGGCACGGCAGCTTCGTCGCCGGCGTCGTCGCCGCGGGCGGGCGCGACGCGCTCAACAAGCCGACCACGCAGTGCCCCGGCCTTGCGCCCCAGGCCCGCATCCACACCTTCCGCGTGTTCACCAACGACCAGGTCTCGTTCACGTCGTGGTTCCTCGACGCCTTCAACTACGCGATGGCGACCAGGATGCACATCGTGAACCTCTCGATCGGCGGCCCCGACTGGCTCGACGCGCCGTTCGTCGACAAGGTCGCGGAGGTCACGGCCAGCGGCGTCGTGATGGTCTCCGCGATCGGCAACGACGGGCCCAACTACGGCACGTGCAACAACCCGGCGGACCAGGCCGACGTCATCGGCGTCGGGGGGATAGGGTACGACGGCGCCGTGGCGGCGTTCTCGAGCCGCGGCGCGACGACGTGGGAGGCGCCCCGGGGGGCGGGGAGGGTCAAGCCCGACGTCGTCGCCTTCGGCAAGGACGTGTCGGGGGCGCGCATCGACGGCGGGTGCCGGCAGCTGTCGGGCACGTCCGTGGCCTCGCCCGTGGTCGCGGGGGCGGCGGCGCTGCTGGCGTCGACGCTCCCGGCCGGGGCGCCGCGCTTCCACGTCGACGGGTGGAGGCCCGCGACGGCCGCGGACGGCGCGGGCCTCGGGGCGAACAGGTCGTTCTCGGCGATCGCCTCGGGCGAGGACTTCCCCGCCGTCGAGTCGTCTGCTCCCTCTGGCTCGATCGGGATCATCAACCCTGCGGTGCGTTTGGGGCCTTTTTTTTACTTTCGTGGTTTTTTTTCTTTTCTTTTCCCCTCTCTGGGGATGTGGGGATGGACGGGGATGGGCGCCGTCGACAGGTGCCGAGAAAAAACACTCGAAACAAAACTCACACTCTTTTACCTTCTCTCTCTCTCATTCTCATTCTCATTCTCTCTCTCTCATTCTCATTCTCTCGCTCTCGCTCTCATTCTCATTCTCTCTCTCTCTCTCTCAACCCCGACCTCTCCCAAACAACAACAACAACAACAACAACAACAACAACAACAATCAGTCGATGAAGCAGGCCCTGATCGAGGGGGCCGACCGCCTCCCCAACGTCCGGGCCGCGGAGCAGGGCGCCGGCAAGATCAACCTCGCCAGGTCCGCCGCGATCCTGAAGAGCTACGCGCCGCGGCTCTCGGCCTTCCCTGCGGTCTTGAACCTGACCGACTGCCCCTACATGTGGCCGCACTGCGAGCAGCCGCTGTTCGCCCGCGGCGCCCCGCTGATGCTCAACGTGACGCTCCTGAACGGGATGGGGCCCACGGGCAGGGTCGTGGGCTCGCCGACGTTCACGATGTCGGCGAGCGGGGGCGGCGCCGGCGGCGGCGGCAACGACGGCGGGGGGCCGCCGCCGCCGCCGCCGCTCGAGGTCCGCTTCGAGCACTCGGAACGCCTCTACCCCTGGTCGGGCCACCTGGCCGTCTTCGTCCACGTCGCCGACTCCCCGGCCGCGAGGCGCTTCGACGGCGTCGTGCGGGGGGAGATCGAGGTGACGGTCGCGTCGCCGAGGGCGGCGGTCGGGGACGGCGGCCGGAGGGGCGCGGGCGCGAGGGGCTCGAGGCGCTCTTCTCCGCCTCCCGAGGCGAGCGACGAGCTCACCTCGACGGTGACCATCCCGCTCGTCGCGCGCGTCGTCCCGACCCCGCCGCGCGGCAAGCGGCTCCTCTGGGACCAGCGCCACTCGGTGCGGTACCCGCCGTCGTACCTGCCGCGGGACTCGCTGGCGGTGAAGCACGACGTGCTGGATTGGCACGGTGAGCTGGAAGAGAAGAAATGTTTCCTCTTTTTTTATTGTGTGTTTCGTAGACGAAACACGGGAAAAAAACTCACTTTTTTCTTCCTCCCTTTTTTCGCACCCAAAAACTTTTCAAAAAAAAAAAACAGGCGACCACCTCCACACAAACTACCACACGCTCTTCACGTTCCTGCGCTCCAAGGGGTACTTTGTCGACATTCTCGGGTCCACGTTCGACTGCTTCAGCGCCGAGGACTACGGTAAGCGGATTTCTTCCTCCCTTCTCTCGGGTTTTTTTTTTTTCCTCGATGAAAGAGATTCAAAAGGCAAAAAAAAACTCACCTCTCGTTCTTTACTCTTTCTCTCCCTCTTCTCTCTCTCTCTCTCTCCTCTTTTTCTTCTCTCCCTCGTACTCTCCAACCCCGTGCAAACCTCAGGCGCCCTCCTGGTCGTCGACGCCGAGGAGGAGTACTACTCGAGCGAGGTCGACAAGATCGCCCGAGACGTCAAGGAAAAGGGCCTGGGCCTGATCGTCTTCGCCGACTGGTTCAACGTCGCGCACATGGCGTCGCTGCGGTTTTTCGACGACAACACCAGGAGCTGGTGGACGCCGCCGACGGGGGGGGTGAGGAGCGAGGAGGGGGAGGGGGAGGAGAAGTGTTGTTGGCAGTTTTTCTCCCTTTTTCGACAGGAGCGCGAGAGGGGAACTCACCAGCACACCGCGCACCTCTCTCTCTCTCGACTTTTCCACGCCGCCAAAAACAAAAAAAAACAGTCCAACGTCCCGGCCCTCAACGACCTCCTCGCGCCCTTTGGCGTCGCCTTCGGAGACGCCGTCCTCGAGGGCCCCGTCGGAGGCGTCTTCGTCGGCGAGACCCCACCGCCCGCCGGAGGAGGCGCCGCGGCCAAAAACGGAGGCAAGTCGTTCGACTATGCCTCCGGCACGAACATAGCCCGCTTCCCGGCCGGGGGCACCCTCTTCGAGGCCACGCTCACGCAGAGGGCATCGGAGGGCGTTGCCGCCTCTCCCGTCGACGGCGGAAAGGAATCCCGGGAGGCCACGGACGGCGAGGGCGGGGTCACGGGGAGGCACGCCATCCTCGGCCTCGCGCGCGCCGGCGCCGGCGCCGTCGCGGCGTTCGGCGACAGCGGCTGCCTCGACTCGAGCCACCAGCGAGGGGACTGCTTCTGGCTCCTGGACAAGATCCTCGACTTCGCCGTCTCGGGCTCCCGGGACGCGGCGCTCTTCGGCCCCCCCGGGGAGGAGGACGAGAACGCCGGGGCGCTGGCCGCGCCGTTCGCGCTGCAGACGGGAGGCAACGGCAACGCCGGCGGCGACAGCCCGCTGCCGTCGAGGCCGCTCGGCCTCCCCTCCGAGGAGGCGCTGCCCTTCTCCTCCGTGACAGACAGGAACGCAGCGCCCCCGGCGTGCGAGCCGAACTCGGCGCTGCAGTTTGCGGCGCCGCACTGGCCCGCGGTCGCGAGGGAGAAGGCGGAGGAGGGGAAGACGGAGAAGGGGAAGGCGGCTGGAGGAGCGGCGGCGGCGGCGAGCGGCGCAGCAGCGGCAGGGGCCGGCGCGGCGAAACCTTCCCGCAAGGACCTGCTCCCTCCCAAGGCCGCGGCCGCCGCGGCAGTTGATGGCGACGACGCCGGTGGCTCTTCTGCGGCCCCGCTGCACACGAACAGCAGCGGCAGGAACGGCAAGTCGCACCATCCCTCTTCTTCCTCGAGCTCGAGTTCGAGTTCCTCGACGCGCCCGCGCTCCCCTCCGACCTCGACCTCCTCCTCCGCCGCCGCCGCCGCCGCTTACCTGGCCGCCTCCTACTACTCATCCGCGGCGCTCAACGCCAAGAACCTTGTTCGGTCCGCCGGGAGCCGCGCCGGGATCGGCGGCGGCGGCGGCAGCCGCTCGCCTCCCTCCCCCGTGGCGCTGGCCGGCGCCGGGGCCGCCGCGGCGCTGTGCTTGTGGGCCGCCGTCCGGGCGAGCATACGGCGGCGCCGCGCGGCGGCGGCGGGGGCGGGAGGAGACACCGGCGGCCCCGGCGGCTCCAAGCAGCGCTACTCCCGCGTCGCCGCGCCGCTCTCGCCGGGGAGCCTGGCCGACTACGGCGTGGAGCTGGGCAACGCCCTGAGGAGGCCCGGGGCTCTGACGAGCAGCACCTCGAGGCCGTCGGCAGCACACATGAAAGAGTGAAATGAAAAAAACTGTTTTCGTTTTTTTCTCCTTTTTTACAACGCCCCGCACGCACGCAGCATCAAGAAGAGGAAGCGTTTCACATTTCGGCGGGTGGGGATAGTTTTCAACTTCTCTCCACTGCTGCTAGTTCTCTCTTCTCCAAAGAAATGCAAACGAACGATTTCTTCCTACTCTTCCTTGAGTCTCTCGTCTTCGTTTGCATTTTCTTTCTCTCCGTCGTTCGTCTCGCTCCCAATCCCACTTCCTCCACCGCTTCCGCTTCCTCGCTCCAGCGCGCGTTTGGCGAGCTCGTACCCCGCGAAATTCATGGCCCCCAGCGGTGCGACCCAGAGCGCTCGCGGGGCAGCTCCGCGCCACAGGGCCAAGACGCCCTCGTTGCGCAGGATCGACGTCAGGGCTACGAGGTGAGTTTTTTGTTTTTTTCCGAGGGGGGAGCGGGTGAGGAAAAAGCGAGGAAGAGCCGAGAGAGCGCGAAAGAAAAACAAGAGAGAGGAGAAAAAGAAAAAGTCTCACCGGCCACGGCCGAGACGGGCGCCGAGGGAGGCGCGGTCATCACCCTCGTCTTGATGACGTCCGCGGGCGTCGTGAAGAGCGAGGCGATCGCCCCGGCGCAGCCCCCTGTGGTTGGTGTTGCGTTGAAGAGAGAGAGAGAGAGAGAGAGAGAGAGAGAGAGAGAGAGAGAGAGAGAGAGAGAGAGAGAGAGAGAGAGAGAGAAGAGAAAGAAAGAAAATGAGGGGGGATGCTTTTTTCTGAAATTTCCGTCTCTCGACCCCGAGAAAAACCGACGGGGGAAAAGGTTGAAACTCACCCAGCGCGATCATCTCCCACCGCGCCAGCTCCCTCGACGGCGTCCTCGTCGGGCTCGCCGCGGACCCGTCCGCGACGTTCTTCAAAATCTCGTACGCCGCCATCCCGGCAGCGTAGAAGGGCACCTCCCGGGCGAGCGTGGCGCCGGTCCCCGCGAACAGCGACCACGGGAGGCCGCCGGCGTCGCGGGCCGCGCGCGCGGCGTCCAGCGCGTTGGCGTGGAGGCCGACCTGGAGGCGCTGCTTCAGCACTTCCGTGGGGATGCGGACGCAGGTGCCGATGGCGGTGCCGGCGGCGGAGGCGAGGGCCTGGAGGCGGAGCTGGGAGGAGGCCGCGGCCGCGGCGGCGGCGACGGGAGCGATGGCTGCTCCCGCTCCGCCTGTCGCCGTCGCTGTTGCGGTGGCAGCAACGGCGGCGCCCGCGCCCGCGCCGAACCCGGCCGCGGTCAAAACCATCAGCGCAGCCTCGTAGGAGAATGTGCGGAGCCCGTGCGAGAAGAACGAACCCAGAGAAGCCGGGACGACGCCGCGGTAGAGGGCCCTCTTGTCCAGCATCCCCTGGCGGACGACCGAGGCGAGCGTCGTCGTCGGGGTCGCTGCCGCGTTTGCCGCCAGAAGAGCCCTCCCGGAGCTGGCCTGGAGGCGCGTCTTGAGCGTGTCCAGGGGGAAGAGGGCCAGCGTCGTGGCCCCGGAGGCGATGCCCCCGGCGAGCGCGGCCCGGAGCAGGGCAGCGCGCTGCTTCTGGCGGGCGCGGGCCCTCTCTGCCTTGGTCGGAGCCTCCTGGCGGAGAGGAGGCGGAGAAGAGGCGGCAGAAGCGGCGGAGGATGCTGCGGCCGTCGCCGCTCCTGCTGGTGCCGCTGCTGCTATCGCCTTCGTTCCCAGCGCGGCCGCAGCGGCCTCGTCCAGGGCGGGAGTACCCGAGACGAGGGGCACGATAGAGGCCGCGTCGAACCAAGCGGTCGCCGGGTCGAACCCGCCGCCGCCGCCGGCCCCGGCAAAGTCGTCGTCGTCGTCGCTGCCGTTTCTCCTCCGAGCGGAAGCTCCGGGAGCCGCCTTCGTCGTCGTCGGAGGGAGCAGCGCCACGAACGAACGGAACTGCGCGTACGAGGCGGCGCCGTCTTCCCCGGAGCGGAGGGCGCGAAGGACTCCCTTGGCGGCCTCGTCGGTCGCAGCCTGTGGAGATTTTTTGGAGGGGGTTTTAAGAAAAATCGGAAAGAAAAAAGGCTCTCTCTCTCTCTTTTTCTCTCTTCCTCTCTCTCTCTCTCTCCTTCTTACCAGCCCGGACCGCTTCAGCACGTCCTTGATCCCGCCCACGTCGACCCTCCCGCTCCGGTCCAGCGCCATCGACGTGAAGGCCCTGAGCGCCCGCGGCTCCCCGCGCTCCATCCAGCTCGCGAACTCCTTTCGGGACACACGCGTCGCCCACCAGCGCGCGCGCCCGCGGGCCGCGGCCAGCACTCGAGGCGCGTACGCCGTCGGGAGCCCGCGGGCCGCCAGCGCGCGCGCGACGTCGCCCTCCGCCGCCCACCCGTCGCCGTCGCCGTCGAGCTCCCTCCAGAGCTTTTTCGAGTTTTCTCTGGCGTGGTCGAAGAAGTCGGCGACGGAGAGCAGGCGGCCCTTGTCCGGGTCTCCTCCGGGGCTCGAGAGCGAGACGAGCAGAGGGAGGGAAGGGAGGGAGGGCAGCGAGGAAGGGAAGCGCGGGGGCCACAGAGAGAAGGACGAGGTTGATTCCTTTGGCTTATCTTCCTCTGTTGTTTTTTCGTGCTCTTTCGCCGCTCCTCCCGAAGTGATGGTGACAAGAGGAGGAAGAGGAGGAGGAGGAGAAGAACGAACTGTCTTCTCCAGCGCCGAGGCCTTTTTGAGGAGGTCGTCGGGGACCGGGGGCAGCAGCGCCGGTGAGTTGGAGGTCGACGGCGACGACGACGACGACGACGTCGGCGACGAGGCACCGCTGCTCCTCTTCTTCTGTTTCTCTCCTTCCATTTTCGCCCCTTGACCTCCCCCAAAGGGCCACGAGAGGCTCGCAAATGACGTTCGCGGTCCACCGGTGATCATCCTGAATGTGGGAAGAGATCGCAGAGCCTCGACGGCGGCGTCGAGGGGGTGCGAAGACGACATGGGCAACGATGGCGACATCGAATCGAATGCCTTCTCTTCGATCATCATCGACGGAGGAAAGTCATCGCCGTGGAGAGCCTCTGCGCGCTTCTTCGGACGTGCAAGGCGAGGCATGCATGCGATGTGATTTCTGGTCCCTGATGCCCTCTGAATTGAAACCAGGTCCCCAAACTGGGGAGAAAGAGGTGAAAGTCTGAAATGAAATTTTGAACTGCGTCCTGGATTGAGGCGTCGGTGCCGCAGTTTTTCTTTTTTTTACTCTCCTTGATTCCCTCTATTCTCTCTCAACCCCTGTTTTTTTCTCTCTCCCTACTTCTCTCTCCCGGATCATCTCTCTTTCCTCTCTATTCAGGGTTTCGGGGGCATCGGCGGTGGAGGAGGAGGGGCCTTGAAGACGCGGCCGCCGCCGGCAGAGGCCCTGGGGGGCGACGCCGTGAGGGAGATGGCTTGAGAGACCTCGCTCGCCTTGCCGAGGAGCGACGGCGGCGGCGGCGGCGGGTCTTGCGCTTCTTCCTCCTTCGCGGCAGGAGCAGGAGCAGCAGGAGCAGGAGGAGCAGCAGGAGCAGCGGGAGGGTCTCGCGCCTTTGCCTCGGCCTCTTTTCCCTCCCGCTCCTGCTTCTCTGGCTCGGCAGGAGGAGCGGCGACAGAAGCAGCAGCGGAAGGAGCCTCGAAAGCGGCAGGCTTCTCTTCCGCTGCCGCAGCACCAGCGACCTCGACCTCGCTCTTCTCCTCCCCCTCTTTCTCCTCCTCTTTCCCTTCCTTCTCCCCCTCTCCTCCCACTTCTTCGGGCTTCAGGCGCGAGCCGGCGCTAACAGCAGCAGCAAACTTCCCGCCACTTTCTCCTTCTCCTCCGGCGGCACCAGCCACCGGAGTCCTCGGCAGCGGGCTCCCGAGGCTCCCGCTCTGAAGCCGCGCCGCCCGCGCGCCGGCCACGGCCTCCTTCCTCGCCGCGGCCTTGCGCTCCCTCTCGGCGTCTGCCGCGGCCAGCGCCTCGGCCCGCGCGATCTCGGCCTCGGCCTTGTCGACCAGCGACAGGAAGTCACGCACGACGCGCAGGACTTTCGCGGGGTCGCCCTCGTCAAAGTCCTCGCCGAAGAACGCCGCGGCCTTCCTCAAGGCTTCCAGAGTCTCGGCGGCCGCCTCGTCGGCGGCCGAGAGCTGCGCGCGGGCCGAGGCGTGGAACGAGGCCATAGCGTCGGAGAAGGAGCGGTTGGCGAGCCTGATGACCGCGGCGTGGAGCTCGTCCTTTTCTGCCGGAGCGTCGGCAGGAGGAGAAGGTCTCCCCTTGTTGTTGCCTCCCTTCTTTCCCTCGTCGGCGTCGGCGACGCCCGCGGCCACGAGCAGCTCCCTGTCGACCCGCGACAGCCCGGCCCTCGCCTCCGCGATGAGCGCCCTCACGGCGCCGAGCTGCACGTTCGCCGCGGGACGCACGCAGGCGAGGCCCAAGGTCAGCGAGGCGACCGCGCTGCGGTCGCGGCGGCGCCGCTGCCTCCTGAGCTTGAGCTCGGCGGGCGACGGCGGGGGCGGGAGGTTTGCCCTCTTCGGCGTCGCCGTCGCCGTCGGCGTCGAGGTCTTCTCTCCCTCCTCCTCTTCGTCTTCGCTGTCGTCGCTGTCGCTCCCGCCCTCGGCCTTCAGCATCTGCTTCAGCACGAAATGCAGCAGCGACGTCTTCCTGTCCACTCCCTTGACGTCCGCCAGCTTCAGCAGCGACTCGAGCTTGAATCCGCACGCCTGCCCGCGCGCCGTGCCCGCGTTCATCTCGTTGCCGACGGCGAGCACGGCGGCGAGGACGTCGCCAAACGCGCCGCAGTCGACGAGGGCCTCGGCCGCTTGTTTCAAAGAGGCGAGCTGGTCCGAGGCGCGCGTGAGCGTGGCGCCGCAGGTGCGGGCGAAGGCGACGCAGGCGATGCGCTCCTGTGGTCGTGTTTCGTTCGAGTTTTGAGGTCGAGGTGAGTTTTTTTCCCTTTTTTTTCTTTTTTTCCCTCTTCGTTGAGACATGCCACGCTCTCTCTCTCTGCCTCTCGCTCTCTCGCTGACCCCCAGTCTCCCCCCACCCACCCCGACCACACCCTTCATTCTCACCTTGAGCCTCGGGATGTCCATCACCTCCAGGAAGTAACGCTCCACCGTCCCCAGCAGCGCCGGGTCGCAGACGCCGCGGTGCCGCGGGTGCTCCCCCTTCAGGTAGAGCCTGAGGTCGCGCCGCTCGGAGTCCTCCGGCACCGCCCGCGCGAGCGCCGACAGCTGCTCGACCGACAGCGCCTCGGCCTCGGCTCCCTTGAGCGTCAGCAGGGCCTCCTTGATGGCCGCAAACGGCATGCGGATGCCGGCGAGCTCGATGCAGATGTTGTGCGCCCGGCGGTGCTCCACGAGCTGGATGGCGGCGAGCGGCGCGCCGCTCTTGTCGGCGGCGTCGCCGGCGAGCTTTGCCGCCTTCGACTCCATGACGCGGAAGAGGGCCTCGAGCGCCGCCATGTCGAGCTCCAGCGGGGGGCGCGACGACGCGGTCGCCCCTCCCTTTTCGCCCCCGTCGGCCTGTGCCCTCCCCTCGCCCCCCTGCTCCTCCTTCTTCTGCTGCCTCCTGCTCCTCCTCGTGTCGGCGGGCGAGGCGCCGCTGGCCGCGGCGGCGAGGACGGCGGCGGCCCGCTCGGCCGCCCTCTCCCAGACGGTCCCGGCCGCCGGGGCCCTGATCTTGTCCCAGTGGAGGGGTTTGAGCCTGCGGTTGGGGTGGTGGGAGCCCGGGAAGGGCGGCGGGACAGGAGCGTTGGAGAGCCTCCCGCCGGGCGGCGGCGGCGGCGGCGGCGGCGGCGGCGGCGCGCCGCCGGCGACTCGGCCTCCGGCTCCGATCGCGCCCCTCGGCGGCGGGGGCGGGGGAGGGGGAGGGGCTCCTCGGACGGAGCGAGGCTTCCCCCCGGGCGCAAGAGGGGGCGGGGGAGGCGGGGGCGGCGCGGCGGCCGTTCGCCTCCCTCCTGCGGCTCCTCCTCCCGGTGCCCCGGCCGGTTTCGGCGGCGGCGGCGGCGGCGGCGGAGGCGCCGCCGCCGCCCTCCGGCTGCCGCCCGAAGCGCTCGGAGCGCCCCCCGCCGGCTTCGGCGGCGGGGGAGGAGGCGGGGGCGGAGCGGCGGTCGCGCGCCTGCTTCCAGAAGAGGCAGAGGGAGGAGGGGGAGGCGGGGGCGGTGCTGCTGCGGTCGCGCGGCGGCCGCTTCCAGAAGAAGAGGAGGAAGCAACGGCAGCGGCAGCGGCAGAGGGGCCCGACGCCGACGCGGCAGCAGCAGCAGCAGCAGAGCCCGACGCCCGGGAGAGCAGGTGCCGCTCGAGCCTCGCTGCCGACTCCGGGTCGAGCCTGACCCCCCCCCCTCCCCCTCCGGAATGAGAGGAGCGGCGGCGCTGCACCTGCTTGCCCCCGACGAAGACGACCTCGACGTCGTCGTCGCCGCCGCCTCCCTCTCTCGCTGACGACGGAAAAGAAGAAGAGGGGAG
>Ga0210003_1002064_pt1 | contig 17192 bp, 13 predicted proteins | sample LantaG_FD_182804 | JGI IMG/M metagenome (GOLD analysis project Ga0210003, IMG submission 182804) | Deep subsurface microbial communities from Baltic Sea to uncover new lineages of life (NeLLi) - Landsort_02402 metaG (SPAdes) (version 2) | ecosystem: Environmental > Aquatic > Marine > Oceanic >...
CTTCGGGTAGCGTTTTTTCATCGCCGCGGCGACGAGTCCCAGGAACATCGGCTGGGGCTTTAGCGGCCGGCTGGTCAGGCAGGGATGGGCCTGGGTGCCAAAGAAATACGGGTGGCCCGGCAGCTCCAGTATCTGCATGATCGGCAGGTTGGGGGCTTTTCCGGAAAAAATCATGCCGGCTTCTTCCAACCGCTCGATATAGCGAGGGTCAACCTCGTAACGATGCCTGAAACGCATCCGGACCGAATCGGCCTTGCCGAAAAGTTTCCATGCCAACGTCTTTGGTTTTATTTCGATGTCACGTCCGCCGAGGCGCATATTTCCACCGAGGCCTTCTATTTTCTTCTGCTCCGGCAGGATATCGATCACCGGCTCGGGACAATCCGGCTCAATCTCGGTGCTGTTGGCGTGAGTCAGGCCGCAGACGTTACGGGCAAACTCAATGACCGCCATTTGAAAACCAAAGCAGATTCCCAGATACGGCAGGTTGTTCTCACGTACGTATTTAACACAGGCGATCTTTCCCTCGGCGCCGCGGGTGCCGAAACCGCCCGGCACGATTATGCCGTCGACATCATTAAGCTGCCCGGCCGCGTTTTCATCGGTAATGTCGGTTGTGTCGATCCATTTTATGTTAACCTCGCAGCCCAGGGCGATGCCGGCGTGCTCCAGGGCGTTGATGATCGAGGCATAGCTGTCACGCACTGATGTGTACTTGCCCGTGATGCCGATGGTTACCTTGCGATCGATCTTGCCCATCTTGTCGGAGAAATCGCACCACTTAGCCCAGGCCTTGCGTTCGTTTCGCAGATTGATTCGATCCTCGATTTTCAGCAGTCTGGCCACTTCGAAATCCAGGCCGACCTCTCGAAGCATCGCCGGGATCAGATAGATGCTCGCCGAGTCCGGCAGACTGATGACCCTTTCGAAAGGAACGTTGCTGTACACACTGATTTTCTGCCGGACCTTTTCCGTCGCGGGGCTGGATGCCCGGCAGGCGATAATTGACGGCTGAATACCGCACTGCATAAGCTGCTTGATGCCCAACTGGGCGGCTTTTGATTTCTGCTCGCCGAGTGTTTTCGGCTCCATGATATAGGTCAGGGCAACAAAGCAACTGCTGTTCGGGCCTTCTTCATAGGCTAATTCGCGCATCGCCTCGATGTAGTAGGCGTTTTCCAAATCGCCGACCGTGCCGCCGATCTCGACGAAAATAATGTCGGCATCGGTTTCCATGGCCAACTGGCGCAGTTTCAGCTTGACCTCGCCGGTGACGTGGGGAATCATCTGGACGTCCCTGCCGAGATAGTCGCCGTGGCGTTCCTTATTGAGAATCGAACTGAATATCTGGCCGCTCGTGGCAAAGTTTGCCCTGCTCAAATCCTGATCGAGCAATCTCTCGTACGTGCCAAGGTCCATGTCGCATTCCATGCCGTCATCGAGCACGAAAACTTCGCCGTGCCGGAACGGATTCAACGTGCCCGAATCGATATTCAAATAGCCTTCGAGCTTGATCGGCGCGACTTTGATGCCCTTGTCCTGCATGAGTTTCGCCAGGCAGGATGAGAATATCCCCTTGCCCAGCCCGCTCATCACCGTGCCCACAACAAACACGTAGCGGGACTTTCCCTTTTTATATCCCTTCGGCACCGGCGAGAAATACTCGCTCTCGTCCGAAACGTCACTCACCTTCTGTAGTAAATCTTTGCTATCACTCATTATGTGCGCCTTATTTATTTAGGTTTCCATCGAAAATAGAAGTTAGTAATATCATCTTCCGTTCCGTATAAGCCGTCCAGGCCGGCTGAAAGCAGAATATATGTATCCTTCCTGTTAGGTACATTTGGCTCGGCAACTCTGTCATTTATGGCAATCTCATAGAATATCTTCGGGTCTTCATAGAGCGGATGTTTTTGCCCCGGTTTGCCCGGCACTCCAAGAGCAAGCAGAGCATGATTGTCTCTGTAGTTGTAAATATTCTCAGGATTGTTCGGATCGTTTACGTCGTGAGCCGTTTTGGACGTATCCGCTTTATAGTAGAGTATCGGCATACCGATTTTTTTATCGGTATCGATATGTGTAACCCGTCGAAAAATATCGCAAAGCACATATTCGTTTCCATCAAAAGAACCCACATCTTCGTATAAATCTTTAAGACGATAAGGATAACTACTTGCGTCAGGCACATAAGGCCCTTTCCTGTACTCAAGAGTATTGGGATCGTATAGGAACGCACCAGATTCATCCAAGCCATCTGCTCTGAACTTTGAACCCGTGTGAAAGCCCTGCAAATCTCGTCCCATCATAGCCTCGCAAAGCTTCATCGAGCCACAATATGATCTGCCATCTTCGTCCATCGCGTTAGATGGTGGGTAACCATCAAACTCACTGTTGAAAAGTTCGATAGCACCATAAATATAAAAGAATTGTGCATTTTGTTTTACTTCATATACTAACGGCATTACATAAACTAAGAAGGTGCTCAACGATACTATCCAAATTAACGAAATAACCAATCCTATCACAGCCAACGACTTGCCACGCAGCTTCTCTTGTCTTCGCCTGTTCAAAATCAATGCAACGCACCCCACAATTATTGCTGAGATTGCTACACATAAGACAAAATGATAGGACAAGAAAATCGAAGTAATACTCATAATACTCAGGGTAAATGCGAGTATGGCAAGTGTGCTAACCTTCGCTTTTTGCCCCTGAGGTTTGTCTAAACTCGTATTGCTGCTCTCTTCAATCTTCATTTTTTATGTCTTTTAACAAACTCAGCGCATTGCTCCTTCCCCTTGATGGCATTCCCGCAAAAGAAAGAAGGAATCCATGAGAGCCGCTGCGCTTCTGGATCCCTGCTTTCGCAGGGATGACAGCACGAACCAGTCAGTTTTAGTTATTAACGTTTCCATCGAAAATCGAAGTTCGTAATATCATCTTTCGTTCCGTACAAGCCGTCATGGCCGGCTGAAAGCAGAATATACGTCTCCGCCCTGAAAGGCGCATTCGGCTCGGCAACTCTGTCATTTATGGCAATCTCATAGAATATCTTCGGGTCCTCATAGAGCGGATGTTTTTGCCCCGGTTTACCCGGCACTCCAAGAGCAAGCAGAGCGTGATTGTCTCTATAATCGTAAATGTTCTCAGGATTATTCGGATCGTCTACATCGTGAGCCGTTTTGGACGTATCAGCTTTATAGTATAGTATCGGCATGCCGATCTTCTTGCGCTTGCCCTGGATTTTGATATGCATAAAAACATCGCACAGAACATAGTTATTCGGATCAAAAGCTCCTGTATTGCCTTCGCCATAAATATCAGCCAGAGTATAAGCATTAGCGTTATCCAATGGTAAATACGGTCCTTTTCTTGCTTCAAGGCTGTCCCTGTAGGCTTCTTCCGATACAGCACCCGATTTCGGATAGAGCATGTTACCCTTAGTATCCGTACCATCACTGCAGAAAACCGAATTCGGATGAAAACCCATTAAGTCCCGGCCCATCATCGATTCGCTAAGCTTCATCGCACCGCAATAGGGTCTGCCATCTTCATCCAGCGCCCCTGATGGTGGGTAACCATCAAACTCGCTTTTGAAAAGCCCAAGTGCTGCATCGATAGCATGGAACTGAGCCTTTTGTTTTACAGGATAGGTAGGCCGAGGAGGACGGAAAATCTCCGGGATAAGAAAAAGCAATGCAAATACAATGAGCAGCACTATCATTAAGAAAACTACAATAGAACTACCTCTATATCTTGAGCGTTGTAGGGTGGGGCTCTGCCCCACCATGTTGTCTCGGTGGGCCAAGGCCCACCCTACGAATTTGGTACTCATCTCTTTTTCCTCTCCTTATATCGCTTGACAAATTCTGCATATTGCTCGGGGGTGTCGATGCCGTCACATGTGTGTTGGACTTTGCCGACCAAAATGGAATAGCCGTTTTCGATGGCTCGCAATTGTTCGAGTTTTTCTATTTTCTCCAGCGGCGTTTGCGGCAGAGCGGTTATTTCCTGCAGGAATTTCTTGCGATAAGCATAAATTCCGATGTGCCGCAGATATTGCCGGACATCTCCTACGCCGGCTTTCTCCCGGTCATATGGAACCGGCGACCGCGAAAAATAAATCGCCTTATTGCTACGACCAATTATCACCTTTACGATGTTCGGATCGGAAACCTGCTGAGCAGTTTGAAACTCTGCCGCGAGTGTGGCCATCGGGCAGTCGGGATTGTCCATGAGCATCTTAGCGAGGTAATCGATGTTAGCCGGATCGATTTCCGGCTCATCGCCCTGGAGGTTCACGATAATTTCAACGTCCATATCGGCGACAGCCTCGGCGATGCGGTCGGTGCCGCTCTGATGGTCGGGCGAAGTCAGAACACATTCGGCGCCGAAAGTTTCAGCGGCGGCGGCGACTTTTTCGTCGTCGGCTGCGATGATTACCTTCTCAGGCAGTTTCGCCAGGCAGGCCCGCTCGTACGTGTGCTGGATGAGGAATTTTCCCGTATCTTTTGCGAGAACTTTACCGGCGAACCGGGTGGAACTAAAACGTGCCGGTATAACAGCAATAACCTTCATTTTCATTCAGCCTTTATTTTACAAAGTCTCTTTGCCGGGCAAGTTATACGCATTCAGGGATCCCAATCGCCACGATGCCTGTGCAGCTTCGAAATTCCAACTGGGCTCTTATCGTAACCGGAAAACAAAAGTCTGTCAATAAAGCTCATCAGAAATTTTCGCTTTTTGCACGAGGCTTTTATGAAATTCGCACGTAGCACATCGAAAAAGTCGTTTTGGCAGCGGTATAAATTTTCACAACAGCACCAAACCGGATATACTTTATTGACTATCCGGTGTTAAACCTTTATCATTATCGTCAAAATGAAATTTCAGGAGCCATAATTATGAAAAAGGTTATAGCAGCAATCGTACTTGTCGCCCTGGTCGTTGTTTTCGCATCAGTCGGCTGCAAGCAGAAGAAGGCGGAAAGCGCCAATACGTATCGTATTGCCGTGATTCCCAAGGGCACAACCCATATTTTCTGGAAGTCGATTCACGCCGGCGCGGTCAAGGCCGCGGAGGAATTGAAAGCCACCGGCGTAAACGTGGAAATCATCTGGAAAGGGCCGCTCAAGGAGGATGACAGGGAATCGCAAATCCGGGTCGTAGAGGATCTTGTAACGCGCGGCGTATCCGGAATCGTGCTGGCACCACTGGATGATGCCGCGCTGCGAATGCCTGTAAAAGACGCAGTCGACAATGGCATTCCCGTCGTGATTATCGACAGCGGGCTCAAAAGCGACGATTACACCAGTTTTGTCGCTACGGATAATTATATCGGCGGCACAAAAGGCGGCGAGCAACTGGCGAAAATCCTGGGCGGCAAAGGCAAAGTCATCATGCTGCGATACCAGGAAGGCTCGGCCAGCACGATGAACCGCGAGCAGGGTTTTCTGGATGTCCTGAAAGAGAAATATCCTGACATCGAGGTAGTCAGCGCGAACCAGTACGGCGGGGCAACCACCGAGAGCGCCTATGAGGCCAGCGAGAATCTGCTGGCGCCGCTGCGGACGGCCGACGGCAAGCTTACCATTGACGGCATATTCTGCCCGAACGAATCAACGGCCTTTGCAATGCTGCGGGCACTCGAAGACAGCGACCTGGCGGGTAAAGTCACATACGTCGGCTTCGACAGTTCCGACCGGCTGGTCATGGGACTGCGGAGCGGCAAAATTCACGGGCTGGTGCTCCAGGATCCGATTAATATGGGCTACTTAGGCGTCAAAACGCTCGTGGCGCATCTACAGGGACAGAAGGTGGAGAAACGAATTGACACCGGTTCGGCGGTAGCCACTCCGGAAAACATGGACGATCCGAAGATGAAGAACCTGTTGGAGCCGGATTTCAAGAAATGGCTGAACGAATAAACTCACAGTCCGGCGATCCGGCTGGAGCGACCCGGCTCCAGATGCAGGGAGTTTCCAAGCGCTTCGGGGCAACAATTGCGCTGGAAGATGTGAGCATCAAGGTCGCCGCAGGCGAGGTGCTCGCACTGGTGGGCGAGAATGGGGCGGGCAAAAGCACGCTGATGAAGGTCTGCTCCGGAGCGATCAAACCGGATGCCGGTCAGATGTGGCTGGACGGCGAGCCTTATCGGCCGGGCAATCCCCTCGAAGCCCGCCGGGCCGGCGTAGCCATGATCTATCAGGAACTTTCGCTGACGCCGCACATGAGCGTTCAGGAAAATATCATGCTCGGGATGGAGCCGTCAAAGCTGGGCGTGATACTGGCCAAGCAGGTCCGGCAGCGAGCCATCGAAGCGATTAAGGAATTCGACAATCCGGAATTGACGCCGGACGCCCGCGTCAGCAGATTGTCCGTAGGTTCGCAGCAACTCGTTGAGATTGCCAGGGCATTAGCTATCGGCTGCCGGGTTCTGGTGCTGGACGAGCCGACAAGCAGCCTGACGCGGCAGGATGTCGAGCGGTTATTCGAAATCATAAGGCGGCTTCAAACACAGGGCAAAGCCATCGTTTATATCTCGCATTTTATCGAAGAGGTCAAACGCATCGCCGACAGGGTGACAGTTCTGCGGGATGGAAGAGTTGTCGGCAGCAAAGACGTGGCGTCGATTTCACCCGACGAGATTGTCTCGCTGATGGTAGGCAGGCAGGTCGAGGAGCTTTACCCTCGTTCTAAACGTCACGCGGGCGAAGTTGTGCTGGATATAGAAGATCTCGCGGGCCTGGATAAACCGAAGTCGGCGAGCCTGAGTTTAAGGCGAGGCGAAGTCCTCGGCATCGCCGGGCTGGTGGGCGCAGGGCGAACCGAGCTACTGCGGAGCCTCTTCGGCTTGGAGCCGGTCAGGAAGGGCCGCATTAAACTGGGCGTCTACACGGGCCCGGCCTCACCGCACCGGCGCTGGATGCAGGGAGCGGGTCTTCTGAGCGAGGACCGCAAGGAAGAGGGCCTGGCGCTGTCTCTGAGCGTTTCCGACAATGTCACGCTCTCCAGGCTCAAGGGCTTCGGCCCGCTGGGCCTGGTCTTGCCGGGCCGGCAGGATAAAGCGACCCGGCGATGGCTGGAGCGGCTGGATATTCGCTGCCGGGGGCCGCGACAATCGGTTTCGTCCCTGTCGGGCGGCAACCAGCAGAAAGTTGCGATGGCCCGATTGCTCCAGCACGATGTGGATGTGCTGCTGCTGGATGAGCCTACGCGGGGAATCGACGTGGCGGCCAAAGCGCTGGTTTATAAGCTCATAAACGCTCTTGCGACCGGCTCAGTAGCAGAAAATCGCCAGCCCAAGGCGGTGCTTATGGTCAGCAGCTATCTGCCCGAACTGATGGGAGTATGCGACCGTGTGGCAGTAATGTGCCGCGGCAGACTCGGACCGACATATCGCATCGATGAAGTAAACGAGCATGATCTTATGTTAGAAGCAACTGGTCAGGAGGCCGGCGCATGAGTGATAAGCAGGCAATACCAAAACAAAAATTCGGATTCAACTGGCGCCGCTGGCTCAATACAATCAGTCCCGTCATAGCTTTGTTCGTGGTGTTCGAATTATTTGTGCTGATTGCGCCTTCCAGCTTCGCGACTGCTCGGAACATGGAAATGATCGCCCGGCAAACGGCAATCGTCGGCATCGCGGCTCTCGGAATGACGCTGGTGATTATCTCCGGCGGGATCGACCTGTCCGTAGGTTCGATTGTCGCTTTGAGCACGGTCGTAATCGCCTGGCTTCTGCAGAGTGCCGGAGCCGGGCCCTTGACGGCGGCCGTAGGGGGCGTAGCCGCGGCGGCGTTTTTCGGGCTTCTAAGCGGCGTTCTCATTACCCGTCTGCGGGTCGTACCTTTTATTGTCACCTTGGGAATGATGCTCGTCGTTCGCGGAGCGGCCAAGGGCATCGGTCGCGAGCAGAAAATCGATGTGGACCCGGCACAACTCAGATGGCTCGATGAGCTGCTGGCCTCGGTGCCGGCCGAACGAAGCTGGATGCTCCTGCCGCCCGGCGTCTGGATGATGATCTTTCTGGCAATAGGGATGGCCGCCCTGCTGCGATACACGCGGCTGGGCCGGCACACGTTCGCAATCGGCTCGAACGAGCAGACGGCCCGGCTGTGCGGCGTAGCCGTCGAGCGCGTTAAAGTGCTCGTCTATACCCTGTGTGGGGCTTTTGCCGGACTGGCAGGGCTGATGCAGTTCTCCCGGCTGACGGTCGGCGATCCGACTGTGGCAGTGGGACTAGAGCTAAACGTGATCGCCGCGGTAGTCATCGGCGGCGGCAGCCTCAGCGGCGGCGAAGGCTCGATACTCGGAACTCTCGTCGGCGCGCTGATTATGACCATTATCGCTTCGGGCTGTACGCAGATAGGCTACTCAAACTGGGTCCAGGAAATTATCACCGGCGCTATTATCGTCATCGCTGTGGCTCTCGACAGACTGAGACATCGAAGGACAGCCTAAAAGATTTTCGATTGTCGATTGTCGAATGCCGATTTTCCAATCGTAAATCGGAAATCGGAAATCGGCAATTCATAGGCATAAATATGCTCTTAGCCGCTCACCGGGATTCAAATATGGGCCTCTATAGTACTAATTGTCTTTCCAAACAACCTAAAAGCACCAATTTTTTCAGGCTAATCTCTCGGACAATTCTTATATTATACGAATTACGAATATATAATGCGCTGAGCATAAAAAAGCCGCAATTGTTCATAGTAGTCAATTGAAAGTATCTATATGCATAGAGGCTATTGTGAATATCAAAGATCATCACACAATCCAATATCTGCAAACAATGTATCGCACAGAAAAGGATGCGAGGCTTTCTCGGAGAATGCACGCGATATATCTGGCTGCCAGGGGATTGAGCTGTCCTTCTGTCGCGTGTAGTATACCCTGGCAACAGTATTAGGCGCGTAGTCAGATGACTACGACGAACGGCAGCGTGTGTGTTGTTGCCCTTGAACGTTTTGATTAAACCTGATTCTGATGCTGCTGCGAATTGAATACCTTGTCAACAGGCAATAATTACAAATTGGGCGGATTGATGTATTGAGTGCGTAGTCAGATGACTACGAAGAACGACAGCGTTCATATCGTTATCTCCAGGTGATTTCAAAAAAGAGAATCCTTCTGCCGCATTTAGTATACCCCGGCAACGGTATTATGCGCGTAGTCAGATGACTACGACGAACGGTAGCGTTCATATCATTATCTCCGAATGATTTGAAAATACAGAGCATTCTTCTGTAGTGTGCAGCATACCCTGGCAACAGTATTAGGCGCGTAGTCAGATGACTACGACGAACAGCAGCATACATATCGTTATCTACGAATGATTTTTAAATACAGGGCGACTTTCTGCCGTGTGCAGCATACCCCGGCAACGGTATTAGGTGCGTAGTCAGATGACTACGACGAACGACATCGTACATATTGTTATCTACGAATGATCTGAAAAAACAGAGAATCCTTCTGCCGCATTTAGTATACCCCGGCAACGGTATTATGCGCGTAGTCAGATGACTACGACGAACGACAGCGTACATATTGTTATCTACGAATGATTTAAAAAAACAGAGCATCCTTCTGCCGCGTGCAGTATACGCCGGCAAAAGTATTAGTCGCGTAGTCATATGACTACGACGAACAGCAGCATACATATCGTTATCTACGAATGATTTTTAAATACAGGGCGACTTTCTGCCGTGTGCAGCATACCCCGGCAACGGTATTAGGCGCGTAGTCAGATGACTACGACGAACAGCGGTGTAATTAGCATCGGCTACGAGATATCCACATGAAGCATCGCGCTTGTAGAGGTATGGTTTCAGGATGAAGCACGCTTTGGCTGGCAAGGTACGGTAATCCGCGTGTGGGCAAAAACAGGCTCCCGTCCCTGAGCAGTCAGGCAGACAAAATATGAGTGGCTTTATGTTGTTGGTACGGTTTGTCCTGAGAGCGGAGAAAGTGTAGAATTGTTGTAACCTACGATTCACAGCGATGTGGCCAACGTGTTCTTAAAACAATTCACCGAGGAAGTTTCCCTGGATGTTCATGTTTTGTTGCTCTGGGACCAGGCTGCTTTTCATACTTCGAAGAAGTTAAAGATTTCGGAGAATATGACCATTGTACCTTTGCCTCCATATTCATCTGAGCTCAATCCTGTTGAGAACCTTTGGCATTACCTGCGAAGCCATTATTTGGCCAACAGAATTTACGCCGATTATGATGCCCTTCGCTTTGCCGCTGTTGATGCGTGGCAGAAAGCTGCTCTTGATAAGAAAATAGTCAAATCAGTGTGCTTTACTAAATATGCTCAGCGCACATATTAATCGGTATTGGCATTATTTTAGATATTCTCTTGACGGGCAATTATCCATTTTATATAATATATATCAAACAAATTATGTCGGGGCTCGTATGTAGTATGTGGAATGGTGAGTTTAGAATTGAGAAGAAAACAGGAGACAAAAATAGAAGAAAGCGAAGGATATTTGGACTTTTTATACAAAACAAGCCCAATTTTCAGAGGTTTTTATGCAAAACAAAGCCAATTCATGAAAGGCCAAAATGGACGTAAGTATCTATGTGAAAGAGTATTATGAGGATTATTAGCGTTTTCGAGCTGCGAGAAAACAAAGCCAAACAAAGCCAAACAAAGCCAATTCAAAGCCAATCGCCGGCCGTTGGCCGGAAATCAGGAGGAACAGATGGCCAAACAGTAAATTGTAAATCCCGACTTTCTCCGGGAATGCTATTTGAAAAAACAAAGCCAATTTGCCGGAGCGACAAATTGACACTATACCAGTAATGACAATGGTTTATGGAGATTTTATCGAGTGGAGACAGCGAAAAAACAAAGCCAAACAAAGCCAATTTTACCTACCCCAAAGGGGGCAGAGCAGAAGTCAGAAACCAATTGACCGGATGAACCGAAAAATTTCATTTTTTCGCCAACACTTCGGTGCCCTTGAGCATTATACTATTAGATGGGCGAACGCCGAGACGGATCGGACAGAAGAGAAGTGAATGAGATAAGTGCTTATTTTACGGTAGAAATGGACCATGCAACCAACGAATGGTTACCAGAATCAAACTTGATGGATGTATTCTCAGCGGAGTTCGGGCACCTCAAGCGTATTATCGCCGGCATGGGATTGAGCGCTTCGGACGGCGAAGATGTCCTGCAGGACGTGTCCATCCGGGCGCTGAAGCAGTGTAGGGGCGGTTCGCGAACCGCCCTTCCGAACCGAGAAGAAAAGGTTAAGTGGCTGATAAAGGTCACAGTCAACAGATGCCTGATGGAACACCGGCGCCGGCGAACTTTCCGAAGGCATGCCGATGAAATACTGAAACGAAGGCTGGAAACCCAAAAAGCCTCAAAGCCGGCAGTCGAAAATGTAATTGTCGCCGAGGAGCTTGAGATTGTGCGTGAGAGTTTGCAAAAACTGGATGATTCTTTGCTGGCGCCGATGGTATTGCGGTATTTCTGCAATCTGAATTCAAAAGAGGTCGGCGAAATATTAGCTCTGAGCGCATCGACCGTACGAAGCCGTCTGCGAGAAGCGAGGATGATTCTCGCTAAGCGATTATTAGAACGAGGTGTCGAACCATAATGGAAAAGTCTTGCGAAGATATCGAACAGATGCTCGTCGATTACGCCGACGGGCGGTTATCGCCGGGTGAGGCAAACAAGGTGACTGAGCATGTGGTCCAATGCGAGCATTGCCGGATGTTACTTAATGGACTGCAAAAATCGCTTGAGCTTGCCGGTGTTATCTGGGCTGATAGTCTGGCGGAAACCGAAAGCATTCGTATCCCAGCAGCTAAAACCAGAAAAAACCGCTGGCCCCGATATGCCGCAATCGCAGCGAGTATTTTGGTGGTGGCAACAGCCTCCGTTGTGTGGCACACCCTCACAAGGCCAAAAGGCAACGAACTGACATTTGCAGAAATTGAACGTAAGATAAATGAATCAGGCAGTGCCGCTCGATTATTAGTCGCAGCGGAACTGCTCAGCGATGATCCTGGGGCCGAAACTATCGTAAAACAGCAATACCAATATATTGTTGAGACTTATCCGGAAACGGCCGCAGCAGCCGAAGCCAAATTGCGAATAAAATGATCCATAGAAAGGAGATTTGAAAAATGAACCGCTCAAGAAAATGCCAATTCGTGCTGGCCCTAATTTCGATCTGCATTTTTTCACCCATACTGATTGCCAGGTCCAGCGAGGACGAAACTAAACTGAAATTCGAAATCGATAACAAGAGGTCACAGCTATGGTTAAGTGGCCGTCCGAATACACGCGGAAAAGGCCCTGTTAAACCCACACACGTAGCCGTACTCCATATACGACGTCCCCACAAGGATATGCCATCAAGTCACGATGGAATATTACAAATGCTAAAGACCTCTGCAGGACAATCCTTATCCCAGCAGCAACAAAAGTTCTTGACGGCTTCGGACGCTATTACCTGGTGGGGCATCGAAGAGATCAAGAACCACGATACAGTCTTTCTTTACGCAGTAAGTGAAGAAGATGCGAAAAAGACGGTCCAGGCTTATCTTGAGGTTCCAACGAACGAAATTAATGCAAGAACTCAGGAGTACGGAAAATACATAAACGATAGAAAGCAAGAGATAATCGAAATAAACAAAATCCTGCCCGAAAAACAGAAACAAGCCGACGAGATGGAGCCAAAGTACATGGAAATCAAAAACACTCGCTATTCCTCGCTCTCTGATGATGAAGCGTATGAAAAGGCTAAAGAGACCATGCTTGAGATGGATAAGATGCTGGACATACTTGAAATCGAGCTTGCAGGAATACGGGAGAAAATGGCGGTAATCAACGAATATCGCAAAACTCCCCAAAACGCACAAGACTGGGCACGACGCAATAGAATGCCTGATGGAATGATCTCGAAGCTGGATCAAATGTTCATCGAACAAACAATTGAGCTAAAAAGCGAGGAGGCCCGGGAACAAGCTGCTATTAAGATTCGCGAACGGGATAAAGCTTTTATTGATACATTTATAGAATGGAAAAATTTGGGGGGGGAAGTGTATAAGTTAAAAGCCAACCTTGAAAGCGCTAAAAAACGAGTGAAGGAAGGAGAGGAATTCTTAACCAATCCAGGCCCGGGGTGGCTGCCGCCGGAAATATATCAGAACAAGGTGACGATTTATCCGGTACTCACAGAGCAATCTTGACGAGGCATCATCCATCGGATACTTTTACGAAATTAAATGAGAAATCTCAATTGAAATAGACTGAAAGGAATCACGCAGTCCGACAGACAAGTGCCGAGACCTGACGTGGACGCCCTAATGGGAGGATTTAAGCAATGATTCTTACACGGATTAGCATTATTGTGTCGTTGTTGAGTTGTGGCGTTCTTCTGAGTTGTTCAACACCGGCAGGAGCGGACAACTCGCGTCAAGCTGGTTATATGCCCCGGCAACAGGCCCAGGAAACATCTCCGATTCGCTCGTATGCAGTAGATAAGAAAGTTTCGGATTTTCCGACGTCGCGAGACATGTCAACACCGGAGGCGGCTTATGTTACCATTATGCGAGATTTTATGGCCACAGGAGCAAGCGATTCGGAGTGGTCGGAGATTTCCGTTAGGCAGTCACATGGAACGGAGCGGAGACCGGTATCACCGGAACGCGCAAGCAACTGCCTTGATGCCCAAATTCATGAAGTCATCATTTACAGGGATCGCCTGGCGCTCGTTGTCGCGAAGATGAGAGAACATGATACGGTCGGCTATGACCAACGTTTCCTGTTCTGTGCCAACGGCCGTTGGCTCAATTCCGGGCACGAAGGGCTCACTTCAACGACGGAAGAGGTACGAGATAATTTCCTTCGTAAAGGCGAAAGACTGTATAAAAGCAACCTGCATCTGCTGAAGTTACGAGAGTTTTTGAAGAGACAGCCGGTTGCTGATCCGAACTCACATCTGAAGCCTTACGTCGAATTCCTCCAAAACCAAGGACGCCAGCCACATTCCTTTATGATGGAAGCGTTTAGTAAGTATCAGTTGGTCGTCATGGGTGAAATACACAACCGCCCCACCTACTGGGCATTCAATGCCGAATTAGTGCGCGATCCGGCTTTTGCCCAAACAGTGGGAACGATCTATACGGAGTTGCCTTCGAACCACCAGGAAAGCATTGACAAGTTTTTGGCTCAAAACACCTGCGAGAAAGAACTGGTCATTCAAATGCTGCGCGATTTCTTTGAATTAGGATGGCCATGTAAACCGACCCTTGACTTTTTTGTTGCGGTTTGGCAAGTCAATCAAAAGCTGCCTTCCGACAAGAAGCTTCGTATTCGCCTTGTCGATCAGCAGCGGCCCTGGGAAAAGATTCAAAAACGGGAGGACTGGCGGGCATACGATGTGGATCGCGATTCATTTATGGCCAAGAATATCCTGGACGATCTCGGTACCAAGAAAGACAAAAGGAATGGATTCTTTATCGTCGGTATGAGGCATGCCATGGAGGAGCTTTGTTTCGCTGATGGAACGCCCAGACCCTCTGCGGGTTGGCACCTAAAGCAAGCCCTTGGCGATCAACTGTTTACCATCTTTCAACATGCACCTGTCATGACAGACAGGGGCGTAACAAGCGGACGTCTGGCGTTGGGATTGATTGACTCGGCGTTTGCAAAACTTGACAATCGACCCATTGCTTTTACTCTTGAGGAAGGCCCGTTTGGCAAACTGTCATTTGACGGCATGCCGGATGCAGATGTCTATGGCACTCTTAGTGATGGTTATGATGCATACCTATATTTGATTCGGCTCGAAGACGAAATACTGTCCCCGCTCATTGAAGGATTCTACTCCGACGAGTTTATGCCTGAAATTGACCGTCGCTGGCGACTGATGAATGACGGAAAGCCTCTGTTTTCGGATATCGATTTGCCAACGGCCGCGAGAGTTAACAGAATGCGAGCAGCCTATTGGGGGCAGCCCCGCAGTTGGATACAAAGCCTGGGACCGGAAAATGCCTGGTACTATGGTGATGATTGGCGAAAAAGAGATGAAGACGCCGCCCAGAAACGTCATCTCAATGTTACCCGGGAGGAGTTGATTGAAGAACTCGACAAGATATATCGCGGAATCAAGGAGATTGATCCGGAGAAGTATTCATGGGAATCCTGGGAGAGGACTTTCGATTTCAACTACCTGACGATGACAAACTGGCCTGAAATGTATCGATGGTGGTGTGACTTCATCAAAGAGCACCCCCTCGAATCAGTAGCCTACGGCCAGTTAAGTCGGAACAAGGAAGGCTTGCCCCAGATTGAAGTTACCACGACACTTCAAGGAGGTATCAGCTTCTCCAAGGTGTTTGTGTTCAAGTATCTGGCGGTGGAACAGAGATGGCAGGCCCAATATGGCCTGGATATGCATTTGGATCCAAAATGGAAGGATTTGCCAAAAGCTAAAACAACTCAATCGCCATGATCATATGAAGGCGAAGTTAATGCAAGAATACAGGCGTACGAACAATATAGAAGTGACAGAATGCGAGGGATACTTGATAAAATTAATTCTCTATAACAACTGTCCGTAATTTACCTAATCCGGCCGAAGCGATTAATGTCACGGTCCCTTGAAGTGTGCCATCCAGGGTGCTTCGGTCTCCCAGTTGGGCAACTGTGCCGTCAGGCTGAAATTTTTGGCCCATCGTAAACGCCACAATTCTTTGAGCCAGATTTTTCTGGCCGAATAGTCCAAAAAGACGCCGTTAATACCTTGATCGTGCCGATTGATGCAGAACCGGTTCATGGAATTCGTGTGAGGATCGAACCGCTCGCCGTCATAGCTGGGTGGGGTATCGTCATTTTCCGGCCCGCCACACCAGAACCAGCAATCCAGAAACAGTGGAATGGAAGCGTTATTTTTTACGTTGGCTGTACCCCAGTAGTATTTGGCCGGCTGGTCGTAAAGCGGATCTTCGGCAGCCCGATAGACCCAGTGGTTGATCCCATAGCTGCCCCACGTACCGGCGGGTTCGTACGCACCGTCCGGCCGCGAGCCGGTCACACCGATCTTGCCCCAGGCCGTAAATGCGTCACCGCCTACGCCAAGTGTGCCGGTGCCCCCGGGCGGATAGATCGGATTCTTGATCTTAGTCGCCATTGGACAGCAGCGTATCTTGGCATCGCGATAATAGTAGTCGTACAACACATTGATCCAACGCCCTGTACCGCCTGTGCGCTTGGGGAAGAAACCGTTATTGTCATCCGTGTACATCGCAAAGATTGTTCCCCACTGTTTGAGATTTGACTGGCAGATCACCGCTTTTGCCTGCTTCTTCACTCGCTGCAGGGCGGGCATTAAAATCGCTAACAGCAATGCGATAATCGCGATGACTACCAGTAGCTCGATTAACGTAAATCCATCTCTTTTGCGCGGCATTTTAGCCTTTCCTTTCGGCAGGTCAGGATTTTTTATTTGACTTCATAAGCGGAACTCCTGCACACATGAAGTCTTATAATACCACAATTTCATTGAGATTGCAACAATTATCCGGTAAACCCAAGCAAGTTGTCTCCCAAAAACGCTAAAAAACCGAGCAGTTATGTCAAGAAACCGCTTTTCCTCCTATTTTAGCACGGTGGGCGTTGCCCTCTATTCCGGAACCCGGTGTTCAGCAACGCCACACATCATCCCGGCCTCGCAGGTATTATTAAAAACCACAACCGCCGGATTCAGTCAAAGATTTCCAGAAAGAGTACGCGTGGAACAGCTACTTCTGCCATTTGAAATATCACGTAACTGGAATGCCTCGCTACTCCGGCTTCGATTCTATTTGAATTGCTATGGTTATTTCTTAAAATACGAGAATGATAGTCGGCGTTATGACAGCACATTTATCTTTGATTGGTGTGACTTCGCTCAAGGGCAAGCGGAGCATTGTCAAGAGCGTGATCGGCCGGCTCAAGAGCAGATTCAACATCTCCATCTCGGAAGTCGATCATCAGGACAGCAAGAGCATCGCGGTTATCGGCATTGCAATAGTCAGCAACGAGGCACAGTTCATAGACCGCCAGTTTGACGCAATCATCAGTTTCATGCGGAAGGACGGGCGTTTCTTCCTCGGGCAAGTCGAACGCGAAACCTTCTAAGCTTTAAAATAAAAACTTTAAGCTTAAAACTCAA
>Ga0210003_1002065_pt1 | contig 17191 bp, 40 predicted proteins | sample LantaG_FD_182804 | JGI IMG/M metagenome (GOLD analysis project Ga0210003, IMG submission 182804) | Deep subsurface microbial communities from Baltic Sea to uncover new lineages of life (NeLLi) - Landsort_02402 metaG (SPAdes) (version 2) | ecosystem: Environmental > Aquatic > Marine > Oceanic >...
ATTCCCAAATAACCTACCACCATATCTAATAGTTCTTATCTGTTTAAAGATATAGAAGACATAAAGCCATCTTATTTTCCTTTGAATAAGAAGAGAATACCCACTACTACCTGTCCCCAAAATCTCTGCATACTTTTCAATATATGATTTGGGATATCATCAGCCAATCCAATACCAAATAAATCTCTCCAGTGAGCATTTATCTGTCCTGTGTTAGTTTCAAAATGTATTCCATATTTGCTAAAGGTTATCCTTCTCATTTTAGCTCCTCTTTTTCACAAAAGACTCAAAAACAAATTCCCGATAGTATCAGGATTATCGCTCTTTTTTCGCCTGCTTAAATGTATTTTATCCCTGATAATAATTGCAGTATCAATCAGTTTGTTCCAGTTTTTTCGTAAACTCTTTTGAGTGCTAAACTTATATCCTTCGTTAGTCAACTGAATAAGAGCCAACCTAAATACACTTGGCGGATTTTCCCGCTCAAACATATTATAGATAAACTCGTCAACCTCTCTATTTGTAACAGGATATGTCTTTTTCATTGTTTTATGCCCTCATAATAGAGGGATTTTAGGGGTTTGTCAAGGGGGTTTATACCAACTTTTTTAAATTTTTTATTGCTTGCTTTAAATAATAATCAATTGCTTGCTTCGTAACAGCTAACTTTTTGGCTATATCTGTTATTCTCATATTTCGCAAAAAGTATAACTCAATGCACTGCCTTTGCCTTTTGGATATTTTTGTTAGGGCCTTCCTAATTCTCTTGGTAAAATGCTTATACTTTCTTTCTAAAGCATCTTCCTCCTCTGCCTCAATGAGAATATCAACAGGAGTTTTTGGTTTTCGTTCTTCCTGTAAAAGCTCCAGAGTACTCGCTGTTTTTCCAGACCAAATTTGTTTCTTATACTGCCTAGTCATTTTATTTCTCTCTAAGATAGGTTATAAGTTTAACACATCCAGTAGGAATAACAAATGGTTCATCTTCTGGATGACCAAACATTCTTTTCAATATAATCTTCTTCTTGTCTTTATGCCATAGAAAACCGATCACACCTATTTCAGCAGGATTCAAATCTTTAACATCCCATATATCTCGTGGGAAAGACATTAAATCCACACAAGTAACAATGACGGGTTTTAGTTTTTTAGTTTTCATTTTTATCTCTCCTAAAAATTTTTTTACACTCTCGGCATAGCATAACTCGTTGTTCCTGCTTGTTCGAAAATCTTATTACTATATCTTCGGTTTTATCGCTTTTGCAGTAAGGACAATTTTTATTTTTCATTATGTCTCCTTTATATGTCTATGCCTAATATTTCTAATTTCTTTTTACTAAAAACTTTTATTCTTACTTTTGGATATAATCTTTTAAATAAGTTAAATTTCTTTTCCCAGCTTTTCCATTTATAGCCCTTAATTTCTATATATAAATCCCATATAGGAATATAAAAATCTGGAGTATAGGTTGTATTCTTTAAGTTAAATCTTTTTGGTTCATAAAACCATTTATATCCACTCAAATCTAAAAAACGAGCAAATTTAATTTCCCAAGTAGAACGCATCCATATATTTTTATAATAGGCTCCATTACCTTTACAGATATAACCTCTCTTAAATATAGGATTGTTTTTTCTCATCCTCTCACTTGCATCAGGTCTTTTTCTGCCTTTCATTCTTTTACTAATATCTGGTCGTATTTTTCCTTTTAATGCCTCAGCAGTAGTTCGCCTTCGGATACTATATTTAAGTAGATTATTATGAATTGTGCTCGCACTACAATCAAATTCTTTAGCTATTTGTGCTTCCGATTTTTTATCTTCCACATACTTTTGAAGTAAAAAATTTTTTGAAATATTAAATTTAAAGTTTGGATTATTTGAACCATTAAAATCTGCATGATTTTCTCGCATTTTCCTGCGAGTTTCTTCTGTATGATGTTTTCTTAAAAAAGGACAATTTTTCATACTAGCTCCTTTTTATTATCTGTTAGTATTTGTATTTCTATTATCATTAGTATTATCATTTGTATTAGTGTTTATTGTTGAAGTTGTAGCACTACCACCCTGCCCACCTGTTCCTCCATTAGCTCTATTAGTAATTGCCCCTGTCTTTGCACTAACATTTCCTACTTTAGATGTTCCACCAGTTGCAGTAGCATTACCACCTTTAGAAGTAGAATAAGATTTAACATCCCCAATAAATACACTTTGTTTAACCCTTGTTTCTTTAAGGACATCTGCTATTTCTCGTAAAGGCATACTTTGGGCAATTAAATAATCTTTCATTGCTTGTGCTTTAATTGTTTCTATTTTTAATTCTTGATTTCTTTTTAATTTTGCATTAACTTGTATTGCTCTTTTACTCATTCTTTCCTTATAATACTCTAAATCTGCTGTTAATTCCTTTTCTGTTAAATTGCCTACCAAATAAATACAACCATTTTTCTCATAATATTCACCTCTTAAACTCATTACTTCTGCATAAACTACTGAATTTATAGACAACAAAATATTTATAATTATTAGCACCCTAATTAATTTTGTAATCATTTTGCTCCCCCTAGTATTAAAATACAGCTGGGGGGGGGGGTAGAAATAATATCATTTTATCCTCTCCTTTCACTCGGTTTATATTCTTCTTTTTCTTGGCAAACACAATATAATACACCAAGTAATAAGACTGCCAAAATTAATTCACAAATTATCATTCTATACCTCCTCAATAATAGTTATATCTGGAAATGTGGGTACAGGTTTTTTATTCAATCTTTGAGCCAATGTCCTCAATCGCTTTCTTTTTGACACAGACTTCTTTCGCTTGCTTCTATTCCTATGACCAGCTACGGATTTATGCCTTCCTTTACGAATAGTTTTTAATCTCTTTCGATTAGCCATCACAGCACCCCCAGTTTTTCCAGTTTATTTTTATTTATTATAACTATATTAGTTTTTAGATACTGCTTTTTGAATAATCTAAATTTTTCTTTAGCATCTTTTCTCCACCAACCTTTTATCTCAATATAACAATCCCATTCTGGGATATAGAAATCTGGTATATAAGTAGAATGTTTTAAATCAAAGGCTTTAGATTCGTATAACCATTTGATCCCACTCAAATCTAAAAAATAAGCAAATTTAATTTCATAAGAAGAACGCATAGCTATTCCATTATATCTAATTTTCCTACCACAAGCCATTGAATTTCTGTAGTCCTTATTCTTCCAGTTCAATCTACTAGCACAAGAACGACATTTTTTCTGTCCATATATACCATTGCTTACAGAAATTCTTTTATCACAGTTTATACAATAATATTTTCTGCTAGCTCTCCCATCTAGATAACTGGGATGATTTTTAATATTTTTAGCTAATTTATTTATCAATATTTCACTAAATGTTCTAATATGAATATTGTGTCTAATCAATCTATTTCTTATAGGTGCCTCACTACAATCTAATTCCTTAGCAATTTGTGACATAGTTTTTTTATTTTCATTATATTTTCTCAGAAGAAATTGTTTTGTAATCTTACAATCGTTCTCCAGTCTATTAGCCATATCTATAGTTCTAACTGGAATGTTATATTTCTTTAACCTATTTCTTATGGCTTTCCTACTACAACCCAATTTCTTTGCTATCTTTTCAATAGGTTCTACTTTATATTCCTTTAATAATAATTTTTTTGTTATAAAATCGTATTTTTTCATTTTCCTTCTATATTAGCCATTTTATTTTTCCTCCAATTTATATTTATAAATCCTTTTAATCATCCTCATATCAATATATTTTTTATGGCCTCTTGCCTTTCCCCTTAGTCTTATTACAGTAGTGGGATAAGTAATCTTATAATTATCAGGCACAGACATAACTTTTCTATATCCAGTTTTGTATTCTAAAATTAATATTGTAACCAATAAGAGTATAAGCCAGTTTTTATTCATCCTAATCCTTCCAAGATTTGATATGCCCGCACTCATTACAATAAATATAAATCTCCTCATTAACCCTGCCACATTGGATACATTTCCAGAATTTAGTATCCCTATTTTTGTAAGAGATAATTTGTTTAAATTTTCTAATAGTTCTATTGATATAGTCCTCAATAGTTATATTGTTTTTGGTGTATATCATTTTATTCTCCTCCTGTGATCTTATTTAATTTTCTAATCCATCTAATCGCAAATAAATCGCATTTCCTTTCATCCAATGTATCTAATACATTATGAGCAATTTCGTGCAGAAATAAAAACTTAATCTTATTTTTAGTTAAATACAAAGTGTTTTCTAAAGATACTAAAATAGAGCTACTTCCCATCATAGCAATATCAAAAGCTGTATACTTTTCTTTTTTAATAGTTCGATAATACTTTGTATCTATATAGGTAGCCTTTTCTGTATTATTAAGATATTTGGTATAGTAATTTACTCTATTTTTATATGTGGTTCTTTTTCTTCTTGCGACACTCATAAGTATGCCTCTTATAGTCTTAAAACATTTAATAGGTATTTTATATCTTTCTGGAAGATGTTTTATTAAATCAATATAAACTCTTTCGACTTTGTTAGGTTTTGGTATTTTTTGCTTAAAATCTTTGTGCTTCTTCATATCTCCCTTATCTCCACAATTCCTATACCCTTATTCCTACAATCTAAAATTTCCCAATTTAGCTCGTTACCATTGCCCTCAAAAAGTTTGGTAAGTAAGCCCTCTTTAGTCATATAGATAATCTGGTATTCAACTTCTTTTTTCAAATAATCAGACATTTTTCTTCTTTCTTTTATTTCTTGACTTTATTCTGTTTTCGTGAACTGATAAAGGTTGTAAATTGGTATAATGAAAACATTCTCTTTGTTCTTTAGGTTTGGATAAATCAAAACTTGCACAAGGTTTAATGTGGTCTATTTCCCAAACTTTACCATAGTTTTCCCAAGTCATACCAAATTTAAATTTATTTTCCAGATACTTTCTTAATTCTGGTATAGAACAACCTAATAATTTTATGGTAGAATTAGATTTGACATTACCTTTAATCCCATGCCACAATCTCAATCTTAAATTACATTTTAGTTTATAATTAATATCGTTTTTTCTACGATTTTTTAAATATTTTAATATTTTTTCTCTATTCTTTTGGTAATATTTTTGACTATATTCTTTAAACCACTTACTATGCTCTCTTTTCCGCTTTATCATATATTTTTTTAATTTATTTTTATTTTTTTCTCTCCATAATTTAATCAATTTCTTTATTTTGTCTTTGTTTTCTTCTCTGTATTTTTTCTAATATAGTAGTATTTTATTTTTACTCTTATCAGGCATTTGTTTTACCCACTCTGCATATTTTACTTTGAAATATTCTTTATGTTTCTGATAATATTTTTTCGTATATCTTTGTCTATTAAACATTTTGTGTCCCTTTTCAATCTCTAAAAATTACTTTAACCCCATCCTCGTAATAAGCCTCATCAATATGCTTTCTACAATAACCATAGTCAACTCCAAAGTCACTGAAGCAGGAAAACAAGGTAAGACATCTCGGACACCTGCCCATTGATACACAGAATTTTGTCCATAGAGTTTCGATCAAACCATAGCAAATATCTAAAAACCAGATTACCACAAATATAATATATATTAACAAAAATTTATTCATTTTATTCTTCCTCTTTACTTAAAGCCACCCATTTTGAAAGTGGTCAATCCTACCAAATTTTATTTGTTCTTTAGTGAGTTCTATCAATTTTATATTTTGCCCAACAGCATACTTTCTATGGCATTTAGGACATTCAAAGTAATAGAAAAAATCTCCATCAAAATGGTCGTGATAACCACATTTACAATGTAAATCAATACAAACATTTGTCCCCTTCCATTGTATCCAACCATATGCATCTCCTTCAGGATTATCTTGAGAGTAAACTTCTCTATAAAAATTCTTCTTCATCTTATCCTCCTATCTAAAGTATACCACATAAATCACGATTGTCAAGGGTGTATTTTAAGATTTTTTATTCTGCCCATAAGTCTTTTATTTTAAGTAAGTTAAGACAAATTATTAAATTATACATTTACTATAAATTGTAGTATTTGCTCATTTCAAGAAATCGGAAACTCGCAAAATCGCTCAATTTTAAATCGCAACTCGTAAGTATTAAAACAGTTAGATAAATCTTCAACAAAATATAGCAAGTTTCAGTATATATTATATACTATATTATCTTAATACTAGTAACTATATAAACGATTAAACTATGCCTTCTTTTTAAAATGTTGATCTCTAGCAATTTTTCTTTTGTAAGTTTCTTCAGCTTTTTCTGCAAGTGCTAAAAAGTATTCTGCCCTTTCCTTGTTGCCCTCAAGTTCGTATTGGGCAGCTTTCTTTAAAGCAAGATCAACCAGCATTTTACAGTAAGCCATATCAAACTCCTTGTCTGTCATTTTATTTCTTCTACTTCTCCAGTTCCGTTACATTTATCACATTTAGGAGCATTTCTATTTATACTGTTAATTATTGCGGGAGTTAAAATTATATAAGGATTAGGATATTTGGGAAGATAGCCAAAGCCCCCACATCTAGGACAAGTTTTCATTCTCTTATCCTCCATTTTAGATTAGCATACTGTTGCCAATCAGGGGCTTGTTCTTCCTCTAATTCTTGTGCTAATAATTGTTCTAATTCTTTTAATTCGTTTTCTTTATCAAGCCAATTCATTTTTTAATCCTTATTTCTCTTTTGCAAGTTCTACAATAACCAATGTATTCCTTTTCAGTTATTTCTAACTCTATAATTTCTTTACATTGTGAACAACTAAATACTTGATAATTAGTTTTCATTTTATTCTCCTCGCTTTATTTTCTGCAAAGTAAACAAATATAATTCCTCAATACTTCCTCTGTATACAATTCTGGTCTATGTGTGGATATATTATAAGTAGTCTGACACTTGATACAAGTAAGTTTAATTTTTTCTAATCCTAAGAAATGGTCTAGAGTAATTTCTTTTTTGTAAGTCTTGATTAGTTCCTTGTTCTTTTTTATGGCTCTTATCTTTTTTCTTTTCACTGCTATACCTCTGTTTTCGGAGTAATCCCGCCTGCTTCTAAAAATAGTTTCCTATAAGATAATCTTGTTTTAAAGTAGGCAAATCCTTCTATAATTTCCCATACTTTTGCGTGCCCCCTTTGATTTATTTGTCGTTCCATATGTTCTACGCTATCTTGTTTTACAATGCTAGATAATTCCTTCTTAGGTAAAACCATTAAGCCACCACATAGATCGCAAGTATCGTCCTTAACTAAATCACTTGGAAGACAATTTTTTATATGCCCACATTTCATACATTGTAGTTTAATCATTTTTACCTCGCTTTAATTACAATATAATCTCCATTTTCTTCTTGTGTAATAGTTTTATACTGCCCTTTTAAACTCTTTAATATTTCTTTAATTGCTTTAATGTCGTTCATTTTTTTGCCACTTAAAGTAGATGAAGGGCATCTTCCTGATTCCTCTTGTCTTTTTATACTTGCGGGTAATCTCCATTCTGCTCCAGTTTTTATTTTACAAGTAAACATTTTAACAGCTCCTTATTTTCTTAAAAAGTTAGTAAGTATAGCCTAACACCAGAAGTATACCACATAAAAGTCATTTTGTCAAGAGCATATTTTGAAATAGTTTATATTTTAACCCCTTCTTTGTTTACCTTGCCAATCAATTCTTGTATATCAATCTTTTTCCTATTTGTAATATAAGGAATATATTTATCATAAACAAAGACAATACTATCAAAGTATGTTAAAAGTCCAGCGTCATCTCTTGTCTGTGAAAATTTATGAAAGCATTTATAAGGTATGCCATTATCATATAAAAGCCTCAAAACTTTATTATAAGATATAATGTCAATCGTGCCTCTAAAAGTTATCTTGTGTATATGCTTCATTTTTAGCTTCTCTCTATTTTTATAGATAAAAGTAATGTATATCTTTTGTAATATCGTGTAATATCAATAAGTTTTTAACTTTGCTGTATTCTGCCTGCTCTATCTTTTTATGTAAAGGTATAACATCGGACATATTATAAAAGTCCCCTTTTAACATAGTTTTGGCATTTTCTACCGCATAAGCCATTTCTGTAGCATCGTTAAAAATCTCTGTATAACCTACACAATTGCAAGTATAGTTAGCTTTCATTGTATTGTTGCCCCTTTAATTTAATGTAAGTATACCATAAAGAAGTCTAAAAAAAGTCAAGCCCCTAAATCAAAAAATATAATCAAAAAAATTGATAAAAACCACATAAGACAATCAACAAAAGTAAGTAACTGTAAGCACCCGTAAGCGTAAATCGTAGTCAAGTAAAACCTCGTAACCCTAACAGGTTAACAAAGTTAAGTAAGACTATTAAGTGGTGAGTGCATAAGTGGGGTAAGTGGCAGGCCAGCGACCCCCTCACTCATATATCATATAGCCACCTCGTCGGGGAAAGTGCTTTTTATTTTATTTATCGTCGAATTTTTATTCTGTTTCCTTTTTGCAATCATCGCACACTAAAACTAAATCACAATCAGCTTGAGAAACATCGTTCCATCCTATCCTGCAACCACATATAGAGCAAAATATAGGCTCTAAGTCTTTCATTTAAGATCACCTCCCAGCTTTTAAAACCTGTGCTTTTACTATATTTTATAGTAAGTATACGTTTTATTTTTAAATCGCCTCGTAAGCCCTCGCTGTCACCCATTGTCCATTCAGGTATTGCTCCTCTGTTACTTTGTTATTGTAAGGCTCGCCATCCTCTTTTTTGCATCGGCTCAGCCATACCCTGATCTTAGCCGTCTCAAGTTTTAAGTCCTCCGCTTGGCCTATGCTTAAAATAGGCAGTTTCTCAAGCTCTTTTAAGGTATACATATTTAGCCTCCGAGTAGTTAGGCTGCTTTTATCTTCCAGCCTTTAGGCTTATTCTTTAGGCTTCCTGTATAGACTATCTCCTCATAGTAGCCATCTTTATTTATTCGCCAAATCTTATGTTGTCTTAAATTATATACTTGCATTTTGTCACCTCCTTTATAGTTCGATTATAACAAACTTAAAAACCCTTTTGACTTTATACAGTGTATAGTTTTTATGTGCCTTTTTAAGTAAATTTATTTGAGCCTTGTTTCTTGTTATTATAGCAAGCTCAGAATTATAAGCTTCTCTATATCTCGGCTTTACTGTTTTAGCGTAAGATTGATTATAAGTCATTTTCTCCACCATTCCCGCTTTAATGTTTCCTGGTAGTCCTCTATATCAAAGCCCAGCCATTTACCAGGGGTCTTTGTTTTTATCTTGTGTAAGTGCCTTTTATCATAACATTCCCAGACTTGCAGATTATTTCCTACCAGTAAGCCCTTTTCTAAGATATTTATATCTTGGCAGTTATGCCGTCGAGCAATAATTAAATGATCTTCTCTATCGCTTTTAAAGTGATATAATCTGCCTCTAGCCTTAACTATAATATATTTTCGTTCTGTATTCATTTTGTCTGCGCCTTCTTATAATAGCACCAGCCAACCTTTATATTCCAACCTAAAGGTAAACATCTTAAAACCCTGGCGGGGTGCTTATAGACTAAGCCTATATGCTCCAGTGCTCTGGCCTTATCAATCTCTATCTCATTTGAGCTGTCTATATACTGTTTAAAATATCGAGTCATTTTACACCTTCTAAGTGTTTAATTGCCCAGCCGTCTGCGTCGAATTCTGATGTTTCTTTTTCTCGGTCTATTAGTCGGTCTTTAGCATGTTTTAACTCGTGGTATAAAGCGAATCTAATAGCATTATGTTTGTTATGCAAAACATATTTGTCTACTCTTAATTTTCTGTCGGAATAGTAACAATTTTCATAGCCATTTAAAACTCGTCTTTTGATAGCATTTATTTCTATTTTTATCTTGCAAGTTCCATCAGCATAAGAGCAGCACCAGTTAACACCTGTTTTTGTAGTCTCAGAAATACTAAGCTTAACTCTGTATATATTTTCTGGCTCTATAGTTTCTTGGGCGATGTCCTCAAAAAGTTTCTTTATTAGCTCGGCTCTTCTTTTTTTCTGTCTCTCATATATAGTAGAAAGCATTTTAAACACCTCCTAAAATATAGTTAATAAAACCACCAGCATAAAACCTAGATAAACTAAACAAACTATGCCAAACAGATTAGCCTGGCCTTTGTTTCCTTTTCTCTGCCATTTAAATAAATAATCCCATCCAATATATATTATTCTTATTTGTGCCTTGAGCCATTCTCTAAATTCTTTTATCATTCTCATCGCCTTTTCCTCCTTCCACTTTATAGTATAGCACAAAAAATCGAAATGTCAAGGGGTAAAATAAAATAATTTTAAATCCTTACTATGTAATGAGCAATAGCCAGGGGGATATGGGGGATTGGTAGACTTGCTATATTGTATAGTAATTATACAATGTAATATAGTATTACTATATTCTGATATAATATTATTATACTTGTGATTGATATAACTATAACTGTATAAATGAGTTATGATAAAAAATGATGGGACTTACCCAGACTTACTCGACTCGCTTACTGGAACTTACTTGGACTTACCGAATTGAGCTTAAACCGTTGAGGCGAAAGGGGATATAAACTTACCCGAACTTACCGAAACTTACTGGACGAAATCGAGAGGCGATTATGGTGGTGGTAGGTACTTTTACCATATCTATCATATACTTTTTTGTTTTAAGGTTAATCTTTGTTTTTATGAGGCGGTTACTGGCTCAAATCGCTTCATATAGGCTATTTTACTATATTGTATAGCAACTTTTACCTAACATAAGGGCTCATTAGGCTATTTGTAGGGTAACTCTATATAGCTTGGGTTGTTCTATACTATAAGACAGTTGTTCTATGTTGTGAGATAAGGTATTGGGTTTATAGTTTATTGACTATATTGAACATTGATTATGTTCTATAGTTTAGATATACCTAAATTAGTAGACATATTATATTTTATTTACACTTTTGGTGAAAAAATCAAAGAGTTAGGATTGGTTCCAGTTTTTTAATCACTCTACTTTATGAGTTTGCCTTTCTGCGAGAAAATCAGAAAAGCTGTTATGAAATTATTTTAAAATTTATTGTATAATTTTCCCGTTTTATGTGTATAATATAAGTGAGGGGTATAGTAAACTCACTATGCCCTTTCTATTGATTTTTTATACTTAACTTTAATAGTTATAACTGGTTAGGGAAATAATTTGAGAATACCATTTTTTAGTGCTAGAAAAGAAAAAACACAACTTATTGATGAAATAAAGGAATTACAGAAGAAAGTAGCTGATATAAAGGTATCTCCAACATCTTATTTGCAGGATTATAGTGAAGAAGATGAGACATCTGGTAGAGCTACTAGTGTTAGTTACTCAATGTTGGAGCAGGTTTACAAGAAAGAGTCTTGGTGTAGGGCATCGATTGATGTTATTACAAGGACAGCTACATCAAATGGATGGCGATTAGTTCCTGTAAATAAGGTTGAAGAAGAGAAAAAGGCTGTTCTTCATAAAGATATACAAAGAAATGAAAATATTAAAAGGTTGGTTAAACTTTTAGAACAACCAAACGATTACGATACATTTACAGATATAACATCTGAAATTATTACCGATCTCCATATTTATGGCGATGCTTATATAGAGGTTGTAAAAGACAAGGCTACTAAATTACCAGTAGCCCTTTTTAATGTTTACTGCCCATCTATGAGAATTAGAGTAGATGAACATGGTTCTATTTTGGGGTATGTTCAGAAAATGGATTGGAATAAAGGTGCTGAATTTGACCTTGACCAAATTATTCATTTTAGATTAATTAACCCTGGTTCAGAAGTTTATGGTCTCTCCCCACTTGAGAGTTTAATTATTGCAGTTGAAACAGATTTGTATGCGCAGAGTTACAATAAGGATTTTTTCAAAAACGATGCGACACCTAGATTACATGTTGATTTAGGAAATTGCACTTTACCACAACTAAAAAGAATGAGGGAATATTGGCGAACAGTTTATAAAGGCAAAGGCAATGCTCATAAAACTATTGTAACTGAAGGCAATGCAAAAATTACTCCAATTGGAACTGCACCAAAAGATATGGAGTTTTTAAATCAGAGGAAATTTAATCGTGATGAGATTTTAGCTGTTCTTGGTGTTCCTCCGATTATGGTTGGAGTAGTTGAGAGTTCGAATCGTGCCAACTCAAAAGAACAGGCAAATTCTTTCAAGACAGAGAAGATTATACCCCTCCAAAAAATGATATCAGCCAAACTAAATAAATGTTTGATATCTAAATTTACGGATAAATACGCTTTTAAATTTGCTGAATTGGATTTGCGAGATGCTTTAGATGCAGCAAAGATAGACCAAATTGATTTAGAAGCGGGTGTTCGTAGTATTGATGAGGTTCGTAGGGACAGAGGATTAGCTCCTCAAAACAAGGCAAGCAGAAATAGGTCAACCAAGGCAGCCAAAAACGATGAGACCTAAATCAGGGCTGAGCATGAGGGAAACCTCCTGCTTGCCACTTTATTTTATATGGATTTGATTATGGAAATTAAAAAATATCTCGAAGTCAGACCAAGAAAAGTTTCTGAGAAAGATAAAGTGATAAAACTTTCAGAAGTAACTTCGGTAATGAAAACCTTTATAGTTAAAAATCCATTTCTATTTTTAACTGGTGGGATAGTTAATCGAAAGAAAACGAAGGGCGATTTTGATATTCTGTATCGGGCTGAATATTTACCAGATAGAATGCTTCAGGAAATGCGAGACAAATTACTCAATGGATTGAGTAATGAGTTAAAGGCGCGTTCCCATTTTATGATGGATGTTTATCACGGGCCTTTTACTTCAAATATTCCATTGGGAAAATTGCAGGTAACTGAAGTGGAGGAAAAATCTGAGAAAAAGTCTTACATTCCAGTTGGTTCCTCTGGTGTTGAAATGGGAGAGGCTATTTATTTAGAAGATGTTTTAAAGGGACTTTCTTCTTTTGTATTCGAGGAAAAGTTTTTATGGCTGGTTGGTGAATTACCAGCGAAAGGTGAAACTAATAAATATATTGATTTTGTTTTTTGCTATCCAAAACTTCCATTATCTATCTCGGTTGCTCTCAAGTTTCGTATTTGGCGAGCATTACCAAAAGAATATTGGCACAGGATTAGATATAAATTTGATCCAAATTTTAAGCCAGCAGATACTGATATTTGTTTTGGGAAATTAGAATTTATTTTAAATGAATCCACGAAAGTTGTTGAGATGAGTTTGAAGAATTTAACAAGCAAGCAGCGAGCGGCAAGTCCAGAAATTAAAGCGGAAGCAAAGGCTTCGGCAGAAGAAGACAAGGTTGAACTATTTAGATTTTATCTACCACTCAAACCAATTAGAGGATATTTTCCGAGAGAAAGACAGACCATTGACTTATTTGTATCCATTGTAACAGATGAAAGTGATGGTCCTTGGTATAGCACTAAGAAGTATGATGGCGCTAATGTCGAGATACATTATGATAAAGGCAAAGTAAAAATTATTAGTGAAGATGGTGAAGACAATACTGATAGGTTTCCAAAGTTGATTGAAGAGTTGAAGAAACTTGGTGCCGATAACTTTTCAATGATAGCAGAAGTAGAACTATGGAAAACTGTGGATGGAGAATTAAAACATCAGCCAAGAGAAGCAGTGATAGGCAGAATTCATAGAAAAGGCGAACCCGATGAAACTGGATTAGTTGCGAATGTTTATGATATAACTTACTTAAATGGTAAGGATATTCATAACGAACCTTTTGAAAAACGGTTACAAGCCTTAAAGACTTTAAAGTTTCCACAGGCAACTTGGAAAAAACCAAATCTAAAATATAAATTAAATATGGCACCAGCGATTTTAAGTAAAACAACAGAAGATATTAGAAAGCACACACAATTTCTTAGAAAATTAATTGGTTCTGAAGGAAATGTAATTAAACTCTCATCTGCCAAATATAGATTGGATGGGAAAAGAAGTAATCAATGGAAATTTCATAATGCTGGAACTGCGAATGTAATTGTTATAGAAGCTATTGAAACAAAAGTGAAAAATATATGGAACTATCTTTTTGGACTTAAATTTGAAAATGAAAAAATTCTTGATGAAAATATAAAAGAAGTAAAAGGAAAAAGATATTTAAAAGTTGGAAAAACTTTCTCAACTAAAGAAAAACTTGAACCAGGAGATAAATTCCTTCTTGAATATGAAACGCTGAATTTAGAAAGAGATGAGAAGACAGATTCTTGTAAGGTTACTTGCTGGGCTCCTAGATTTATAAGGAGAATTGAATGACACGAAAAGAATTTTGGATTTGGTTAGCTGGATTTCTCGATGGCGAAGGAACAATAACAATATATAAAAATCGAAAGAAAGGTCAGAAAAAGTTTACGAGCAGAGGCTATCTTATCGTCCCTGACATTTCTATATATGGAACTAATTTCAAAATACTTAGAGAAATTACAGGGTTCCTTCAGCAAGAAGGAATAAAAGCGGGAATATATTCAAGAAAAACTTTAAGGAAAAATTGGAAGCAGGATTGGAATGTCCAAATTAGAGCTTTTGCACCCCTGCAAAAATTTCTTTTAAAAATAAAGCCCTTTTTGAGATTAAAAGTAAAACAAGCTGAAATTTTAGAGAAGTATTTAAGATTAAGAACTTCGAGAATTGCGAAGTATCATAAATATGTTCTTTATTCCGATGATGAAGTTGCCTTAATTGGGAAAATCCAGAAATTAAATAAGAAGGGTAGAAATGATAAAAGTTGATACTATCAAATCAGCTATAAGAAAAGCAAAAGCAGGATTAGTTTTCCAAGAGAAAATAATTCCAGTTGAAGGTGAAACAATTTACAAAGTTTATTTACAGAAAATTACAGATATTAAAACCTATGACCCTACTAAGTTGAGAAGTTCTGTTTTGAGAGATGATTGGCGTATTGCAACTGCTTGGGCAACTTGGAAAATGAAACACGGTCAATGGAAAGATTAAAATGAAATTAAGTGAAGTTTCAAATTTGCTGCATAAGATGGATTATAAAAATGAACTTGTAAGAGATGCGGAATTTTCAATTATTGGGTCTGAAAAAAAGACTAGCTTTAATTCTTTGAGATATTTAATAGGATTTAAATATATCGATTCACAAATACTTAAGTCCGCTGCCTTAATAGTAAATGAGGATATATATAAGGATAAATTATTTCCAGAATATAGTGGAGGAATAATACTTTGTGAAGATGCAAAAGAATGTTTTTTTGCACTTCATAATTATCTTTATGAAAATACTGAATACTTTGGAAAAAGATTTCTCAGTAAGATTGATAAATCTGTTAAAATTGGTAAAAATACAGTGATTTCAAATTATAATGTTATAATTGCTAAAGATATTGTCATAGGAGATAATGTGGTGATAGGATCGAATGTTGAAATAGGGGAATGTACAAGTATATGGCCAGGAACAATATTAGGAGCCGAGACAGTTGAATTAGCTAATATAAAAGGAAGAAAAATAATAGTGCCTCATGCAGGAAAACTTAAAATTGGTAAAAATGTTATTATAATGAATAATTGTGTAATATCAAAAGGTGTAACTCCTTGGTATAACACAATAATATCTGATAGAGTTGTTATCGGTAGTGGTGTAGTAGTAGGACATGGCAATTCAATCGGAAGCGAGACAATGATTATTGATAATTGTACGATTGCTGGACATTGTGATTTAGGTAAAAATGTTTGGATTGGCCCACATTCTGTAATTAAAAATCGTATTAAAATTGGTAATAATGCACACATAGCCTTAGGTTCGGTAGTTATTAGAAATATTCCTAAAAATATGAAAGTAAGTGGTTTTTTTGCCATTGAAAGATCTAAAAGTTTAAAACATTGCCAAAATCTTACACTAGGGAAAATATAAAAATATATAGTAAAAATAATATAAAGGCGTAATGTTTTTAAAATATAATATTAGGTATTAATCAAAAAGGACATAAATTTAAATGTTTTGCAATTTTACTCTCAAACATTATGAAGAAATTTGTAATTTAATAGCTAAAAGCCAATATAAAATATGTTTTTTTAATGATTGTTTAGATTATGAGAAATTAATTATTCTAAGACACGATATTGATGCTGGTATAGATCAGAGTTTTAAAATAGCTAAAATTGAGAATGAATATAATTTGAAATCTACCTTTTTTCTTTGGTTGAGGTCACCATTTTATAATATTTTTGAAAAAAAATATACAGATATCATTTATAATATTGTCAAATTAGGTCATCAAATCGATTTACATTTTGATGAAAGTGTATATAAAATAGAGAATGAAAAAGATTTAAATAAATTCGTAAAAAGAGAAATAAAAATCACAGAATATTATTTTTATACAAATATTTATGCTGTCTCAATGCATAGACCATCGGAATGGTTGTTAAACAATGATATAAAATTGGATAAATATATTAATACATATGGGAAGAAATTTTTTAAAGAATTTAAATATTTTTCCGATTCAAGAAGACAATGGAGAGAGGGTTGCATTTGTAAAAAAATAGATGTCAATAGATATGATAAATTACATATATTAATACATCCATTTTGGTGGGTAGATAAGGATATAAGTTTTAACAAAAGAATGGCTGATTTTATTAGAGATAAAGTAAATAAATTAGAAACTGATTTAGAGAATAATATCTCAGTCTATAAAAAGAACGGGAATTGAAATGTACAATAAAATAGAAAGAAATAGAAATAAATTTATATTTAACATAAAGAGCTTAAATAGTATAAAAAATTATAAGATATCTAAAGACATTCAGATTAGCAATGTTTCTACTATAAAAAATCCTAAAAATAATAGTTTAATTTTTACCAAAAAATGGTCTAAGGAAATTGAAGATAAATTAATAAATATAAATAATAGTTTAATTTTAATTAAAAAAAATGATACTAAAATAAATAATAATATTATAAAAAATAATGAGTGTATTTTTGTAAACAATCCTCGGTTAGAATATGCCATAATTCTTAATTATATTTTAAGCAAGCAACCCAAAAAAGATAGACATTATAAAAAATTAATAAATAGAGTGATAGTTGGTGAGAATGTAAATATTGGAGAGGGAA
>Ga0210003_1002066_pt1 | contig 17190 bp, 22 predicted proteins | sample LantaG_FD_182804 | JGI IMG/M metagenome (GOLD analysis project Ga0210003, IMG submission 182804) | Deep subsurface microbial communities from Baltic Sea to uncover new lineages of life (NeLLi) - Landsort_02402 metaG (SPAdes) (version 2) | ecosystem: Environmental > Aquatic > Marine > Oceanic >...
GACTCGACATTAAAGTTTGCCCCCAGTGCCTGCATTGCCGACTGCCTTGATACGAAGCCTCGGTTCACTGCTTCCATCCGTGATTCAATTTCCTCGGTACCTGCCGCCGCGGCGGCAGCTACTGCATCAGCTATATCTGCTGGAGTACCTGATCGATATCTGGGAACGGCAGGCGGTTCGAGCATCTGGTTAAGATCTCCGTCGCTAAGTTCCCTGACATCGGCTGCGGGCCAGCCGGAACGCCGGACCATCATAGCCTCCCGGTCCGCGCGGGTATGATCCACTGGAGCTGGCTGGCCCTGAGCATCGGCACTATGCCACTGGCTATTGATATAAACATGAGTGGCATTATTCTCATCAATATACATTTCTCCAGCCGATGGATTCTCCGGAAATCCGATCTGTATCCTTCCCAGATCTTCACGGGACAGAAGTCTATTGTCAGCATAGCCGTCCTGATCAATCTCATGCCTATCAAGGGAGTGTATGTCTTGGGAGAGTGCAACTTCAACCGGTTCCCCGGGGACTGCATTAGTCAGGGCACGACCTATGAAATATCCGTCAGAACACAGACGGTCACCTGCCCTTACAATTGAAGAGTCGAGACTGCGGACCGTTCCGCTCGTACCTGATCGTGAGCAGGTCAGCCTCACTGTGCCACTAGTCATAACCTGCACGTCTCCACTGTCATCCGGATCTCCGATCGCAACGCCGACAACATGATCCGATCCCTCAGGTACGACAAGCATTCCAAGCCGTATCTGAGCTTCCGGATCGCCGGCAGGAACTACACGGCCGATAGTGCCATCCCACAGCGTCGTATTCATAATGACAATAGCAGCCTCACTCGGGCGAATGGTGCTCAGATCAAATATAGGAGTGAGGATTCCCCCTTCGGATGTCTCGATGACAGTAGTGATAGCTCTCTTTCTTCTCTTTTTCCTAGACATCTTCAGATTCTCCGAGTATGTCATCGTGCCTATCTTCGACAATTAACATTATCGCATCACCATGACATGCCTGCGGTTTGCAGTGGCACATAAGATATGCAGTTCCAGCGTCGGACGCTTCGATGATAGCCTTCAGTTCGTCGATAACGGCCGCATCGCGATCGTCTATCTTGCCGTTGAGCCATTCGTAGTACATTCGTATGCAACCAGCCCTACCGTATTCTTCGACGGTGTATGGATTGGCGAGGGGAGATGGCCCGCCGAACTTCGGCGTTCTGCCTATGTAAAAGTCAGTGTCGGAAGTTTCCTTCCGCCTATGGAGGTTCATTACGGAGATCATGGATGAACGCTCGTGTTGGGATTGCATCTGGAGCACAGGCATGGCGATGCATATCCGGAAAGCTCATTGATCTTTCTTCGTATGTTATCTTCCCTGATCTCGGCAAAGTCGACGGCAAACACGACAGTTCCCTGACGAGTGTCTACTGTAGAATATTTCTGCCTACTATATTTGCACGGGTTGCATGATGTGTCTGACATGATTTCTCCTTTTAGCCAATATATGCTCTAAAGGAGAAAAGTCAAGCCATTATTCGCAAAAAACGTTTTCGTCGTAATGCTGTTCTACGGCGTCCTTGAAGAACAGGACATCCTCAACAGACAGTGGACGGAAGTGATGGCAGTCGACGCCGACATTCAGTCCGTTCCTCTTGAACTTCTGTCCGTGGACATGTGCGAACAGGGTGAAGTTCTCCCATGTTGCGTTAAGCGGCTCATGGACGAGGTCGATCTTGTATACGTCTTCACCCTTGTTGATCGTGATGGTGGCCTTCTTGGACAGGATGGTAACGTCTTTTCTCTCGAGCTGAGTTCTTATTCTAGAGTTCTCGTAGTTCCCGGGGATCATGACGATGTGTCCATTAAGGCTATCGACAATGTCTGGATTGCCAAAGTCGCCGAGGTGGTACACGGTATCTTCCTCCTTGACGGCATTGTTCCACAGGAACACCATGCTTTCGTCCATCTCTTCCAGGTTGGCAAATGGGCGCCTCGAAAGCTCGAGGGTGCGGTCTTGGCCGAAATGAGTGTCGGCAGTGAAAAATATCATACTTTTTTCCTTGTTGTTTCCGCCTACGAAACGCTGGCGGCGAATGCGATGGCGGCCGTCATGGCGTCTTCCATCGTCTCAATTTTTTTATCTCCGTGCTTTTTGTACGGAGTTTTCTCTGTAGCACCTTCCCATCCTGACTCGAAGATCATGTCTCCGATTCCGAATCCGGCTATCGCCCTGTGACTCCATCCGTACCATTTTTTCTGTACTGGATTGTAGCCCACTGAACAGACACAATGGTCCGGGCTTGACAGTCTTGGGATAATACCTTTTGTCTTACACAGGAAATAGGCGGTCTTGGAGTCCCCGATATACTCTCCGCTGGGAGTGTATGCCTGTCTTTCGACAAGGGTCCATGTATCTTCAGGATCATCATCATTGAAGGCCCAGTACTCGTCGCGGATGACATATCCGTGCTTGTACTTCCTCTGCCTGACGATCTTCTTTACCGTTATTCCGCTTCCTGCCCTCTTGGTTGTCGATGCGATGCGCTGAAGCACATCGCTGGTGTCGATCATATGGACTACGTCATCGACTGATACGCGGTCCGCTTTGTTCATGTCGACATTAAGTGTTATCTCTGAGGCATCATCGGTCTGCGGGTTGAACACCGTCACAGATGCCGTTCTTGCGGACCCGAGCGACTCTACTACCTCTACGTCCGAGAATCCCATCCTCTTGGTTAGTTGGTCATATATGTAGTCTTCTATGGCCTCCGCCGCATCGGTGGCGTCTCCGCCTACCCTTATGGCTCTTGACGCCACATCTACGAAACTCTGTTTCATTGTCTCGAGAGCTGCCGACAGTCCGTCGAAATACCCTCTTGGGAGTGCCGACGAATACTTCAGCATGGATCTGGTCATCCTACTGGCGAGTGCCACTGCCGGGAGCTCGGTCTCGTAGCCTGACCAGTATCGTTTCTTCAGTTGATGGCCTGCGTCCCAGTACTCCTCCAGCTCGACATAGTCCCTGTTTTCGAATCCGAACTGTATGACATGCGGCCCTGGAAGATTCTCGAAAAAATCGTCAACGGCATCAATTTGGGAAGCTGTCGGTGCGGCGGAGATCTGTATCGCCGACCCGACATTGGACGGTTTTAGCCTGATGGCCCCCATTTCTATCAGCTTGTTCATCATGTCAGTACTGTCGTCAAGACCTTCCTTGTACTTACCCATGTATGCAGTAGCGGCACGATGATCGATATCCCTGCCGTTTGATCCGCCATAACAGCCATTTATGATTGACCCGTCAGGAAGCAACCATGTTGCACAATTCATGTTTAAAGTAGTGCCATACACACTCTTGATTGCCTCAAATACATCTTCAACGGTCTCCGGTTCGGAACCCTCAATATCATCTCCATAGAGCATAGTCCCGTCTCCACCGCAATATTTGCAGTCGCCGTCAGGAATAACATTGTTCTCGTCGGACATGCACTCAGAGCATCGTCCGTCGACCCTTTCTTCTATCGACAGTATGTCCGTACCTCCGCAGATGTAGCACCTGATCTCGCCGTCATCGATGTCAATCTCTGCATCCACCTGCTCGTGGCAGTCCTTGCAATATACGATTTTGTCGGCATCCTGCCATTCGGCCTTTATGTATTTTTTCATCCAAGTCATATTTGTCACCTTAATAAAATGTTCACCTACTGTATTCTACAGCGAGACAGCCCATGCCTTCTCTGGCTCTGATCGTCTCAGCAACTCTATTTCCCCTTCAACCTCGTTAAATTTGAACTTAGTTCTTATAATAGATGGACGGCACGCCGACAGTTTCGCGAATCCCTGTCTACGGGCCTACCTTTCAGCATTCTGTTTCGAAGTATTGCATCGTCCAAACCTGCCATAACTCCCATGCGAAGCACCTCAAGATAAAGTGAATTGTGATCCATGCCGACACCAATACCAGAGCAGTCACCGGTAGGGACGCGGGCGTCCCACTCACAACAGTAATACTTATCTGACTGAGGAACAATTTCGCCAGCACTGGAGCTAGAGCCGGAGCTATTTTAACTAGAGCTGGAGCTTGATGACGACAGTCTGAACTCGACATTGGGAATCAGAGACACGGCATTGGTCAGGATCATCACGAAAGTGTCAACATAGTCAGAATACACCACTGTGGCGTCATAGACGATCCCGCCGGCAGTGACATATATGGCACCTCCAACATAAGTATTGTTGCCGTCTACCTGAAGCAGGCCTCCTGTATTGTGTATTTCCATAGGCGTGCCGTTGGCGAATATGGTCAGGTAGGTAGTTGACTCAAGATGGATATTAAAGCATTTCGACTCATAGGACGGTATGCTGACATGAATCTCGTCGGCTATGCCGATATCTCGGCACTCACTATATTCATTGCTGGAGGAGCTGCTCAGGCTATGAGAGCCCTCGACGTGACTGAACCTCCACTTGAACGAAAACGTCCCTGACGATGACGACAGGAGAGACGGATCAACTTGAAGGTACAGAAATTCGGAGACGGTATCGTCTGAGTTTCTTAGCGAAACGGACGGATTCGAACTGGTAAACGATCTGGCGAGACTGCCCTTTTTCTCGAATGACATGCTTCTGTCATATCGTATCGCCCCGTTGTCGATATCGAACTCGCCGGGAATAAGCTCGAACTCTATGCCGGATATAGATGCGGCGTTATCCACACTGAGGGACAGAACGACAACTTCGCTCCCACGAAATTCAATTTGGTGGGTACTGCCGACAATGGAACCGCTGTTCCTGTCGTGAAGTCTTGTATTAACGAGATTTATCATATGGAATTCTGCTCAATTTAACGCTTGTGTGTACCAAATCATTATACACCCAAAAATTTCGTTTGTCCTCTCACAGGGTAGGCGTTATGCCGTGAATGGCCTCGAACATGGCTACAGTGTCGTCTATCTTCTTGTGAAGTTTGGCGGGAACCAGGTTCCTGAACACTTTGACGCCGTCCATATCCCTTTTGGATAGGCGGTCGACCACATAGGAAAACACGAGACGATCAAGTGCGTTGCTGATCGTCTCGCGTTCCATATCAATGCGAGAGATGTCCTCTATCATGGTTTTGGCCCTGATAACGACATCCTGCCTCTGTGCGGCCCTCCTTTCCCTGAGGGAGTCGGCCATGTGGTCGTAATAGTCCGGCACTTAGTGTCTATTCCTCTTGCGTCTCGAGAATCTTGTCCATAATGGCGTCAATCTTTTCATAAAGATCCGCAATGGTGGCGTCATTCAGTATGTCGATGTCGGCGTCCAGTTCGTCTATGAATGCCTCTGATTCGTGGTTCGCCATTCCACCCTGTGCATCTTCGTGTCCTGGCCTCGTAACCCTGATGAATAACGTCTCGGCCAAACCCTTGAGACGATTTCTCACGCCGTCGCACTCATTTGGGAATCTGACATCCGAGAGAACGGCGAGTTTCATCTTCTTTACCCTGGATATGGCATTTTTCATCCATATGTCTTCATCCACCTGATTACGCATGAGGTTCGTACCGACAAACTGAAGCAACTTTCTGACGCTCCACGGGGACCAATCCTCAAGCTCCACCTCTCGGAGCTCACGATCGAACATGTGGTGGTCGTCGATATCGAACATCACCTGCACAGCTTTCTTCAGGGGGTCGGCAAACGCCAGTTTCTCAAATCCGTACTTCTCGACGATGTAGTCAGCGACGGTATCCTTGCCGGAACCTGCCTTGCCGATCATGCCGATTACGACAGGAAGGGAGATTGGCTCGCTCTTCTCTTTGGCGTCGCCGGATACCGTCAGGCATCCTCCTCCGGAGGTGGTGGTCTCCATGGCAGCTCTGCTGTTACAGATCTCCACTGCCTCCTCTACGGTATCTCCCAGATACACATAGGTACCGCGGGCAGTAAGCTCGATGGTCGCGACGTACTTTCCACCCACTTCCGAACCGATGTCGATGTATGGTCCGCCAGGCGGATCAAAGTGAAGCACTCTGTTGGTTTCGGCGTCCATGCTGTAACTTGACGGCAGCCCGTCGTCATCACAGACATACTTGTACCTCTTCGGCTCACATGTGCACTGGACAAGTCGATGTTCCATCCTGTGCCTGCTCGGAAGTTCAATAATGTTCATTTCGTCTCTCCTTTTTCTTCATCGCTAATATTGCTGAGCGCGGCCCAGCGTTCACACTTACTCTTGACCCTCTGGTCAACGAAATTGAATTTTCTGTCAGAGATCATCTTGTCGAGATCTTCGATTCTTATGCCCATCCTGACATTCTGCCTTGACTCGAACAGGAACGGGAATGCTCCCCTTACGAATTTCTCCCGCCGTATCACCCTCCAGTTCATGGCGGCGTCCATTGACGCATTACGCATGGCTGACAGGCCCTTATGGGGAATCTTGGACATCCAGTAAGACAGGAAAAAATCAGGCATCTCCGACATGAACAGGATAAAATAGAAGCATGACACCAGTATGTTATTGTCGGTCGTGCCGGTATAGAGGATGCCGAGCTTCTTCAGATTGGGAATGCAGACATTCTTCATTTTCATCATGGGCTCGCCGTCAACCATCTTGACGTCAGCGCCGCACATAGCACCGACAAACCACCTTTCGAGACTGTTCTTGACGGGAATTTCCATAAACGGCAGGGCCTTGGTCCTGTTCAGGCGTTTCCTTGTTCCATTCATGTTCGCGAATACGACCCTCTGTCCGTGCTCGGCTCCCTCGAGGAATTCCCGAAGGTGCTTCCGTCCGCCGAATTCCGCACGGCTGAAAGTTCCGTTGACATACATTCTGGAGCTGGAGTCGAACAGGCCGTGGAAGAAATCCCCGTCATATTCGCTGTCAAACCATCCGTCAGGGTCGAGTGACTGTATGGCCTTTTTTATCTTCCAGCTGGGAGCATATTCGACGAATACGATTTTCTGCAGGAATATACCCCTCTCGTACATGGGGGTATCTTTCCACATTGGCAATAACAGGGATAGCGGAGCAGGCAGTTTCCTGCCGTACATCATGGTGGCTCGCACCGCAATGTTAACAATAATTTCCTCTTCGCCATCCCTCAGTTTTAATTCTCCGTGGGACATTTCTACGTATAGCTTCTTGCGTTGGCCGAAGTCCGTTACTCGTGGTAAGGCTTCTTCTTGTTAGGGAAAAGTTGCGTATCGAGCTTACCGGACGGCTCGCCTTCCTTCTTCTTTTTAGACGTGGTCTCTTTGGTTCCTTTCATCTGTTCCCTTCCAGCGTCGACCCTTTCGTTAACAGACTTGTTGGAGAAACTCCAGTCAAAACCTTTTTCCTTGTCACTCATAATATAGCCCATGCTTCTTCGTCAAAATTTCCAGTGGAAACAAATTCCACCATGGCGTCATGTGCTCTCCTGTTAAACAGGTTGAATACAACAATGCGATTTTCAGAGGCGATCTTTATGGCAGTTGCCGTGCCGCCCTTCGTTTCACCGCGGGGGGTCCAGCAGATAACGAAATTAGACGGTGTGGAACAGTCACCTCCGAGGACCTGTGCAACATTCCTTGTATGCATGGCCTTCCCCCATTGATCGAGGTGTCCCCATGAACGATGTGCCGCAGTGGCTATCTCGACATGGCGATCGCTGTACTCAAACACGCTACCTTCTTCCTCATACCTGCCGTTGAAACCTTTCCATGGCAGGTATATAACCTTCCGCTCAGGCATTGTTACGCCTGATTCGAATGCGGTATCTGCACCGCCCGCCCCTCCGGAACGCAGGATCATGCCGAAATCGTGCAGCTTTCTGGCGACATCGGTCATGAGTGTCATTATATCCGATGGGGTCCGTCTCGAACCTATACCTGTGTAAAATTTATCCTTTTCTAGCATAATTATCCTCCATACAGTTCGTTAATAACAAGCAACTCATTAGCGGGTCTTACCGAAACCGCATCATGGGCACCGAACAGGTCATGATATACGATACTGTCAAGGCATGCCTTATAGTCCTGTGATATGGTTTTGCCGCCATTGTCTATACCGAAGTCAGAGCATGTCTTTCCGTCTGACATTCTGTAAACTATCTCGGCAAGGGACATCATTCCCATCATGGGCACATGGACAACTCTGATGTCCGTCTGGATCTCAACCATGGACTCGGCCATGTGCCTGACCACTTCCATGGAAACGGGACGCAGGAGGCACGGGGATACCGTTACGGGCATCTCCGACGCAACCTGCCTCACCTCTTCTATTATATCCGACACTATATGTATAGCCCTAATTACATACCCCTTGTCGTATTCGAGAACTTTACCTTCCATTATGGAGAGGATCTTACCGGCAACGCACTTGGCGTTTAACCTGCTGTTCTCGGTATAGACACGCAAGGCGGACATGTCGAAGACCTCCGGCCTTGAGAGCATGACGAACGGTTCGTCGTTTGCCACGGCTTCCGCAAGGGCAGCTGTCGGACGCTCTAGGTTGAACTCCTGACATAACTCAGGAGCTCCCCCACATATGGTGTCGGAATAGAAGACCATTTAGAACAGCTCAACCTTCTTTGATGGGGCGGAAGACTTGGACACCGGATTAGTGAATAGCTCGTCAAAGCTACTCCCGTCACTGGATGGCACTTCAGTTTTGGCCTCTTCGACAGGAGCTGATACAGCCTCGGCAGGAGCCGCATTAACGACCTCGTCCTTAACTTCCGGTTCCACTTCTGGTTTTACTTCTGCAGGCTCCGCAGCAGGTTCTTCTACTGAGGGATCTGCGACAGGCTCTACAGGATCTTCACCCTGCCCAGCGGTATTATCTGTAGTACCAGGAGTTCCTTTGTCATCTTCCTTTTCGTCACCACCATCCACGGACCCGGGAATTTCTATCTCGGGATTAACCAGTTCATAACTGGTAATTTCCCTGAATTCGATAGGAATTCCAATTTTGGCATCGACGAAAGTACAGCCTGGACTGGCCTTGGCCGTCTCTGTAGCAGCTTTCTTGGCTTCACGGGCGTCTTTTAAGCCGCCCTTCTCGACCTGCATAGTGCCGTCCTTCGACACTCTCAGGATCACATACGAGTTCGCAATCTTACTCATGTTTCATATCCTTTGTGGTTTTGCAAGATCCAGAACATGTCTGAACTTGCCTTTTTTCATGCAAATGCACAAAATGTTAAGACAGCTATAGGTATCTCCAAGAGCCCTATGTCCGCCATGCGTTATTCCGTAGACACGACACAGTGTCTCCAGCCTGTAGTCGGGAGCACTTAAGTGCTTCCGCGCCACTTTACTGGTATCAACTGTTAGTATGCTACCGTCCTTCGTGATTACTGGATATCCTGCGTCCCTGCACTTTTGCAGGATCCACGGGACATCGAATTTGTCGATATTGTGCCCCACATATATGGTGGGAATCTCCTTTCCTTCCGCGTTATATGACGGCGACTCTATGACGCCCTTCATTGACGCGGCACCCCTTTCGGCAAAAGTCGGAAGACCGGCACGGGACTCATCGGTAATCCCATGAACAGCCAAGGCATGCGGATTTGACTTTCCGCCGCCGAATATGACATTTCCTTCCTTTACCATCCTGCCGCAATTCATGAGAACCATGCCCAATTCAATGATATGGTCGTTATTTTTGCTGAATCCGGTAGTTTCTATGTCCAATGGACGTAGTTCGGTATTGGCAAACATCTCCAATATTTCTTCCGGCGTTGGCATATGGTCGTTTTCGGCAATCATCTATACGTCCTTTTCATTTCTAAATGTTGCTCCTACCTCAATCTCGGTCTTGGGCGTGCTGCTGCCAATACTGTCAGTGCTTATGCCAAGAAGGTCGAGCACATCCTGATCTGAAGGTGTAGTATTTTCGGTAGGCTTTACTGGTTCTGCGACAAGTGCTGCAGGCTCTTCTTTGGGCGAGTCCTCGTCCGGAGCCGCAAGAATGCTGTTAATTTCCTCGTCACTGTGAACGACGGCGTGAGAATTGTCGTCGCTGTCGATGAAGAATGACTCGGGAGGCAATGGCTTCCCAATCATATGTGACTGATTGGCCTCTGCCCATCGTTTCGCATGTGGCTCTGGCCAGTGCGGTGGATGAGCAACGAATATGTCATCACCGTCGGGCATGTTCCTGATGTGATTTATTTCGTCTGGAGTCAGCTTAATCATGATAGGCCTATCATCACTCGACACAGGCCCACCATTTCCAACTATAACTTTCATATAACTCTCCTTGTTTATCTTCTCGCCTTAAAAGATACTCCTCAGCAAGAGAAAAACAAGGAGGAATTATATATTTTAGAGATATTTTGCCGCTATTTCGGCCAGACGGCCCCTTTCGCCCTTCTCTAACTCGATATGAGCATGAATATCATGGCTCTTCAAATGAGAGATGAGATATGAGAACCCGTTCGACTCTGAGTCGAGGTAGGGATTGTCAATCTGGTCTACATCGCCGGTCAGAACAATCTTCGTTTCGTCGCTTGCCCTCGTAAGCAGGGTTTTCACTTCGAGAGGAGTCATGTTCTGAGCTTCGTCAATAACCATGAAACTATGAGCAATGCTACGTCCACGGACGTACGCCAATGGAGTAATTTCCAACAAGTTTCCACCCTCGAACCCAGCGGGGATCGAGCTTTGTTTGCCAGGTTTGCTATCGCATTCCTTGATTTTATCCAAAGCATCGTATATAGGCCTCATCCATGGAGCCATTTTCTCATCAAGGTCGCCGGGCAAGAATCCAACATCATTTCCAACAGGGACGATCGGACGCGTGATGGTTACTTTATAACATTCGTCATTCTCATCAAGTGCACGGGAGAGAGCGGCTGAAATTGCAAGCAAGGTTTTGCCGGTACCGGCAAAACCCCTCAGAGTGACGAGGCTTATATTCGGATCCAAAAGGGCGTCAAGGGCAAATTTTTGCTCAACGCTTTTAGCGACAATACCACAAGGTGAGAGACGCTCTTTAATTCTGACCAGCTGACCCTTCTTATCCAATTTTGCTAAACCGTTATGACTAGGATCACCCACATCAACGAGATGGAAATAGTGGTTTGCATAATACTCTTCATCGCCGTCATTTTCGTTGGCATCGAATGTACCCTTCGGAACATATCCCTCATCATAAAGTATGTCGATAACCTCTCCTGGAACCACCAACTGGGAATGCCCGTGGTAAGATTCGATCTTGTGCTTCCCGCTCTTATAATCCTCGGCCCCAACCTTGACGCCGGCTGCTCTTATCCTGAGTCCGATATCCTTTGTCACGACAACGGACTTCAGGCCAGTATCAAGCTCCAGCTTATGAGCCGTGGTAATGAGTCGGTTATCGGTTTCGGACATGTCGAGACATAATCCGTTTTTCATATATTGAGTGACGTACATCATTCCTTCATTATCCATCCTGACGCCATCGTTAAGATCTCCCTTCTCCATCAAAAGATCAAGCTCCCTGACCACTTTTCTAGCATTCGCCCCTGTTTCGCCAGGCGCGGTCTTGAACTTATCCAGTTCCTCGAGCACCGCAACGAGAATATAGACATTATTCTCCTCAAAAGCGTAGATCGAGTTAGGGTCGTGAAGAAGGACGTTAGTGTCAACGAGGTAGTTTTTTGTTGCCATTTGATAAGCTCCATGCTTAAGTTTTAGGTAATGTTGCGGGTAAGAAAGGACCTAGTCCTCATCCTCTTCGTCGCCATCGCAGGCGATATCTATGGACGACCACTTTTCAAGTTCTTCATTCTCGAGCTCGTCTCTAATGAGACCATGAATAGCGGAGTTTTCCATATATGAGGACATTCTCGATAGCTTCACGGGGCGCCCAGAGGCGTCAAAGCCGAAGAGCTGGAAGCAGTTGAGAAATTCGGAGAGTTTATCCCCTAAGGCACTTACGCCTCTGAGGAGTTTATCTTCTTCGCCTTGAACTTCGTTCCTTTCGGGCGGCGAGTCTAGAGGGGGGGGGAGAAAGTACTCGGCACCATTCTTGATGACGTACAGGCCAGACATAGGCAACCTCCTTAGAGTTAATGACCGGGGTGTGTCCCGACCATAAATAAATATTCCGACAAAAAGCCGGAAAAACCTTCAATCTAGATCGTGAAGTTGGCTATTTTCGCCTCATACTCCACAACTCCCTCATGCACAATGGAATCGTCATCAAGCCGTGCGATGAGTTTTTTGCCTTCGTCATTGACGGTAGGTATGTCAATCTCGACAGTAACGATAAGATCGCCGTAAATTCCTGAATTAGGAGAAGTCATCATGCCCTTGCCGGCAACCTTCAGTGACTTTCCGTGAGATATGCCTGGAGGCACAGTAACATTTATGGTCCCGTGAGGTGTTACGACAGTGAGATTGCCGCCGAGTACAGCCGTCTTATAGGATATGGGAACGGCAGTGGTAAGATGGGGGAATGACATAGAGTACATTCCGTGAGGCGAATCTATTATATTGACACGAACATACATATCCCCGTATCTCGACTCCATCTTAGAATAGCTTCCTGCCCCAGGAACCCTGAGGACATGGGCAGGACCGCAGCCTGGAGGAATATCGACAATAAGGTTGGCATCTACCTCGATAGTGCCCGTAGCGATACATTTGCCGCACCCTGCCACCTGAAGTCTACCAGACCCATTGCACTGCCTGCACGACATGCTTATAAATGCTATGTTCTCGATGCCGCGGCCTTGGCATCTTGGGCAGACAATGATCGTGGTTTCACTACCGCGTCCAGTTCCGCTGCATGAATCACACTTCGTTCGCTTGCGATGGGCGATGCTCTTCTTGATCCCCGCAAATGCTTCGTCTATGGTCAGGCGACAAGTAACTTCAAGCGGAGTGTCGAATATTATGGTCGTAGAATTAGCGTGACTGAAATTAAATCCGAATCCCGGAGGGCCTGTTGGCCTATCGTACTGACGGCGCTTCCTGTCGTCGGAAAGGATGCCGTATGCCTCGGTTATTTCCTTGAAGACATTTTCAGCCTGAATCTTCTCACCCTTATCGACAAAGAGGTCCGGATGTTTGTCCTTGGCTAATTTCCTGTACGCGGCCTTTATTTCGGCTGGCGTGGCGTTCCGAGATACTCCGAGCGTCTGATAGTGGTCTTTTTTCATCGAGTTCCTTGAATTTTGCGGCAAATGACAGTATATTCAAATTATACAACAACAACCGAGAGGTGATATGTCCTGGATGATAAAAGATTGCGACACAGATCGTAAAGCAAATTTAGAGAGCGACGGCGTTCTTGACTTCTTCGCCACAATACTGGCCAATAGAGACAATGCCGTGACAAACAAGAAAGACATAGTCGCACACGTCAATGGGAGCGTCAAGGAGATCGACGATCCCTACGATTTGGAGAATATGCAGAAGGCCGTCGAACTACTAAAGAGCACGGGAGGCAAGGCACTGGTATTCGGAGACTACGATGTTGACGGCGTAACCTCGACATTCATGGCCAGAAAAGCCCTCAGAGCCCTCGGCTACGACGACGTCAAGTCATTCATTCCGAAAAGGAACAGGGACGGCTACGGCCTGAACGACAAGTCAGTCGGAAACTTTATGGAGATTACCGTGGGGATGGAATTCGACATGTTTGTCATACTCGACTGCGGATCGTCCAGCAACAAGCACATAAAAGAGATCAGGAAAAACTGGCCGGAAGCTAAAGTGGTCATATTCGACCACCATCTCATAGAGGATGATACATTCTCGTCTGATGCGGATGCCGTTGTCAATCCGAGAATGGGAGGCAAACACCCCTTCTGCACAGGAGGGCTGATGCTACAGCTGGCACGCGCCCTGTTTGACAAGGAAGAGTGTATGGAATATTATCCGTATGGTGCATTGGCCACCGTGGCGGACGTATGCACGCTTCAGGGGAGCAACAGAATGATCGTCAAGGCTGGTCTGGAAGTAATCAGGAGAAAATGCGATATGGGGCTCAGCAAATTGTTCGAGGTCCAAGGCAAGGACATGAAAAAGTGCTCGTCAGAAGACATAGGCTTCGCAATCGCACCGATGATCAACGCCGCCGGACGCATAAGCGACGCGACGATAGCTCTCAAGGCACTGGAGGAGACGGACGAGGAAAAGGCCGAAGAGCTGGCTCAGGAACTGTTTGCACTCAACAAGCACAGAAAAGACATACAGGCAGAAATATTCCTGAAGGTAGAAGAGACTATCGGCGGAAGCATAGGAAATAGGAAGAGTATACTCATTCATGGCGACTGGAACCCCGGGGTTGTGGGGATTATCGCAGGGCAGCTGGCAGACAGGTATTCCTGCCCAGTACTGTGCCTCGGCAGGGGGCCTGACGGCTCCATCAAGGGTAGTGCAAGGTCAAGGACTGGGATTAACGTCAAGGAAGTAATGGACGACTGCAAGCAGATATTCCTGAGATACGGAGGGCATGAGCAGGCCGCTGGCGCGACGCTCAATCCAGACTATGCCGACACGGCATGGGACCTGTTTGACCAGTCAGTCAAGAAGCACATGGCTAAGAAGGGCATGGACTCCATACCGATTATGTACGATGTGGAAATAAGCGACAGGTTACTGGCAAAGATGAATGACGGATTCTGCGAAAGGCTCGAGGCCTTCGCACCGTTCGGCAACGGAAACTCAAGACCAGTTATCAGGGCCAACGGCGTAAAGTGCAAGAGAGTTCACGAATGGAGTAGCGGCAAAGGAGGCTTCGTCCATCTTGACAAGATAAGTCTCGATACGTTTGCCATGGTTCCGAAAGTCAAGGAAAAACTTGACGGGAAAAGACTGGACATACTGTTCACTATTGAGAGAAGTTTCATGAAGGAAGGTGGATGGGCGGTAAGGATACAGAACGCTAAGCTATCAGATAAGCTCTAGTTCGCATTGCTCCTGATAATCTCCGCGTTTTCTTCCATCCTGGGGACTATGCCAGCATTTGTGGTATTGTCCCCGCGCTCAACGCCAGCCTTGGCGTCAATATATTCATTATTCCTGAGATACTCATCCGCGGCCTCGGCCCAACGTCCGGCATTAATAAGCTCGGTCGTCCTGTATCTTGCCCTATGTTCTCCCCTGTAGACACCATTCAATAATGCTGCCTGTGTACTGGTATTGTAGGAATCAAACAGAGGAAAAAGTCTACGGGCCACTGCTAGTTTAGCCTGTACATCGTGGGCGAAGAGTGAAATTACCTGAGGATCCGTAAGGTCCTGGTTGCCATTAGCTACGTCCACAGCGTCTACGGCACCACCAAAAAGTTCATTGAACAGTTCAGTTGATTCATCTACGATCTTATGTCCGACGCCGACAGTGGGGTGTCCGTACGAGTCGTTATATACATGATTCTCGAATCCCTCATGGCCGCCTATATACGACGATATGGTTTTATAGTCGATATCAGCTGGGGATGATGGTGTTGAAACTGGTGTGGTAGGTATGTCCATTACTGAAGAGTCAAGCTGGACTGGCTCCATCGTATTCTCAAGATAGTCGTCAGTGACGCTGATCTCATCATTCAGGCTACTAATGTAATCTTCCCATCTCGGACCGTCTACTCCAAGTCCCGCCATGATGGCGCCGATCGCAGTGCCAGCCATTAGAGCCTTTATTATTTTGCTCTTGATGTCTGCGGCAAGTCCTGCCTGAACATAAATGAGAGATGACTCGCTGTAAGACGGGACATCTCCACATCTGTTTGCTCTTTCAAGCCAAGTATCCATTGCGACCTAGTAAACTACGTCAGTCGAATTGTCCTCGACAATCTTGCGAGGGGCCTTGGTCTGAATACCGGCAATGTGCTGGTTGAGATTGTTAAAGGCATTGTTAGTCTTGGTAACGCCACCGACCGTAAGGGTCTCGTTGGCAACTACCATAACGCCAGCCGTTGTCATCTCTTGAATAACAGTCTTGGCTCCCGTGTTGGCCACGTCTTCAAGAACAGTCTTGGCCTGAGCTGCGTCAGCATTCAGGTTGAACTTCTTGTCATTCTCCCAGTCCGCCATTGCGGCGAGGGTTTCATAAATAGGCATTTTAGTACCTCCTGTTTTGATTATATGTGCACACATACAACTACTACTATAATTGCATCCGTTTCACCTCTAGTACACAGAAGATTTCTACAGAAAGACTCGGATAACCTCTTTTTACACCTCGCACACGAACACCTTAAATACATACTCTTCGATCTCCATAGCCCATTCCTTGAGAGTTTCGTACGGTATTATGTACTTGACGTCAGCCAGCTCTGGGAGAAGAGTCTGGTGTATGGTGTAGTATTGCATCGAGTAGATGCTGTTCGGACCTATGAACTTGGCTATTGACAGGACATCTTGCTTGTCCACATACTTAGAGCACATCGTTGTCCTGAATTCGCTCGTAACGTCGTCCGTCTCCTTGAGATAGTTCGCTGACTCGATAATGCGACCAAAATACAGGTCTGACCTTATTCCCGTGACATCGAAATATTTCTCCGGAACGAGAGATGTCTTTATGTCCATGACGACGTGGTCTACGATGCCGGCGTCAACGACATCCTTTAGCCTATTAGGTAGAGTTCCGTTAGTAGCGATGGCGACATTCATCCCCATGCTCTTTATAAGGGCAAGGAGATTGGGAGTTTTTCTATTGAGAAGTGCCTCGGCACCGGATACCAGCACCCATTCTTCGCCTGTCATGAATAGTTCGGAGACTACTCCATTGGCACTAATGAGGCCCTGGTCGCGCCCACGTATCATGCTCATATTGAGACAGTACGGACAGCGAAGGTTACATCCAGACACATGAATGGCAGGCATGGGGATTCTCGGATATCCCACATCAGCAATCGGCGTCTTCCAGTATAATGGAGGAAGATTGTCCGGATTAAACTCCAAGTTCACGAGCTGCCTTTCTGACTGATTTAGCGTCAAAGCCCTTCATGAACGGGACTCCTGCCACCTCGAAGGCGGGGATGTCGTCAAAATCGTACTTCATGCTCATTTCCATGGCATAGTCTTCTTCGGCCGTATAGTCGATCTCGACAAACGACAGGCTTACCCCAATATCAAGGAACGCTTCTGTCATTTCCTTCTTGAGCAACCTGCAGTCCCGGCACCCCGGGGTTACAATTCCAGTACTAACTACGTCCATCTATCTGGCCTCTGTCAAACTGAAGCGTAATCCTGCTGCCCTTCTTCGTATTGAA
>Ga0210003_1002067_pt1 | contig 17172 bp, 13 predicted proteins | sample LantaG_FD_182804 | JGI IMG/M metagenome (GOLD analysis project Ga0210003, IMG submission 182804) | Deep subsurface microbial communities from Baltic Sea to uncover new lineages of life (NeLLi) - Landsort_02402 metaG (SPAdes) (version 2) | ecosystem: Environmental > Aquatic > Marine > Oceanic >...
CCGTATATATACAGGTTTTGAAAAGTATAAAAACCGAGGGTCACACGCGTATTGGAAATATCGCCGTTTTGAAAAACCGGGTCGATTTCGAAGGTTTCGATACCGAGCCGCCGGGCGCCTATCTGCGAGACCTGCGAAGCCAGCAACTGGGTCATGCGTTCCTCGATCGCCCCCGAAGCCTGGGTGGAATCACTGGAATAATAATTCATGACGATTAAAGGCAGGATATCTTCATTGGTAAACTCGGAACCTTCGGCCGGGTTCAAATCCGGTTCGTCCAGCGTACCGGTGATATTGAGGATCAATTCAATCTGTTCAGGGGTGTCTTCTTCGTTTTCCTGGAAACGCACTCCGGGGATACGGGTGGTAGCGATAATGTCCAGGCGGGGATTGGGGTACTCGATATCTTCGAATATCACCATACTCCCCGGCTCGATGGTGAAGGTCTTATCAAAGAGATAGCCTTTGCCGCGAAGAATCTCCATCTCACCAATAAAGCGGTATTCTCCCTTCTCCCTTATCAGGTTTATCTGACCGGCCAGCTCGGCATCGATATCGTCGTTCTTGATCCAGTAGTTGGAGAGGATATCGATATTGATATTCAAATCCCACATATCCTCGCCGGAAAGAGCGACCATGACCGGCGAACCCTCGTCCGGCTCGGCGAAATTCACATAGTACTTGGTCGATATCAGGGTTAAATCACCGGTAACGAGCGGCGGCATGTCACCCTCGACATGCAAATCCCCCTCGACCACGCCCTCGATATCGTCCAGTTCGTACTTGAAGGGTAATTCCCTGGGCAGGGATATATCCAGGTCATAATGGAGGTTATCCAGCGATTTGACGGTTATCTCGCCCTCGATATAAGCGTAACTTTTTTTACCCCCCTTGCGTTTGTTCTCCACGTACGCCTCGACGCCGTCGATGACGATTTTATTGTCCTGCATGGTGACACCGACCGAGTCGGTATAAATAAGATTCTCGATATCGAAATATTTCAGGCGGCCGTTTTTCAAAAAAGCCCCGCCGTCCAGGTGCGGCTCGTTGGGCGTGCCGGACAGCCTGAAGTCGGCGAAGAAATCACCGTACATATACTCCACCGACGGCATGACCACATTGACAAGGTCAAAGAGGGTGTCCGAAGCCGTTATCTTGATATCGAAGGGTAAATCGGGAAGGCGCTCGATACCGACGGCCGTGAACGCCAGGTTGACGTTGAAATACCCCTGCGCGAAATAGCGCCCTACCTCCGAGAGCACCAGCAGGCTGTCAATCGTCACCAGGCTATCATGATAGCTAACGTTGTAGGACAGGTCACCCAGCGAAATCACCTCGCCGGTGTTCTTTTCGTCGAAATAAGTCAGCGAATCGATTCGGCCGATGAGATCGATAGCCGGGTTAAGAAACGTCCCCCCCAGTTTACTGGTACAGGCGAGGTAACCGCCGATGGGGGATTTCAAATTAAAGAAACTCTGCCAGGGTTCGATGGGCAGTTTGTCCACCGCGATATCAAGGGTCATCGATTCGTCATAATTGACTCGCCCGGTCGCCGTCAACAAAGCCTCATCACCGGCGATGGCCGCGTTTATAAAATTAAAACCGGAGGAATCGATTTCGAAATAAATATCCTCCCGGTTGAAAAATTCCTGTTCGATAATGGTCAGGTTCAAACGGTTCAGGGTCATCTGTTGCGGGTAAGCGACATGGTCCAGCACCCCGTGACCGGTTAAACTCACAAGCTTGTTTTGCAGGTAAACCGAATCGATAATTACCAGGTTGGAGTCGAGCAGCAGGCGGGCGTGGCCGGAATCAAAGGGAATGTTCCAGGCTCCCCCGCTGAAATAATCCAGGTTAATCTCGCCCCGGTGGCCGTACAGGAAACCGTTGATGTCGATATCGGCGTAGAAACTATCGGAATAAAAACCGTACAGCCAGAGCGAATCGGACTCGAAATAACCCCGCATGTCCGGGTCGCGGGTCTCCCCGGTAAGGTCGATTTCGGCGTAACCCCGTCCGCCCGGCTGGTCGAGAAAGATTTTTTCCCGGTACCGGTCCAGGTTGTCCAGGAAAGCGGCGATATTGAGGTCAACATCGTTTCTGTAATCGATCTTGCCGAAAATCAGAAATTTGTTTTCATGGTAAGTGATGGTGAAGGGATTGGCGAAGGTGATGGAGTCCGTGGTGATGGTCATATTCCCGTTAGCCGTGTGGAAAGAGTATTCGTTGAACGACGACTCGTACAGGTCGGCATCGATATCGAGAACCAGGTCGTCGGAGTTGAAGGCTTCACCGTTGAGAACGATGTGACCGCTCAAATCCGAGGGCAGGACGTTTTTTATCAGGTTTTCAAGCTGGAAATTTTTTATGCGGGCGTCCAGGAGATAGGTCTCCGGCTTTTGATTGAAATCAATTTCCCCCTTACCGTCGATGGCGCAGTTACCGAAAATCGTACCGTAAAGGGTGTCGAAAACCAGTAATTTGTCGCTATAGAAAAAATCGACAAAGAGATTTTCGAAGCGGGCAAAAAACAAATCGCCGCCCACGTCCACCGTGCCCAGCAGGACGGTGCTGTCGAAAGTAAGGTTACCGGTGACATCGACCAACCCCTTCAAGTTCGGCCCGATAAAACTGGAGACATCCTCGAGCCGGATATTATCCAGCTCGAATTCGACATGGCCGGTCGGTCCTTCGAGACCCATGATGCCGGTGGCCCGCAGCCGGCTGTCGGCGCTGGTGAAAGTGAGGTCCTGAAAAACGAGGTTTTTGTCGGAGTAGGTTATTTTGCCGCCGGCGCTGGCCAGGTTGAACTCCTCCCGGTTCGACTCGAAATTCAGACGGCGGATATTTATCGCGTAAGTCTCGACCTCTGACTTTATCGAAACATCGAAAAGAATATTGCCGAAAGTAAGGGTATCTTCCCTTCTTATAAGGTTCACCCCGGTGTTCTTGATTTTCAAATCATCGATGGATATAACCGGCAGGGATTTTTTCTGGCCGTCACCTTTATCGGAGCCGGAAAAATCGGGTAGGATATATCGACCGGTGCTGTCCTGAATCAACGTTACATCGGCCGAATCGATGGCGATAAAGTCAAACAGGTATCGTTTGTTCCAGAGGTTGGCCAGGGAGTAGGAAAAATTAAGTCGCGGCGCATACAGCATGCGGTAATGATAATTCGAGTCGGAATAAATAACCTCAACGTCCTTGAGCACCAGGTCGGAAAAATAATTACCCTTGATACGGCCGATATTAATCTGCAAAGGATACCTGGCTTCGATAAGGGAATCGATGCGGCCGTTGATAATTCTCTCAATACCGCCCAGCTGGAAAAGATACAAATAACCGCCGCCGATGATAACGACGATGAGAATGACGAACGTCAGGAATATTTTTTTCCAGCGCCGCATCAGAGTACTCCCAGTTGTCCGGTTATCTTCAAGGCGCTGGCGTAACCGTCGCCGGCGGCCTCGCCTATATCCTCGACCACCGTTTTCAAAAGCCGCCCGGAAACGCCGATATTGAGCGCGCCCCGGATATGGGAGAAAAGCTGTTTGGGACGGTTCTCAATCATCAGGATGGCAATAATCGAAAGCTCCCTGATTTTAATATCCGGCTCGGGACGCGACAGCACTTTGCCGTATCCCTCGATAATCATCCAGCGGAAAATATCCGGCGCCAGTATCTCCACCCGCTCTTTCAACAGTTCATAATTATGGGCGTACACTCTTTTACACAGGGCGAGACCGTCCCGGTGCCATTTCTGAGCTTCTTCGGGCGTAATCGAGCCGTTATTGACCTCTTTTCGTTGGTCGGGGAAAACCCGGTTGAAACATTCCGCCGCGGACAACATTTTGGGAAAACCCAGGAAAAGATACGACTGGAGAATAATTTCATAGTACCAGCCGGGGGCGACACCATAATTTTCACCCAGCTGGAGCGTTTTGACCATCAACTCGTCATCGGCAATTGCCACGGCCGCGGAAAAAAGGGCCAGCGTGCGCGGTTCCGGAAATTCCGCGGGTGTAAAACGGTCAAGTCGCGAGCGAAATTTATCGATATTCAAACTCAGGTTCATGAGGGAATTAAAACAAATAAATAGCAATTAGGCAATTTTAAATTTGCTATTTAAGTTGATTGAGGCGGTCTTCCATATTCCGAATCTCTTCTTTGAGAGATTTCAGGACATTAGCCAGGGAGTCGGCGGTAAAGTCTATATCCGGCCGGCTTAGTAACGTCGAGATAGCCGGCTCGTAATTTGAAATGGATTTCTGGCCGATCTCGACTGGCACGTTATAGAGCGTGTTCTGCCGTAATATTTCCATTACGACCTTGTCCCCCGGCTGGCTTTTGCGGACTTCATCGGCCAGAACCAAAGGTGAACCCACCGTGTGTTTGTTGAAACTTATCAACAGATCCCCGCGCCTCAATCCGGCTCTGTCAGCCGGTGACATCGGCATGACGTTGGAGATAACCGTACCGCCGTTTATAATCCGTCGGTCCCCCCGAGAATCAACCAGGGAGGTGTTTTTGCTGATTTCAATGGGGGGGTATATTTCGATTTCTGCGGTGGCGATACCGATAAAACCGGCCTGGCGGTCCCCGAACTTTTTCAAATACTCGACCACCGGCGGAATTTTATAGGAGGGTACGGCCAGGGCCATCTGGTTATCCTGCCTGACCTGCCCGACTATCACCCCCAGCAGGTTGCCGGAAAGGTCGAAAATCCCGCCGCCGATACTCCCGGAAATGATAGGGACGGTTGTCTGCACGTTGCCGTCCTCGCGCAACCCGGCACAAAAACCCATCGAGGGCGAAGTATGCAGGCCGTAGGCGTTGCCGAGAGAGACTATCATCTGTCCGGCACAGGCGTATTCATCCGAAAAAGTGACCGGCTGACCGATTCCCGGCCGGGTCTGGAGCAGGGCCAGGTCGCTGTAATAATCGACCCCGACCACGCGGGCCGGATAAAGCCGATTGTTGAGTTTGACCATGATTTTTTCCTGGCCGACCACCATCGGGGCCGCCGCCAGGATATAACCGGCCGTATCGCAGATTATGCCGGAGGAAACCAGCCGCTGCAGGGCTTCGTCGGCGGTTCCCCGGAAGGAGGGAACCGAAACCCGGCGCGACGACTCGACCGTTACGACCGAACGTGAAAGATTGAAAATAAGTTCGTTAAGCCCCCGTTCGAGGATGTAGAGAGAACTATCGGTGGCAAAAGAAGGCTGAGAAAAAAAGACCGCCATGATAAACAGGATTAGCTGTTTCCTGACGGTCCTGACTGATATCGTTAGCATTTAATATACCTTTTCAATTCCTCCTGTACTGGGAGCCGCCTGGTAATGGTACACCCGGATGATGGGATTTATCCGGTAATAATTGTTAACATACGGGACCTGGTTCGAAGCGTTGACATTCACCCATGTATCGAAGGGCTGCGGGGCGTTGAAACCATCCGAACGGGTCAACGACGCGGTAATACGGTCGCTGCGATCGACCTTGGCCAGCAGTTTGTTCAGGTCAACTTCCATATTGGGATTGTTGACCGGCTGCACGATCAGGTAGGTATTGTCCAGCGACTCGTCCACCTCGGCGATAGTCATCGGCTGGTTATCAAATGTCGGCCGGAAGGTGTTGTAAGCCAGCAGGCATAAAATCAATACCGACGCCACCGACGGTACGACTTTCCACCATTGCACCACCGGAGCCGTTCGCGGCAGGTAAGCCCGGGTGCGGGTTTCCGCGAAACGTTCCTCGGCAATCCGGTTCAACAACCGGGCGTTAAAATCATCGGAGACGGACGCCTCGGGCAAATCCTTCTCCACCCGGCGTAAGGACCGGTAGACAGCTTCCTCTTTCCGGCAGGCGGCACAGGTCGAAAGATGCTCACGCACAGCGATTAACCGCCGACCGGTCAACTCATTGTTAGAGTAGGCCGACAGGTAGGAGCGTGCTTTTCGACAACGCATTAACTCCCTCCATTCTGGGTTGAAGTTTCTCTCTTAAAATCAGCCTGGCCCGATTGACCCGGGATTTCACCGTTCCCAGCGGAACCCCAAGAACCTTGGCTACTTCCTCGTAAGGCATCTCCTGAACATCCCTGAGCAGGAAAGCTTCGCGATATTTGACAGGCAGTTCCTTTACAGCGTTTTCCAAAAGTTGCGGCAACCGGCTGGGTAATTTCGCCTCCACGGCGAATTCCAGCTCGTTACCCTGCATTTCGGTTATATCCTGGAACTTAAACTTTTTGCGTTTGCGGAGCTCGTTACGCGCCAGATTGAGACAGATAGTGTATATCCAGGTTGAGAAACAGTGTTTGAAATTAAATGACTGCCGATGCTGATAAACCCGGACAAACGTTTCCTGAACAATATCCTCGGCCTCCTCGGTCGAAGACAACATCCGGCATAAGACGTTCATAAGTCTTTTCTTGTAACGGTCAACCATGGTGTTAAATGCCACCATATCGCCATTCTGAATGGCTCTGATTAACCGATAATCAATATCCTTTTCCGTCTCTTGCGCCATAAAACTCCTTAAGAATAAGTTCTATATGTAATACCCCTAACCGCCGTTAAAGTTCCAGGATAAATTTATCTGAGTATCCCCGTATCACATTGATATATTGTAAGTTAAGATATTTTATCGGCTTTAGAAAGAGATTTTTTTTTAAGCCCTGACCGTCCCGGCTAAGCTCTTACGGATAAATCAGTTCGCTCCAGCCGGACAGATACAGCAAATAGCCTGCAATACCCAGTAATATGGAAGGTATTACCAGCCTTTTCAGCACCTTAATCAGGTCGCTTTTAAAGTAATTGTTGGTGACAATCAGGCATAAATGGGTCGGCGAGAGAATCATCCCGACATATCCCGAAATGAAGGCCAGCAAGATGTTGGCGGGGACAATCACCGGCTGGTACAAAAAGCCGGCCAGCAAAGAATAGCCCAGGGCGACAAAGGCGGCGTACATCCCGGTCAGAATCCCGGCCGCGAAACAGACCAGGATGATAATGACCTCCTCCGGGAAATGATAGGCGCTGGAAAGTTTCTCGATAGACGCGATAGCCCCGGATAAATCGAGTATCGTCTGAAAAGACAGAATCCCGAATACCAGGAAAACCAGCTTGTAAGAGAAACCTTTCTTGAGCGACAGCCAGAGGCTGTTCCTGGGCGGTCGGACAATGATTACCATAAGCGCCACCGCGATCAGGGCCGCCAGGGCCATATTGATTTTGAAAGCACCGTAGAGAATCAGCACCACCGCTACCGGCCAGAGGGTGCTCAAAACTCCTCCCAGGGAACGCCATAAATCTTTGACTCCCCCTACCCGCTGACTGCCGGCGTTATCTATTTTGCGAATGAAGAAAATGACACCGATGGCGATCATGATCAGGGCCAACGGTGACTGTAGCACGGCTACTTCCCCGGCCGGGAGACCGGTCACCGCTTCGGTGAGAATCATGCCGGGGTAAATCGGCATGAAATGCTCGACCACATGGCGGAACCAGTAGTTGGTGGCGCATTTGAAAGCCGGGGCGTATTTCGGGTCGGCCAGGACCTCGTCCACCAGCGGGGCCGACAGAAGCGCCCCACCCGGCATGGGCATCAACCCCACCAGCGGCGGCAGGATCGCCACGGCGGTCTTGCTCCCCCCGTACAATCCCCGGCAGGAACGAGACATCTTCTGAAGAAACCCCAGCTCCTTCAGCAGCGAGCCCAAAGTGGTGATAAGACAGATAACGGCGGTCAACGAGATAAACCGCCGCGAGCTTATGAGGGTCCAGTAACCGTTTAAAACATCATTTATGGCGACCTGGTAAAGCAGCGCCGTGAGCAGTCCGGCGCCGAACAGGGTTATCCCGACCGATACTTTCTGCCTTAGGGCGAGCAGGATAAGAACAAAGATGACAAGCAGTTTCAGGGTAACCATAGGCTAATATTAACCCGTCCGCTTAAAAAAGCAAATGTTCTCTGGGGAAGGTTATAGTTGACGGCCGGATTTTTTCCTATAGCTTGGGGTTTATATATCGTTGAGGTAAAAATGTTCGGGACTCCTTTCAAAATAGTGACGCTTATAAACGGCCGGTTCGTAAAACGCCGTGAGGCCAAAATATCGGTTTTCGACAACGCCCTGCTCTATGCCGAGGGATTGTTCGAGGCGTTCCTGGCTATCGACGACCGGGTGGTGTTTCTCGATGAACACCTGCGCCGCCTTTACAAAGGCTCCAAACTGCTCGGATTGAAAATTCCCGTTAACAAGGACCGGCTGAAAAACTGGATATATCGCACCGCCCGCGGTCACCCGGACCATATCAAAAAAGTCCGCCTGACCATTACCAGCGGCGATTCCCCCAAATGGGCCGGCACCCAGGGCAAACAGCAGGTGATTGTCACCGCTTCGTCGCACCGGATGCCCACCCGGCCGTTCAAGCTTTTTGTATCGGATTACCGGCTCGACCAGAAATCACTTTTCCGGCGGATTAAAACGCTCTCGTATATCATCCACGCCGCCTCGCTGAAGCAGGCCCGGAAAAAACGCTGCGACGACGCCCTGCTTTTAAACGAAAACAATTATATTTCCGAGATTACCACGGCCAATATTTTCTGGGCCAAAGACGGCCGGATATACACGCCCCCCCTGACCTCCGGCTGCCTGGAAGGCGTCACGCGTTTGAAGGCCATCAATGAACTCCGGAAAATGAGCTTTAAAGTAAACGAAAAAAATAAGTCCATCGCCGACTTTCTCAGAGCCGACGAAATATTCATCACCAGTTCGCTCAAGCTGGCCCTGGGTGTTTCTCAAATAATATACAACGACCAGAAATATCATTTCAAGCCGGGCCCGGTCACGGCCGGGCTTTCACGTCAGTTTATCGAGCTGGTGCGAATCTGAACACCGGCGAAAATATTTATTCCGTTTTTAAATTGACTTGGTTTATAGAACTTGTCTATCATCTATTTGTACAGGTAGCCAAGAATCAATTCCGAGAGGTGGTGCGATGAAAAAGATAATCGGTTTACTTATAATATTTTTGTTCATAAGCTTATTTACAACGGGCGATATTCGGGCGCAAATAGCCGAAAACAGCAGGCAGAGCACGCTCTATGACTTTCCCCCCCGCAATTTGGTGGATATGCCCACGGCCGGGACCCTCCCGCGCGGCTATTACGATATCGGCATGCGCGTTTATTATAACGGCGGCGGCCTGGGTTATATCGATATTGGCCTGTCCAACCGGTTTATGCTGGGTATCTCATACGGCGCCGAAGGGGTTTTCGCCAATTACAAACCCACCTGGAACGACCGGATCGGGTTCAGCCTCAAATTCCGGGTTGTCGATGAACTGGAATATTTCCCCGCCATCACGGTCGGTTATTCCGACCAGGGCTACGGGCCGTGGGTGGATAGTTTACACCGCTACACCTTCAAATCGCGCGGCTTCTATGGCGTGGTCAGCCGCAGTTTTTATTTCTACAAGTGGACCGCCGGCTGGCACGGCGGGATAAATTACTGCATGGAAGACGACACCTATGAGGACAACGAGGTGAGTTTCTTTCTCGGTTTCGACGCCACCTTCAATTACAACATGGCCCTTTTGATCGAGCATGATTTCGCCCTGAACGATGACAAGTCGAAATCGCCCATGTCCGGCAAGGGTCGCGGATATCTCAACTTCGCCATCAAGTGGCTGTTCACCGACAACTTGGAGATTGAACTGATCGCCAAAGACCTGCTGGTTAATCGCTACGAGGCGGAAACGTTTGCCCGCGAAATTCGTCTGACCTATATTGACAGTTTTTAATAAAAAAAAGCGCTCCACACAGGAGCGCTTTTTGGGACAGTCAAAAAACTTTTCTATAAACCGAATTTACGCCATTTCGATATGACCATCTCGGCGAAATCGCCCACCATCCTGACGACTTCCTTATGATAATCTTTCGCCTGTTTTAGGTCGAAATTGGGGTAGCCCTCGTTTTCCTTATAGAGCAGGATACTTCCGGGCACCGGGTAGACGTCGGCTCCCGGCCGGTAATAATAAGCCAACTCGGGGTCATAGCTGTCAGGGTCGGTCAACTCCGGGTCAATCGACTGCACCATGGCGGTTTCATCGGTGCCGGCATGGCCGCCGGTATGGCCGAAAAACTCCTCGGTCATTTTGCCGCACAGCTCCCACCAGTGAATGACGGCGATATTGCACTGCTTTTCTTTATGAAAATCGAAAGCGGCGTTTTTCAACGAGGCGTTGTTGCCGCCGTGGCCGTTCATGAGAATGATATTTTTGAAACCGACGTCGGCCAGGGAATCGAGAATATCGCGAATATAGTTCTCGAAATGGGACGGCTGCACCGTCACGCTGCCGTTATAACGATACAGCGATTTGGTGATGCCGTAATTGACCACCGGCGCCACCAGGGCGTTGAGGCGATCGGCTATCTCGAGGGCGATGGTTTCGGGAATATAGTTGTCCGTGCCCAGGCACGACGAACCGTGCGCCTCGACCGTCCCCACCGGGAAAACGACCGTGTCGATTTTGCCCGGGACCAGTTCCCGTACCTTGAGCCAGCTCAATTTTTGAAGTTGTCTTTCCAATCAGGGCTCCAGTTTGGCTAAAATACGTTCCATGACAATTTCCGTCTCGTGGGCGGTTTTCTCATCTCCCTCGAAACGATATTGATTTATATCTCGCGCCATCATCTCCAGCTCTTCGGGCGTCTCGACCGCGTACCATATCTCCAGCTCGGACCATTTCAAACCCTTCCGGATAAAAGCCTCGACCACCTCGTAGTAAATGGACGGTGATTTCCAGTCAAAATCGGCCAGTTTGATTTTGTAACCGTCGGACTTTCCGATAATGTAATAGCGGCCATCGGGGGTGGGACCGAAAACGACATCGGACGCCTTCAGCATCTTGATAGCGGTCTTCATCTTCCTGGCGGTAATCGTCGGCGTGCGGCTACCGATTAACAAAACATTTTTATATCCGGTTTCGAAACAATCCAGAAAAGCCTTTTCAATCCGGATGCCCCAGCGTTCTTTCTCCATTTCATAACTGCTGAACCGGCTTTCAAAATTTTCCGCCTTTTTTCCCTTGAGTTTTCCGGTGATATAATCCAGTACAATCTGGACCAGTCGTTTGCGTTCCGGCAAATCAATATAATAAAGCCGTACATCGGCCTTATTGACTTCCAGAGCGTTTTTAATAGTGTCGGTGATGAACGCCTGGTGTAAAAAGCAAAGTTCATCTCCCTGAATGGCCGATCCGAAATCCATCGACGAACCGTCCTCGAACGGTTCCTGGATACAGATGGCGATAACCGAATCGTTTTTCTTTTGAGCGGGCATAGCTTAAAAGTAAGTTTATCCTTTCTTCTTTAACGAAGAATATATAAACCGGGCATACGGGAGTCAAGTGAAGCGGGTAATAAAATATTATTTTTTTGAGAGTGTCCCGGCGTCGCCGTAAACGCTTGCGTTAAGTCATCGTTAATAATTTATTTGCGGACAACGAGGTGGGCATAAAAGGCATCAGGAAACTTTTTTCATCTCCGCGAGCATATCTTCCGGATTGACCACACCCTGCAAAACGCGCCTGACTTTCCCGGAGGAATCCAGAAGCAGCGTGGTCGGTAACGAGTAATGTTTTAAACCGAACCGAACCATGAATTCTTTTGTCTGGGGTGAGCCGGCCGTCTCGAGTTGAATTTTCAAAGGTACGAAGCGGGCGGCCTCGGCGGCGACCTTGGGATTCCCGAAAGTTTTCTTATCCAGCACCTTGCAATTCACGCACCAGGTCGCCCAGGTATCGACGAGCACCGGTTTGTTTTCAAGGCGGGCGCGCTTTAGCCCGGCTTCGAGGTTGGTGTCCCAGTCAATCAACGATTTTTCCGAAGTGACCGACGTCCCGCCCGGTAGCGCCAGCCAGTTCGCGGCCGGGGGTAAAATCAGGCCCTGTGTGACAAGGGTGCCGGCCAGGAAATACAGCCCGACCAGTAAAGCCAGAATCCCCACAAACTTTTTAAGGCGCGGGAAGAATTTGGATTCGGGCGTCAAGCGGTCCAGGCCGCCGCCAAAAACACCCAGGGCGACCAGGATGAGTCCGGCCAGCACAGCCGTCAGGGTCGGGGAGATAATCGTTTGCAGGAAATACAGCGCTATCAGCAACAGCACGAACCCGAAAAACTTTTTAACCGACTCCATCCACTCCCCCGAACCGGGCAGGGCGTTGATGGTCGAAGAGAACGTACCGAGTATTATATAGAGGGTTCCCAATCCGAGCGCGAACACGAACAGCACCAGGAAGCCGAGTACCGGCGAGCCGTGGGTGGCGATATACAAAAGTATCCCGGCCACAAAAGGTCCCACACAGGGGGAAACCACCAGGGCGGCCACGATGCCCAGGATAACGGCGCCGAAAATACCGCCGCCGGAACTGACCGTCCCCATTTTTTGCCGCAGAGAGCTCGGCACCTGCAATTCGTATAAGCCGAACATCGACAGGGCGAAAATCACGAAGATGACGGTTATGCCGATAACCACCGGGGTACTGGCCAGCCAGGCGCCGAAAACGCCGCCCACCAGCGACACGACAAGGCCCATGATACCGTACACCACCGCCATCGAACCGACATAAAAAAGCGACATGATAAAGCCCCGCCCCACCGACCGTTTCTGTCCGGCAAAAATACTGACCGTGATGGGAATCATCGGGTAGGTGCACGGCGAGAAGGACAACAGCAGACCGGTCACGAAAGCCAGCCCCAGGGCCAGGAAATAGCCCCAGAAACCGTACCGGTCAATCAGGCGCTGTAATTCGGATTCGGCCGCGGCGGAGCCCGCATCGGTTTCACCCGGACCGCCGGGTTCCGCCAGGCGGGCGAAAATAGTGCTGTTAAGCGGTTCCCCCTCGGTGCCGACCGCGATAATCAGATCGGCCTGACCCGTTTCCGGGGGGCGGCATTCCTTATCGTTGCAGGGTTGGTAGGTAAAACCGACCCGCAGGTTGTATTCCCCCGGTTCCAGGTTGTCGTCAACCGTTACCTCAAAACCGATTACGATCTCTTCGTGATAGACCAGCATTTTCTGGTCGGCCAGAAAGGCGTCAAAACCGACCGGATAGACAATTCCGTGCGGAGTTAGACCGGGGACGGTGTCGAAAGTCAGTTCAGCGGGGATAAGCCATTCCTGGTAAGGCCGGTCGGAGTTGATATGCCAATCCTTCTTGATTTTCACCAGCACCGCCGCCGGGTAGGTTTTTCCGGGTTGGGCGGAACTCACCGAAAAAAACGAGGCGACCTCGGCTAACCGCTCGGAAGGCTGGTCGCCCAAATTCAGGGGAACGACCTCGTCGCTTCGGGTCTCGCTCGCGACAAAAGCGGTTATTAAAAAAATAATGATTAAAAAAAGCGGGATCCTGCGCGGGCTGGTTTTTCCGGTCATATTATTTTCCTTTGAACCGACGGTTAGATAAATAAATTTAATACTGGACTGTTTATCTCCATATAGATAAATCCGGCCATACTAACCTAATAGTACAAAAATATATGAGATAAGTTCAAGGATTTATTTTTTGTTCCGGATATGAGCGATGATTTCATTTTTGATAAGCTGGGTGAGCTTGTTGGGGTCAATTTTGGCGGCGATTTTATCGGCGATGCGTTCGGCCAATTCCAGCGTAAACTGCCGGGTGAAGAGATTGACCTGTTCGGGAGTGACTTTTTCCAGTTTTTCTTCCCATTCCAGCTTTTTGCCGGAAGCCGACAGTTCGGGCCGGACATCATCGATAACCACTGTTTCCGGTTCGTCGGAATGAATCCGCTCCACCTCTTTTTTGAATTCATCGATGAATTTCTCAACTCCGGGCGAGCTGTTTTTGGCCGGGGTAGTCGGTTTTTGTGAGGGCGGCGGGGTTATCGGGTCAACGATGGCTGAAGGTTCGGTAAAAGATATTTCCTGGGAATCGGAAGCGTGGGGGGTGGCCGGAGCCGAGGCTTCGGGCGGCTTATTAGTATCTTCGCGTATGGAATTGACAAACCAGTCGTAGTCGTGGGCTCTCGCTTCATCCTCTTCGTTAAAAGCATCCGGGTCCTGCAAACCGTACTGGTCGGACATAATTTCAAGTTTACTCGTGCCGGATATTTTGGGCTTAGCCTTGGGTTGGGAAGGTTTCCGGACTATTTCGCTGTTCTCTTCCTGAATCATCAACGATTCAATCTTGGTATGCTCTTGGTCGGGGTTTTCTTCGTCGTAATGGTCGTAGCCGATCATCTTATCATTAGGTTTGCGAGGTCGCTTCCTCCCTACTTTTATCTGGGTGGTCTGATCCATAACTTCCGAATCGGTTATCTGGATATTGTCCTTGGTGTCGATACCCAGGGCGGCGTCGAGCAGGTCGTCGTCGAGGTCGCCGTTCTCCAGCGGGCCAGCCGCTTCCTTTTTATTCTCCGGGACCGCCTGGCCGGAGAATATCCGGACCCGATGAACCAGGTCCTGGGGGTCAAACGGCCGGGGGATTATAATTTCTTCGGGAAAGGGCAGGTCGGTTTTTTCGACGCCGGCGAAAAACAGAAGCGGCACCGAGGCCGTTTTGGAATCTTCTTTTATCTTAACATATAGGGGTTGCCGGTCCTGACCGGTAATATCGGCGCTGACGATGATCAAATCGGGAGTGGTGAACTGCAAGACTTCCATAGCCTTTTCGGCGTTACTCACGGAGATGACCTCATAACCATTTTGCCGGAGAACATTTTCGGCAATTCCCCGGACCGCGTCAGCAGCTTCGATTATTAAAATTCGTTTATGCATAACCCCTTACAAGTTAATTGTTTTCCTTGTTCTTCTCATGTGACAGTTGCGAGGACGCTTCCTCCAAAAATTTGCGGTCGCTCTTGCTGATATTTTCGATACCGACCTCATTGATCTTATCCAGGATAGCGTCAACCCTTTTCATTATATCTTCGGCTTCATGCCGCCTTTTATTGAGTTTAGCTTCCTGATGCTTATAGCGCAAGTTTTTAAATTTACTGAAAATTCTTTTAAAACGCCAGTCGCTCTTCACGTAAATCAAACCGCACAATGCCCCGCCCAGGTGGGCCATATGGGCGACATTGCCCGCCGAAAAGAAAAAGCCCAGAAGCATCATCCCTGGAATCGCCCACTTGACCTTGATGGGAAAGAGAAAATAAATATAGAGATAACGGTTGGGAAACATGATCCAGTAGGCGACGAGGACCCCGTAGATGGCCGCCGAGGCGCCGATCATGGGGATTGCCTGCGAGGGCAGGACGATTAAGGTCAGCACCGCACCGGCCAGGCCGCAGAAAAGGTAGAAACGGCCGAAAGAGCGGGAGCCCCAGGTATATTCGATTTCGGTGCCGAACATCCAGAGGACGAACATATTGAAGAATATATGCCCGAAACCGCCGTGCAGGAACATGTACGTGAAAATCTGATAGACCTGGTTGGGAAAATCGGAGTAAAAGGTGGCCGGGGTCAAACCCAGCTTATAAGTCAACCGGGGAAATATCAACTGGAGAATAAAAACCCCGGAATTGACAATAAGCATCCATTTGATAAAGGCGGACAAACCGCCCGGGCCGATCCTGAATCCGCGGCCCTTCGAATTCCATTTGTTCTGGTTAAAACTCATTATAATACACTATCGGCAAAATTGTCCGGTTCATTAAAAGGACCTTAAAAAATAAGCTAATCAGAGCTTTTCCGGTCAAGTTTATTCGGGTTGTCCGGCCCTGCTGTTAATTTATTACTCTTTTCCTCCACCGGAGGATTACAGGCAGAATTCATTCACGTTCGAACCCCGAAACGAGGCAGCACCTTCGCTACTAATATATACCAAATCACCAAAAAAACGACCAAAAATACCAAATCATAGAGAAAACTCATCAAAAGCTCCTTCGCTGTTTATCGGGCAGCCAAAATACTCTTCTATATAATTAAAATCCCAAAAAACCAAAAAGGTTCCAATAGTCTGCCGGACAATATCTTAAAATATAAATCTCAACATTAAAAAACCGGCACGGTGAAATACGTGCCGGTAAAATCATAAAGCTGGATTATTAAACCAGGACTTTGTCAAGTCGCGAAACGAGTTGGGCTTTCGGAACCGCACCCACAATTTGGTCCACCATCTTACCGTCTTTGAAAAATAACAAGGACGGAATCGACATGATATTGAATTTGCCGGCCACGACCTTGTTGACATCAACATCCATCTTGGTAACCTTAATCTGGTCGGCCATTTCATCGGCAATTTCTTCCAGAACGGGAGCGATCATCTTGCACGGTCCGCACCAGGTAGCCCAGAAGTCCACCAGGACCAATTTATCGGACTGCAGCACTTCGCTTTCAAAGGTATCGTCGGTGATATTTACAGGTTTGCTCATTAAAAAAACCTCCAATATTTTTAAAAATTATTTCTTTCCCTACTTAACAATAAAAAACCTGTTCAGTTCCGGCCGGGAGGCAATAATTCAAAGGTAAAAATCATTCTCGGTCAGGTCCGCTTTCACAAATATATTTTATTAAAAAAGAAATATCAATGAATAAGTGTTTTTTACGGAAGAAAAACCGGGCCGTAATTAACGCGTCATATTTTCAGTTTTTGCACTTTTAACATTTTCCGCTTGTAAGAAAGAACCTGGTCGGCAAAAGCCTCAAGCCGGGTTTCCTCGCCGGAATCCCGCAGACCTTCGTAACTTATATTCAACCAGGGTACATTGTGCAAATCCTCGGACACTTTTCTCGACAGGGAGCTGACCACCGTTCCGGGCATGCAGTTGAACGGCATGGCGTTGACGATTCCCGAAGCGCCCTCAAGAGCCATCTCCAGGGCTTTGCCGATACTCAGCACGGCTTCTCCCTTATAGTCCAGGGTTATATAATTTCGGGCCAGTTTCAAAACCTTTTCCACCGGGTAATCATGCCTGAAATCAAAATGCCGGGCGAAATGTCGCTGCAGGTTATGCTCGTAATATTTCTGGGTGAGAAGCTGCATGCTGCTTTTCAGGAAACCTTTCAGGTTGCGTTCCTTTATGGAATCATCCTTGAAAGTGAACGAGGTATAAAGCGGCCATTCGGCAAAAGTGGCCAGCCAGACCTCGAGGCCCAGATTCTCCAGTTTCTCAATCAGGAAATTATTGGAGAAGCGGTTG
>Ga0210003_1002068_pt1 | contig 17170 bp, 9 predicted proteins | sample LantaG_FD_182804 | JGI IMG/M metagenome (GOLD analysis project Ga0210003, IMG submission 182804) | Deep subsurface microbial communities from Baltic Sea to uncover new lineages of life (NeLLi) - Landsort_02402 metaG (SPAdes) (version 2) | ecosystem: Environmental > Aquatic > Marine > Oceanic >...
CCCCCCCCCCCAACAAAACAACAACAACGCTTACTCCTCCTCATCATCATGAACAGGGTCCTGTCGAGCTCGACCTACCTCCACCGCGTGCACGTCAACGCGGTCATGTCCACAAACCTGCTCCCGGACTTTGGCGGCCACACCAGCGGCAGCGGCAGGTCGCCGCCCCGAAACCACCAAGAAACGCGGAAACCCACCCCGTCGGGCGGCGCGCCCACCTGCCGCAAGCCCAACACCGTCATCTTCCGCCGCAGGGTGCGCATGCTCGACGAGCAGGACCGCGAGTGGCTGATAACGTACGAGTCCCTGTGCTCGGCGGGCCAGCGGCACACCAGATGCAGCGCCGGGTGGGCCGCACTGTGCAAGGCCAACGACTTCAGGGTCGGCGATACGATCGTGTTTTCCCGGTGGGGAAAGCGGGACAGCGGCGTGGTGGTCGTCCAGCGCGAGAGCTACGGGTGACGACTCGCTGTGTAAACAAAAGGGTTCTGTGAGTAGATGCTATGGCTGGCGACGAGCAGGATGTGAAAGAAGAGTTGGAGTTTTCCTTTTCTTCTTCTTCTTCTTCCTTTGTGCACGTTCAACTCTTGTTTCCTTTCCAATCCTTGCTTTCTTCTTCTCTCGTTCTTCCTGGTCCATGGAACAAAAGCGAAGAAGCAAATCCTGGTGCATGACACAAAAGCGAAGAAACAAATCCTGGTGCATGGAACAAAAGCAAAGAAACAAATCCTGGTGCATGGAACAAAAGCAAAGAAACAAACAACTCGATACGGATCCAAGAAAGAAAGACGTTCCTTTTTTGAGACCACGATCACTCCATCTTCTTCATGTTTACAAGTCTATTACTTTTTCTTCTTCAACCATAAAAAAGAAAAAACTAATAAACTTGCCTCGTCTGAGACAGACCAGTGTTTTCGTCGATCCAAGTACCTATTTGCCAAAAGATTCTCTTTTTTAACCATTTTCTTTTACGGCCTCCGAGGGCGGCACGATCCGGCGCGCAGGGATCGCTTCCGCGGTCAGAGGGAAATGGAAGCAAAGTCAGAGGGCAGAAAGAATTGGTGAAATAAAAAAGGAAAGACGCGGTTCCTGCTCATTGAGAGGAAAAGAAGAGAGGAGCAAAGGGCTTCTTTTTTTGAGGACCGAAAGAGGGAATAGAGGGTCGGAGAAGAGGAAGGAAAGAGAGGGATCGAAAAAGGTATTTTTTATTGAGAGAGGATCGGAAGATGGACTTGAGAATCGGAAGAGAGAGGATCGGAAGATGGAATTGAAGATCGGAGGAAAGAGGGGTCGAAAAAAAAAAAGGGGTATTTTTTTAAGAGGATCAGAAGCAAAAGGAGAAGCGACAAGAGAGTTTTTGGTTCTCGTGCGTCCCGAGAGAGCAGTCTCCGCAGTGAGCGCACACACAAACCGCATCTCTGTGGCCTCCTTCCTTCAAAGCTCTTTATTGTCAATAAATCATATACCGCTTGCTGGAAAAAGAGGGATTGGTAAGACAAAGTGTTTTTTTCTTCTTTTTTTTGTATGCGCAATGCTCAGGTGTTCCCAAGAAAAGAATCCCGGAAAAAGGAAATTTCGGGTCCGATTCACTCAAGGGATTGTCGGGAGCAATGAGGTTCTTATTACGTTTGGTCGTAAAGACGTGCAGATGCAGTCTGCGTTTGGACAGCCTGCGTTTGGACAGGAGGGGAAATGTCGGTAAAGAAATTGATGATAGGGTTTTCGACCACCTCAAAATCTGCTTTCATCTCTTCCGACGCCGTCGTCGGCGTTGTTGGTGGTGGTGGTGGTGATGGTGGTGGTTGTGGTGCTGTCGTCGTCGTCGTCGTCGTCGTTGTCTTCATTGCCGCCGTCAGCGCCGTTGGTGTTGTTAGGTTTCTGCCTCTTGTTGTCGGGGCGAATCGCGGCGGAGGCCCTGGCGGCGGCCTCGACCGCGGTCCTCGTGGCAGCCCTGGTGGCCCTCCTGGTGGCCTTCCGGGCGCGCTCTCTGATCGTCGGGCCGCCAGGAGTGTTGGCGTCGGCGGCCTTTCCGAGCTCGACCTCCACGGAGCGGTCGTAAGCAGCCAGGATGTCCGCGAGGGCGGCCAAAGCCGTGGAGCGGCCCCTGCAGCAGCCGCGGGTGGCCAACTTGCGGAGCGACTCCAGCATCGAGGCGTCCCTCTGGGCCCTGGCGTCGTGGCGCTCGATCGCGCCGTGGAACGCCATTTGCAACGCCCTGATCCTCGGGGCCGCGGTGTTGGCCATGCCGGCGTAGGCCGTGATCATGCTGAGCAGCAGGTGGCGGTCGACTTGCTGGAAGGAGCGGGCGACGTCGTCGTCGGCCGCGTCAAAGGCGTCAAACAGGGGGGCGCTGGTGGTGGTGGCGGCGTTTCTCGCGGCGGCGGCGGCGGCGGCGCCAGAAGCAGCAAAAGCGGCAGCAGCAGCGGCAGCAGAAAGGGCGGGCTTTGCGGGTCGTTCCGTCGCCATCGGCGCAGCTGCCACCGATGTTGCCGTCGCCGTCGATGTTTCCGATGCCGTCGATGTTTCCGTCACCATCGATGTTTCCGTTGCCGTCGCCATCGATGTTTCCGTTGCCGTCGCCGATGCCATCGTTGCCGTTGCCGAAGCAGCGGAGAGCTTGCGCCCGGTCACGGCGACGGTGCTGGTCGTCGAGCCGCCGCCCAGACCTCCAGCCGCGCCGGCCGAGGCGGCGGCTGTGGGGTTGGACTGCTGCAGGAAAGGGGCGGCCTTTCCGATGAGCTTGGCCTCGGCGGTGTTGATCAGCACGAGGGACACGCGGTAGGCGGCGTTGTAGCCCTGGAGGTAAGTTTCCCGGAGGGACGGAAGCAGCGGCAGCGCCTCTTCGACCGCGGCGATGCTCGCGCGGAGGCGCGCCAGCTGCTGGCCGCCGACGAGCTCCGGGGCCGCGGCCAGGTCCTGCGCATTGACGCCCAGCTTCTCGACCAGCTGCTCGTCCAGCGCGGCGAGGAAGGAGGCGACGGCGGCGGGGTCGAACTTCCCCTTTCTGTCGGCAGCAAGGAGCTTTGGCCGCAAGCTCGGGAAGCAGCAGCACCTGAGGACGGCCACGGCCACGGGCCCGCCGACCCTCTCCATGACCGGGTTGATCAAGTTTTTGAACAGAAACTTGACCCCGCGGTCGTGGTCCTCCTGGGCCGCGGCAAGGGCGCTCTCCAGAGCCGTGGCCGCCAGGTGCACTGCCACTGCGGCTTGGGAGGCCGAGCGGAGCGCGCCGATGACGGCGCGGCCGATCGCGGGCGCCGGGGCTCCTGAGGAGCTGTCGGACATTTCGTTGAGCGACGCGGTCATGAGGTTGAAGCCTTTGGTGTAGTAGTCCATCACCTGTTTTTGTTTTTTGTTTTTGTTTCATTGTTTTGTTTTTTGTGTGTTGCGGAGGGGTGGAGAAGAGAGAGTGGGGGAGAGAGAGAAAAGAGAGAGAGAAAAGAGAGAGAGAGAAAAGAGAGAGAGAAAAGAGAGAGAGAAAAGAGAGAGAGAGAAAAGAGAGAGAGAGAAAAGAGAGAGAGAGAGAAAAGAGAGAGAGAGAAAAGAGAGAGAGAGACAGAGACGGGAAGGGAAAAAAAAGAGTGAGTTTTTTCTTCTGGGTTCTTGTTCTTGCTCTCCTCCTCTGAAATGGAAAAAGAAGAAAGAAAAAACGTCACTCGAATTGTTAGGTCTTCTTCAGGAAAGAGAAAAGAGAGAGAGAACAAAGAGAGAAAAGAGGGGAAAAAAGAGAGAAATCGAGTTTCTCTTGGTTCTTGCTCTCTCTCTCGAGTTTCTCTTGGTTCTTGCTCGCTCTATCTCTTTCTCTCTTCCTCTTTAGCTGAAAGAAAGAACGAAAAAACAAGGCTCTCTCCACCCAAAAACAAGGCGTCGGACAACTCACCTCTTCCTCCGCTGGGAGGCGTTCAGGCCAGAACTTTACGATGTTGGCGGGAGGGGGAGGAGGGGTCTCCGCAGCCACTTCCGCGGGGGCCGGATCGCGAGAAGTAGGAGGACAAAAGGGCATCGAGGCGATGCCGCACGTGATTGGTGCAACCGAATTGCCCTCCTCGCCTGCGATCTGCTGCTGCGCCTGGCCCGATCCGTTGTCGCCGCAGTCTATCTTTGCAATTTCTCCCGTGGATTGCTGCGACTCGACGGCACCTTTGCCTTCCGCGGGCGGAAAGGCCGCCACGGCGGCCTCGGAGGAAGGGAGAGGAGCGGGAGCGTTGCCCTCATCCGAAGCCCCGAAGGCGACGACAACGACCGCAGCACCTCCAGGCGACGACGATCGCGGGGCTTGCACCTCGCCCCGGGGCGCCTGGGGCCTCACTCTGCACTGGACGCGCTCGTGTGCAGCGTGCGTCGAAGCACGTGTGCACATGATCGAGGCGCTGGTGGAAGGGGGAGAGGGGTGGGGGGTGGGGGGTGGGGAAGGAGCAACAAAGCCCTGGGGCCAAGTGTAAAAAAAGAAAAGGCATCTCTCGAAAGGCCCTTCTCTCTCTCTTTCTCTCTCTTTCTCTCTCCGGCTCCGTCTTTTTTAGCCCTAACGCTTTTGATTCCCTCTCCCTCTCAACAAAAAATCCTTCCTTCTCTCTTTCTTTCTCTTTCTCTCTCTTTTTTCTTTCTTTCTTTCTTTCTTTCTTTTCTCTCTTTCTTTCTTTCTTTCTTTTCTCTCTTTCCCTTGCTTAGTCACCTTACAACCCCGTGCGAGCTTCTCTCACGCGCCGCTCTGCCCGAGCTTTTTTTTACGCGCGCTTGAAGCGGCACAGCTAGTCTCCAAGGCAAAGGTGGGCAAGGCCCTTTGCCTGAGGTAATCGTGTAACGTTAAAGATCACTTCTTCACCTACTCGCTTCGAACCAGCCCTCCCGTACTTAGTCACCTTACAACCCCTTCGGCGCGAACTGCTCTGCTCGAGCTTCCGTCACGGGCCGCTCTGCTTGAGTTTTTTTTTTTAAGCGCTGCTCTGCTTGAGCTTCTGTCAAACGCGCCGCGCGGCGCCGAGAAGAGAGGCCTGCGGTGGCGACGGAGACGGTGAGGGTGGAGGGACGGTGGCGACGGAGACGGCGAGGGCGGAAAAAGCTTGGTCGGCGAGGTCGTCGAGGTCGGCGAGGTCGGCGAGGTCGGCGAGGTCGGCGTCGGTTAACGACTTTTCGCGCGACCGGCGGCGACAAAGAGACGTACATCGAAGCCGCCTCTTTTTTATCCCGTTGCGTCTTCTTCTTCTTCCTCCTCACTTCTGTTTCTGCTCACGGGGAGCGTAACGACCGCATTGATGGATCTGAGCGCTTGAATTCGGCTTCAAAGTGCTTTTCTTTGTGGACCAAAGAGTGAGAAGAGGAAATATCAATGGAAATGAACAGAGAGAAAACTTTTCTCTCTCTCTCTTTTTTCTCGACCTCTTCTCCTTCCCCTCCAGCCCGCGTCCCCTTCCTCCTTCCTCTCCCTCATCGTCACCCTCATCATGTTCTCTCCAAAAACGTTGTTCCCTTTTTTCCTATGCGGAATGCTCTTGTGAATGATCGAAATCTTTTGTTGGAAATCACACTTTCTTTTTTTTTGAAACCAACTAAACTCGAAACTCAAAACCTCGCGGGACGAAGAAGAAGAAGAAGAAGAAAAAACACAACTCCCTCTCTCTCTCTCTCGTCTCTTCCCTCCCTCAAAACCCGGCCACCTTGACCACCCAAACGCCGCGCTCGGCGTCGTAGTCCACGTGCGTCCACCCGGCCCTCTCGGCGGTCGCGCGGAGCTTGGCCTCGAAGGAAGAAGATGATGGAGGTGGTGGAGGTGGGGTCGCTGTTGTTGTTGCCGCAGCCGACGACAAAGAAGAAGAAGCAGAAGAAGCCAAACCACCACCAGCAATACCGCCAGCAACCATCCCACCACCTCTGCTCTCTCCGTTCTTCCTCTTCGGCCTGATGTTCCTCAGCGTCAGAATCGCAGGAGCATTGAGCCCCTGGCCCCTCGGCGGGCGAGGAACAGGAGGAGAAAGAAGAGGAGGAGGTCGACCTTTGCCGTCGGCGGCGGCAGCGGCGTTGGTTTCTTCTTCAGCACCTCCACCTCTACCACTTCCACCACCTCCTCCTCCTCCTCTCCCAGCAGCATAAACGCTCACCCTCCCGTGGGCAAACTCCACCACCCTGTCGAGATCGCCGAGCCCCTTGACGTTCACGGGCCCCAGCCAGAGCACCTCGCCCACGCCGGCCTTGCCGACGGTGAACCGCGGGACCGAGGCCAGCGCCGCGTCGGGCGCCCGGGCGAGGCGGCGCAGCGGCGGCGAGGTGAAGTAGCCCTGGGCGACCGCCGCGGCAGACAGCGTCGGGGCCAGAGGATTTGTTGGGGGCGCTGGAGGAGCAGAGGGACGAGAACTGGAAGAAGGGGCAGAAAAGGACGAAGAAGAAGGCACAGAAGAAGAAGGAAGAGAAGGAGTGGGAACATGAACCGGCAAGGCCTCTTCGCCGAGGTGACCTCCTTCCTTTCCAACTCCGACTCCACTTTCATCACCCCCCCCTCCTCCCTCTTCCTCTCCCTCCTGCTCCTCTTCTGCCTCCCTCATCATCCCGACCACGGCGTCCCCGAGCTCGGCCAGCGTTGGGTAGTCGAACGCCAGCGTCGCCGGGAGGTCGAGCCCGGAGGCTGTCGACAGAGCCCTGCGGAGCTCGACGGCGCCCAGCGAGTCGACGCCGGCGGCGAGTAAGGGCTCGGCCCCTGAGACGGGCCTCCCTGCGGCGCGGGCCGCGGCGTCGGCAGCCAGGAAGCCGACCCAGTTTGTTCGCTCGAGGGAGGACATGGTCCTCCATGGGTGGTCGGAGCGAGGGCGAGAAGTGGAGGAGGAGGAAGAGGAGGAAGAGGACGAAGAAAGCGAAGAAGAAGAAGAAGAAGGAATCGAAGAAGAAGCTTTCGTTGGCGGCGGCTCGGCAGCACCACCACCACCACCTCCACCTCTACTCTTCTCCCTCAGTTCGCTGTAAAACAGCCACTTGCTCCTCCTCTCGGCCGCAGCGGAGCCCGAGAGCAGGTTGGAGACGTGCAGGCTCGCCGGGGCGAGCGAGGAGCTGAAGGCGAAAGTGGAAGAGGTTGTGGTGGAGTTGTTTTCGCCGTCGTCGCCAAAAGAAGAAGAAGAAGAAGAAAGAGAAGAGGAGGAAGAAAGAGAAGCCGCCAGCAGCACTCTCTCGAGCACGGACAGCCCCTCGCTGGCTTCGAGAGCACCCATCCCGGAGCGCTCCATCCTCGAGAGCAGGCTGTTCGCGTCCTTGTCGGTTTTGTTAGGGTTAGGGTTCTCGACGACTTTCTCGCCGCCGCTGCTGCCGCCTCCACTCTTGACCATCCCTTCCCCTCGCCACGCCCCAAACTGCAGCGAGACCACGCGCTCCCCGGCGGCGCACGCGGACCTCGCCAGCTGGTCGAGTTCCGCGTTCGCTGCCGCGTAAGCCGCCTGCCCCGCGTTGCCCAGCAGGCCCGAGGCCGAGGAGAAGAGCACGGTCGAGGCGAGCGGGGTAAAGGCGAGCGGCGGCGCGAAGAGCGGAGGAGGAGAAGATTTTGAAGAAGAAGAAGATTTTGAAGAAGAAGGTTTCGCTCTCGACGACCACCTCAGCCTCGAGACCGCGCCTGACTTGGCCGCAGACGCGACGCGCACCTCCCTCGGGGCCGTTCTCGTGAGCGCGGCGTCGGCGAGCGCGCCCGCGGCGTGGAGCAGGACGCGCCGAGATGAAGTCGAGGAGGAAGAAGAAAAGGAAGAAGAAAAGGAAGAGAAGTTTTGACTTTTCGTTGTTGTAAAAGACGAAGACGAAGAAGAAATCGAACCAGCATTCCTCGAATCCGAATCGGCGCAAGCCGAGGACAGAGACGACGCTATGGCAGCGCCTGCCCTGGTGGATACGTCCGCGGCGACGAGGGTGACGATCGCGGAAGAAGAAGAAGAAAAGGAAGAAGAAGACAAACCGTCGTCGTCGCCGCCAGCGACCTCCTCCTCCTCCCCCCAGGCAGCTCCCGCCGCTCGGGCCGCGGCGCCGGACCTCCCGACGCCCGTGAGGTGAGTCAGACCGTTCAGGGCAAGCCAGCGCATCGTCATCGAGCCCAGCTCGCCCGTGGCTCCCGTGACGATCGCGGATTGGGAAAAAGAAGAAGAGGAAAAAGTGGAAGAGGAGAGGAAGTTGGAGGGAGAAGAGAACACGCTGCCGCTGCCGCAGCCGCCGCTCTCACCGCTTTCCTCCTCGACATCGACCAAGACGTCCGCGGCCCAGGCACTCCCACCGGCGACGCGGGCGCCGTGGGGCGAGCGCAGCTCTTCCGGGAGGAGGAAGGTCGAGGAAACAGCAGCAGCAGCTGCAGGCTTTTTCTTCTTCTTCGCTCGGAGAGGGTCGAGCGCGACGACCGAGGCCGAGACGCCGAGCTCCGCCGCGGCGACGCGCGCGAGCGCCGCAGCAGCGGCAGCAGAAGAAGAAGAAGAGGAAACACCGCCTTCACCATGAGAGCCGAAGCAGGTTTCCCAAGCACCCTCCATCGCAACAGCTTCCACCTCGCGCGATCCTTTAGTCACGACGAGCTCGCGAAGCTGCTGCAGGTGGTTGGCGGCGGTACCGGAAGAAGAAGAAGAAGAACGAGAAGAAGAAGAAGAAGAAGAAGAAGAAGAAGAAGAAGAAGAAAAAGAAGAAGAAGAAGAAGAAGAAGAAGAAGAAGTCCTCTGCTTCGGACTCGAAGAGCCAAAGCGCGCCGTCGCTCCTTTCCCGCTGCCGCCTCTCCCGCGCCAGCCCGGAACCAGGGAGATCCCAGCAGCTGCTTCTTCTTCTCTGCTGCTCCTCTCCTCCACCGTGCACACGACCTGCTCCTCGGTGCGGTAGAGGAAGCGCGGGCGTGGGCTGCGGCGGGTAGAGGGCGAAAGGGGTTGCGACGAGAGTGTCGGCATCGAAACCGAAGACGAAGACGAAGAAGAAGAACTCGAAGAAGAAGAAGAAGAACTCGAAGAAGAAGAACTCGAAGAAGAAGAAGGACCCAGCAGCAGCGGCTTGGCGACCAGGCCCGACACGCCAAACGCCGGGAGCATCGAGCACGACCCGCGCGGCGCCAGGCGGACGTCGACGACAGAAGAAGAAGAAGTCGAAGAAGAAGAAGAAGAAGAAGAAGAAGAAGAGCTCGAAGAAGCAGAACTCGACTGCTGCTCTCCGCCGACCGCCGCCACTCTCCTCGCCGCCGTCGCCCAACCCCGCTCTCCTCCATTTCCTCCTCCTCCCGCCACCAAGACGCACCCTGCCCCGACGGGCACGAGCGTCTTCCCGCTCGAGGAAGACAGCGTCAGCGACAGGTGCAGCGCCGCGTCGGCGGGGGCAGGGTGCACGGCGTGCGATGACAAGGTGGTGGTCGAAGAAGAAAACAGAGCTTGGGTTGACAAAGAGCTGAGGGCGCTCGTCAAGGGTTGGCGCATCTCGTCGAATATAAAACCCGGAGAATCCGATCCGGTCACCTGCGAGAGCGCCGACAAGGGCCTCGAATCGACTTTGTCAACCCCTAAAACCATCAAAACCGCCACCCTGGCGTTGAGGTGCAGTCGCCGCGACGGCCTGGAGCCGTCGGGAGCGCCCAGAGGTCTTTTAGGGTCGCCGACGTCGCGCGAGATTTTTTCGACGGCGGCGGAAGAAGAAGAAGAAGAAATCGAAGAAACGACCTCGACGAGGCTGCCGTTTTCGCCGACGAGCACGGAGAGCTCCGAAGGGACGACGTTTTCCTTCGCATCGAGCTCAAAGGGAGCCACGATCGAAGCGGCGACGAGGGCGGGGAGGAGGGGCAAAGAGGAGGAAGAAGACGACGACGACGAAGAGGAGGTCGAGGGAGTCGAGGAAGGCCCTTCCCTTCCTTCACCTCCACCTCCACCCCCACCTCCGCCACCTGTTGGAGCCGCCGCCGCCCCGGCGTCCCACGCCAGCGCCCGCACCGCCGCTGCGCAGAGGTCGAACATCGCAGAGGCCGGTAGGAGCGCCCTCCCGGCGACCCTGTGGTCTCGCAGCCACGACGACAGAAGAGGAGAAGAAGAGCTGTTGAGAGCGACGCCGAACTCGACCCGTGAGGAGGAAGAAGGGCCCGACGGCAGCCTCGTCCCCCCCCTCCTCCTCGGGAGCCGGAGCAGCGGGTGCTGCTTGGGACACGGCCACGCCCTGGCGCGCCTCCAAGGGATTAAAGGAGCCGAGAAGGAAGCAGCAGCAGCAGAGGAAGAATGGGAACCGGAATTGCTCAGCAGCACCGCGTGCGCGTTGACGCCCGACATCCCGAACGACGACGCCGACGCGAGCGGGACGACGACGATGGAGGAGGTCGAAGTGTTGTTGTTTTCTCTGCCATCGCTGCTTCCACTCCCGCCTCCAGTCATCATCGTCATGAGCCCGCTCGCCGGTCCAGCCCCGCGGGGGATCACGCAGGGAGAGGGAGAGGCGAAAGCAGCAGCAGGAGCAAGAGAGAGAGAATTCCTTCCACCTCTTCCTCCACTCCTCTCCTCCGCTTCCCTCCAGTCGTCCGCGGCAGAGGCGACGTAAGGATTGAGCCCGCGCAGCCTCGCGACCGGCGGGGCAGCTGCCGTCGCGCCCGTGGAGGCCGCTGCGAGGAGCCCGGCGAGGCCCGCGGCCCCCTCGGTGTGGCCGAAGCAGGCCTTGTTGGCCACCAGCAGCACCGGGAAGCTCCTCCTTTGGCGACCGGAGGAAGAGGAAGAAGAAGAACCTGCTTTTTCTCTTCCCCCCGCCGTCGTCTTGCCCAGGGCCGCGGCGAGCGCCCCGAGCTCGATGGGGTCGCCCAGAGGCGTCCCGGTCCCGTGGACGGCGACGGCTCGCACCTCGAGGAGAGGGAGTGAAGGAGAGGAAGAACTCGAAGAACTCGAAGCCGCGAAAGAGCTCAAAGTCACCCAAGCCGCCCCTCCTCCTCCCCCCTCGGCCTCGCCCAGGGCCTGCCTGACGAGCGACGCCTGCGCGGGCCCGTTGGGGGCCGTCAGCGACGCCGAGGCCCCGCCCTGGTTGACGGCCGAGCCGAGCAGCAGGGCCTCGAAGGGAGGAAGGGAGGAGGAGGAAGAAGGAGAGGAAGAAGAGTCTTCCTCTCCTCCACTTCCACCTCCACCTCCACCTCCACTCCCAACCTTCCTCAGCACGACCACCGCGAAGCCGTCCCCGCGGCCGTACCCGTCCGCCGACGCGTCGAAGCTGCTGCACCTCCCCTGCGGCGACAGCGCCTGCAGCAGGCAGATGCGCGCCGTGGTGCCGCGCTCGAGCTGCGCGTTGACGCCCCCGACGACGGCACGAGTCGAGGAAGAAGAAGAGGAAGAAGAGGAAATGTTTCCCGCTCTTTCGCCGCTGCTGTTGCCCCTCGAGCTCAAACGACAACCATTTTCACCACCATCATCAACAGAACCTGACGACCTCAGCTCTCGAGCCGCCAGGTGCGCCGCGACCAGGCTCGAGGAGCACGCCACGTCGGTCGCCACGCAGGCGCCGCCGAACCCGAACGCGAACGAGACCCGCCCGGCCAGGAAGGAGAGGCCATGTCCCGTGATCGCCGCGGCGGCGCCGTCGGCCCAGCCCAGCGGGCGAAGGACGGAATCGAGGTACTCGGAGTACATGCACCCGACGAAGACGCCCGTGGTCGGTTGTTGGGGGGCACAGGAGGAGGAGCGAAGGGGAGAGTTGTTGTTGTTGTTGTTGTTCTGGAGGCGTTCTTCTTCAGACGACGACGACGACGAAGAAGAGAAGAAACCTCCTCCTCTTCCTCCTCTTCCGCGCCACCGCTCCTCGTCTGCTCTGGTCGCCTCCAGCACGCCCTCGAGCAGCAGTCGCGCCTGCGGGTCCAGGGTGGCTGCGTCTGCCGGGCTGATCCGGAACACCGAGGAGTCGAAGGCCGCGAGGCGGTCGGTAGAAGAAAGAGAAGAAGAACTTTGGTTGCCGCCGTCGGCGTCGCCGCCGTCATTGGAGAGGAACGAGCCGAGCCTGACGTAAGAGGTGTGCGGCCTCCCCTCGGGCGAGTACCACGCGGTGGAGGTGCTGCTGCTTCCATTGCCGTCTTCTCCTAATTCAACGAGCCCGTCCGCGTCCCAGCGGTCAAAGGGGACGGGGGAGGCCGTGTCGGCGCCCGAGGCCAGGGAGGCGAAAAACTTGTTTGTCGAAGGAGAAGAAGGAGAAGGAGAAGAAGAGATCGGAGTCTCCGCCTTGCTCTTCTGCGGGGAAGGGAAGAGCGACCACGATGCCGTGATTGCGATCGGAGGCGACGACGCCAACGCAGCAGCAGAAAAAGCAAAAGAAGAAGAAAGAGGAGAAGAAGAAGGGAGAGGCGACGGCGCCCGGATCGAAGAAAGTTCTTCTTCTTCTTCCTCGTCGCCGTCGCTCTCGTCTCTCACCTCCACCTCTTCTTCCACAACCTCCTCCACACTCATCATCAACCTCTCCACCTCCGCGGCCAGCGCCCTCAAAGTCGGGTGGTCGATCGCCGCCGTGGCCGGCAGCCTCACGCCAAACCGCCTCCCGACGGCGTTGCGCAGCTCGACGGCCCCGAGGGAGTCGAGCAAACCGGATGCCATCAGCGGCGCGTCTGCCGGAACGGAAGAAGGAGAAGAAGAAGACGAGGAAGCAGAAGAAGAGGAAGAAGAAAGGGCGCCGTCGCCGAGCACCGACGCGACGATCTCGGTCATCTCGGCGAGGATGGAGGCGAGCTTGCTGGGTCGAGGTGCTGGCGAAGAGGAAGAAGAAGAACCGGAAGAAGAGAGGCTTTTGGCTTTCTTCTTCTTGCTCTGACGGCGAGCGCCGTCGCCGCCGTTGCCGCTGCCCTCGTTCCCGCTTCCTCTCTCCCGCGCCGGCGCCACCACCAGCAGCTCCGCGAACAGGGGCTCCCGCGCTCGACCACCGCTGCTGTCTCCTTCGCCCAGAAGCTTGCCCCAGTCGAAGGATCCAACAGCGACGACGTCGGAAGCAGATGGAGGAGCGGAAGAAGAGGAATAGGAAGAGGAAGAGAATGCCCCCGCCTTTGAAGAAGAAGACGAAGAAGAACTCGAAGCCCGACTCAAACCACCACCACCCGACGAGAGCAGCAGCAGCCTCTCGACGGCCTGCAGCCCGCTCGCCGCCGGCAGCGGCAGCAGTCCCCCCCTGGCGAGCCGCGCGGAGACCGCCGCCGACGCGCCCATGCCTCCACCGGGAGCGCCGTTTCCTTTACCTCCTTCACTCCCTCCCCAGGCCCCCCACTGAGCAGAGACGGCGGGCACGCCGGCAGAGGCGGCCGCCGCCGCGACGGCGTCCAGGCTCGCGTTCGCGGCGGCGTACGCTCCCTGCCCGGCGCTACCCAGCAGGGCCGCGACGGAGGAGAAGTGGAGCACCGCGGACAAGGGCGCGGCGGAAGCGATTCTGCCGCCGCCACCATTGCGAAGCGGAGAAGGAGAAAGCGCGGCGCCGGCGCCCGCCGCTTTCGGCGCCGCGGCCGAGCGCAGCGCCGCCGGGGTCACCTTGGCGAGCGTCCCGTCTGCCAGAGAGCCCGCGGCGTTCATGGCGTGCGTGAAGCGAAGGGGAAAAGAAGTCGAAGAAGAAGAAGAACGAAGCACGCCCTCTGCCGTGGCAGCGACGTCGGCCGAGGCCGCGGCGTCGCAGGCCGCCGCGACGGTAAGAGCAGGAGGAGAAGCTTCTTCTTCTTTTTCTTCCATTCCCATTCCAAGCCAGCTACACCTCCCGCTGCGTCCCATGAGCACGCGAGTGAGAGATCCAGAAGAACTCTTCAACGCCTGCTGGGCCCAGGAAGCGGTGAGGCGGCCGAGGGCGCCGAGCCCTCCGGCGACGAGCAGCGTCGGAGGCGAAGAGGAGTAAAAGTTTTTCTTCTCCTCTTCTTCTTCTTCACCCCCGCCGCCGACGACAGGCAACAGGCGAGGCACCAGCCACGCCCCGGACTCGCAAGAGGGTCCATCGACCACGACAGAGCCGAGCTCGGCAGACGAAGGAAGACGAGGAGGAGCAGCTGGCAAACTCCAAACGCTCTCCCTGCTCCTGCTCACGACCTCTTCCATCTCTCCGGCTCCCTCGGCCGCGGCGACGCGCGAGAGCGCCCGCAGCGCCGCCGAGGCAGCCGCCTCTGCGGGCAAAGCCGAGCCCGTGGGCCAGGAGAGGGCCTCGGAGTCGTGTAGAGCACGAGGAAGCGGAGGAAGAGACTTTGCGGCTCCGGCGTCGTTTCCTTCTCGGAGCAAGCGGGGCAGCTCCGCGGAGACGGCCGCGATGGCCGCGAACGACGAGGAGTGCCTCCGGCCTCGAGCCCTGCGTCGGCGAAGTCGCCTCGCCAGCCTGCGAGGGGAGGTGCTGCTCGCTCGAGTCGAGGCAATCCCGTCGACGGCGCTGTGCACCTGCCAGACTACGGCGTAAGAAGAAGCAGAAGCAGGAGAAGCAGAAGGAAGAAGCGGCGGCGTTTTGGTTTTCGCTGCTGCGCTCGCTGCCGCTGCTGCCGCTGCTCCCGCGGTGACGGCCCGCGACTCGACGCCGGCGAGCTCCGCGCTCGCCCCCTCCGGGAGCAGCAGGCCGTAGGAGCCGACGTTCGCCGCCTGCGAGCTCTCGATGGAGCGGCAGACGGTCCACGAAGAGGGGCGCCCACTTCCGCAGGCCATTCACGACTTTTTCTGCGTCCTTTGAAGTAAAAGGCATGACAATGACGAGCGAGGCCGGCTTGCTTTTCTGGACGAGCTCGCCGCCAAGGGCGGACATCTTGGCCAAAGAAGAAGAGGGGGACGGCAGAGAAGGAGCTTGCGTAGACGTCCTGGTGGTGGTGGTGGTGGCGGCGGCAACAACAACAGCAGCTTCGTCGCCATTGCTCCGACTATCAGATTGAGTCTTGAGAAAAAGACCACCACGACGAGCTCGAGCGCGTGCTCTGTGGTGGTGATGCGCGCCGCGCCTGATCGAGCTCATGTCCTTGTTTTCCGCAGCTGCTGAGACCAAAGCTGGGTTTCTCTGCGAGAGAAGCAAGTGCGTCGTAAACAAGAGTGCAAGGACGACGGAAGCTCTCAGAGCAAACCGAGACCAGCGGCCTTTGAGAGAAAATCGAGAGAGGACGCGATCAAAGGCACTGCCGCCATTACTGTCGCCATTGCGATACCCCTCGGATCCGACGCGAGACCACCGGCGATATGGTGCGATGACAGGCGCGTCGTCCGGAGACGCGCTGCTGCTGTGCGAGTAGAGGCTTTGGGGCCGCATCTTAGATAGAGACCATTGTTTTGATGCCGAGACAATAAAAACTCCACTAGGCAAAGTGAAGCAAACCCTTTCGAGATCGCAAGCTCTGACATAGAATGGTCGAAGCCTTTTGGGCGTGTCTGCAAGATCTCATCTTTTTTTTTGCCAAGACTAGAGCTGGGTTGGCATTTTGAAAACCAGGAAGGAAGGAAAAAAAGAAAGGAAGACGCTGATGATCTTTGCTTTGGTGCGCTCTTCGCATCCGTCGTCGAGAAACCGTACCCGCCATGAATTTTACTTCGAGTGTAGACGAGGACAAGTCGACTAGAGTTCTTGGAGCGAATTGGTCCGGACGCCCTCAGGAAATAAAAAACGACTTTCTTTCTTTCGGTTTTAATTCTTCTTCTTTTCTTTTTAATTTGTTACAACAGCACCATGCTCGGCCCGTACCAGAACAGGAAAAGGCTCGCCCACATCGCAATGTCCTGTTTCTCGTCCTGGTAGAGGAGCCTCGTGCCTTCAAACGCCTCGTTCTTCACGCGCCAGTTGAGCTCGCTCAAATCGTGCTCAAACGGAATAACTGTATGATTCACGCTCAGGTTGTTGTTTCTTCCCATCGCCTCGAAACGAATCCCTTCCGAGATGAAGAAATGGCCAAAGGCGACGTCATCAATCAAGTCGTATCGTAGCGTCTTTTGCTTTTGCAAAAGAGAATGGACGACATCCATGCTCATCAAAATACCTGTCCCGGCAGGATACCGGATTTCAAGCTGGTAGGGCACTGCCGCTGCAAACCGTTGCCTTGGCTTCGCTTCGATCCACGAAAGCAAGTTAATGAACGCCCAAAAGGTAGACATGTTTGTCCTCAGAAAATAGTTTGCGTCGTGCCCACGGAGCTTGTTTCTTAAAACGTATTCGGTGCATTGGACGGTCGCCTCGAGGGGTGCTGGATAAGAATTGTCTTGTCCCGGGAAAACGATGGTGTCTCCGCTTGCACTGACAGTGGGCTTGGACACCTCCATGCTTTTCCCCGTCAGGTAGATCTCAACACCGAGATGGGCGACACGAGGTCGAATCATGCGCCAGAACGCTCGCTGGGCATGGTAGACGTTTCGGCTCCCACCGGCGAGGACGACGACGAGAAGCTTTGCCCTTTGGAGGTGGAGGTCGGTACTGCTGCTGCTATGAGCTCTGTGAGGGCTGTGGACATGGCGTCGAGCGGCCATGTCTATGTATTTTGAAGCAGTGGAGGCGGTGGAAGTGATGGTGGAAGAAGCGCTGACGAGATCAACATTGCTGCTGCTGCTGCTGATATCACTACTCAAAACGACTCTTCTGCTGCTTTCGCTGCCAGCAAGCCTACTTGCAGCAGGAGATATCCGCTGCGCATCAGTGATTGAAACGAAAGCAACAAAAGCAACTAAAAAAAGAACGCTCGGTGAGTCATGATGAGAAAGAAAAGACTCGATGAGAACAAGCTTTCTTTTGTAGCCGATGAACGAGAGTGCGTTTTTGCTTTGTTTCTCGCTTTTTCAACGAAATCGAAACAAAGGAAAGAATAAAGCCAGCTCTTTGTCTTGTTTTTTTTCACTTTCTTACGTTTTTTCTTTTTTTTTGCACGCTATCGGCGCCTTTGCGTCGCTTAATGAAATGAGCTCTTCGCAGCAGCATACATACCTGACGTTCACGAGGCCCGATCAAAAAGCCATGACGGTTGGCTGCATGCGTCATGGACTGCTGCTTTGGTTTTATGCATGCGCTCATGCCGCTGGAGCAGCAGGAGCAAGAACAGCAAGAGTAAAGGCTTCTCACCACCTCGCCGAGCTCGGCCGCGAAATGCTCGCCACGCAACACGCCAGCAGATGCACCATCCAGAACGTGGGGTCCGGGCACGGCGTGCACTCTCTGTGCGCCGAATTCAAGCCCACACGCGGCAAGGGCCACGGATTTTCCGCTTCAGCTACGACCACCACCTCTCCCTCTCCCTCTCCCTCCTCCTCCTCCTCCTCCTCCTCCTCCT
>Ga0210003_1002069_pt1 | contig 17169 bp, 16 predicted proteins | sample LantaG_FD_182804 | JGI IMG/M metagenome (GOLD analysis project Ga0210003, IMG submission 182804) | Deep subsurface microbial communities from Baltic Sea to uncover new lineages of life (NeLLi) - Landsort_02402 metaG (SPAdes) (version 2) | ecosystem: Environmental > Aquatic > Marine > Oceanic >...
CTGCTGGTGTCGCTGGCGATCTACGGCTCTAACGGCAACTTCAACCTGTCGGGTTAGGGGAGTCGGCATGAGTGGAAACGCAGGGGCGAATATCGCTCGGCCGTTGGCCGGGCTCGCGTCGGTTGTCTTGCTGCTCGCCATCATTGGGGTATCCGTCGGGCTGTTCGCGGGCAAATTCACCGAGACAGTTCCGGTGACGGTGATTTCTGAACGTGCCGGGCTGGTGATGGATCCCGACGCCAAGGTCAAGATGCGCGGCGTGCTGGTCGGCAGCGTTGAGTCGATTGCATACCGCCCCGACGGCACGGCGGCCCTGAAGCTGGCCATGGACCCGGCACAACTGCACCTCATCCCCTCCAACGTCGATGTCGACATCGCATCATCGACCGTCTTCGGCGCCAAGTATGTGCAGATGGAGGCGCCGGCCGACCCTTCGGCGGAGGCCCTGCACAAGGATCAGGTGCTGCAAGGCGATCACGTCACCGTCGAGGTCAACACCGTCTTCCAACAGCTCACTGAGCTTCTGGACAAGATCGACCCGGTCAAGCTGAACCAGACGCTGGGCGCAATCGCCCAGGCGTTCAACGGTCGCGGCGAGAAGATGGGCCAGACGCTGACCGACTTCCACAAACTACTGGCCACGCTGGAACCGAGCCTGCCGAATCTGGCCCACGACATCGAGACGGCTGTTCCGATGCTGGACGCCTACGCCGACGCGGCGCCCGACCTCATGTCCGCAATCGAGAATGTGACGCAGTTCAGCAACACCATCGTCGATGAACAGGGCAATCTCGACCAATTTCTGGTCAGCGCCATCGGCCTGGCTGATATCGGTAACGAGGTCGTCGGCGGCAACCGCCAAGGGTTGACGGATTTGCTGCAGGTACTGGTGCCTACTACCGATCTGCTCTACGAATACCGCAAGTCGATAGGGTGCGGGATCGGCGGCCTGGCTCCTTTTGCGACGACTCCACCGCAGTTCTCCGGACTCATGCTCTCCACCGGGCTGACCCTGGGCGTTGAGCGGTACCGTTATCCCGCAGATCTGCCGAAGGTCGCGGCCTCGAGTGGCGGTCGCGATTACTGCACGGAACTGGGCTTGCCTGTGGTTCCTGTGGACTTCAGGACTCCGTATCTAGTCAGCGACAACGGCTCCAATCCAGCGAAGTACGGCAATGCCGGTATTCTCCTGAATTCCGCGGGGCTCAAGGAATGGTTGTTCGGTCCACTGGACGGACCGCCTCGCAACACTGCACAGATCGGAATGCCGGGATGACGGGCTCCATCGGCACGCTGATCAAATTCCTCGCGTTCACACTCGTCATGTCGATTCTGACGATGTTTCTCATCTTGGTGTTCAGCGATGCCAGAACTGGTGCGACAAGCCAGTATTCGGCGGTGTTCAAGGACGTGTCGCGACTGCAGTCGGGGGACACCGTGCGGATCGCCGGCATTCGGGTCGGCACCGTGAAGGATGTGGAATTGCAGGACGACAAGAAGGCTGTCGTCACTTTCGATATCGAACGCAACACCGCACTGACAACGGGTACCAATGCCGCCATCCGCTACCTCAATCTCGTCGGTGACCGGTACATGGAACTGATCGACACTCCGGCATCGGTCAGGCTGGACTCGACCAAGATCCTCGCGGCCGGCGCACAGATACCTATTGACCGCACGGCACCGGCACTGGACCTCGACCTGTTGCTTGGTGGCCTCAAGCCCGTGATCCGGGGTTTGAACCCCCAAGACATCAATGCGCTCACCTCATCGCTGGTGCAGATACTGCAGGGCCAGGGCGGAACCCTCGAATCGCTGTTGTCGAAGACGTCGTCGTTCGCGAATTCTCTGGCGGACAACAACCAGGTCATCGAGGCGTTGATCGACAACTTGCGAACGGTGCTGGACACCCTGTCCGAAGACGGTGAGGAGTTCTCCACCACGATCGACCGTCTTGAGCAATTGATCACCGGATTGTCCGGGGACCGCGATCCGATCGGCACGGCCATCGAGGCACTCGAGAATGGCACGGCATCGCTGGCAGATCTGCTGAGCCGGGGCCGGGCGCCCTTGGCCGACACCGTCGACGAGCTGAACAGGCTTGCCCCGCTTCTCATTACCGACATCGACCGAACTGATGCCACGATTCAGCGGCTGCCGGAGATCTATCGCAAACTCGCGCGAGTCGGCTCCTACGGCGCGTTCTTCCCGTACTACCTCTGCGGCATCACTTTCCGAGCCAGCGATCTCGAGGGACGCACCGTGGTCTTCCCCTGGATCAAGCAAGAGACCGGAAGGTGCGTGGACGAGTAGATGCAGAAGTATCGCGGATCGGAACTCGCCAGGGCCGGGTTTATCGGCATCGTCGTGATCATCCTGACCATCGCCGTAGGGCTGCAGCCGGAACGATTGCTGTCCTGGGCCACCGCAGTGCGCTATCAGGCATTGTTTACCGAGGCTGGTGGCCTGACCACCGGCAACGACGTCACGGTGTCGGGCTTCAAGGTCGGTTCGGTGTCATCGATTGGGCTGGACAACGGCGACGCGCTCGTTGGATTCACCATTGCGGGTAAATATGCGCTCGGCTCCAAGACAACCGCGCACGTCCGTACCGGAACACTGCTCGGTGAACGTGTGTTGGTCCTGGAATCCGACGGCAGCGGCAACCTGGACCGGCATAAGCCCATTCCGACGACGCGCACGACCTCCCCGTACGCGTTGACCGATGCACTCGGTGAACTCACCACCAATGTCGGCGGCACCGACATCGGTTCAGTTAATCAGTCGCTGGACACCCTGGCAGAGACACTTGATCAGGTTGCTCCGCAGTTGGGGCCGACGTTCGACGGTTTGTCGCGCCTGTCGAAGTCGTTGAACAATCGAGACGAAAGTCTGGCCGAGTTGCTCAGGACCGCCGGTGATGTCACCGGGATCTTTTCCGAGCGCAGCCGACAGGTCAACGCGCTGATCCTCAACGCCAACGACTTGCTTGCGGTCCTCAACGACCGTCGGTACGCGATCACCAGCTTGCTGGCCAACACCTCGGCGGTCTCACGGGAACTGACCGGTGTGGTAGCCGACAATGAGCAGGATTTGGCCCCCGCGTTGGAAAAGCTCAACGTTTTCACCGCGATGCTCGAACGCAACCGAGACAACATCGCCAAGATGCTGCCCGGCGCCGCGAAGTACTACCTGACGCAGGGTGAGATCGTGTCGAACGGCGCCTACTACAACGCGTTGGTGCCGAATATCATGCCGGCGCAGCTTCTCGAGCCGTTCCTGGACTATGCCTTCGGGTTCCGGCGCGGCGTCAACGCCGGGCAGCCACCGGACAATGCCGGCCCGCGCGCAGAGATCCCGTTCCCCGTCAACAGCCTTCCCCAGCCAGGAGATTTGCCCAATGATGGCAACCCGTAAGCGCATGGTGGCCGGCACGGCGATGCTGCTGGCCCTGCTGCTGATTGCCGGCGCCGCCTTCCTGGTGCGCCAGGTCTTCTTCAGTCCGATCACCATCACCGCCTACTTCCCGACGGCCACGGCGATCTACCCGGGTGATGGCGTGCGGGTAGCAGGCGTCCAAGTCGGCACCATCGACAATATCGAGCCTGCGGGCACCCAGGCGAAGGTGACCCTCAGGGTTGATCGCGATGTGCCCGTTCCGGCCGACGCCAAGGCTGTGATCGTGGCGCCCAACCTGGTTGCGGCCCGATATGTGCAGCTCACACCCGCCTACCGCAGCGGTGGCGGACCGACGATGAGCAACGGGGCGGAGATCCCCAGCGATCGGACCGCCATTCCGGTCGAGTGGGACGAGGTCAAGACCCAGTTGGCCCGTCTGGCAGAGGAACTGGGGCCGCAGGCCGGGTCCACGGGTACTTCGGTGTCTCGATTCATCGACAGTGCCGCTGATGCCATGGAAGACAACGGGGTGAAGCTGCGGCAGACACTGGCTCAACTCTCCGGTGCGGCCCGGATCTTCGCCGAAGGCAGCGGCAACCTCGTTGACATCATCACGAACCTGCAGATCTTCGTTACCGCACTTCGCGACAGCAAGCAGCAGATCGTCATGTTCGAAAACCGGCTGGCAAGTCTGAGCAGCGTCGTGAACGACAGCCGCTCCGATCTTGATGCGGCGTTGTCGGACCTGTCGGTTGCGATCGGCGAGGTTCAGCGCTTCGTCGCCGGCAGCCGGAACCAAGCCACCGAACAGGTCCAGCGGCTGGCCAACGTCACCCAGACACTCGTCGACAATCGAACAGCACTCGAGAACGTGCTGCACATCATGCCCAACGCGATCGGCAATTATCAGAACGTCTATTACCCGAACGGTGGAGCGGTAACCGGTGCCTTCACGCTCTCAAACTTCTCGAACCCGGTGTGGTTCATTTGCGGCATGATCGGCGGCGTTGCGAACACCACCGGGCCGGAAACCGCCAAACTCTGTGCGCAATACCTGGGCCCTGCGTTGCGCCTTCTCAACTTCGGCAATCTTCCGTTTCCGATCAACGCCTACCTGAGGCCGGCTACCAGTCCGGAGCGACTGATCTACACCGATCCCAAGCTTGCACCCGGCGGTGCGGGACCGGGTACCCCTGCGGAGCTGCCGCCGACGGTGTCGGCCTACACAGGAATGGGCGATGTGCCGCCACCACCGGGTTGGAATACGCCGCCCGGTCCGCTGGGAATGTACGCGCCCAACAGTGATGGGCCCGCCATTCCGTCGCCGGCGTTGTTCCCTGGGGCGCCAATTCCTGGACCGCCCAATATTCTGACGAATATTCCGGTGGGGCCATCGCCGGTGGGGCCATCGACGGTGGAAGGCATGCTGCTGCCGTCGACCGCGGTGTCCAGCGCACCTCTGCTACCAGCGGAAGGGATGCCGCCATCATGACCCTCGGGAAGCGTGTGCAGCGGTTGGCCCGTATGCAGCGGTTGGTAGTCGTTGGATCCTGCGTTGCGGTGTCGCTGACGGGCTGCGCATTCCAGGGAATCAACTCCCTACCCTTGCCCGGAGCCGTGGGCAAGGGACGGGATGCAGTCCACTACCAGGTGGAGGTCGCCAACGTCGCCACGTTGGAGTCGAATTCGCCAGTGATGATCAACGACGTCATCGTCGGCAGTGTCGGCCAGATGACGGTCCGTGACTGGCATGCCGAAGTGGATATCTCGATCAAGCCCGGCGTCGTGGTGCCTGCCAACGTGGTGGCTACCGTTGGACAGACCAGCCTGCTGGGTTCGATGCACCTGGCGCTCAACACGCCACTGGGTGAAAAGCCCAAGGGTCAACTGCCACCCGGTGCCACGATTCCGTTGAGCGATTCGTCGACGTATCCGTCAACCGAACGGACGCTGTCCACGCTGTCGACTGTTGTCAACGGAGGCGGGCTGGGACAGTTCGGCGACATCGTCCACAACTTCAATCTCGCGCTGTCGGGACGAGAGCCCGAGATCCGCGAACTTCTCACCCTGCTCGACGACTTCGTCGGAGTTCTGGATGAGCAGAAGGACAACATCATCGACTTGGTGAAGAAGCTGGACCGAGTTGCGGGCACGTTCGCCGGACAGCGGGATGTGCTCGACCGTGCGCTGAAAGATATTCCGCCGGCACTGGAGGTGTTGGTCAACGAGCGGCCGAACTTGACGGCCGCGCTCGAGAAGCTCGGGGAGTTCAGCGACACCGCCACCGGTCTTGTCAACGACGCCGGTGACGATCTGGTGAAGAACCTGGAGAACCTGGGGCCAACCCTCGGGGCGATCGCCGACATCGGTCCGCAACTGAACGACGCGTTGCTGTGGGCGACCGCCTTTCCGTATGGCCCGACGTTCGCGGACCGGATCACCCGCGGTGACTACATCAACCTGTACGCCACCTTCGATCTCACCTATCCGCGACTGAAGAGAACGCTCCTGCTCGGAACCCGTTGGGGCGACGAGAACGCCAAACTGATCCCGGCGCCGGGGGATCCCTACTACCTCAACTACTCCTACGATCCGCTGAAGCTCGGTGTGGCCCCGCCTCCCTCAGAGGCGATGCCCGAGGCAGTGCCGGGTGCGTCGGGTACCGGACCGGTGCTGCCGGTGGCCCCACCGCCCCCGGCCGCACCCTGGCTGCCTGAGTCAGCGGCCATCACGGCGTCGCAGATTTTCGCCGGGCCGTACGCGGGTGCGCAGGCACCGGCACCGCCGGACCCGGCGCCGACACCTGGAGGTGGTGGCTGATGATCACCCGATTCATTCGAACCCAGCTGATCATATTCGGCATCGCTTCGATCGTCGGCGTCTCGGTGATGCTCTTCGCCTATATCCAGGCACCCACGCTGCTCGGCATCGGCCGCCTGATTGTGACAGTCGAATTACCCGCCTCCGGTGGTCTCTACCGGTTCAGCAACGTGACCTATCGCGGTGTGCAGATGGGCCGGGTGACCGCGGTGACGCTGACCGAGAACGGTGCGGAAGCGACGTTGTCGCTGGACAGGTCGCCAAAGATTCCCGCCGACCTACAGGCCCAGGTGCGCAGCGTATCGGCTGTCGGGGAGCAGTATGTGGATCTGCTTCCGCGCACCGACTCAGGACCTTACTTGGCATCTGGTGCGCGAATCCCGATGGTCGACACCACGATCCCGCAGCCCGTCGGTCCGATGCTGGACCAGATGAGTGCCTTGGTGGCGAGCCTGCCGAAGGACAGAATTCCTGATCTGCTCGACGAGACGTTTCTGGCCCTCAACGGCGCCGGCCCCGATTTCGGGTCACTGCTGGACTCGGCTGCCACGTTGAGCGAAGACGCCAGCGGGGTGGCCGACCAGATGCGCACGCTGCTCGATGACAGTGGACCACTGCTGGAATCACAGGCCGAGACTGCGGACGCGATCCGCACGTGGTCGCGTAGCTTGTCCGGAATCACGGCGCAGCTCGTGCAGAACGACCCACAGATTCGGGCGCTCCTGCAGAACGGCCCCGGGTTCGCCCAGGAGGTCAGTCAGCTGCTGGACCAAGTGAAGCCGACGCTTCCGATACTCCTGGCGAACCTCACCACCGTCGGCCAGCTTCTCGTGACGTACAACCCGTCGATTGAGCAACTATTGGTGTTGTTCCCGGCAGTCATCGCCAGCCAGCAGTCATTCGGGTTGCCGACGAACAATCCCACAGGGGTGCCGGCCGGTGATTTCGCCCTTACCATCGCCGATCCACCGGCATGCACGGTCGGCTTCCTGCCACCGTCCCAATGGCGGTCACCCGAGGACGAGACCTCGATCGACACTCCCGACGGTTTGTATTGCAAACTGCCGCAGGACTCACCGATGAATGTCCGCGGTGCCCGCAACTACCCCTGCATAGCGCACCCCGGAAAGCGTGCTCCGACAGTCGAACTCTGCAACGACCCCAAGGGGTATCAACCGCTGGCGATGCGTCAGCACATCACGGGGCCGTACCCGTTCGACCCGAATCTGATCGCACAGGGTGTTCCGGTCGATGACCGGGTGGACTTCCAGGAGCGGATCTTCGCACCGCTGGAAGGAACACCGCTGCCCCCGGGTGCGGTTCCCGCTGGCACACCTCCTGTTGCGCCGCTACCAGTGGCGGCACCGCCGGCTCCGGTCCAAGCCCCGATTGCGCCGCCACCGCCGCCCGGCAACTCGTTCAACGGGACGCCAATACCGCCCGTCCCTGCGCCAGTAGCACCGGGTGCAGTTCCTGCCGCGCCGAGCTCCTTCAGCGGCAGCGGCGCGGGTGGCGGACCGTCGGTTGCGTCCGCGCCCTACAACCCTCAGACCGGCCAGTACCTGACTCCCGACGGCCAGCTGCAACAGGTGACGAACCTGGCTGCCGGTGGAACCCCGAAGTCGTGGAAGGATCTGCTGCCGATCTGAGGGCTAGCTGATCTTCTCCCGCCGAGGCTTTAGCTGAGTTTGACCGCGGACACGGGAAGCTCAATGACTACCGGCTTGTTGACACCGCACGCGCCGCTGGGCCCCTTAGTGACATTGCGGCCGGCGAAATGCTGAATGTTGTTGTAGACCTTCACTTCGGTGGCCGGGTTCACGCCCCACAGGATGAACTTCTGGAAGCCGGACGCGAAGGTGCCGTCGGGGCACGGTATCCAGTTGGGGATGATGTGCTCGACGAACCAGTAATCGTCGAGCCTGGCCCTACCGGTCCACCCACGGTCGCTTTTCACCTCGCCGGTGCATTCGAGCGGACTCACGCAGCTCGAGGTGATCGTCCAGGTCTCGACCACCGTCTCCTGTTTGATCTTGACGCCGTTGGTCCTGGCCCATTGGCCATCCGACAACACCCGAAAGGTTCCGTTGAGTTCAGTCCCGAAATTCGACGCATGTGCCGTCGGTGCTACACCCACTCCGGCGATCACGGCAATCGCGGTCGCTGCCAGGCCACCCATAACCTTCGGCAGGCCACCTAGAACATGTTCTGCGCGCATGGTGGCAGCCTAATGGCGCTGGGATGCAATGCTCTGCAAAGCGAGAATTTCGTTCCCGCACATGTGAAAATGGCCAGGTGCGTTCCCTTTTAGCAGCGGTGTCTGCACTAGCGGCCCCGGCGTTGTTCGTGGCTGCGCCGGCGTCTGCTCAGCCGCCGCCCCCGCCCGCAGGCGTTGAGTGCAACTATCCCAACTGCACGCCGGGCATCCAGCCCAACATCGTGCTGGGCTCCTACTGCAACAACAACACCTACTACGTATACGGCGTGACGTCTTGGGGACGGTTGGTGTTCTGCGGGTCCGCGCGGAGATACGAACCGCGGTGGTTCCGTGCACCTGAGATGCACGGGGTCAAGAACGAGGGCGGCGATTGCGCGGCACTGGATGGCGAGGTGGCCCAATCTCCGGATGGACTCTTCCTGACGTGTACCACGAAGAACAATCACTCCTACTGGACCCGCGGCGATATTTCACTCGGTGATGGCTCGGCGAGTACGTTCGAATCAAGTCCGTTCAGCGGGGACTGACTACGGCCTGGGTCTCCCAAAGACGGGCCTCACCAACGGCCGGGGCTCACCAACGGCCGGGGCTCACCAATGACGTAGTGAGCAGAGCGCCCCTCTGGTGCCCGAGTCGGTCGCGACTACCACGTCGTCGACCCTGAGTTCGCAGACGAAGCCCGGATCCGGCAGGTCCGGCGTCGCAGCAGTGGGAAGGCCGGCGACGACCATCGCCCACTCGTCGGGGTTTTCGAGCATCGCCTCGAGCACCCACGGCTTGCCCGGACCGAGCTCGGCCTCCACGTTGGGGCTGTAGAGGTAGGGGTTGTGGCTGTATTCGGCCCAATTGGGCGGCTGGGTGTCGCGGTAGTAGATCTCGACGCCGAAGATGTCCTGGCTGGCACCGACGGTGTAGCGAACGTGATGCAGTGCGGGCTGGGCCCCCGCCGGCGCGCCGGTGATGACGGACCCGGCCGCCAACATGCCGACCGCGGTGATGACGGCACAAGGAAACGGCCTGCAGAACAGCATTTGCAGATTCTAGAGCGACACTTCCCGCAATGTGCGGGGATTAGCATCCGTGCAGTCAATGCGCCCGGTCAATTCCGCACCGGGGCGAACGTGATGTTCAGCTCGGTGAGCCATCGTGATGGAACGTGCGCGCGGCATCGACACACCGGCCATGCCGAGACCTTCGCGTTCTGTGAGCAGTGGCTGCGCCGCCTCGGGGGGGCACTGCTCAAATCTCCAGCCGAGGTCAGAGACCGCGAACAGTTCAAAACCCCCTGGGCCGCCGTGGCTGACGCCGTCAGCTCGCGGTCCGGCCGCCGGAGTGTCGACGGCTCAGGTGCTGTGGCCGCCGCCCTCCTGCATCTTGGCCAACACGTCTTCGAGGCCGAAGCTGGCAGGCTTCTGCCGTTGCGGGAACTCCACGAGCGTCTGCAGCATCTGGCCCACATAGGCCTGAGCCGGCACCAGCATGTAGGCGTGTGAGAGCAGCCAGTCGTAGTAGGTGTTCGACGTGATCTCGGCCCGCTCATACGGATCGGTGCGAAGATTGAAGATCAACGGCACCCGTAGTTCGGTGTAGGGCTCAGCCCAGATCCGTAGGGTTCCCGTGCAGCGCTGCTCCAGGAACACGAACTTCCAGTTGTCATAGCGAAGCCCGGTCAGGTCGCCGTCGTCGGAGACATAGAAGAAGTGCTGTCGCGGGCTCTCATCGGTCTCGCCGGTGATGTAGGGCAACTGGTCATGCCCGTCCAGATGCACCTTGTAGTTGGTCCCGTTGAGATCGGTCCCGGCGAGCAGCTTAGCGGCGATATCGGGCTCACCGGCCGCCGCCAGCAGCGTGACGAACCAGTCGTTGTGGCTGACGATCCCGGTGAGCACCGTGTCGGCCTGGATGTGCGCCGGCCAGCGCACCAGCGCCGGCACGCGGTAGGCGCCCTCCCAGTTGGAGTTCTTCTCGTTGCGGAACGGGGTCATCCCGGCATCGGGCCAGGAGTTCATGTGCGGACCGTTGTCCGTGGAGTACATGACGATCGTGTTGTCGGCGATGCCGAGATCATCAAGGGTGTCCAGCAACGTGCCGATCAGGTCGTCGTGGTCCATCATCGTGTCGTGGTAGGTGGACTGCCAGCGCCCGGAGCGGCCCACGCTCTCAGGTTTGGTGTGGGTGCGGAAGTGCATGTGTGTCGAGTTGAACCACACGAAGAACGGCGTGTCCGCCTCGTGCTGACGTTTGATGAAATCGACTGTGGCGTCTCGAAATTCCTCGTCGACGGTCTCCATCCGCTTCTTGGTCAACGGACCGGTGTCCTCGATGCGCTGGGTGCCGTCGCCGTTGGCCCAGGTGCGCAGAACACCGCGGGGGCCGAACTTCTTGCGGAACTCCGGGCTTTTCGGATAGTCCGGTTCCTCGGGCTCTTCTTCGGCGTTGAGGTGATACAGGTTGCCGAAGAACTCGTCGAAGCCGTGCATGGTGGGCAGGTGCTCATCGCGGTCACCAAGGTGGTTCTTGCCGAACTGGCCGGTGGCGTAGCCCCGCGCCTTGAGCGCCGTCGCGATCGTCGGATCTTCGGCCTGCAGGCCCAAGGTGGCGCCAGGCAGGCCCACCTTGGTCAGCCCGGTGCGGTAGGGATTCTGGCCCGTGATGAACGCCGCGCGGCCGGCGGTGCAACTCTGCTCCCCGTAGTAGTCGGTGAAAAGCGCACCCTCCGCTGCGATCCGATCGATGTTGGGCGTCCGGTACCCCATCACGCCGTTGCTGTAACAGCTGAGGTTGGACTGCCCGATGTCGTCGCCCCACAGAATCAGGATGTTTGGCTTATCACTCACACGTAGACCTCTCGCCGTGCCAATCCTCCGGCCCTGCGCTCAGGAGCGCGGCCAGCCTCAGAAGTTGTTTCTGAATGTTCGCACCAGCGACGCTAGCCCGCGATGCGCGCCGCCGCCGGACTTCCATCAGAACGTCAGGTCGCTGCGCCTTGTGGTGCTTACGCCAGGAGATCTCGTCGACGCCGATATCGACCAGGTTCGACAGGCGGTCGTCGTCGAGGCGCTCGGCCACGATCCGCGAGCGCATCGCCCCGAGGGTGCGCCAGGCGACGCGGCAGAACACCGACACCGTGTTCTTGTCGCACTTGGTTGCCAGCCAGACGACGAGCTCCTCGAAGTCGCGGGTGAACCCCGATCCGGGCCGCGCGAACGGCACCGATTCGGCCAGCACGCCGTGCTCGGGGCAGCGCAACCGGCGTCGCCGCAGCTTGAGCACGCAGATGGCCCCCGGCTATCTGGACGGTGCGCCGGAACGCGCCGACCAGGCCATGTACAACGCCAAACAACAAGGCGGAGGCAGCACCTACGGACCCTGACCCCAGAAACCGGGCAGGACACGGCGGCCCCGCCACACGCTGACAGAATGGTGGGATCGCCACGCAGCGGAGGTGGGTATTGTCGCGTCAACACTCAGGTGCAGAATGACATTCTCAGCAAAATGGCGAATGCGTGCTGGCGGGTGTTCAGACTTAGCGCGTATTCAGACCCGCGTATTCAGACATAGGAGGTCGGTGTGCCGTCTTTCCGGCGCCGTAAGTCGGTGATCGACGCCGACCGCGTCGAGGAATCGCCCTCGGATTCAGCGGTGGATGCGGGTCAAGCCGGAGCGCTTGCGGACGAGGCGGAAGCTGAGGCAGCAGAGGCGGAAGCGACCGCGGTTGCTGCACGTGCACGTGCCCGGGCGCTCCGACTCCGTCGTGAGGCCGAGCAAGCCTCTGACGTAGAGGAATCGGGCGACCAAATCGAACTGGCAGCAGCGGATGTCGAGCCGGTGTCGGGTACGGCCACCGATTTGGACGCTGAGGCCACTATCGGCGAGGTCGGCGACAGTGCCCTGGGTGCCGACGAGGCGGAGGAGCAGCAGGCCGACAAGTCGCGGTGGCGCAGACTGCCACACCCGACCTGGAAAGGGATCGCCGCCACGTTAGCCATCCTGTGCACGGTTTCCCTGTTGGCGGTTAGTGGCTCCATGATCTGGAGTCACCGCCAGGCCGAGAAGCTGTTGCAGCAGAACGCGGAGTACGCTGCGGCGGCTCGGCAGAGCGTGGTGACATTGATGTCGTTGGACTTCAACCAGGCGCAGGAAGATGTCCAGCGCATCATCGACACCTCGACAGGCGAGTTCAAGGAGGATTTCGAGAAGCAGGCCGCTGATTTCGTCACGGTGGCCCAGGATTCGGAGGTCGTCACCGAAGTCACGGTCAACTCCACCGCCGTCGAAACGATGACCGACGATTCGGCGGTGGTGCTGGTCGCGGCTTCGTCTCGGGTCACCAACACCTCGGGGGCCAACCAGGAACCGCGGACCTGGCGACTCAGCGTGGGCCTGCAAAGAGAAGACGGGCAGATCAAGATGTCGAAAGTCGAGTTCGTCCCGTGAGCGATGAAGACAAAACAACCGACCCCGCTACCAAGGACGTTGAAGCCAAGGACGTTGAAGCCAAGGACGTTGAAGCTCCTGAGGTTGAAGCCGCCGAAGCCCCTGAAGGGGAATCCAACGAGCCCACGCTGTCTGGGAGCGAGGCTGTTCGGGGCGATGGTGTCGTCGAGCGTTCACCGCGCGGAGTGCGCGCGATCGTGGGTGTCATTCTGCTGGCTAGCGCCTTGATTGCGTCTTCGGCAATGGCCGGCTGGCTGTACCTCTACCAATATCGCCCCGATCAACAAACCGACGCCGCAGCGGCGCAGGTTGCTCTCGACGCCGCGTCCCGCGGGACGATCGCGTTGCTGTCCTATGCGCCGGATTCCCTGGACCAAGACTTCGCGGCAGCTAAATCCCAGCTGACCGGCGACTTCCTTTCGTACTACACGCAATTCACCGAACAGATCGTCACTCCGGCGGCTAGGGAGAAATCGGTGAAGACGGAGGCATCGGTCGTGCGGGCCGCAGTGTCGATGATCCAGCCGGATTCCGCCGAGGTCCTGGTCTTCATCAATCAGACCACCACCAGCAAGGAGAATCCTGATGGTGCGTTCGCTGCGAGCAGCGTCAAAGTGGGCCTGAAGAAGATCGACGGCGCCTGGCTCATCGCGTCGTTCGACCCGGTGTAGCGGTATAGCGTCATCGCCGTGACTGTGACGGCGATTCTTCCTGTGCCCGTTGGGCTCGCCGAACGTCGCGACGCCGTGTTCGCGCAGGTGGCCGGGACGTCCCCGCTGGTCCGAGTCGTCCGAGCGCTTGAAAAGAGGTGCGATGTCGTCGTCGCCGCCGCTGAACCGCTCGCCGAAGCCGTGCGCGCGGCCCTTGTCGGACAGGGTGTTTCGAGGGTGCGAGTGGTTGTCTCGGCGGCACCCGGTGATCGGGCTCAGTGTGTGGCGGCCGGGTTGGAAGGGCTCGCCGCCGGCGACGACGTAGTGGTGAACGACGTCGTGCTGCACGACATCGATTGGCCGATAGTGCCGGCCGGAACCCTGGACCGCATCGTCGCGGCACTGGGCGACGGGGCGGTTGCGGTGATGCCCACCCGCCCGGTCACCGACAGCGTCAAGGTGGTTGGCGCCGGCGGGGTGCTGGCCGGGACTGTGGATCGCGCAGAGTTGCGCACCGTGCAGTATCCCCGCGGGTTCGACGCCGATGTGCTGACTGTGCTGGTGGCGCGAAGCGATTCGGTTGCGTTCGACGAAATCGAGGCAGTGCTGTCGGCAGGAACACCGCTGACTCTCATCGAGGGTGATGACGAAGCCTTGAGTGTCGAGTTACCTCGCGACGCCGACTATCTCGCTGCCCTCATCGAGGGTCGGCAGGACCTGGCCGGTCGGCAGGACCTGGCCGGTCGGTGAGAAGACGGTGCGCGACAGCGATATCCGCGGGATAGGTCACCTTGAGGTTCGCCGCGCTGCCCGGGAATATGCGGGTCTGCACATCGGTGTACCGCTCGACACATGACGCTGTGTCAGTACCTTCGAACCCGTCGCGTTCGGCGCTGCGATAGGCGCGCAACAGCTCAGGTGCGCGGAACGCCTGCGGCGTCTGCACCCGGACCAGTGGGCCGAGGTCGGCTACCGATTCCAGGCCCGTCGCTCCTACTCGTGCCAGCCCCTCGATGGGCAGGGCCGGCAGCGCACCGCCGAACTCGCGGGCGACTGAGATGGCGGTCTGGAACATCTGCGGCGCTGCCAGCGGCCGGGCGGCGTCGTGGATCGCGACCACATCGACCGCCCCCGTGTCGATGTCGGCGCCCAGATATTGCAGCACATTGAACTCCGATGCGTGCCGAGTGCTGCCGCCCTCAACCAGTTCTATTGGTATATAAGGGAGTTCGTGCTCAACGGTGTCGCGGGCGAGCTCGAACTCGCCCGGGCGGAACACCAGAACCGTGCGCGCGACGTCGGTCAACATCGAGAGTGTGTCCAGTGACCAGATCAGCATGCTGCGCCCGGCCAGCGGCAGGTAGGCCTTGTTCCCGTCGGCGCCTACCCGGGTGCCCAGACCGGCGGCCAACACCACACCGACCGCCGCGCCCATGGAGGAACAGTATCGCGGACGGTGCAGCAATGACTGTCCACGCTGGACTGGCGAACGGTCAGAGGTACGGTCGACGCCCAGTGGGAAGGGAGACGCCCGGTGAGCGACGAAACGCACCCCCAAACAACTGCTGGTCAGGTGCATCGGGTCCGGCGGATGGTCGGTCGGGATCCTCACGAGCCGAATCGGGCGGCGACACCGCTGGAACTGCTTTTCGACCTCACCTTCGTGGTGGCATTTGGTATCGCCGCCGCGCAGCTCGCGCACCTGCTTGCCGGCGGCCACGTCGCCGCGGGCCTGGCCGGCTTCTTTTTCGCGATGTTCGGGGTCTGCTGGGCGTGGATCAATTTCAGCTGGTTCGCCTCGGCATACGACACCGACGACTGGATCTATCGCCTGATGACCATGCTGCAGATGGTTGGCGTGATCATTCTGGCGCTTGGCCTTCCGCAATTGTATTCGTCGATCGAACACGACGGCTACGTCGACAACGGGGTCGTCGTCGCCGGGTACGTGGTGATGCGGATCGCGATGGTTGGTCAGTGGTTGCGCGCCGCCAAGCACGATCCGCAGCGGCGCAAGGCCTGCCTGACCTATGCGCTCTGGATCACCGTCGCTCAGATCGGCTGGGTCGTCGCGATCACGGTGCACACCTCGGTTCGCGTCAACGTGGCGATCGTGCTGACGCTTGTCCTCATCGAGATGGTAGGGCCCTTCATCGCGGAGACGCGACTTGGCGGCACCCCGTGGCACGCCCACCACATCGTCGAGAGGTACGGACTGTTTACGATCATCGCCCTCGGCGAGGGTGTGGTCGGCACCGTCGCCTCGCTGACAGCGGTGGTCGATGAGCAGGGCTGGTCCGTGGAGGCGGTGTTCATCGGTGTCGCGGGAATCGGACTGACGTTCGGCATGTGGTGGACCTATTTCCTCGTTCCGCAGGCCGACATCCTGCACGTGCGGCGCGAGCGGTCCTTCTGGTTCGGCTATCTGCACCTCCTGGTGTTCGCCTCGATCGTGGGCACCGGGGCAGGGCTACACGCGGCGGCCTACTACATCGAGCACCACTCCGAGCTGGGATCGGTGGCCACGGTGCTCTCAGTGGTCATCCCGGTGGGGGTGTACATCCTGCTGGTCTACGTGCTCTATGCGTTTATGACGCACACCATCCCGATGTTTTACCTGCTGCTGCTTGCGGGCACCGCGGCGGTACTCGGCCTGGCTGTGCTGCTGGCCGCCAGCGGGATCTCGATGGCGAACTGTCTGCTGGTCGTCACGTTGGCGCCGGTGGTGTCTGTCCTGGGGTATGAAGTGCGGGGTCACCGGCACGCTGCCCAAGCAGTGCGCAGCTTGCACGAGGGCTAACGTCCTATCTCGTCCAATCCTTCCAGCAGGATTCGGTCGCTCTGCAGCTGCAGCAGGTTGCGTGCCTTGTGACGGGTGATCAGGATTCCGACCACGGCGAGCGCCCACACGGCGTACTGAAGTGTCCAGGCCAGTCGGAAGGATTCGAAGGAGATGCCGCCCGAGGCATCCAGGATCAACCCCATCGCCTGCATGAGCAGCAGTGAGGCGATGAAGCCGCCCATGCTCACCATGCCCTGAGCGGTGCCGAGGGTGGCGCTGGGATTGAACGTGCGCGCGAAGTCGAAGCCGACCATCGAGCCGGGACCGCCGACCGAGATCACCACGACCAGAACGACAAGCAGCCACAACGGTGCCGGGCCGGGAAGGGCCAGCACCACCGTCCACACCAGCGCGTTGCTGGCGATGATGGCGAGCACCAGGCGGGAGCGCTGATGTGGGTGCCGGCCGGTGACGATGCCGATCAGCACTCCGGCGATGATCGCGGCGACGACCGACACCGTCAGCAGCATTCCGGCCACCCCGGACGACACACCTTGGGCCACCGTCAGGTAGGGCACGCCCCACATCAGTGCGAACACCGTGACCGAGAACTGAGTACCCATGTGCGTGAAAAATCCCAGCCGGGTGCCTGGGCGCAGCCACACTGTCGCGAGGCGGGTCAGCGTGTCGCGAGTCGACATCGCCTCCGCGGCGACCGGAGCGCCGTCCGGAGTGTTCTTGACGATGAGCAGGATCAACACGATCGACACGACCCCCAGAGCCGACACCGACGCGTAGGCGACCGACCAACCCGCCGCCGAGAGCACCGCCAGGAACGGAACCGCTGACAGCACCTGCCCCAA
>Ga0210003_1002070_pt1 | contig 17163 bp, 10 predicted proteins | sample LantaG_FD_182804 | JGI IMG/M metagenome (GOLD analysis project Ga0210003, IMG submission 182804) | Deep subsurface microbial communities from Baltic Sea to uncover new lineages of life (NeLLi) - Landsort_02402 metaG (SPAdes) (version 2) | ecosystem: Environmental > Aquatic > Marine > Oceanic >...
TGCCGCCGGTTAAGCTTCACTGGTACGATGGCGGTATGTTGCCGTCGCGTCCGGATGAGCTGGAAGATACGCGAGAGTTGTCCCGCGAAGACGGCCTGATCTTCGTCGGCGATAAGGGCACGATGTATGTCGAAGGCTGGGGCGGCAACAGTCCCCGGCTGATTCCGGAAGCGAAGATGAAAGCGTACGTACGACCTCCCAAGACCTTACCCCGCTCGATCGGACATCACAATGAATGGATTCAGGCCTGCAAGACCGGCAGCGAGACGCGTTCCAATTTTGGCTTCGCAGGCCCGCTGACCGAAGCGCTTTTGCTGGGAACTGTTTCCGTTCGTATGGGCGGCAAAAGATTGGTCTGGGACAGCAAGAATTTCAAGATTACGAATCTGCCGGAGGCTAATGAATATCTGCACTATGAATATCGCCCCGGATGGACTTTGTAGGAATTTACGACCAATTGAAAGATAAGGAGGTATATTCATCATGACAAGCAAGGGAAGGGTCAAGGTTGGGATTATCGGTTCGCAGTTCGAAGCGGACATTCAGGCCGCATCGTTTGGAATGATTCCGGATGAGGCGGAAGTTGTCGCTGTCGCCTCGCCCACGCCGGGCAACGCTCAAAAGCTGGCGGATAAATACGGCATCGCCCGGGTCTTTACAGACTACAGGAAGATGCTTGCCGAGAAGGACATCGAGATGGTGACAATAGCGGCGCCGAACAGTCTGCACGCGCAGATGACCGTTGATATCGCCAATGCGGGCAAGCACGTGGTTTGCGAAAAACCTTTGTGTATGACGCTGGAAGAGGCCGACCTGATGATCGAAACATGCCGGCAAAAGGGCGTGCTCTTGATGTATGCCGAGGAGCTGTTTTTTACGCCGAAATACGTCAAGGCCAAAGAGATGGCCGACCAGGGCGCGTTCGGCAAGCTGTACATGGTGAAGCAGGCGGAAAAGCATTTCGGCCCGCACGCGTCGTGGTTCTGGGATGTGGATAAATCGGGCGGCGGCGTTTTCATGGATATGGGATGTCACGGCATCGCGTTCTGTTACTGGTTCTTAGGCAGGCCCAAAATCAAAAACGTCTTTTGCCAGATGGGGATTTACGCCCACGCAGACAAGACCAAAGGCGAGGATAACTCTATCTGCATTATCGAGTTCGAGAACAATGCCGTAGGGCTTGTCGAAGATAGCTGGGCGCGCCGCGGCGGGATGGAGGACAGGATAGAGGTTTACGGCGACGGCGGTGTCACTTACGCCGACCTGCACATGGGCAACGCGCTGCCGACTTACAGCGAGTACGGCTACGGCTACGCGGTCGAGAAGGCCCCCACGACGAAGGGCTGGACGTGGCCTGTTTTCGAAGAGTTGTGGAATTACGGTTTCCCGCAGGAGATGAGGCATTTTGCCAGATGCGTTCGTGGTAAAGAAGAGCCCAAGGCGACCGGAGAGGACGGCCGCATCGTGCAGGAGGTTCTCTACGCCGGCTATCACTCGGCGCGAACGGGACAGAAAGTGGAGCTGCCGTATCGGCCTAAGGGCGTTCGGGTGCCAATTGACCTGTGGCTTAAGGGTGAGCCGACAGGCTAATATCGATCCGCACTGTCCTGGCAATTCAAATGAGGGAAAAGGCTAATGGCAAAAATCCATGTAGAGGTTCTATCCGAGAAGGAAATCGAGGCGATTCACGCCGGCACGATGCAGATACTGCGAGATACGGGTGTTATGGTGCATCACGATGAAGCCTTGGAATTGCTCAGGCAGGCCGGCGCCGAAGTGCAGCAGGATAAGAAGATCGCCCGGCTGCCCGAACGGCTTATCATGGACAGCGTCGAGCGGGCGGGCAAAAAATACATTCTTTACGGCCGAAATCCCGAGCGGACCGCGAGGTTCGGTTATGGCGATTTTGTGCTGATGAGCAGCCCGGGGCAGTATAGCTGGATCGATACCGACAGCGGCGAGCGCCGGCCGGCCACCATTGGCGATATGGGCGAAGCGATCAGACTCGGTGATGCCCTGGGTAACATTACAATCGTAGGTTCGATGGCACAGCCCAAGGAAATATCCGAAGCCTGGCGCGATGTTTATCTTACCGGTGAGCTTGTCAAGGGCACCGGCAAGCCGACCCGATGCTGGGTTAAGAGCGAAAAGACGGCCAGGTACATTCTCGAAATATATCGTGCCGTCGCCGGTGGCGCCAGGGCTCTGCGGGACAGGCCGATGGTCGAGGCGTTCCTCGAACCGATCAGCCCGTTGCGTCTGCCGAAGGATGGGCTGGACATAGTACGCGATTTTGCCCGTGCAGGTCAGCCCGTGAGCATTGGCCCGATGGCGATGACAAGCGGCACAGCTCCGGCAACATTGGCCGCGACGCTCGCGCAGGAAAATGCCGAGATCCTCGCCGGCGTGGTTGTCACGCAGCTATTCGCGCCTGGCACGCCGATCACGTACGGCGGCATCCCGCATATCATGGACCCGCGAACGAGTATCTGTTCGTTCGGATCGCCCGAGCAGGGCCTGATGGCCGTGGCGATGGTGCAGATGGCGAAGTACTACGGCTTTCCAGTATATGTGAACGTATGCCTGACGGATGCGAAAGTCCCGGATGCCCAGGCGGGCGCCGAGAAGAGCACGAGCCTGCTCCTGGCGGCTCTTGCCGGTGCCGATACTTTCGGGCACTGCGGAATCTGCGGGACCGACCATGCCGGCTCACTGGTGTGGCTCGCTCTCGATCATGAGATAATGGAATATGTCAAGCGGATAGCTCGCGGTTTCGAAGCCGATGCCGGGACGGTAGCTGCCGAAGTTGTGAACAAGGTCGGCCCCGGCGGCAATTTCCTGGCCGAGGAGCATACTGTACGGCACTTCCGCAAGGAACTCTGGCTGGCAGGACCGGCATGGACCAGGCAGAACTGGGACGGATGGGCCGAGAGCGGTAAATTATCGATGGCCGATCGCATCAGAGAACAAGTGAATCAGATTCTGAGCAGCCACGAACCGGAACCGCTGGAAGCGGGATTAGTAGAGGAAGTGGATGCAATTGTCAAAGCCGCTGAGCGAGAGCTGGGATCATAATCGAAAGGATAAGGCAATGGCGGGCATATTTTGCAAGGTAATGGGTGTGAGTGTTCTGTTGTCGTGTGTGGTTTTCACCGGCTGCCGGACGCCGGGCGGCGCCGGGCAGTCGAAACTGGACAAACAGATTGACAGCGGCACTTGGCGGATATTGGCGGATGTGCCTGTCGGGCGGTTCGGCGGGGCAGCGGCAGTCGTGGACGGCAAGCTCCATCTATTTGGCGGCGTTAATATGAATCCGCACACACCCGAGGGCCAGGACAAGGCACAGGCGGTGACATTGCATCACGTCTATGACCCGGCGGAGGATGCCTGGTGGGAGGCCGGCCAGATGCCCGACAAAAAAGGCTGGCCCGCGATTGCGGTTTACCGCGACAAAATCTACATATTCGGCGGAGATAATGAAGCTATCGACAGGAGCATGACGACCGAGTCGTGGGTTTACGATCCGAAGACCGACACATACGATTCGATTGCTCCACTGCCGCATCCTCGCTCGTATTGCTACGGCGTGACGGTAGGGGACTATATTTACATATTCGGCGCCCGGACGCTGCGTTCGGACGGCCGGGCCGACCGGAGCACGTTTCGCTACGATCCGCGTAATGATACGTACAAACGAACGGCCGATCTGCCGGAGGGAGCGCGTTTCATCGTGCACGGCAGCTATAACAATTGCATTTACGCCGTGCATGGCGAGACGGATCTTGAGACCTACGCCGACGGAGTTTTGAAGTATGATGTTGCTCGTGATAAGTGGACCAAGCTGAATGTGCCGCGGATCGAGCAGCGAAAATGGTACCTTAGTCAGCATTCGACGCATGTCGCAATCGGCTCGAAGCTGCTGATCCTTGGCGGCTGGAGCGCCGTGACGAGTTCGCGAAGCAATCGAGCGACATATTTTGACATGGCGACCGAGACATTTGGCGAGGTTGAGCCTATGCCGAACGGTCGATGCTGTGGCGCTGCCGGCGTCATCAACGACCGGCTCTATATCGCCGGCGGTTTCTGGAAGTGGGTCGATGATGTCTGCGAGTGTACCGAGACGTGGGGGTTCCCATTTACGAAGGAGTAGCTGAGTACTATGCAGAAAAAGAAACGTTTCGTGATTTTATTGCTGTTTGCAGCTACATCAATTGCCGCAGACAAGCCGTTAGATAGAGTGGCAATCGCATCGATTTGGCCGCTAACTGCTACCTCATCGTCGGCCGACGGTTTGATTGCATCACCGGAGCCGGACTGGCCTCAGTGGCGGGGGCCGCGACGTGACGGTATTTCAGATGAGAAGGGTCTGCTATCAAGCTGGCCTGATGGCGGGCCTAAGCTCCTGTGGAAGATCGATGGCCTGGGCAAAGGGTGGTCGTGTCCGATCATGGTTGGGCAGCGGCTGTACATTACAGGCGATGTGGGCGACGATCTGGTCATATTTGCTCTTAACCGTAGCGGGGCAGTTCAATGGATGGTAAAGAACGGCCGGGCCTGGAAGAACCCCTATCCCGGGGCACGCGCGTGCTGCGTTTTTTCCGAAGGCCGTTTGTATAATATGAACGCGCACGGGCAAGTGGTCTGCCTGGATGCGGCGTCGGGTAAGGAGCTTTGGACTGTTAATATTCTGGAACGTTTCGATGCTAAGAATATCACGTGGGCGTTGAGCGAATGTCTGCTTATGGATGGTCCGCGGCTAATAGTGACTCCGGGTGGGAAAAAGGCGCTCATGGCCGCACTTGACAAGCGTGACGGCCGGACAGTTTGGACTACCGAGCCGATCGGCGGCGACCGCACCTCGCACAGTTCGCCTATACTGCTGCGATATGCCGGACGCCGGCTGATTACGAGCTGCTCGTCGGCGCACGGTTTCGGCGTCGATGCCGATACCGGCGAACTTCTCTGGACGGTGCCTCTGAAGAATCCGCACGGAGTAAATGCCAGCACGCCGATTTACGGTTCCGGCAGCGTTTACTACGTAACGCCCTATGCCGAGATGGGCAGAGCTTACCGGCTCGTCATGGACGGACAGGCCGTAACCACCGAGCACATCTGGACGTCTGGCCTGGACACGGTAACCGGTGCGGCCGTGCTCGTGGACGGTACGCTTTTTGCCGCCGGCTACCGGGAGTCGAAATGGTGGTTTGGAGTTGACTGGCAAACGGGCCGGACAAAGTACGAACTTAAAGACTTCACAACCGGGGCGGCGATTTACGCCGACGGCCGGCTCTATTGCCTCGACGAGAAAGGCTCCGTGGGCTTGCTGAAACCAGGCACCGACGGCCTGGAGATTGTCGGACGCTTTGCCCTGGTGGACGAGAAGGTTCGCGATGCCTGGACGCATCCGGTCCTGCACGACGGCCGGCTTTACCTGCGCTATCACGATACGCTATTCTGTTATGATGTGAAGCAGCGCTGATAAAAGTATATGGCTCTATGTAAGGAGTCTTAGGGACTAAAATACTTGATATTTGTATTATACCGGTATAGGATTTGGTATAAATAGCGGACTGGAAGCTTAAAACTTAAAGGTTAAAACTTCTTAAGTTAGGGGACGGAGCCATGAAGCAATGGGCTTACATCATCTTATTATCGCTTATCACTGTAATATGTATTTGTTTTATTACCCTGAATATAAAATCTGTCAGAAGGGTATCGTCTGCAACAATTGAATTGGATCAGTACAGGAATACGATTGCCGATCTCGTGGGACAAAACAAAAAGGCAAGTTCAGAGAGGGACCTGGCAAATCAGAAGGTCAGTCGGCTTGAAGCGGAGGTTTCATCTCTACTCGAGCAGCGTAAAGCAGATCAGCGAGTTATTGAAGATTTACGGGAAACGATGCAGCAGAATAAACCCGCCGAAGTAAAGCAGGATGCCGAAGAGCAGGTGGTCGTCGAACAAAAACCGCAGCAAAATATCGAACAAGCCGAAGAACAAGTTGTAAAATACGATGCCGAATCGGTAATGAAAATGCTCTCGGCCGGCGGTAGTCTCAAAGACGCGATCGAGCAGATTATCAGTACCGAGGGTGTTGATTCGACATTGCAGCAGCACAGCGGTAATCCCGCCCATTGGGTTGCTGCTGCGTCTCTGGCGAAGGATCCCGAGTCGGCTCTGGAATATCTTGAGCAGGCCGCCGAACTGTACCCGGATTCGTCGATGGCTCTTACATCATTAGTCGGGGCCTACATCACCGCCGAACGGATCGATGAATCGACTATGGCCTATATCGATCAGATGAAAAAGCTCGATCCGACAAATGCACTCGCCGATTGTTATTCCGCGTATTGTCAGTTTAACAATGGAGACATTGAAGGGGCGCTTCAGTCCCTGTCAGAGGCAAGTAGAAAAGACAGATTTGCCGACGACAGTATAGACTTGTTGATGGCGAGAAATGATTATTTTCTCAGCGAAGGCTGTTCGGGTTCGGTCGCACTCGGGCTTTCGGCATTCGATTTGCCTTTGTCGCATATGGGTATGCTCCGTGAGATAGGCGAATATTCCATGGTGCAGGCCGACACGCTTTATGGCACCGGCCAATACGAAGATGCACTGCAGGTCGTAACGGACGTCTCGAAGCTCGGCGGCACTCTTTCTTCGTCCGGGCGATTCATAGTCAGCGATCGTGTCGGTATGGTTTTGCAGATATCGGCTCTCGAAAGGACAAAACAGATATACGAGGCTTTGGGTGACATTACAAAAACAGCGGAAGTTGACTCTCAATTACAGGCCGTCGGCGACAGATCCGCGACGATTGATATTATGGTTCAGGTCTTTGGAGGCGTTATGGCAAACATGAACGACCAGGACCTTGCCGATTATGTCAATGGGACCATTCTGAACGGTGAGTTCTCGACGCTGCAGAATATACCGGAAATAGCGGCGGCTTTGGAGCAGGCACGCAAACAACAGGAAGAAGAATCTTCCGAAACGGGAACCCCCTAAAGCTTAAAATCTAAAGTTTCTCTATCCCATTTCTTAAAACAGGAGTTTTAACATGAAACACTATTTTGCGATGAGCTTAACGGTTCTCATTCTCGTAATGTCCGGCGTATTTTGCTTACATTCGTACGGCCGACCGTTCGAGCTTCGCACAGAACAGGACGGCACGGAATATCGGGTAAAGATCGTGCTGGACGGTGAAGATGTTCTGAATTCCCCGCCGGAAGGTCTCTGGTCGATTGCCACTGAATGGAAAAATAGCTGGCCCACCGGCTGGATTCATGCCGGGCCGACGGAAATTGAGCGAGTGGGTGACTGGACAATTCTGCGCGGTAAGCTTGAAACTCCGGCAGGCACATGGCGGCTCTCCGATTCGTATCGGCCTGAGGGCAATGTTATAAAGTGTATCAGGCGGTTCATCTGGGACGGGACCGCTCGGTGTCAGTGCGTGACACTCTCGGTTCGATTTCAATGCCGGGGCCGGGGCTCGAAGGCCGTACTTCCCGGCATACTCTATCATGGCAATCCGTCCGGCGCAAAGAGCGGCAGAGTGCCCGTTTACTCAGGCGAGCCGGGTCAGGAGGCAATCTATGAGGAGCACCGCTTTCCGATGCCTTACGCCAGCCTGGAATGGTCGGTGAACGGCAGCCTGCAGGGAGCGGCTCTGCATTCGCTGCCCTCGCCTGTTCCATTCGGCAACAGGTTCGATCAATGGTGGTCGTTGGGACTGATAGCTAAAGAGCAGGGGACCGAGATGGTGCTTCTATCCGGCCCATGTGCCTCGAATGGCAAGCGAAGCGTCGTTAAGGCCCTTCAGCGAAGTTTCGTCACGTACGATAACGCTTATATCAATGTCACGCCTGGTGCTATTATCGAAAAGACGTTTTACCTGGAAGCTTACAAGGTCTCCGGCAAAGGTTCCGGATTCCAGCAGCCGACGCGCACGTCTTTGGAAATTTTCCGTCCCTGTTCCGTCGAAGAGATGCCTGCTTTTGGCAGGATAATTGAGGACAAATACCGCTACGCGAAGACGCGGTGGTATCAAGACGGCGATATTGCGGGTTTCAAGAAATATCCCGACCGTAATTATTTCGTATTCGGCTGGTGCGGTCAAACCGCCGCGTTGGGCTACGCATTACAAATCCTGGCGGGCGATCTGCATGACCCGGACGCCTTGAAGATGGCCACCAGGTCACTCGAATTTCTTTCGACGGCGGAATTCTACGACGAAGGTTTCTACACATGGTACGATTTCAAACAAAAAAAATGGCAGCAGGGCGGCGGGCGGCCTGAGCTGCTTTCCCAGGGCCAGGCCATGTTGAATTTCGCCAATGCGGTTCGCACCGGCAGGGCAAAAAAATTGGACGTTTCCCGCTGGGAACGATTTCTGCAGCGGGCATGTGATTTTCACGCTAAAAGAATCTTAAAGGACGATTGGAAACCACTGTCCACCAATCAGGCATTTTTTATTGCTCCACTGTGCAGTGCTTATAAGCTTTTCGGCACGGAGACGTATCGCCGGGCCGCGGAAAAAGCGGGCAGTGTATATGCGTCGAGGCATCTGAGTATGGATGAACCCTACTGGGGAGGCACATTAGACGCCAGTTGCGAAGACAAAGAGGGTGCTTTTGCCGCCCTGCAGGGATTCATGGCGCTCTATGAATTGAACCATGAACCAAAATATCTCAAATGGGCCGAGCATGCCTGCGACGTTGTTTTGACGTACATGGTTGTCTGGGATATCGACATGCCGCCCGGCCGACTTCGCGACCACGGCTTCAAGACTCGGGGCTGGACGGCCGTTTCCGTCCAAAATCAGCATATCGACGTCTTCGGCGTGCTGATCACGCCGGACATATATCGATTGGGACAGTACTTGAATTCAGAAGAGCTGAAAAAAACCGCAATTCTGATGTATCGCAGTTGCGGCCAGCTCATCGACCCTTACGGCAGCCAGGGCGAGCAGCCGCATCATACCAATTATGGGCAGCATGCAAAATACACCAAGCGAGTCAAATCAAACGACCTGACAGGCCTGCGCGGAAATTATGTGGAAGAATGGACCGTATTCTGGATCACCGCGCATTTCCTCAACGCCGGTGCTCAATTCAAAGAGCTCGGCATAGAAATTTCGGATTGAGGTAGTAGGAGCTTCTTCGCGAAGAAGCCCCTGCGAAGTGATAGTGTTAAGCCACCCCTGATTTATAGGGTATTGCAAAATCCGTGAATTTTGGTACGATATTGCGATAATGCCGGGCATCGGATTAAGTTTGAGTTTTTATCCGTGATCCCGGCGAATACTATTTAGGAGAGCATTATGAAAAACCAAAGCCAAATCACTCGAAGGAGCTTCTTGAAGGGCACTGCCGCTATTGGAGGCGCAGCTATAGGGCTTCCGGCAATCGTTCCGTCATCGGTTTTCGGCGCCAATGCGCCGAGCAGCCGGATCGTCATGGGTGCGATCGGCGTCGGCTCGCAGGGCACCGGCGATTTGCAGGGATTTTTGAGCAAATCCGAAGTACAAATGGTTGCTGTTTGCGACATCGACAAGGGCCATCGCGACAATGCCAAAAAAATCGTGGATGGAAAATACGGCAACAAGGACTGCACAGCCTATCATGACTTTCACGAGCTGATCGGCAGGGGTGACCTCGATGCCGTTCAGTTGGCGGTTCCCGACCATTGGCATGCGATTCCCGCTATTGCCGCGGCCAGGGCCGGCCTGGACATTCACGGGCAAAAACCGCTGGCCCGCTCCATTCGCGAGGGACGAGCCATGTGCGACGCCGTACATCGCTACGGCCGGGTGTGGCAGACGGGCAGTCAGCAGCGATCCGATTATAAATTCCGCCGGGCGTGCGAGCTTGTGCGTAACGGCCGGATCGGCAAAATTCTGAAAGTCGAAGTCGGCCTGCCCACCGGTGGCGGCACGGACGTCAAACCCGTGATACCTGTACCCGAAGGGCTCGACTGGAACCTCTGGCTCGGGCCGGCACCTTACGTTCCGTACCGCGGAGTCTCGCACTGGGACTGGCGATGGATCATGGATTACTCGGGCGGCCAGCTAACCGACTGGGCGGGGCATCATATCGACATTGCACACTGGGGCATGGGCTGGGATTATACCGGCCCGGTGGAAATCGAGGGCAAAGGCAACTATCCGACCGAGGGGCTATATAACGTGGCCACCCAGTACAAGTTCGCCTGCACGTACGCCGACGGGACGGTCATGACCGTTGCCAACAATCAGCAGATCACTCAGGGTGCAAAGTGGTATGGCGAAACAGGCTGGATACACGTCAATAGAGGAGGTTTGACTGCGTCCGACGAAAAGATACTGAAAGAAGAAATCGGTCCCAACGAAATCAGGCTCTACGAGAGCAGGGATCATAAGCAGAACTTCCTCGACTGCGTCAGGAGCCGGGAGCTTACGATTTGCCCCGCGGAAGTTGGTCTTCGCTCAATCAGCGTGGGCCTGCTCGGTGAAATCGCCATGCTCACGGGACGTAAAATCAAATGGGACCCCGAAAACGAGAAGATCATCGGCGACCCGCAAGCAATCGCGCTTCTCGGTCGATCCTATCGTGAACCGTGGGTTCTGTGAGTGATATTGAGCAAAAAAATCCTAATCTAAAAAGGAGTACAATAATGAAACGATACATCGTGATTTTACTTGCATTCATCCTGGCGAGTATTTCCCTGACGGAGATATCCTTCGCTGCCGGCGAGACTTGGCAAAACCTCTTTGACGGCAAAACCCTAAACGGCTGGATTCAGCGCAACGGAAAGGCAAAATACACCGTCGAGGACGGCATGATTGTCGGAACCACGGTTCTCAACACGCCAAACAGCTTTCTCTGCACAGAGAAGAACTATACCGACTTTATTATGGAGCTGGATTTTCTCGTCGAGCAAGGTATGAATTCCGGTATCCAGATTCGCAGCCACAGTTTCAAGCACTACAAAGATTACCGCGTTCACGGCTATCAGATCGAGATCGACACAGGGACAGGGCCTTATAGCAGGAATCCTAAGAACCTGATGGCCGATGGCAGCCCCGCCCCGCCAACGGCCCCGCGCTGCTGGTCGGGCGGTATCTACGACGAAGCCCGACGGGGCTGGATCAATGATCTAACAAAGAACCCGGTTGCTCGTAAAGCCTTCAAGCAGAACCAGTGGAATCATTACCGCATCGAGGCTGTCGGCGATCGCGTAAGAACGTGGATCAATGGCGTGCCCGCCGCGGATTTGAAAGATGACATGACCTCAACGGGTTTTATTGCCCTGCAGGTCCATAGCTCTAAAGCAGCCGGCAACAAAATCAAATGGCGCAATATCCGCATCCAGGACCTTACGCGCAAAGAAAATAAAGGCCCGCTGAAGGCCCTGATCGTTGACGGGCAGAACAACCATGGTTGGCAAGCCACCACACCTGTTCTAAAAAGCCTGCTGGAGGAAACCGGCCTGTTCACGGTCGAAGTGGCGACCTCGCCCAAGGCGGGCCAGCCGATGGATGCTTTCAAGCCGAATTTCAGCAAGTACGACGTTATCGTCTCGAACTATACTGGCGACGACTGGCCAAAAGCAACCCAGGACGCTCTTGTCGAGTACATGAACAACGGCGGCGGCCTGGTTATTTTCCACGCGGCGGACAACGCGTTTCCAAAGTGGCAGGAGTGGAACGAGATGATCGCTATTGGCGGCTGGGGCGGCCGGAACGAAAAATCCGGGCCCATGGTCCGCTACCGTGACGGCAAGGTCGTCTTCGACAACTCCCCCGGACCGGGCGGAACACACGGCCCTCAGCACGAATTCCAGGTTATAATCAGAGACCGACAGCATGCAATTACCGCGGGCCTGCCGGAAAAGTGGATGCACGCGAGCGATGAGCTTTACAGCAAGCTGCGGGGCCCGGCGAAGAATATGACGGTTCTGGCAACAGCCTATGCCGATCCGTCGAAACAGGGTACGGGCGAGCACGAGCCGATGCTGTTTACTATCCGCTACGGCAAGGGACGCATTTTCCATACGGCCCTCGGTCACGCTCCCGAACAGATGCGCAGCATCGGATTTATAGTCACATTGCAGCGCGGCACTGAGTGGGCTGCGACGGGTCGGGTCACGCAGGTGGACGTTCCCGAGGACTTTCCCACTGCCGACAAGGTTAGCCTGCGTGCGATTCTTTCGGCACCTTATGACGCCATCCAGGAATACGACTTCGGCAAATCACGCCGGGCGCTTGCGACTATCGAAGAAGAGATTCGCAACGTCCCGCCCTCATTGTTTCCGCAAATCGAGGCGAAACTTCTCGAAGCTCTTGACTCACCCAAAATAACCTTTGCCGGTAGGCAGTTCGTCTGTCGGATGCTGCGTTGTGTCGGCTCGGCCAAATCCGTACCGGTCCTGGCGAAGATGCTCGCCGACAAGGATCTTTCGCACATGGCGAGATTTGCGCTGCAGTTTATGGCCGCTCCCGAGGCCGGCGCCGCTCTGCGGGAGGCTCTGCCAACACTCGATAGTGACCTTAAGATCGGCGTAATTGGTTCTCTCGGCCAGCGGGCCGACCGCGAGGCCGTGCCCCAGATCGCGGGGCTTATTGCCGGCGGCAATTCCGATATTTCCCGTGCCGCGATAGAATCTCTCGGCAGAATCGGCGGTTCAGAGGCAGCCGAGGCGCTGGCAGGTGCTAAAGTGCCTGTAAGCCTCAAGCCTGCGCGTGACAATGCCTACTTGATGTGTGCCGACCAGATGCTCGCCGAGGGGCAGGCAAGTGAGGCCTTGAAGATCTATTGTGAGATGATAACTCCAGCTAACAATATATGGATTCGAATCGCCGCTTATAAAGGTTTGGTCCGGGCAGAGAAAGACAAGGCCGTCCCTCTGATTCTGGCTCTGCTTAAAGACCAGGACTTCGACCTGCAGCGTGCGGCGGGAAAGTTCATAACTGAAGTGCCCGGCCCGGCTATCACGAAAGCCCTTGCCGAGCAGCTTGATGACCTGGGCCCCGATGCTCAGGTTGTGCTGCTCAGCGCGCTCGAGGGGAGAGGCGATAAGGCCGCCGCACTCTACGTCACAAGAGTTCTGAACAGCCGCAGCGAGATTGTTCGTCTTGCCGCCATAAAGGCCCTTGCGGATCTCGGTGACGCTTCCAATGTAGAGTTGCTTGCCGATATGTCCGCATCAGACCTTGAAACCGGCAAGGCTGCTATGGATACTCTCGGCCGGCTCTCCGGTTCGGGTGTTGCCGAAAAGTTGATTTCCATTGCGCAAAGTCGTGCCGATACATCGGTTCGCATCAATGTTATTGAGACACTTACAAAACGTCGTGAAACCGAAGCAATTTCCGCTTTGTTCACCATTACAGAAGACAGTAATCGCGATATTCGCCAGGCGGCTCACAAAGCTCTGGGTGTATTGTCGAATCAAAAAGATTTGCCCAAAATGGTTTCATTGCTCCTTGCGGCTAAAACTGACGCTGACCGCGGCGATATCGAGAGGGCGATGATAGTGGCTGTCGCCCGGCTCGAAGCGCCTGATGCTACTCCGCTCATCGATGGTCTGGCCAAGGCCAATAGTGCCGCTAAGCCTCATTTGCTGGCTGTGCTTTCTCGTATCGGAGGGCCGAAAGCGATTGATGCCGTTCGCGGCCAGGTTCTCAGCGAAGATGACCAGGTTAAAACAGCTGCGATTCGCGCTCTTGCCGACTGGCCCGATGCGGCGCCGATTTCGGATTTAATGAAGATAGCGAAGAGCGATAGTGATTCGACCAGCCGGGTTCTGGCGCTTCGAGGATATATCAAGCTGCTTGGAATCCCCGCTAATCGCGGAGCGGCAGAGACGGTCAAATTGCTTGTCGAGGCAATGGAAATTGCACAGCGACCAGAGGAGAAAAAAGCCGTGCTTTTTGCCTTGCCGAAATATCCGTGCAAAGATGCGCTGACTCTGGCGGAAAATGCGAAGAAAAATAGCGACCTCGCCGCCGAAGCCGAGCTGGCCTCGAAGAAGATAAAAGAGGCCCTGCTGAACAAGAGTCTGAAAGCTACAGCTTCACTAAACAGCAACGTTGCAAATCGTGCCCTGGATGGCGAGCTTTCAAGCCGCTGGGACACCGGCAGGCCGATGAAGCCGGATGACTGGTTCGTGCTGGACCTCGGCGTCGAGAGTACGATAAAAGGCCTGACTCTCGATACCAGGAATTCATCCAATGACTACCCGCGTGGATATGAAGTTTATGTTTCCTTCGATGGCGGAAGCTGGGGCAAACCCGTCATTACCGGCAAGGGAACCAATCCGATCACCGAAATCAAGTTCGGCAAAGTTGTACGAACCAGATTCATTAAGATCATGCAGACCGGCTCATCCGACAGTTGGAACTGGTCGATACACGAACTGAAGCTCGATCTTGAATAAACTATAGATCAAATATTAAATATTGCACTCCATGAAGAGTTGCCGGGCTTTACGTTTTATTTTTCGATTTTTTGCCGTGTCTTTTGTGTTAGCAGCTTCTATTTGTGATGAGCTTTATGAATTGCCGGGCCTGTAATTGAGCCAGGCTGTCGACGATTATATCCGCTCTATGCAAGTCCGCCCGCTTCCTGGTGGTAGTTACAGCCACAACCTTCATTCCTGCGGCCTTGCCGGCTTCTACACCCTGGATCGCGTCCTCGACGACTACACAACGGTTGGCGCCGAGTGAGAGTTTTTCGGCGGCTTTGAGAAACGTATCCGGCGCCGGCTTGCCGTTAGTTACATCCTGGCCGGTAACGTAAGCATCGAAATAATCCCGCAGGTCCGTACGCTCTAAAACAAGGTCCAGGTTGGCCCGCGGCGCCGATGAGCCGACCGCCAGAAGAAAATCTTCGCTCTTTAAATCGATGAGCAATGATTTTGCTCCCTCCGATGGCGCCAGTTTCTCGGCTATAATCCCGCGATATCGCAGCTCTTTCCAATCGGAAAGCCGGTCGACCTCGTCTGAAGACGCGTCCCGGCCGAGCAGCATTGGAATTATCTGGTAATTTTGCATCCCGAAGGTGCTGTAAAAGAACTCATCCGTCATGGAAAAGCCTTCTTTTTCTGCCAGATCGTACCACGATTGCTTGTGTGCCCAGCCGGTATCGACCAGTACACCGTCAAGATCGAAAATAACGCCCATCCGGCTGTCTGACTCCCGTTCGGGAGATTGCAAAACATCAGGAGTCCTTATGACTGTCATTTGCTATAAAATCCTTAATAAAAAACATGATGTGCAGTAAGGCGGTAAAGCAATTTGAAATTTCAGATTTCGATTGGCGATTTTATGCTGGAAATGCGAAATTGGCAACCTTAAATCGACAATCCGGCAGCAGATTCTCACTTCTCCTTGAATCTCAAGCAAATATTATGACTTAAAAACCGCATTTTTAGCCATAAAAGACGGATACGAAAAAAATATTTAAAAACTTCCAGATTCGTTATCAACATTTAGCCATCGAGAAACGCTGTAAATACAGAGTTGTGTTAGTTTGCGAAGAATTTTTGCGCTAATAGCGGGTTTTTTGCTGTTAGTGTGTTGTTTTAGGAATTTTTAGGTGCGGTGGCGCCGGGGGCATGTGAGAGGAAACTTTCCGTGCCTTCGGCTGCCTATTATAAGGAGTAATCTCGTGCATAGGGACCATGACGTTTTCATCGAAGGGATTGAGCAAGAGAAAAGACTCGAACTGAACTATTTCAGCAGGAAACATCGCCGGGAAGTAGTAAGTCTGTGTGCTCCGTTGCATTACAGCAAGGGTCCGACCAGCCCCGCCACAGGTGCGGAGTGTGAGCTGGAATGTTATTATCTATGGAATTTCGGAGCTGATAAGGGCAGTAATTTCCTGGCTTTGTCGTTGTCGCAAATCGTTAGTATGAAGCTGACAGAGGTTGTTTTTCACGTCCAGGAGTTCTATAACCTAAGCAGCCAGGCAGAAAAACCGATAAATTAAGAAGTTTTTAGCTTTAACCTTTAAGTTTTAAGCTTCCTTACGGATAATTTGTTTCAGGCCTTTTACGAGCCTGCCTATGCCTTCGGCGGCGGTTTCTTTCTGGAGGGCACCGTAAGCTACACGAAGGTAGCATTTGTTTTCCATGCCGAAGGTCATACCGGGGATGACGGCGACTTTGTGCTGTTCGATTAGTTGCCGGACAAGGTCCATGGGATCCGAATCCTTGTGCACCCTCAGCAGAAAATAAAAAGCGCCGTCAGCGGGAGGAACGGCGACCAAATCGGCGATGCCGGCCAGCTCATCCATGCATATCCGGCGGATTTCGGTGGTCATTTCCAGCTTTTGGCGGCAATACGACCGGCCGGCCTTCATCGCGCCGACCGCGGCCCATTGCGAGATGACCGGGGCACAGATCAGGTTGGTATCCTGAATCTTGCGGACCGGTATGAAAAGATGTTCGGGTATGACCATCCAGCCGATCCGCCAGCTCGCGAAGCCGTACGTTTTCGAGAGAGAAAACAGTGAAATCGTATGCCCGGCGGCCCCGGCAATCGAGCCGGGCGAAAAGTGCTCGGCGTCATCGTAAGTGAAGTATTCGTAAGCTTCGTCGTTAATGTGGTAGATGCCATTTCGGCGGCAGATTTCGTTGACCTGCCGTAAGTCCGATTCCCGATATACCGCGCCGGTCGGATTGTTCGGTGAGATCGTAACGATGGCTCGGGTTCGGTCAGTGATCGCGGCGGCGATTGCCTCCGGCTGCAACTGGTAGTCGTCGTCGGTCGGTACGCAGACGGCTTTGCAGTCGGCAATCGCCACCGCCATCTCATGGTTAAAATAGTACGGCAGTTGAAGAATTATCTCGTCGCCCGGATCGGTGATAGCGAGAACTGCATTGACGAAACCCATGTTTGCTCCGGCGGTTACGACAATTCGGCTGCCATCCGGAGAAATGCCGTTTTCATTTTCGAGTTTTTGCCCGATTGCTTCCAGCAGCTCGCCGATGCCCTGGACGAGCTTATACTTATGGTTCTCCGGATCGGCAAGGAATTTCTCAATAGCCTCGATTGCCTGCGGGGGCGGGCCGTAATAAGCGACGCCCTGGCCGAGCGAAATCGTGCCGGGATTGCTGCGAATCAGCTCGCCGACAACGGGGATGATCGGCGACTGCACGGATTGCATCCTGAGACTGTCGTAC
>Ga0210003_1002071_pt1 | contig 17158 bp, 28 predicted proteins | sample LantaG_FD_182804 | JGI IMG/M metagenome (GOLD analysis project Ga0210003, IMG submission 182804) | Deep subsurface microbial communities from Baltic Sea to uncover new lineages of life (NeLLi) - Landsort_02402 metaG (SPAdes) (version 2) | ecosystem: Environmental > Aquatic > Marine > Oceanic >...
CAGACCTTGATGCTATAGATGCCAAGCACGAAAAAATAAGAACAGACAAAGAAAAGAAAGATAGAGATGATGAAATAAAAGGAAAAACAGAAGCATATCAAAAAGCAGAAAATGACAAGTTATTAGTCCTATTGGATAGCACCAAAACACAAGAAGAAGTAGAAGAAGCATTACTAGAATTTCAGATAGAACAGTTAGAGAAAAAAATAGAAGAATGGAAAAGATTATACCCTAAACTTGGGGAGCAGATTAACCAAATGGAGATTGATTTAGCAAAGAAAAAAAGAAAAAGAGATAAAGAAGAAGAGGGTACAGTAGATGATGTAGTTGACTTAGAAAAGTTAAGAGAAGATGCCATTGTATTAATGACTGACGTGTTCATCAAAAAGTCAGACGAAAGAATAGCGAAATTAAATGAAGAGATAGCAGCACATAAGAAACAAGCAGATTTCCTAAAACAGTTAGCCATTAGTGGAAACATTCAAGCAAAGGAATCACTTGCAGAAGAAAACAGATTAATTGCTGAGTCAGAAGCCAAAAAAGCAGAAGAAGAAAAAAGAAAGCAAAGGATATTGATGGTTTCCGCAGTACTTAAAGCGTACATAGCTAACATAGATGCAGGTGATGGAAGCGGAGAAGCATTAGCAAAGGCAATAGCTAGTAAGGCAGTTCTAGACCAATTTGTTGCAGGTATTGGCAGTTTCTTTGAGGGAACAGAAGATACCGGTACAGTTTCAAACGGCTTGGATTCAAACGGAGGTAGAATGGCTATACTTCACAACAATGAAAGAGTTTTAACTGCCAAGCAGAATAAACAAATAGGAGGTTATTCAAATGACCAAGTAGCAAACATTGTAGAACAGAATAGATTGGGTAAATTAGCAGGAAACACAAAGATGTCTAGTGTTTGGGATTCTCAATTAGTAGTTGACCAATTATTGAAAGTAGAAAGCAAACTTGATGCAGTAAATACAACCATTGCAAATAAGGAGGTTTCAAGCGTTGAATTGGGAGCAATAACACAAGCATCAATGAACATAGTGGAAAGGCGTAAAAAGGCAGGAAACAGAACGATAAGCACCTATAAAGTAAAAGGATGAACTTAGAAAGTAGACATTTCATAAATGGGGTTGAGATTAGACCAAAAAATGCAGATGATATAGGTCTTAAAATGGATTGGAGTGGTAACACCGAAGAAGCAGAATTGACCACAGATTCAATAGTTTTGGAAAACTTAGCCAAAAAGCTAGTAATAGAACATATTGAAACGCTTGGAATTTTTGAAGGTTTACCGTACACTTTTATGGTAGGGAATTTCAGTTTAGATTATTACATAGACCTAACAGATAATCCGTTAATTAGCGGAGTAGGAGATTCTGCAGTTGAGGTAACAATAAAGAGAAGGAGAGCCATTGATTGGTTTAAACAACAAGCCAACGGACTGTCTTTTGAGTCTTTGAATAGAACGAACCCTATTAATGTAGTGGATGTTCCTTATTTGATTATAAAAGACAATCAAGCAGAAATGCTCATAATGCTTATAATTAGCATATATACGCTGCAAAAGGCATTAGCAGAAGCAATAAATGAAGTAGTTGAAGCAATAGCGGAAGTAACTGCTGCAGCAACGCCAAATGTGGGTGTTCCTCCATCTATAAATTTAGGAGCAGTAATCAACGCAGTTGTTTTAGCTGCAGCTAGAATTATCTATACTTTAGCTTTGATTGGTATGCTTTTAGATATGATAGGGCAAATAATAGAGATAATATTTCCTCCATTAAGGAAATTCAAAGGTGCAACGGTTTTAGAATTAATGCAAAAAGGATGTGCCAAATTAGGTATGACATTTCAAAGTACCATTATTCAAGGAATGCCACAATTAACTATTGTAGGAGTACCCTTAAAAAAGAATAAACAGTCTATTTTAAATCAATTAAATATTTTTAATAGTAGTTACTTCAATAAAGGCTATCCTACGGCTAGGGATTTTGCAGTTTCAACATTAGGAAAATTGATGGATGCTTTGCAAGAAATGTTTAACGCAAAGTTCAGAATTATAGGCAATAATATAGTTTTTGAAAGAAGGGATTATTGGGTATTGAATAGCGGATTAACTATTACAAATACGTTGAATTTACAAAACGTAAGGGAGAATCAATGGGGATACAATACCGGTGATGCTTGGAAGAGATATTATATGAGGTATCAATATGATATCTCTGATTGGCACACGATGGACAATTTAGATGATACAGACTGTGAGTATTCCACAGAACCGGTATCTGTAGTGAATGCCGACCTTGTTAGTATTAAGGGATTAGTAGAAATTTCGATTCCTTTTGCCTATGGCACAAGAAAAAACTCTTTGACTTTTGTTGAAGAATTTGCTGCAACATTTTGCAGGTTAGCAGATACTTTAATTAATTTCTTAGCAGGTGATTCTAGTTTTGAATCATCCATAACCGGAAGAATCGGGGTAATGATGATTGGGCAGGAGTTCTTTTCAACTACAAAATTGATATACCAAGTCAACGGAAGGCAGCCAAGCAATTACAGAGGTATAATAGGCGCAAACTCTTTGTATCAAGAATATCACTCCATTAACGAGGTAAAAGCTAATTTTAAGCGAATTTACACGGAAAGAATACCATTCTCCACAGATAACTTTTTAATGTTGTTAGATAACAACTATGTGCTAGACCAAAACGGTAACTCTTTAGAAATTCTTACCTTTGAATGGATTAATGAAAGTAAGACTGCAGAAATAACTTATTCAGAACTTTCAAATGAAGGTAATAACACAGAAACAATTTTAATAGATGCATAATTCAGAAAGTATAATTCAGTTGTTAAAAGGAGTTCAAGAAACTATGAATCTTGTAAACGAAAATATGACAGAAGCAGTTAAAGACAGAATGACTGCGGAGCAATTAGCACTTCTAGACGAAGCAAGAAAAGCATCAAGCAAAGAGGAGTTAAAAAATATGACAAATAGATTAGTTAGTTTGAACCAACAAATGAGAAATTATGCCACTTAATATTACATCAGAACAATATAATAGTCTTCAAGGACTTTCTGCAAATGCCGGTGATTGGTGCGATGGAGAAGTAACTTTTGCAACGCAATTCGGAGTATTAGGTAGTAGTCAAAATAAATTTACTTACAACTCAGTTGCAGGTGATTATTCTTTGTCTATTCAGAATGGTAGTGCTGCAGATTGGGGATTTATTGCAGGAGATACATTAGTGATTAAGCATTATGCCTATGTTAGTGGAACTTCATTTTATCAAGTTTCAAGTAAGATTGTATTGTACACTACAGAGAACAAAGTTTATTTTGATACTCCTTTGACTTTTATTTATAACGGTACTACCTACAATCATCCAAACGGTAGAATGTTTCCTACTGACGATGTTACGGGAAACCTTAGAATGTACGTGAATAAGCAGCCAAATTCTGTACAGTTTTGGTTCAACTTAACTCCAAACGGTTCGCAGGTTTTAGAGTCTGTAATAGATGGGGAATTAAGCAGGTTTGAATTAGAACAATCAAGCGGAATCCCTATAGGAGTAGCGCAGCCAATGAGCGCATTAATTAGCAAATCCGGCAGTTATGTTAAGGACATCAATTTAACCTATGTTTCTGCTGAATCAGAAGGATGGAGGCAATATAAAGTTACTTTTAAGTTCCTGCAATGGGGATTAATAAAAGACGGATATGCAGAGCCAAATTATTATGCAAACGCTAATTGTTTAGCACCGGTAATTAGAGTTAAGGCATTTTCTCAATACGGAAATCCAAACGGAGTAAGTCAAAGTACAAGTGATAATACTCAAAGTAACACCGGAGGATTTAACGAAAATTACAACGGAGGATTAAGTTTATATAGTGCCACTAGCATACAATGGAAAGATGCTTTAGGTGACAATATAAATGCTTTAGATTATAGCGGTGCATCTACTTTTAAGGCAATAGTTCAAGCACCAAATCAGATTAATCCAACAAGCACGTATAGGCTTGGGTTGGTTTGGCGACCAATAGATGGCACGTACTACCAAAATAAAGAACTGACCAACTTAGGCGAAAATCTTTTAGTTTTAGCACCGGAACACGATTTCATAGCGGATGCAGTTTTAGATACTACGATTTACTTAGGAGAAGCAAACGAAAGTGGTGCAAGATGGGATTTGTCAGATGTTAAAATTACATTAGCAGGTACAGAACTAAGTATAGAAGGAAAGATAACTCCAAATTCACAAGCAAATTCTTTGTTCTCTACAATAGCAGATGGAGGCAGATTATCGACATTATGGCTAAGTTTAGGTGACGTAGCAACAGACGGAACTTTTAACAGTAAAAGGGTTTCACTTCAATTATTCAATCAAGATAATATAGATGCACCAACATTAGGAGTTCAAATTCCAAATGTAGTAGATGAGATACTGCTAGACCACGCAGGAAATACAATTACAACTCCTTTGCCACAAACAACGACAGAGGATGATGTGCTTTATAAGAGCAATTTCAGACTTTTAGACAATATTGAGTACGAAGGTGTAAAAGCGGAAATACAAGCGTATGATACGGTAACGGGAGAGTCATTTAGTTTAGAAAATATCTTCTTTAATTTTAGTGACGTACCTTTTATATCCGGTCAATTTCAGCCAAATTTCAATGTTTCAAGAGGATTTAATTTACCTCCAACAACAGACAGAAATCACATATCGTTAAAGAGAAATGCAGTAATTGATATAGCAGGAAAATACGGTATAACTTTAGAATATGGTTATTTGTCAAGGTGGGAGTATTGGCTAGAACAAGCCAACGCCAATGAAGACTTTTTTGATATAACGCAATACGCTTTTGACGGACTTAATCGAAATTGGCAAAGGTTTAGTAATTCGGGAAATTGGATAGTAAGAATAGCGTATTACACAAGGCTTGCAGGAGTAGATGATTTCAATTATCAAGAAGTAGGGATTAGACCTTATGAAGATGATGTAAATGTATCTACGGTATGGGGTATAGAGTTGCTTTCTGACAATTCAAATCCTACTAATTTTGTCGCAAATGAATTGCACGAACTTACTGCGACATTAACTTGGAGTGCAGGTAGTTACCTTAATGCTTGGGCAGAAATAACGATAGAAGATTTTGAAGCAGGAAATAGATGGGTTATTAGTTCAGTTTTAGCGCAGGGAGGAATTGTAAGTAATCCGTTACAACCAATAGCAGGACAGACGATGTTAGACTTACAACTTCCTGCTGTTAATGTTGCTACTCTAAAAACAATAGTTGATACTAATGCAGTAACAGTAAACAAGGTTTGTGTTTCTGCTAGAATTTACTCAGAAGAATCAACTTGGCAATATCTTTTAGGCGCAGGAAAGGATGCAGTTATAGCTTATTCAACTGCTCGTAGATTGCAAGAATCATACACCGGTTCATTAATTAGAGTAAGACGTAGTTCTGACAATACGGAGCAAGATATACCGTACATTTTACTAAATGATGAATATGTTTTAGATGAATCAAATCTTTTAACTTTTGTTGGAACTACTGCTTCTGATAATGGATATGTAGTTAAGAAATACAATCAAAGTGTTTCTGCAGGTTCATTTGATGCAGTTCAACAAGTAATGTCAGCACAACCTCCTATAGTTATAGCAGGAGTTGTTTCAAAGTGTACGGTAAGCAATAGACCAGCACATTTAAGCGATGGGTCTAATCATTACTTTAATATTGAAGATGGCGGTGTATCTGTTAATGAGGACGTTTTAGGGTTATCTGTATTCTCAGATGAAATAGCCGGAAGTAGTAGAATTAGAGCAGGGATAGGAACAGGCACATCTTTAAACACAATTCTTTGGTTTATCTACGGAGGCACAAACCCTTTAAACTCTATTTACTCTAATACAATAGCGCACTTTGGCAGTATTTCAACAGTTGGTGGCTTTATCTCTTTGACTTGGGCAGATGGCAATACTCCATCTTTAGTTTCAGCAAGGTTAAACGGAGTTGTAGGAGCCACAGGAACTACTACAATAAACGATACTCAGTACTTTACAAGGGTGGGTACTTATAGCAGCCTTAAACACAAAGGCTACAAGTCAGAAGATGTAATGTACTTAGAAGATAGGCAGCAAACAGAGACTTGGATAGAGAGTAATGTAAACGCATTTTACCAAATGTTTTAATAATGATTAAAGAAACAATAGAAATAACAGGCTGGAAGTGGGCAACTTTTAAGGCGTTCGAAGCAAGCGAAACAAAGGCAATGTCCGAATTTAATTTACCTAGAGGGGAAAAGGATGCGACTAGTAGCATAATGCAAACCTCAATAAGCTACACGAGTAAAGGCACTGTAGATTTTTATTATATTGCTTCTAATAGTACATCTCAGCTAAAACAAACATTAGGTAATCCTATTGTTTTTGACGTAACCATAGACACAGACAAATGAATTACAGACACAAAACCTGCTTTAATGTTATAAGATTCCCGAACGTAATTGAAGAAGGGAACAGGCTGGGGTGCAAAGAGGTTTGTTGTGAGCCACTTTTGAAACTAGCTAGTTCAACCGATTCAGAGGGCTATAAGAACGATATTACGGGCATAGCAATAAAGACATCCACATTAACAGATACAGTCGAATTTAAGGTGTTTAAATGCGGAAATCCGACCCAATTATCGAACTTGGGTTCAGTTGGTGTTTACCCACAAGATGATTTGGTGAAAGGCTTTGTATTTGATTGGAAGCAATATTTGATTACTTATGGAGTAGGAGTTTACACAATTTCTGTAGCTTATAACATTAGCGGAATTGCGTTAGAATACGATTATGGACAGTACACGTTAAGAGATTATTCAATAACAAACGCAAGAGGTACAGTTAGAGTTTGGAGTGAGCCAAATAGCTACTATCAAAAAGAGTTAATTGACTTCACAAATTCAAATCATAAAGACAGTATTAGATTCAATGGATTTTTTGGAAACAGAGAGCCAAATATGGAGGTTAATAATTTAATCACCAAAGGCAGAGAAGTAGAAAAAGTTACAAGGGAAAACGTAAACCAATACACGTTGAAATCAGATTTTGTAGATATAAGAGTTACACGAAGATTGTTAGATTTTCACTTTCTAAATGAAGACAGACTTTTATTGTCAGACCACAACGCAAGTAATCACGATTACTCATTGTTTGATGTTCCCGTAGTAATTGACGAATCTCCGGAAATAGAATATATTGAAAGAAGTAGATTAGCTACGGTTACTGCTACTTTTGGAGATAGAAGAAAGCTAAGTAAATCATATTATAATTTAAAGTAAAAATGGCTATAGCAGTATATATAAAGCATAATTGGTTAATAGTTATAGACCAAGTTTCAAAAATAACTTACGTGAAAAATGTTGCTCACGAAACAATGCATCTTAGAGATGCTTTAGATAATTTTGCTTTTTTTCATCATACGCCATATCAAGGCAGAAACGGAGCAGTTTACATTCAGTTGGGAGCAGTTCAAAATTGGAACATTTTAAATCCTATAGAAAGTGATACAATTCAGCTATCAATGACTTTATTTGCATTTGCTGATATAGTAGCAGAAAATGGAAGTGCCTATGTAAGTGCAGATAAACTTGACGATATTTTAAATACTGCTTTAGGAGTAAAATAATAATTAAAGAAAAAATGGATATAGGAGCAGTTGGTTTAGATGTAGTGATTTCAGTTTTTTCGGGTATTTTAGGTGCAATAGGAGCGTATATAAAATTAAAAAGTTCAATAGATGTGTTAGTTCAAAAAGACGTTAATCAGCAAAAAGAAATAAACGAACTCCAAGAGGGTAAGAAAGAAATGAGTAAATTGCTACATAAACGTATAGATATACTCAAAAGTGAATTGACAGTTTTGCAGATGGACGTAACAAAAGGACATAATAATTTGCAAACTTTAATGGCACAAATGGAGTTACGTATTGTAAAGGAAATTCAAAAATTGCAAAAATGAAAGAGAGATTATTAAGTAATTATTTAACGACATTATTAGGTTTGGCTTTAGTTGTTTATTGTGCGTTTATGATGCACAGAGGCAGTTCTGTAACTGATATGGCAGGATTTTTTGGAATGGCAGGACTCTTACTGAGAAGCAAGGACAGTCTAATAGGCTTACCAAAAGAAGAAAAATGAGCGCAGTAATACAATTAGAGCCACTATTAAATAGGCACGATAAAAGGGCTTTTTTGAAAGAAAAAAAGAAGGTTGAACATTTATTCGTTGGCGTGGAGTTTGAATTTGAATACCTCTTATTTCATGCGCCTGAAAATATAACGTATGGTGATTTGTACACCTACTATCTTAATAAGTGGCTCGATATTATAGCACAATTAAAGACAACCCATAAATTCAAATACATTGGGTTTGATTCATGGCACTTTCCGCGAATGTATAAATCCGTAGTATGACATCAGTAAAAAATTACACGGACAAAGAATTGCTTGAAAGAGTTAAAATTTCTGAGGGATTCAAAACCATTCCAACCGGTCATTGGATAATTGGAGTTAGAAGCAAAGAAGATGTCTATGATGTTTACGATGATAAATTTTATGAGTTTGTAGGAGAAAGATTTGTTAGGGTTTTAACGGGAACAACTAACTCCGGAGGTAAGCAGTTAAAAGGAGGGTTTAAATCCTTCAATAAGTACGGTTCAGCCATTCTAAAGGCAGATAAATTTTATTATGATGTATGGCAGTATAGACTTCACAGAGGTAGAATGCCGGCACTCTGTCAAACCGGAGCAAAAGTAACTGTTTACAGAGATGGAGATTTAGACAAAAAAGCAGAACAACTAGGAAAGCCAATTTCGGGATGGTATGGCATAAACTATCATACGAACACCTACAATTTTGAACTTAATAATTTGAAAATTGTAAAATGGTTTATTGGAAATTGGAGCGCAGGATGTCAAGTAATCAATGACAGAGAACAATATTTAGAGCAAATGGATGAGTTTAGATACCTGCACGAAAGCGGAGAGCAAACTTCTGTTAGTTATTGCCTTTTGAATGAGTTTTAAATGAAAGAGTTTTTAAGCATCAAAAACGTAGTCTTATTAATTGGAGTGATATATATTATCATTCTAGTAGAAAGATACCTTAAAAGAGATGCTACGGGGTATGAGAACTTAATAGAGCATCAAGCGGAGAAGATAGAGATGCAAAGAAAAATAATTGCTCTAACAAATAAAGTTCACGATTATGAAAAAAGCATTATTCAAAATAGTATTGATATTTTCAATATGTCTAACTCAGAAAGGGATAGCACAAGAAAAGTGCTTAATCCACGATGATACCTGCATTCATTATTCAATTCGTCAAGATATTAAATGCCTTGATTGTTTAATCAATGCTCCATTAAAGGATTCTATAATATTATTAAAGGATTCTATAATATTAAAGCACAAAAATTTCCTAGAAATATCAAACTCTACTATAAAAATACTAGACGAACAGCTGATTAATAGCAAAAACGAGTTGATTCTTATGAGAAAAAAGCGCAAAAACGCCTTCTTTACCGGTGCAGGAAGTTCCTTTTCTGCAATTTTAATTATTTTTATTTTAGTTAAATAGCTATATAAATCAAGGCTTTCAAGAGGTTTGCTTAAAATAATTGAAATTATTATGAAATAAAATACGCTTTATATTATATAAGTACTTAGATTTACACCATCAAACAAACAAACACATTTAAAAACATTCCGCAAACGGGAATATTCAAAACCAAACAAATGCTATTAATCGACTTCTTCGAGTTTACAAAAACTTACGAGCTATGGGATTTAGACACAGACTCTAAATATCCAGCAAGAGAATTTAAAAGCCTTAAAGCTGCTGAAAACTTCTGCAAGCGTAATGAACTTAAATATAAATCAGGCGCTTTCTGTGACGGCTAACGAAGCAGCGAAATTATTTTAAAACCCAAACAAATGCAAAACTCAAACAACACGACACTATCAGAATTTGGAAGATTAGAATTAGATTTTCAAATCCAATTAAAAAGAAGTAACAGATGTCTAGACTTATGCGATGTACAAGGAGCAGAAAGATGGAACGAAGAAGCGAAGAAAACTTTATATAAAATGGCAAAAATTAACTAAAATGAAAACACTATGGAAAACAAAATTCAAGCAAATTTAGAGTACTCAAAAAGAGTACACGCTGCAATAAGTGAGATAAGAGGTGACGTTTGTCATTCATTTATCATAAACACTAACCAAGAAAAAGTTCTTGAAGCAGCAATCAAGCATAATGTATGCGTTGATAAAATCAAAAGAATATCCAAATCAATAGTATAAAAACAAACAAATGAAAGCAAGTGTAAAAAATTGGCTGACTAATTTAGAGAATGGAAACATTACTAATTTCAGCGAGAAAGTTTTAAAGGAAGTAAAAGACAATACAAGATTGTATAATTATGAACCAAGTGATTCTCATAAAAAAGGAATAAGCACATATGCTTTGCGAGAATCAACAGGTATGCCACATCAAACATTAACATCTAGACTTTCGCAGTTAAATGATGAGGGTTTAATTAGAGTGATAGGACAAGTTGAGATTAATAAAAAGCACTATAGTGTTTACGAGTTCATTTTTGATGATTACTTCCGGAAGGCAACTATTACCCTAAGAAAGAAAGAAAAGTTCGCACAATGGCTTAAAAAGGCTGATTCATTTAGCGAGTTTATGGAGGAAAGAACTAGAACAATGATTTATTTAGAGCAAACCCGAAATAATGAAAATTAAAAAATCAATAATTCCGGTAGAACGTATAAGTTTTAATGATTGGTCAAACTACATTTATAAAGAAATCAAGAAAATCAAAAAATATGAAATACATAATTTGGTTCAAGAAAAAAGGATTGAAAGTTAGAGATGAGGTTTTAATGAATGGAATTTACTTAGTGGATGAATACGAAGTGACAGACGATTCAGAGAAAGTAATAGTCACATTCAATGCACCTGCACAAGACAAGGATTTAATTATAAAAAGAGCCTTTGAAAGTGGTTCTTGTATGTGTTTAATGAAAGATTGAAAAAAAATATTATTGTTTTTGTTGAACTAACTATATAACTACTTAGATTTACACTATATTAAAACAAATCAAAAAATGGAAACACACAAAAAAAGACTATCGTTATCTATAGAGTTCAATAATAAGGTTGGGCTTCATAAGACCTTGAAATATTTAATCTCACAACTACACGACAACAAGACGAACAATGAGACGATTCTGATGAGTGGAAACCTTTTGAATTGGGATGTTCAAAAAACAAGTTTACCGAATCATAGAGTTGAAGAAATTGACGGAATTACTTGTATGATTATACCTTCAAAAATGAACAAAAGATGAGCAAAGAACTACCATATTTTAAGTTCTTTTCTAGTGAGTGGTTAAACGGTGATATAACTTTAGAAGATTATGAATTGCAGGGAATTTTTATAAACTTATGTGCTTATTATTGGCACAAAGAAGGTTTGGTTGAGTTGGTGCAATCCGGAAAGAAATTAAGGACAGAAAGAGTTAATGAATTAATACAGATTGGACTTGTAAAAGAGAACGAAGGAAACCTAACTATTGATTTTTTAGATGAACAATTATCTGAATTTTCAGTTAGAAAGAAACAGTTATCAGATGCAGGAAAAAAGGGAGCAGCTAGAAAGAAAAAACTAGCCGAGAGTAAGCCACCCTTAAGCCAAAATTTAACCACCCTTAAGCAACTAGAGAAAGAGAAAGAGAAAGAGAAAGAGAAAGATAAGAGTAAGATAATATCTATAGAGGTACGTAAAACGGCTTTTAAAAAAAGCCTATCAAAGCACAAAGAAAATAATGAGTCTAAAACTTTAAACGACTTTTTTAGTTATTGGACAGAACACGGTGATTCAGATAAAAAGATGAGATTTGAAAAACAAACTTCATTCAGCATAGGCAGAAGATTAGGAACTTGGAAAACAAATGAAAAAAACTATGGATTTAAAAGCAATATTAAGGACAATAGAGCAACAACGACCAAAGCCGGAAGGCAGGACTTCGAATAAACCTAAGTATGAAAAAGGAGTAGTAAGACAAGGATTTATTAAGACTTTAAATGACCTGCACTTAAAGAGTTCACACGGGAAAAAAGGTTTAGTTATTGATGCGGAAACGGAAAGAGTAATAGAATTGCTTTGTATGTACATTAACCGAGAGCAAGAATTTGAAGAACAAGGTTATTCATTCCATAAAGGAATTTGGCTTTGTGGTAATTTTGGAACGGGAAAAACTCAAATGATGCGAGCATATCAAAAAGTTTGCAATGATGTTGGCTTTCTGTCCTGCGTAGATATGAATATGAGATTCACAAAAGTTGATGAATTTACAAATAAGGTTCAAAGATTCGAAGGAATTAAGGCTTTTGCATCTAAGTTTGACGAGAAGGAAAAGATATTTGATGATTTAGGAGAGGAGGAAACTACAGTAATGGACTTTGGAAATAAGATTTGTGTTATGGCTCATATCATCTCAGAGCGTTATAAAGGGCTTAAAGATGGTTGTGTTACACATATTACCACAAACTTGACAAGGAAGCAAATAAACGATGTTTATGGAGGTAGAATTGAGTCAAGAATGAATGAGATGTTTAATGTAATTACACTTGGCTCAAAAATAGATTCTGTAGATTACCGGAAATGATTGAAATCACAAGAAAATCATCTTATGCAGATTTAAAAAAATGGTTCTTAGTTAGAATTGATATACTTCCAAAAAAATTAGATGGAGGGTATATATATTACAACGATGTTAGATTTACAGTAGAGGTTTATTTCTCAGAAATTGAAAACGAAATAAAAAGATTTGGTTACAATAATTTAAAACAATCTCCAATAGCAGAGGTGAGAAAACAGATGTTATTTGAATTATACAAACAACTTCAAAATAAAAAAAATTGGGAAAAAGAGAAAACAGTCAATATCTTTAGCAATAAGTATGATTAACTAAAAATTAGTTTGATGCCAAAATGTAAGGAATGCAAAGATAAATTTGAGCAATACGAGTTCAATAATAAATGGTGCAAAAAGTCAGAATGTCAGATTGCAAAAGCTATGGATTTTATCAATAGAAGGAAGAAGGAACAAAAAAGAATTTGGAAAAAGAAAAAAGATAGTTTAAGACCTTTCACCCATAGCAAAGAAAACAAATCTCATTTGCAATCTGAAATAAACAAACTCTCTAAAATGATTGACCGGAAATTCGGTTACTTAAATTGTATTGATTGTGGTAAAATTTTAGAACATACGGATGCAGGTCATTATATCGCAGTAGGAGCAAATGCAACGCTGAGATACAACCTGCACAATATACATTCACAACTAAGGGGATGTAATCGAAACGAAAGACAAGGAAGCAGAAATACCGGTTATTATAAAGGTTTAGTCGAAAGATACGGAATTGACTATGCAGAAATGGTAGATATATCATTGCAAAATAAATACAAATATTTAGGTCTAAAGGAGCAAGAGATTTATGATAAACTAAAATTAGTTAGAGGTTTTGTAAGAGATTTTGATACGTACAAACTTGAAGATTCAATCAGTTCTAGAAATATGTTTAACAAATTAATTGGAATTTATGAATAAGCGAAAAGCAGAGATTTTGTACAGAAGTACGAGGTACGGTAAATGGAAGTCACTAGAAATAGTAATTCCAAAAGAAACAGATAATGTCAAAGAGTACGTACACTTATATTTAAGGGAAATAGGAATTGAATATTTGCAAATGCAGGTAATAAAAATTGTTGATTTATGAGCGAGTTAACGGATGAAGTAAAAAAAGTAGTTGAATGGTACAAAGATTTGCCAAAAGATTATTCAAACATTTCAGACTTAATGTATGCAAGAAAGAAATTGTCTACATATCAATTTTATATGGCAGTAGAATTAGGAAAGCTAAGAAAATCTTGGAAAGAGTGCGAGATAGGAACGGAAATAGTAAGGAGAAGGAAAGCAGTAGAATTAATTATAGAAGGGCTTGCAATGACTAAGGTGCAGGAAATGTCAAGGGCAGAAGCATTAATAATGCTAGAAGCAGAGAAAATAGCAGATATAGGCTATCATAATATGAAGTTTATGATGGATGCAACGCAGGAGGTAAACAATTCTATGATGCAGCATATAAGTCAATTAAAGATTGAGCAAAAAAATATTGCTCCACACACCTAGTAAAATCAACGATTTATAAAATAATTTAATTTTTTATTGCATTAAGTTTATTTTGTATGATATAAGTACTTAGATTTACACCACCAAACAAACAAAAAACAAACAAAATGAGCGAAGCAAAAAAAATATTAGTAAGAGTTTGGGATAGACTAGAAAATGACATTAAAAATTTTGATTCTATTTGTGATGAATACGGTACTGCTTTAAATGGAACAACAGAACTAAATTCTATGAGATTAGCTGAGCAGGATGTTATGGAATTATTCAACACAACAAAATAAAAATAACGGGGTGAAATTCCCATAATTAAAAACCACAAACAAAAACAATGAGCGAATTAACAAAAGCAATTCTTTCTGTAATGGAAGATGTAAAAGGCATAGAGAAATCAATGCAAGTAGGAACGGGCAGAATGCAATACAAAGGCGTTCCGGACAAAGAAGTAAAAAAGATAATTGGTACTTCAATGCAAAGAAACGGATTAGTAATGTTGCCTACTACCGTAGTACCCACCACTAGAATAGATAGATGGGAACAGACAGACGAATATGGCACTAAACAAAAGCAGTCAGTTTTCACAGAAGTAGTTACTACCTACAAACTAATGCACGAAAGCGGAGAATCCATAGATATAAGTGGGTACGGTCACGGTGTAGATAGTCAAGACAAAGGAGCAGGTAAAGCAACTACATACGCATTGAAGTATGCTCTATTGTACACCTTCTTAGTTCCTACGGGAACAATAGACGATAGTGATACTATTCACTCAAATGATGCAGTAACGCCTTCTAAAGCACCTAAAAAGGCTAAAGCAGTTGTTTCTCAGAAAGGGAAATTAACAGAGGAGAGATTTAAAAATGCGTTAAATCAAATCGAACTAGAAAAATATGATTGTGATTCAATGAGATTAAGTTTTGAGTTAACAGAGGAGCAGGATAAAATTTTATCAGATTATGAATTAAAAATCACCAAAGATGAAAAGTAATAGTTATTTAAACGATGAAGGTGAATTTATAGTTAGATGCTCTGCTTTAGGTAGTGTAATGGCATCACCAAGCAAAAATGAGTTATCAGTAGGAGCGAAAACATATGTGAAAAATGCTTTTAAAGAAACGTATCTAGAATATGAAACAGTAATTGAAGGAGCAAAATTAGATAAGGGTATAATTATGGAGAGTAAAGCAATAGAATTAATTTCTATGAGATATAACGAGCCGTATGTTAAAAATGAAGAATCTAGAACAAACGGATTCATTAAAGGAACTTGTGATGTTGAGTACGAAAATAAAATTAGAGATACAAAATGTTCGTGGAGCAAATCATCATTTCCTTTGCTTCCCGAAGATGGAAAGAGTCCGGTTTACGAATGGCAGGGTAGAGGATATATGATGCTTTGGAATAAAGATGAGTTTTATCTAGATTATTGCCTTATGGATACACCGGAAGATTTGATTCCTAGTTGGGAAAGGCTAGACATTCACCACGCAAGTCATTTAGAAATTGATTTAAGGGTAACAACTCTTTTTTTTGAAAGGGATTTAGAAAAAGAAAAGCAAATAATACAAAGAGTAAAAAATTGCAGAGCGTATTGGAACGAATTAAAAGATAATTTTAAAATAAAATAAAATGAGCGAAAAAGTAATAGGAACTATTATAGTTTTAAATGAAGTGGTGCAAGTATCAGATAAATTCTGCAAAAGAGAATTGGTAGTAGAAACGGCAGACCAATATCCGCAGACAATACCCATACAATTCACGCAGGACAAATGTGATATGCTGAACAGTTTTGCAGTAGGTGACAATGTTGAAGTTTCTGTAAACTTAGGAGGTAGACTTTGGACAAGTCCACAAGGTGAGGATAAGTACTTTCTTTCTTTGAATGGATGGAGAATAGATAATACCGTAAAAGAACAAGGTAATATCGAAAAAAGATTTGAGGATGCAGCTATTGATGCAATGGAAGAAGATGATGATTTACCCTTTTAAAAAAACGAATGATAAATATAGAAAATATACAAGACCTCCGCAATATAGATAAGGCAGTTAGGAGGGTAATAGAGAAACATCTCAAAGTTACCGGCAAAAGTCCTACTGCATTTGCTAAAGAGGTAGGAATACACCCTTTACAGATGCTCCGCTATGTAAATCAAAAGAAAAACTTTCGATTTGATACGCTTATGCGGATAGGAAAGAACGCTAAAAAGTAAAAATTACACCTTCGGGTGTTTTTTTTTAAAAAAAAATTAGCCCTGCAAGTCAGTGAAAACAAGCGTTTACGAAATAAACATAAAAATAAATCATTTTTTTTATCTGTATATGAATATAACTACTTAGATTTACACAATCAAACAAATTAAAAACAAACAAAATGAAACATTTCACAACAAAAGACGGAGATACATTAGGAACATTGTTTTCCGGAGATAAAGGAAGAACATTAATGCAGACAAAATCAGAAGAGGCTTTAATGTGGGATTTAGATGAAGATACAATTTGTTTAGAAGATGAATTTATAGAATGGACATTAAGGGATTTAATAGATTTATTTTTAAAGGAGTCTTCAAGATGCACAAAAGAAGAATTACTTAGAAGGGGATGGGATGAAAGCAGATGGAGTGAAGGGTTAGGAATAAGATTAGCTATAACTAAAGACGGTAGAACTTGTATAATTAGATAACAAACAAAAACAAACAAAATGAAATCATTAAAAATCAATCTTACAGAATTAACATTTGAAACATTGAAAAGTGTTTTTTTAGAAAATTATCAAACTGTTTCATTTACTAGAATGCAGGAAGATGGAAAAGAGGGGAATGTTTACAAAGATGCTATTTTCGCTCCAAGCATTTATGCAGGAGAATCAACCGAAATTAGAGATGAAAAAGATTTTGACCGGTTCAAAAA
>Ga0210003_1002072_pt1 | contig 17157 bp, 14 predicted proteins | sample LantaG_FD_182804 | JGI IMG/M metagenome (GOLD analysis project Ga0210003, IMG submission 182804) | Deep subsurface microbial communities from Baltic Sea to uncover new lineages of life (NeLLi) - Landsort_02402 metaG (SPAdes) (version 2) | ecosystem: Environmental > Aquatic > Marine > Oceanic >...
GCCGTTCGCAGCGCGTTTTTCAAGCTCTTCAGAGATGGGCTGATCTATCGAGGCAAAAGGCTGGTCAACTGGGACCCGGCGACGCAGACCGTGCTGGCCGACGATGAAGTCGAGCATGAGACGGTTCAGGGACATTTCTGGTATATGAGGTACCCACTCGTCGAGCCGGTTGGATGTGTCGCGGGCGTCCCGCCCGCGCGTGTCGAAGGCGTCCCGCCTTCGCGTCCCGATAGCGTCCCGCTCTCGGAACAATCCGACGAAATCCACCGCCGTAAGGGCCACAACCTCCCTCATTGGACAAAGCGCGGGGCCACTTACGCCGTCACGTTCCGCCTCGCTGACAGCCTTCCCCCGCACGTTCTCCATACATGGAGACAGGAAAGAGAAGACATCATCCAGCAAGCTGGGGAACAGGGCTGTCCCCTGACGGCTCACGAAGAACGAGAACTATATCGACTGCACGCAAAGCGAATCGAAACATTTCTGGATTCCGGCCGGGGTGCTTGCCACCTTGCCAAATCCGAGATCGCATCGTTAGTCCAGGAAGCCCTGCGGTACTTCGATGGCCGGCGGTATGATTTGATCGCCTGGTGTATCATGCCCAACCACGTTCACGTGATCGTGCGCCCCTTCGAGGGCTATGACCTGGCGGGTATCATGCACAGTTGGAAGTCTTTCACCGCCAAGCAGGCAAATAGACTGTTGGAAGCAACTGAGGCTTTCTGGCAGGAGGAGTATTACGATCACCTGATTCGGGACGAGGAGGATTTTAGGAACCAGATTAATTATGTGCTCGAGAACCCTGACAAAGCAGGCTTGCAAGACTGGCCATGGTGCGGGATACAGGGCTCGACTTCAGACATAGAACGAGGGCAAGATGCCCTCGGGACGCAAGGGCGGGACGCCCTCGCCACTATCACGCACGTCACCATAGCCACGACCCGGCCGGAGACGATGCTGGGCGATACGGCAGTGGCGATGAATCCAAATGATCCACGTGCAAAATATCTGCTCGGTAAAAAAGTCCGGCTTCCGATTGTCGGTCGTATAATTCCCATTATTGCCGATGAGCACGTCGTTCTGCCCGATCCTGATAGCAACGATGAAAAGGCAAAATTTTCGACCGGCTTTTTAAAAGTCACGCCGGCACACGATCCGGATGACTGGGAAATCGGCCAGAGACACAGCCTGCCGGTTATCAACGTGATGGCACCCGACGGCTCGATAAGCGACAAGTACGGCTGGGAAGATGCTAACGAGCCGGAAGCGCAATCTTTGCTCGGCATGGACCGTTTTGAGGCGCGCGAAGCCATCGTTGAATGGTTCCGGACGGAAAAACTACTGGAGGATGTTCAGGAATACGTCCACGAAGTCGGGCACAGCTATCGCAGCCATGTACCTATCGAGCCTTATCTGTCCGACCAATGGTACATCGCCGTTAAGAAACCTATCGGGCATCTGGCAGAGAAATTCGGCGAAGGTCTTATCGATGGCACGGATGTGCCAGTAAATTCCCTGGCCGGCCTTGCCTTGAATCCCCTGCTTGACGGCCGGCTGCGTTTTACCCCAGAACGCTATGCAAAGACATACCAAACATGGCTGGAGAACCTCCGAGACTGGCCTATCAGCCGGCAGCTATGGTGGGGACATCGGATACCGATATGGTCGAAATCCGGCGACGAAAACCAGTTGCAGTCTGAGCTATCAAAGTTTGCCGAGCAAGCGCATTCGGTCACAATGGATTCGGATGATGGCTCGATCACATATATCTCCGTGGGATCGGGACATGAGAATGTTGAGAAGCAGCTCGAAGCAGATGGCTGGACGCGTGATGAGGATGTTCTGGATACGTGGTTTTCTTCGGCGCTTTGGCCTTTCAGCACGATGGGCTGGCCGGAAGATACACCGGAATTGAAAACGTTTTATCCGGGCGATGTGCTTTGCACGGCACGCGAGATTATTACGCTGTGGGTTTCGCGTATGGTAATGATGGGACAATACTGTGCCGGCGATATTCCGTTCAGCGACGTTTATATTCATGCGATGATTCAGGATGGTCAGGGGCGCAAGATGTCCAAGAGTCTCGGCAATGGCATCGATCCTTTAGTTGCTATCGACAGCCACGGGGCCGATGCGATGCGATTTACGCTGGCCAGCATGGCTACGGACACACAGGACATAAGGATGCCGGTGGCGGCCATGATCCTGCCCGACGGGCGCCAGATAAATACGTCGCCGAAGCTCGATATCGGGCGAAACTTCTGCAATAAGCTTTGGAACGCCTCGCGTTTTGCGATGATGAATCTTGATGGTATTGATCCGGCCGGTTTTGATTCGGGCAAATTGGATATTACCGACAGGTGGATTCTGTCCCGTTTGACCGATACGATTGCAGAGACAACCAGGTCTCTGGATGGATATAAATACAGCGAGCCTTTGGCGCTGCTCTACAGGTTCTTCTGGAACGATTTTTGCGACTGGTATCTTGAGTGGGCCAAACCTCGAATGCAGGATGAGCAGAAACGGCCGATCGCCCAGAATGTCCTGGCTTTTGTGCTGGATCAGACTCTGCGTCTTTTACATCCGTTTGTCCCGTTTATAACCGAAGGGATATTCCAGAAACTCAATGAGATCGCTCCGGTCAGGCGGCTTGAAGGGCTTATGGAGGCAAAAAACGCCGGAGCCCTCGTCGTAGCCGAATGGCCCCAAAAAGTTGACTCCCTGCGGGATACGGACGCTGAGAAACAAATTGAAATAATACAGACCATAGTTCGTACCGTACGGGATATAAGAAGCAATCGGAATATGCCGCCGAAAGAACAACTGGTTGTGTCCGTTAAGTCGCAACAGGAGATTGTTGAGATTCTTGAGCGAAATTCGGAGCTTATTAGCCAATTGGCTGGTATTATGGAATTTAACGCCGGGATGGATATTGTAAAACCTGCAAATGCCGCCGTTTCAATCGCAGGCGTCACGGAGGTGTATGTCCACGAAGCGATTGACCCGGTAGCCGAGCAACGCCGATTGGAGAAACAGAAACAGCAGATAGAAAAAGCGAAAGAATCAGTAGAAGCCAAGCTGGGGAACAAGAATTTTGTGACCAAAGCCAAGCCGGAAGTCGTTGTTCAGGCCAAAGCCAGGCTGGCCCAGCTTGTAGAACAATTAAATACTGTTGAAAAGCACCTTTCGGAATTTAAAAATAGTGGATGAGTGAACTCAGAAGTTCATGCCGGCATCTATTAGATAAAGGTGGCGTAAAAATGGAAATGGAAGCTGAACTGTCGCGTATCATCATAAACGAAATGTCCGACCAGCAGGTGATAGTCCTCAAAGAGCGTCACGGCGATCGAAGTTTTCCTATCGTTATCGGCATAGTTGAAATTTTTGCTATTGATCGCCGATTGAAAGGTATCAAGCCGCCCCGCCCGATGACACACGATCTGTTGGCGAATATAATTGAAGATCTCGGCGCCAAGATCGAAAAGATTGTGATTAGCGATTTGCGCCACCACGTCTTTTATGCAACACTGCACCTGAGCTTGAACGGGCGCACAATTGAAATTGACTCCCGCCCTTCCGATGCTATTGCCCTTTGCGCAGCATCAAACGCGCCTATTTATGTTGCTGATCATGTTTTTGAGCAGGCTTCTCAATAAGAAAGGTCGAAATAATCAGCAGCCCGACCCCGACGCAAAGCAAGCTATCCGCGACGTTGAAGGTCGGCCAGTGATAGCTACCCCGATAGACGTCGATAAAGTCTCGCACTGAGCCATTATTAAAAAGCCGGTCGTAGAGATTTCCGCAAACACCGGCGGCGAAAAAGCCCAGGGCGATATGAATCAGTTTTTGCATGCCCCCGCTTAAAAGAAAGATGACTAAGATTCCCACTATGGCAATTATCGAAACTATTACCAGGAAATAGGGTTTACCTGCGAACAAGTTAAAAGCGGCACCGTTATTTACTGCGATTATCAGTCGTAAGAAACCGTCTATGACAGGGTAGGTTTCGTGGGGTTCAAGCCAGTTGAATACAGCCTTTTTTGTCCACAAATCCAGTGCCAGCCCGCCGCTCATCAAAGACCAGAATACAAGATGAGATTTAGCATCCGGCAGCGAGAATGCTATTTGCTTGAAAAAAGCCCGGCTTGGACTCGGCCGGGCGCTGCTGGCTTTCGTCTTGATTTCTGTCATAATTCGTGTTTACTGTTTTGCGTTGATTGTTTCTTATCACTGTTAATAGTATGTCGGTCGGCAGAGAATTATATCACACTAAGTATCGCTGTCAAAAACTTTTAGCATAAATGGAAATTTTGTTTTTTACAGCAGCAATGTTAATGTTTGACATAATGATCGCAGGGATGTATCATGTTCTCAATTAAATCAGACTGTAAATGTAGACGAGGTAATACCTCGTCTTTGTTGTATTTACTTGAAAGGTATTTTTATGGCAAAACAAAAGGTGATATTGAAAAATAAGCCTTATATGCTGATTATCCGTGACGGCTGGGGTTATAATCCGAACAGCTCCGAAGACGAATATAATACTATCAAGTGCGCCAATACGCCGGTGGATGACATGCTGATGGCCGAATATCCGAACTGCCTTATCCATACCAGCGGAGAAGACGTGGGCCTGCCGAACGGAACGATGGGCAATAGTGAAGTAGGACACCAGAATATCGGGGCTGGCAGGATCGTTCCACAGGAATCCGTCAGAATCAGTAAAGCCATTAAGGATGGGTCTTTCTTCGAGGCTCAGGAGTTTCTGAAACTCATCGAATTTGTAAAGAAAAACAACGGTAAAATGCACGTGATGGGCCTATGCAGCGACATTGGCGTCCATTCGCTGTTGGGCCATCTTTATGGCCTGCTGGAACTGGCGAAAAGAAACGGCGTCAAGGATGTTTTTATCCATGCGTTCATGGACGGCCGGGATTCGCCGCCGGACAGCGGGGCCGGATACATCGCCGATATCGAAAAAAAGGCCAAAGAAATCGGTGTTGGCAAGGTCGCATCGGTCATGGGACGGTTCTACGCGATGGACCGCGACAGCCGGTGGGACCGGGTACAGAAGGCTTATGAATGCCTGGCGATAGGAAAGGGTTTTAAAGCTGCCAGTGCAGCCGAGGCCGTCGCCAACAGCTACGAAAAGGAAGTTACCGATGAATTTATCGAGCCGACTTGCATTATCAATGAGGGCAGCGAACCGATTGCGACAATCGACAACGGCGACGGCGTGATTTTCTTCAACTTCCGCGGCGACAGACCCCGTGAAATCACACGGGCGCTCGTCGGGCCGGACTTTAAAGAATTTCCCAGGACGACCAGACCGGATATTTATTTTGTCTGTATGACAGAATACGATGCGACGATCCCGGCGCCTGTGGCGTTTCCAAAGCTGCCGAAAATGAAAAATATCCTGGCGGCGTATTTGGGCTCGCTGGGATTGAAACAATTTCGCTGCGCAGAGACGGAAAAGTATGCCCATGTAACGTTCTTCTTTAACGATTATACTGAGAAGCCGTTTCCCGGCGAAGACAGGCAAATTGTTCCTTCGCCCCGAGTCCGCACGTACGATTTGAAGCCGGAGATGAGCGCTTACGAGGTTTGCGAAGTCGTGCTGGAAAGGCTGGATTCGAATAAATACGATGCGATAGTGGTAAATTTTGCCAATCCGGACATGGTCGGCCACACCGGCGTTCTGTCGGCAGCCGTAAAAGCGGCCGAGGTGGTGGATGAATGTGTCGGCAGAATTCTCGAAAAAGTCAAGAGTATGGGCGGCACAGCCATTATCACGGCCGACCACGGCAACTTCGAGAGAATGTGGGATTATCCAAAGAATCAGCCGCACACGGCCCACACCGTTGGCGATGTGCCGCTGATTGTCTTCGACGAACGCTTAAAAGGCTGCAAGCTGCGCCAGGGCGGCAGATTAGCCGATATAGCCCCAACCATACTGGCAATGATGGACCTGCCGAAACCTGAAGAAATGACCGGCCAGAGCCTCCTTGTACGTTAAAATTATCTCAAATGAAATCTTGAGGTAATCAGATGATTACAAAGCGACCAAGTAAAATGGCAATTGAAGCCGGCAAATGTCTACAGAAAGCCGTACAGGAAGAATTAAAGAGTAAGGCGTTACTTGGTCAATATGTTATTATAAACCGGAACGGCAAAGCCTGCCGCGTCCCAGCTAAAGAAGCATTGAAAATCGCCAAAGCCAGATAGCATGCTTTGACATGTCGGAGAATATGTAAATAACAGGTGGATAGTTATGAAACTTGATTTAAGCAGTCTTCAAAAAGCTATTGAATCTTTGGGAAAAACAATAAAAGTTGCTGAAAACAAGACGTTAGCTGCCAGGCTGGACGAAGATGCTAAAAATGCTATAAAGTCAGGAGTAATCCAGAACTTTGAATTTACCTATGAATTATGCTGGAAGTTTATGAGGCGATGGCTCAGAGAAAATGCCGCTGTCGAGGAAGCTGAATATCCACGCACCCGCAAGGAGCTTTTTCGTCTGGCAGCACGTTTCGGCCTGATTAAAGAACCTCTGTCATGGTTTTCTTATGGCGATGCACGCAATCTGACCTCGCATACCTACGATGAAGATAAGGCCGAAACGGTATATCAAATAGCAGTGGGTTTCAGAGAAGACGCTAAATATCTCATGGAGAGACTGCAGGAACGCAATGATTGATATCGAGGAAAAATATTTAGCAGAAATCCGCCGTATTCTGGGCGAACATGTGTCTGATTGTGAAGTTCGTGCTTTTGGTTCACGCCTCGAAGACAAGGCGCGTGATTTCTCCGATCTCGACCTTGTGTTGGTTGGTAGCGAAAAACTAAGCTGGCGAAGGATAGAATTACTCAAAGATGCCTTTGCTTCAATTAATATCCCAATGACCGTAGATGTAATTGACTGGCACGCAATATCAGACGAGTTTAGAGCGATTATAGAAAACAATTACGAGATCATTCAGGAGAGAAAATAGAAGTTCGGTATATATCTGTAATGGCAAAGCCTGCCGTGTTTCAGCCAGACAGGCCCTGAAAATGGCCAAATCCAAATAATTTGCCTTGCCACTTCGAAACCTTTGGAAACAACCTGCAAATCCCTTTTTTATATTGGCATACAAAAGTAGTTAACTTTTATAATTCCTCTCTCCTTATTCACGAACCACCCTTTACTAACTTACCATTGGAATTTCGGCAGCTATCAAGTACAATGATTCAGCTATGGGACAGATAAGGGTACTTGACCAGAATATGATTAATATGATTGCCGCCGGCGAGGTGATTGAACGGCCTGCAAGCGTAGTCAAGGAACTTGTGGAGAACAGTATCGATGCGGGGGCGACAAAGATAACGGTAACCATCGAAGACGGCGGCAGAAAGCTCATATCTATCACCGATAACGGCTGCGGTATGGATACAGATGACCTTGCTCAGGCCTTCGAGCCGCATACCACGAGCAAAATCAAGGCCAGCTCGGATTTGCTCGGCATATCAACACTCGGCTTTCGAGGCGAAGCACTGGCAAGTATCGCTTCGATCGCACAAGTTCGGGCCCTCAGCAGGACGAAAGACTCGACCGGTGCTAACTGCGTTGAGATCGATTGCGGAAACAAGACCGGCGTCAGCCCATGCAGCGGCGATTATGGTACGACCGTCCAGATCAGGGACATTTTTTATAAACTGCCTGCCCGGCGTAAATTTCTGAAAACCGCCAACACCGAAATGGGCCATATCACCGAGCAATTCACACGCATCGCGCTTGCGAATGAGAACCTGGATTTGACGCTGATACGAAACGGCAAAGAACTCTATCGGCTGTCGGACAAAGATGACCTTCGCCGGCGCATAACCGAACTGTTCCCGATGTCTTCGAGTGACATTTCCGAGAATCTGATCGAGGCCGAAAGCAGCGAAAAAGGCCTGCACGTCCACGCCCTGATGGGCAAGCCGCTCATTTCACGGACAAATAATCGCTTTCAATACGTGTTTCTAAATGGCCGGTTCATCCGTGACAAATTCATCTCGCACGCTATCAAAGAGGCGTATCGCGGGCTTCTGGAGCCCGGTCGATTCCCTGTCGTTTTTTTGTTCATTCGGATGAGCTTTGAAGACTACGACGTGAACGTGCATCCGACGAAAATTGAGGTGCGTTTTTATAATTCGAATCTTGTGCATTCGCAAATTCTCGGAGCCCTGCGAGAAAAGCTCCTGGGGACGAATCTTGAGATGCCGGGCAAGCTACCGGAAATGCAACACACTCAAAGCACGTCGCGCCATTCGCCTCCGGTGCGGGATAGCAGAATTGCCGATGCGATGGCTGAGTTCTTCAGAAAGCACAGGCCTGCTCAAATGCAGCAGCAACTGGGATTTCGCCCATCGGCGCCGGGCGAAATCCATGCCGTATCTCGCGAGAAATCCGCGCAGTACGATAGAAAATATCTGCAGATACATGATAGTTTCATTGTGGCACAAACCGAAGATGGATTCGTCATTATAGATCAGCATGCTCTTCACGAACGCATCATGTATGAAGATTTGTGCAGGCGGATACGGAAAAACAAACTCCAATCGCAGCGACTGCTGATCCCCGAGAGCTTTGAAGTCACCGTCTCCGGGGCGGAGGCCCTGAAAGCCAATGCCGAGCTGACGGACAAATTGGGAATCGAGCTTGTGCCGTTCGGCCCCAGGACCATGGCTATCCAGGCATTTCCCACCCTGCTTTCGGGTGTTCAACCGCTCGACTTTATTCAGGATTTGATAGACTTGCTCGACCGCAAGGATGCAGGGCTCGATGCCGAGAGATTGCTCGACGAGGTCTTGAATATGGCTGCATGTAAGGCGGCAATCAAAGCGGGCCAGAAGCTGACCGAAAGCGAAATTGAGCAGTTGCTTGCGGATCGGCAAAATGCCGAGTCGGCAAGTCGCTGTCCGCATGGCAGGCCCACCACGATAAAGTTTTCGATCAGCGATTTGGAAAAGCAGTTCAAGAGAACCTGATGAATAAGTGGTGGTGGCTATTATTGATCATTTCATGCTGGATGGCCGCCGGAGCTGCCATGTTTGGCCCCCGGCAAGATCGGGACAGTAGTGGTGCCCCCCTGCCGGACCGGGTCGACAGTATTGTTTCTTTGGCGCCGAATATTACCGAAATTCTTTTTGCGATAGGGCTGGGGGACGAAATTGCCGGTGTTACGCTCGACAGCGATTATCCTCCGGATGCTGCGGAAAAGCCGAAAGTAGGGACTTTCTGGCAGCCGGATATTGAGGCGGTGGTGGCCGCCAGGCCTGACCTGATTATTACGCTTGGATTCGAGCAGCAGAAGAATCTTGCCGAGCGATTGAGACGAATCGGTTATAACAGTCTGACAGTGAATATTGAAAAGGTAAGCGATCTTTTCGATGCTATCGAAAGAATCGGGGCCGCGACCGGCAGACAGCAACTGGCAAATGAATTGATAAGTCGTATCAGGACAAAGTTGCAGCAACTTGCGAGCCTGGTTGATGCCGGACCCAAAGTCAGGGTGCTCTGGGTAGTTCAGAGAGAACCTCTGCGGGTTGCCGGACGAGACACTTTTGTCAACGAGATGATTGAACTGGCGGGCGGAGAAAATGCAATCGGGCCGACAGTGCATAAATATCCCCCGATTGGTTCTGAGCAGGTTATTGCCTGTAATGCCGACGTTATTATTGAATCGGCGATGAGCCGGGAGGACATTGAGAACCAACGGAACAGGGCGTTGCAGCATTGGAATAAATTTAAGTACCTGCCAGCCGTGGCAAACCGTCGAGTTTGGCGATACGGTCTCACGGCTTGGACCGCGGCTATACGAGGGGACAGAGACGATTGCCAGATGTTTAAGGCCCCATCTTTTCGAGAACTGAAGCAATGGAACAATTGTTGACGCCAAAAAAGCTGATTGCCAGGGTTACATTAGCCCTTGCGGTGCTTGCGGCAGTGATGTTTATATGCTCTCTTATTGGCACGGAGACAGTTTCATTGAAAGCCGTATTTACCGGGCCCGGCACGCAGGCGGCGCCAAATCCCGATTTTGAAATCATGGGTTTCAGGCTGTCGCGAATTATTCTCGCCGGCCTGGTGGGCGCGGCGCTGGCATGTGCGGGAGTTGTGTTCCAGGTTCTTTTGCGGAATCCTCTTGCCGATCCCTATATATTAGGGATATCGAGCGGAGCCGGATTAGGGGCGATTATCGCCGTGATCAGCGGGTTTAACTGGACGCTTTGGGGACGCTCTCCCATTGCGATTTTCGCATTTGCGGGGGCTTTGGGGACGGTCTGGCTCGTGTGGTTCATTGGACGGCTGACGGGAAAGTTTCATGTGACGGGCCTGCTGCTTGCAGGAGTCGTGGTCAACGCCTTCTTTTCGGCGATGATGATGTTTCTAACGTCGATAGCAAAATCGGACCAGGTCTATGCGACAATATTCTGGTTAATGGGCAATATGATGGAGGGGGATTTTCTTGTACTGTGGATCGGGGCTGGATGTGTCGTTGGAGGAATCGTGGCATTGTTCTTCATCAGCCCGCAGCTCAACGCTTTGAGCTTCGGCGCCGATGACGCCAGGAGCATGGGCGTAAACGTCGCCAGAACCCGGACAATTGCCTTTGGTATCGCAGCGGGAATCACCGCTGTTGCGGTCAGTTTGAGCGGACTGATTGGATTTGTCGGTCTTGTTGTTCCGCATGGAGTAAGACTTGTTTTCGGCCCCGACCATCGCCAGTTGATCCCGCTGAGTGGTATTACCGGGGCGATATTCCTGGTTATTGCCGATACGCTGGCGCGTATTATCGTTGCTCCGGCGCAGTTGCCGGTTGGTGTGGTGACAGCCATTGTCGGCGGGCCTTTCTTCCTGATTTTATTGGTAAAATACAGTAAAAAAGTAAGCTGGTTGAAATGAGCGGCATTATCGAAGTTGATAATTTGAGTTTCGGCTATACATCAGAGACTACAATTCTGAAAGGTATGAGCTTTAATGTCAGGCCGGGTACATTTGTGGCGATAGCCGGTCCTAATGGGGCCGGCAAGAGCACGCTGCTGAATCTGATGTGTCGAGCCCTGACGCCGAACTCGGGTACGATTAGGATTGACGCCGCGGCGATAGAATCATATGGCACCCGGGCTCTTGCTGCAAAAGTGGCGGTTGTCAGGCAGGAACTTGCGCCGATCTTTGGTTTTTCGGTCATGGAAACGGTTTTGATGGCAAGGACGCCTTATTATGGCTCAACGGGATTCGAGGGCCGGGCCGACAGGGAAATCGCGAATGATGCACTCGAAGCGACGGATACGGCTCGGTTTGCCTGCCGCCCGCTCACAAGTCTGAGCAGCGGCGAGCGGCAGCGTGTTTTTATCGCGAGGGCACTTGCTCAAAACAGCCTGATTATGCTTTTGGACGAGCCGACGAACTTTCTGGATCTGAAACACCAGGTTGGCATATACGATTTGCTCAAAACCGCACAGGTTGAAAAAGGTAAAACAATCGTGGCCGTGACGCACGATATCAACCTGGCGAGTCAATATTGTGACGAAATTCTGCTTCTCGGCGCCGATGGCAGTTACCATATAGGAAAGACAAAAGCTGTTCTGTCCCCGGAGAAAATCAAAGAGGTCTTTGACGTCGATGTCTTTGCGGGCAAGGTTGGACAGGAAAAGTTTTTTATTCCTTTAGGCAAATTGGCTAAAAACAGCAGAAAAACCAATAGCGAACCATGAAATGTCAGGTTGTAAATGCTTGTTTTAGAAGAATTTAGGTACTAATCAATGATTTAGCTTGAATAATCTCTTTACGTTGTCTATACTTTCCGGGCTGAATTGGGCTATTCGATATACAAACAATGCATGGATTATACTCTGAGATGTTATAATGATTATTCATGCAGATGTCTCAAGTTGTACAGCAGAAGAAAGGTGGACAAAGAAGTGGTACAAAAACGTAAAAAGACATCAAGAGAGCAAGTAAGCTCAACCAGAAGAAAGAAACGCGGTCTGGTAAACGCCGATGCTAAGCATTTCAGAAAATTGCTGATGGAGAAGCGCAGGGAAATCCTTAGAAACGTTACCGAGTTTGAAGATGAAGCTTTGAGGAAATCCCGTTTGGATGCAAGCGGAGATTTGTCAAGTATGCCGATCCATATGGCTGACCTTGGAACGGATAACTACGAGCAGGAATTTGCCCTGGGATTAATGGATAGCGAAAGGAAGCTGCTGAGAGAAATTGACAATGCATTGGGACGTCTTGATAATAAAACTTATGGTATCTGCGAAGCCACCAGTAAGCCAATATCCAAAGCTCGGCTCGAAGCTCAGCCCTGGGCCAGATACTGCGTTGAACATGCCCGGTTACTGGAACAGGGACTTGTAGCAGAGCAAGAAGAATAAATTTTAGTATGAAACATAGATGTCCGGTCTGTCAAAAGACCGTTAAAGGATTAACTCAAGAAAAATCTGAAGAAGCAAGATTCTTTCCCTTTTGCTCCCGGCGGTGCAAGCTCGTAGACTTGGGCGCCTGGCTTGATGCCGAGTATAAAATAGAGTCCAGCCTTGAGTCGCAGGAACCAGGCGTACCATCCGGCATCTCCACCACCTCTTTCGACAATCAGTAAAACAACGGCTTTCAGCAACAAAATCTGATAAAAATTTGTTGAAATCGACCGGTGATAGGTTATATATATCTGCATTCGCTCTTTACTTACCCAACGGCAATTGTAACCTTCTTGAAAGGAAGCAAAATGGTCAGTGGCAAAGAATCCTCTCAATTATTTGACGATCTTATCTTTCCAAAAATATTTCAGACTTTTCGTATGTCGATTCAGCCAACGAAATTGATAATCACCTCTGTTGCACTTGCCGTAATATGCCTTGCAGGTTGGATTATGGATTTTAGCAAAACTGTTGTTGCCACAACAGGTACGCAGGCCCAACTCACAGAATTGGATATTTATATGACGGGTTCCAGTCAACTGTCGTCATACATTGAGGGTTTCAGGGAAAAAGGCAAAGACGTGGGCGTATTTTCCACCCTTTGGCACTTCTCCGCTAAAAAGTTTCATGGTGCGGTAGATTCCGTATTTGCATTGGACTTGCCGGGTATTATAGGAAATATTACTGATTTTTTCAAGGCGTTGGGATGGGCTCTAAAGTACCATATGGTCTATTGCATCATCTTTTTCATAATAATACTTGCCGTGATTTCCATCTCCGGGGGTGCTGTCTGCCGGATTGCAGCCCTGCAATTTGCCCGGGGAGAAAAACCGGGCTTGACCGAAGCGCTGCGATTCAGCACAAAGAGATTCGTAAATTTTTTCACGGCACCGTTAGCACCGATCGGCATAATTATTTTCATAGGACTTTTCATATTTCTTTTGGGATTGCTGGGTAATATTCCGCGGGCAGGAGAGTTAATAGTAGGTCTCAGTATGCCGCTGGCCTTATTTGCGGGTGTATTGGTAGCGGTCATTGTGATAGGAGCTGTTGCCGGATTAAACTTGATGTTCCCTGCGGTAGCGTATGACGGTTCCGACTGCTTTGACGCTATCAGTCGCTCCTTTAGTTATGTATATGCCAGGCCATGGCGGATGGCTGTATACACTGCGATAACCGCTGTTTATGGTTCATTTTGTTATGCATTCGTTCGACTTTTTGCTTTTTTGTTGCTCTGGATTACCCGTTGGTTATTGCAGCTTGGCCTCTGGGCCGATAACGGCAGTAAAGAGATCAATAAGCTTGCGGCAATCTGGCCTAAGCCCGAACTCAGGTATTTGGTTCGCTTTTCACCTCCGGCTGAAGCCAACTGGACGGAATGGGCAGCAGCTTTTCTGGTATACCTGTCTTTGTTGGTTATTGTCGGATTGGTCGTCTCTTTTATCATCAGCTTCTATCTTTCAGCCAATACCATTATCTATTCACTTATGCGAAACAAAGTTGACAATACTGCTTTTGAGGATATTTATATGCAATTCGACGAAGCAGAAGTTGAGCCGGCTGCCAATGAACTGCTGCCTCAGGAAAAACCGCCGTCGCCGGAGCCAGAATCGCAACCAGATGAATAATCTACGCAACAGTGACATAGTGGGCTCTTTGCGTGAATGTCGGAGTATGCCGGACAAATCGAAACTGTAGTGCCGAGAGAATATGCCTGAGACAAACACAAACATACAGCCAAACAAAAAGGATAAAGGTCTGCCGCAATTTTCGACTCCCGTGCCTGCCTTACTGCTTCGTGTCCGCAGGCCTATGATTGTACTTGCCCACATAATTGCTTTCGCATCTTCTTTGATGCTTTCTTTTCTTGTAGTACAGAATATGCAGTTCAGGGCAGAATGGCTTGAATTATATCCCGCTTTGCTGATGCTTTTTCTTATCATAAAGCTGCCGGTATTCGGTCTCTTCAAGCAATATCGCGGCTGGTGGCGCTATGTCGGGATTTCCGATCTTCTCGGGATATTCGGAGCGTCACTTGTCAGCACATTTATTATCGTGGTTTTATGGTTTGCAATAGGCAATATTCCTGCCGTTCGTATAAGTTTACCATTGGGCCTGGAGAGGCCTGCCGAAGGTGTATGTATCGCCGATATGTTTGCTACGGTTTTTATGCTTGGCGGGTTAAGGATTATTATAAGGCTGTATTTTGAGGAGTTTCGCACCGCCGAAGCCGGTCGGTTGAAGCGATTTCTAATAGTTGGCGCAGGCAACGCCGGCGAGGCGCTGCTGCGAGAAATCCTCCGCATGCCCGTGACTCAATATGATGTTGTCGGCCTGATTGACGATGACTCTGTCAAACAGGGCACTCATATTCACGGGATACCAATTCTTGGTACAGTTGAGCAACTGTCTGAGATATGTGAAGAACACAAAATCGAAGAAATTGCCATCGCAATGCCCTCGGCGAGCCCCCAGCAGCTAAGGCGCGTCATCCAGGTATGCGAAGGGACTAAAATTCGATTTCGTACCGTTCCTTCGATTACGGATATCGCTTCCGGCAAGCTTCGTGTCTCTCAGATTCGAGATGTTGATATTAACGATTTGTTGGGTAGAGAAGCTGTTAAGCTTGATATGGACCTGATAGAAGCCTTTGCCAAAAATAAGACCGTTCTGGTAACCGGTGCCGGAGGCTCCATCGGCTCGGAAATGTGCAGGCAGCTATGCAAATTCAATCCGAAGCTGCTTCTGCTTATCGAGCAGGCTGAAAATCCACTGTTCTATATAGAACGGGAATTATGTAAGCAATTTGCCGAAGTTAATATCAAAGCGATTATCTGCAACATTACCGACAAGACTCGTGTGGATGAGGTTTTCCGAGAGTATAAACCACAGGTTGTCATTCATGCCGCCGCTCATAAACATGTGCCCTTGATGGAGCTTAATGCCAGCGAAGCTATTAAAAACAATATTTTGGGCACGCAAATTGTTGCCGATGCAGCAGACAATTACGGCACTACTAATTTCGTGATGATCAGTACGGACAAAGCCGTTAATCCGACGAGCATAATGGGCTCATCCAAGCGGATTGCGGAGATGTATATCCAGGACCTGAGCAGGACGAGCGAGACGCACTTCGTGACTGTACGGTTCGGCAATGTACTCGGCTCCGATGGCTCGGTTGTACCCATCTTTAAGAAACAAATAGCCGAAGGAGGTCCCGTCACCGTTACGCATCCGGAAATGAAGCGGTATTTTATGACCATACCGGAGGCGAGCCAGCTTGTTTTACAGGCCGCGTCTATGGGAAAAGGCGGAGAGATATTTGTGCTCGAAATGGGCGAGCCGGTGAAAATTGTGGCCCTTGCCAGGGAGCTTATTACGCTCAGCGGCTTCAGGCCCGGCGAAGATATTGAAATGATTTTCACAGGCCCAAGATCCGGCGAAAAGCTCTTTGAAGAGCTTTCGATAGAAGGCGAAGATATGCAGCGAACAATGCACCCCAAAATCAGCATATGGAAGAATATTCCGATGGATCGCAACAGGCTGCGGGCCGGCATAGATGAGCTGGTCACTATTGCAAAAACTCAAACCTACAGTGAAATAGCCCGGAAAATTAAAGAGCTTGTACCGGAATATACCGGCGGAAATAACCATACTTAAACTACCGTCATTTCTAAAATTGCGGCTACTGAACTCCTTTCTTTTAACACCTGTATTGAGTCCATAAGTGATTCTCCAGGGATTTTACTTGACTATAAGACGGGCAATTTAGTATAAGTTAGATTATAGACATCCGTGAGTTTTTATTTTGCACCAGGCGATATTTTTTTAGCTTATTTCTGATTTTAGCTTTGTAATTCAGGAGGTGATATTAGGTGGCTACATTAATCCGGGAGAAATTAGACAAAGTTTCGAAAAGATAATAATTATTATCAAAATCATTCTATTTAAAGGAGGACAATTATGAGCGGAAAATTAACTTACTTAGTCGTTTGTTTTTTCCTGGTGCTGAGTTTTTCTAAGGGCGCCGAAAGCGCAACAATGGTTGCCCACTGGCGGTTGGATAACGATGCAACGGATTCGGCAGGTGACATTGACGGGACGCTGATGAACGATCCTGTGTTCACGACGGACGCAATTGTGGGAAGCCATGCTTTGGTTCTTGAAAGTTCAAGATCACAGTATGTTGATTTTGGTAACCCGCAGGAGTTGCCGGACGGTATATCCCCCCGCAGCATGTGCGGTTGGGCCATGACCGATACGATTGCCAGCGGCTGGCGATGGATCGCAGCGTATGGTTCGGAGGGAACAGGTCTGGCTATGTTCATCGGGATGAGCGGCACAAGCTTGTACGGGGGAGGTTATGGTGATGACATCTTCGTGAGCGGTTTTTGGGACGTCGGTGTTTGGCATCACATCTGCCTGACGTATGACGGAAGCATAGCAAGATTGTATGCTGATGGCGACGAGGTAAACAACGCAACAAAAAACTGGAATCTCGTTTTGAACAGGGCACATATCGGGCAACAGGTCAATAACTATTCCGAATTCTGGGACGGCATGGTCGATGACGTTCGAATCTACGACTATGCTCTTTCCCCGGCTGAGGTAAAAAGGCTTGCGACTCTTCCGAAAGCTACGAAACCCAGCCCGGCCGATGGTGACATTTATCCGGATACATGGGCGAGCCTTTCATGGACACCG
>Ga0210003_1002073_pt1 | contig 17157 bp, 19 predicted proteins | sample LantaG_FD_182804 | JGI IMG/M metagenome (GOLD analysis project Ga0210003, IMG submission 182804) | Deep subsurface microbial communities from Baltic Sea to uncover new lineages of life (NeLLi) - Landsort_02402 metaG (SPAdes) (version 2) | ecosystem: Environmental > Aquatic > Marine > Oceanic >...
CTATTAGATTAAGTATCCATTAGCATCTGTTACGTGAAGAGCTAAGAATTGCTTCTCTGGGAAGAATCCTACGTCTGCAACTGCATACCTTGAACGAATTAACATTCTTGGAGCCCAAGTTGCTTCTGAAATAAGACTAATAGACTGTGCCATTAAGTAAGGAAGGAATAATAGACCTGGTTGATCTACTGAGTTCTTTCTACCTAAGAATACTCTATTGTCATCCCATCTCATATAAGGATCAACATATAATGTCATTCCACCAACTTTACCAACTGGATATAATTGTCCGTTAGTATTTAAGTTAGCACCTCCTACTGGTGGTTGAATAACATATTGTGCAACATCTTGCATAACTGAAGCTAAGTTACCGTTTGTAACGATGTACTGAGCTGGTCCAACACGACCTTCATTTGCAATATAGTTAGAAGCATTGTTTACTTTAGAAACAAGTTTTCTTTGAAGAGAATAAGAAGTTTCACCACCACCTACTGTCCATGAAGAAACATAAGTGTCAACATCAAAGTCAAACTTTGATACACCTGCTACTTTAGGAGTTGTGTGTGAAGCTCTGTTTAATTCAGCTAATTCCTTAACTTTCTGAACAATTTCCTTAGAAATAGTTTGTGAAAGTTCGTTGATAAGTACTGATTCAAGTTTTTGAACAATGTCCATACCTGTTGAAGCTTTAATATCTTCAATTTCAGTTCTCTTTAATGCTGAAGTAATTTCAACATCACCAACTTGGATAGTCTTAGTGAATACATTAGGACCAACTTGACCTGGATAAGTATGTTCATCCTGATCTCTATTCATACCTTTGAAAAGATTCCAACCTGCACTAAATCCAGGAATGTGATCTTCCATTAATGATACTAATTCAATAGTAACACCTGTTAATGTAGCAGTATCAGTAGTTGCACCTGATGCAGTTGTTAAAACAGCACCTTCTAATTTAGAAACGATAGAAACACCGTCAAATGGGAAAGTGTTTTTAGTTGCATCATAAGTGTTATAAGCACCTCTTTCAACAGCTTGTCTAAAGATTCTGAACATTGGAAGTCCATCAATACGTGAGAAACCTAAAAATTCCATCCAACCTTCTTTAACTTGTGTAGCAGAAGTAGGATCGAAATCTCTAATTTGTGCAAAAGTTGTACCTGTTACTAAAGTAACAAATGTTCTTTTGTCTAATCCACCAACCATTTCTGTGATAGCAAATGCTGTCATTTGGTTGTAAAGGTTTTCTTTAATTTCAGCAACGTTAGTTGCATTCATTTTGAATACCAATGGTCTATCACCATCTTCGTCATTGTTGTCATCATAACGGAAGTCAACAAATAACAAATCAACTTTTGGTGAAGCAGCAGGTTTAACAGCTACTAAATCTAAACCGATTGTTTGTGCAGCGATTTTCATAGAAACAGGAAGTAAATTCTGTCCGATGTCACCACTACCTGGTGTTGCGTCAGCACCCCATACTGAACCTGGAGCTGCTGATGGTTGTGGACTCCAAACTGGACCCATACCGTTTATGTTACCTAATGTAGCATAAGATACATTTTCATTCATTGAATGAAGTTCAGCGTATTCAGCCATCCATGTTCTTTTTTCTTCATCTTGTACGTGAAGAGCTTCAAGAATAGGAGACCATTTTTTTAAAGCTTTAGCTTTGTCTACTTGAAAATTCATTTTATTTTTTATTCTTTTTTAAGACTCTTTTGTCTTTTTAATTTTTGAACTGATATTATATATTTAGTTAAAAAACTCGCTTTTTTCCATTTTAACTAAGTATCAATCAATTACAAATTTTTGAACGCACTAATGAATCTATCAATCTGATTGTCAGATAGTTTAGAGTCATTAACTACTTTTTTGTTCTCGTTCAATAGAACTTTTTTTGGATTAGCTGAGTATTGTTCTAGTTCTCTACTATTCCAGAATGATTCCATTTTAGGTTGTGAACCAACTAAGTTAGGATAGAACCTAGCTTGTGATAGTACACTTTGCTTAACAGCATCATTCAAACCATTCCAAACATCTAATAATTCGTCTGGGATTGCATCAATTAATGTTTCTTCTTCAGTTTTAGATGGTGTTGATAACGCTTCTCTTATGATTCTGAGAACATCTTCTTCGGAAGTGTATGTGCTTTCGTTTATTGCAACATTAACTTTTTCCTTATCTTCCATCATCAATTTACTCCAAATTTCTTTGTTGCTTTCTGATAAGAATAATAAGAAATGAGGTTCGTGTTCCTCACTAGCTTTTCGTTTTTTAGCTTCTGTTATTAATTGACTTATAGTATCTTTTATAGATTTTTCTTGTTCGAAGATAGGATCAGCTAAAACTCTAATTTTAGATTCGTGAACTTGAATTTCTAATTGTGCTTGTGCAGGAACTTCCTGTACAAATTCTTCACCTTCTTCACCTTGTGGTACTACTACTTCACCTTCTTCACCTTGTACAAATTCTTCACCTTCTTCATCTTGAAGTTCTTCAACTTCTTCGGTTTGGTCAAGTTTAACGATTGCAAAACCGTCTTGTGGGTTGAAAGATAATATTGTACCTGGTTTTTCTTCACCATCAACATCTACGACAACTTGCTTACCTGGTAAAATGTCTTGATCAACTGGAAGTTCACCTTCTAATTCACCTAATTCATCTTCTACTTCAATAGCACCTTCTTCACCTAGTTCTTCTTCACCTAATTCACCTAGTTCTTCTTCACCTAATTCACCTAGTTCTTCAACTTCTTCAGTTTCTTCAGTTTCTTCAACATCTTCTAATTCTTCAGGTAAATCTTGGTCATCTGTTGGTGGAAATTCTTCTTCTTCTTCAGCATAAAATTTATCTACATTAGCAACTTTCATATCAGAAATTCTTTGTTCTTCTGCATCTACTTCTTCGTTTATAGCTTCTTCACCATTGATTAAATCAATAGTTTTGTCTAAACTTTCAGCGATGTATTTTGAGTATGCTTGTGTGTCTGATAAATTTTCAGCAATATATTCTGAATATGCGATATTATTATCTACATGTTCAGCAATGTAATCAGAAAATTGAATGTTATTATCTACGTGTTCAGCTAAGTATTCTGAATACTGAATGTTGTTATCTACTTGTTCAGCTACATATTCTGAATATTTTACTGAATTGTCAACATATTCTGATAATGATTCAATATTACTAATATTAAATTCTGTGTGTTCTGCGATATATTCCGCATAGTCAATTGACTTATCAAGATTTTCAGCTAAATATTCTGAATACTTGATTGATTTATTAAGATTTTCCGCAATATATTCTGCGAAATCTATTGACTTATCAAGATTTTCACCAATATATTCTGAATAATCTATTGATTTGTCAATTTGTTCTGCTAAGTAGTTAGAATATCCGATAGATTTTTCAAGATTTTCAGCTAAATAGTCATTATGTTCTACTATTTTAGATGTTTTTTCTTTTAAAGATTCGTTTTCATTAACTACTACTTGGATAGTGTCAGCTAAATAGTCTAAATATTTAGTTAATTTGCTGTAATTTTCCATTAATGTTTCGTAATATCCAGATAAGGCTTCTAATTTTTGTGGTTCTTTACCTTCTTTGATATTTTCATCAATTTCAGCTTTAAGTTTAACCATTTCTTCCTTTATATGATCTGAATATTCAACCATCATTTTTTGTGTTACTTGGTCATTGTCATTCATTTCGTACAATTCATTTATTTTTGACTCATCGGACATATCGAATATCCTAAAGTTTGCTGATTCATTAGTGTAACCTAATGATTCATTAAGAACTTTTATGTTCATTCTTGTTGACGCAAAACCTGGGTCAGCAACTGCGTCATAAGTAAATAACTTCTTTATTGTTACTGTTCCATTTGATTCTGTTACACCTGCAGCACGTGAAGATACAAAAATAGGGAACCCATCAAGGACAAGAGCTCTCGCTTCTTTACCATAATGGGTATTTAGTAAACGAATTGAACCATCAATTCTATTTTCCTTTTCATTAAAGGTAATAGATTCTATTGTATGTGATACTCTACTTAATGCTGTATCAAATACATCGGGGTGGTCAAATTCACCATAAACGACTCCCATCGTTTTCATTCGTTCTTGAAGGTCAGATAAATGTGGTAGAAAACGATCTTTAGTATAAATCCTATCGTTTCTATTTCTTACATCAAATTCTGTAAATACACCTTCTAAAATTATCTTATCACTTTTAATTGCAGATGCACTTTCGTTGAGTTTTAATCCGGAAAGACTATTTTCAACTACTAATACTGGTTTCATTTCCATTTTTTAAGTGATTATATTTTTTAACTTATTTATTAATTATATATTTAATAAAAAACACCATTTTTTGCCATTTTTGAAAGGTTTTGGAAAAAGTCGCTTTTTGAGCTATAATCAAGGGTTTAGCAAAAAAAAAGGTGTAACTTATTCAGTTACACCTTTTTTTGTGATATTGTTTTTTGATTTTATTCTTCGTAATATTTTTTTAAATCTTTTTTGTGTTCTTTTAACCAATCAATAAAATTTAGATGATTTAATTGATTTATATATTGTTTATGTTCTTTACTATAATTTTTTTCAATCCACGAATTTACTGGTATTTTATATATATCATATTTATAATTTGTATCTACATATCCTTTTTCAATAACTTGTTCAATAAAAGCTTTTATTGATTTTTTTTCTTTATTCATTGCAATATCAAAAAAGATTGTATCAGTATCTAATTTTGATATTGATTCATTTTTAGTTTCTTTTTGATCTTTATCTAAAGTTTTAATACACCATTCCCAATAATAACTAACCCATTCAATATAATCATCTGGATTAATTCCATTATCTTCCCCATAATCTAATGCTAAACCCCTATCTGACATTGTTTCGTCTAATGTAACCCATGTATCAGGGGATACTTCTATAAGGTTTTTAGATTTAATATCTTCTATTATTTTTTTAAGGATATTAGGATAAGCTAAAGTAAATTCTTCAAATGCAGCATTTTGATTATTAGTAAATTCTTCGTTATTTACTATTTGTTCTTTCTTATTACCTACTTCTTTTGAAATAGAATCTAAATGTCTTTTAGCATCATCATCCAAATTATCGACATCTTCACCTAAACTAACATATTTTTCGAATGTTTCTAAATCCCCAACATGTTCATAACTTTTTAAAGAATCATCTTCACTAATAAATATTTCAAAATCAATAATTTTTAATCCGAAAAAATCACCTGATTTATAATTTTGGAAATACATTTCTTCAGTTTCATTAAAATTATCATTTAATGAATCATAACCTACACTTTCTAATATATCTACTATATGCCAAAACATATCATCCATTGTGACATAATCACGAACACCTTTATGTTTCTTTTTTCTTTTATATCCACTACTAGAATTACCATCCCATTCATAATCCTGATCATAATTATATCTACCAACACCGTATGAAGAAAGTGATGGGTCTCTTTTTGTTGGTAATTCATCCCATTTAATTTTAATACAAGCATTAGCTAATTGTTCTAAATGTTCTATATCTTGTGTTTCTTTAAATGTATGTTCATCAACATATCCTACAGATATATTAGTACATTCTGGTATAATATCCATAAAAACACCTGAATCACACCACATACCCGTTTCATCTTCATAATATCTTAGATTATATTCACCTAAATCTTTTATTAATGCTTTTGCAAATTCTTCTGAACAACATTCACTATACATTTGTTGTATAATTATATTATTATAATCCCTTCTATCAAATGCAATACATCTATCATATTTTTTAAAATTTTCTTTATTAGATTTCAATGCTTCTTTTGATCCCCAAGTTCCCGATGGTGATGTAACACCTTCTTCACCTCTAAAAAAATAATATAATCCAGGTACACCAGCTTCTATCATTTTAAGCATAATAACGACACCTGCTTTATCATCGCCACCTAATGTAGTAGTTCCATCGGTAGATATTTTATTATCCTTTATAATATGCCAAACACGCTTATATTCATAGCAATATGTATCAAGATGAGCACAAAACATAGTTTTTGTTTCACCAATCTTAATAAAATAATTACCGTGTGAATCTTTTTGAATACCTTCTGGAAAGAATTCTTCTAAAGTATGTTCATAATCAAAAGGAATTTGCATTTTGGTTAAATTAAGAAACAATTGCTTAACACTACCATCTAATGTATAGTCTACTTCCTTATCAATTTTTTGTCTAAGTTCTTTTAATTCCTTATCTTTTTTGATTTTGGTTTGTTGATTTTTTATTTTATCAACCCTTTTAGCACTTGTATCTTTATTTACCTTTTTTACCATAAATTTAAACTGTTTTTATTTTAAGATACAAATATAGTCATTTTTTATTATATATTAAAATTATTTTTAAACTAATTTGTTTGGAAATCATATAATAAATGGTTATCTTTGTATTGTAAGATAGATATAATAAGAAAAATATGGATAAAGTAAAAGAAAAAAACGATAAGAAAACATTAAAATATTATATGTTTGATTGGGATGATAATATTTTAGTTATGCCAACAATGATTCATTTAGAACATAAGATAAGGGATGAATGGATTAAGATGGATGTAACTACATCTGAATTTACACATGTAAGAAAAGCACTTTATGATTATTATGAAACTGATGATCCAAATTCTAATTGGAGATTTTATAATGATACTAATGAAGAATCATTTTCTGAATTCAGGGATTTTGGATCAAGGGGGAAAAAAGCTTTTTTAGAAGATACACAAAAAGCTATTCAATATAATAAATTTGGTCCAGTCTGGGGTGAATTTATTGATTGTGTAATTGAAGGTAATATATTTCTTATTATTACTGCAAGAGGACACGAACCAAGAACAATTAAACAAGCTGTAAAATGGATTGTATATAATGTTCTTAATAAAACCCAAAGAAATAAAATGGTTAGAAACCTTAAAAAGTGGAATGAATTATTTAATATAAAAGACGAAGGGTGGGATCATGATGATTATATTATAAACTATTTAAATTTATGTTCTTTTATTGGAATTAAATCTGATTGGTTTCAGAAAAAATTTGGTGAACAAGGTAAAGTATCTTCACCAGAAAAATATAAAGCGATAGCTATTAAATATTTTGTTGATAAACTTCCTAAGTTTGGGGAAATGTTAAATATGAATATAGAAGTTGGTTTTTCAGATGATGATCTTGCAACAGTAGAATCTATTAATAAATATATTAAAAATGAATTATCACTAGAATATTCAATTGATTTTCATTCGTATCACACGAAAGATGATGGTACTAAAACTAAATTAGACTAAATAAAAAAACCCTGATTAATCATCAGGGTTTTCTTTTTCTTCAATATCTTCTCCTAGAATATGTTCTTTCATCCATTGTTCATCATAAAGATAATTCCCATCTTCGTCTTTGACATTACATAAACAATTATACATTTGATACCTAGTGTCATCGGGGTTAATTTTATTCATATTTACTTATTATTTGTTTTTTAAAATTCGTTCTGAGCTCCACCTTCTTGAGCCCCACCTTCTTGAGCTCCACCACCTTGTGCTTGTGATTGACCACCTGGTGCTTCACCTTGAACACCACCTACTTCTTCAGCACCTTCTAAATCACCACCAAAGAAATCAGCACCCGGTCCAGTTGGTGGACCTTCTTCACCACCTTCAAAACCACCTTCACCACCCATTTCACCACCTTCACCTTCTGTTCCAGCTAATCCACCTTTTTCTTTAATTTTATATTTTTGGATTTCAGCAATTTCTTCATCATTAAATTTCATAATATTTCTTACTACCCATTCAGTAGGTAAATAAGGTTCACCTTCTGCATTTTGTATATTAGAAATAAGAGTAGATGCAATAGTAGATCGTTTTTCTAAATTAGCTAATCTTTTCCATTCTTCAAACAATTCATTTGAATTAAATTCAATATTTAAATATGCCATAAAACGATGGTCATTAATCAATTCTGGGAAGTCACGCATCATTTGTATTCTTAATGGTTTAACCATTATTTCCTTAAATACAGTTCTAATTCTTTTTACAAAATTATGAAATTTAATTTCATCCCTGGTCATTTCAGATGCATCACTATAAATATTACCACCACCAGCTTCTTTTTCAAATCTAGAATATGGTATTTTAGATTCTCTTTTTAAATTATTATGAAACCAATTAAGGATTTGATCTTCATTTAAATCATTTCCTTGTGGTGTTTCAATTGACATATCAGGTGTACCTTCATTGGATGAAGGAAACCAAAAGTCCTTACTGTGTGGAATATTAGAACTACCATTAATTTTAACTAAACCTAAATCATCTTCCCATTGAACATCTTCATGATATTCAGACATAAGTTGATAAATTTGTTGTTCAGCTTGGGTTCTTGATAAACCACCTACAGGAATAATAAACTTTTTATAAACGGCTGCTTGATTTATATTAAAAAGAAGTTTAGTTTGTTCTAAAAGTTTTAATTGGTTATAAGGTCTAATTAATGGTTCAATATAAGATGTTTCACCATAATCCATATTATTACTATATGAAATATAAATAATCTGTGCATCCAATAAGATTCTTCTTAATCTTGGATCATCTGGAAACTGTACCCATACAACTGTACCCGATTCTGGGTCTGTTGCAGGAACTAAAGTTAAGGGATCAAGTTTAATTAAATCTACTATATTCTTTTGTTTTCTATCATATACTATTTCAAATGCAATAAAACCATCAATTAATAAATCTCTTAAATGATTCCAAGCAGTAATACCATCATTAAATCCTAATTTATTATACAATTTAAAAAATTGTTCGTGTACTGTTTGTCTAATAGTATTATCAAAATCTTGTGGTAAATCTTTTGCTTTACAAAAGAAATTATTTTCATCATATATAACTGTTTCATCAGCTAATTGTGTTGTAAATTCTCTAATTTCATCCTTAATAGAATATTGTCTTAATATCTTTCTTTTATCAAAATATGCTCTATCTAAATAAGCGATAGACTTTTTATCTAATACTTTAGAAATAAGTTTTTTAGAAAACAAATCATACATATATGGTCCTTCAGTAACATTACCCATATTAGAATATGATTCTTGGTCATCGTTTGCACCGATTGCATATGATTGATGCAATGCTTCTATATCATATGTTAAACCAAAATTACTAATCTTTCTTAATTGTCTACTAAAGAATCCTAAGTTAACACCTGCGTTTGATCTATTTTGGTCTCTGTAACCAGCCATAGTTATTTCTTAATTTTTTATTATATATAAATATCTTATAACCCAATCGAATTATTTGGATACCAAGTTTCACTATTATTACTTTTTATTACAACACCTTCTAAAAATTCAACATCTTCATAGTATAATTTCATTAATTTCCTCATATTATCTTCAGCTTCTTCTTTTGAAATATCATCAACAGTAACATAAAATACCTTTCTATTTGGTGTCGATTTATACCATCCCTTAATTACATATAAAATATTTCTTATCTTTTTAATCATCAAATAGTTTATAGTTATTTTCTAATGCTCGTAATTTTTTATAGTAATCTTTTACATCAGTATCATATGATTCAGTCATTTCATCCATTTCACCTAATAATTTATCTAATCTGATTTTAGGTTCTAAACCTTCATCATATTGTTGTGCTAATTCTTTCATTAGTGCAACATTAACTGGTCTCATATGAACATTGGTTATTAAATACATTAAATTAGTAGACACAGCATAAATTTCTAATATTTTATTTATATCAAATGCTGTTATTGCAAAATTATATCCCCCGTTTTTTTCTAATGTTCTATAAATAGTTTCAAAGTTTACAGGAATATTTTTTTCCATCAAAACATTAGCAACATCTGCATTACTTTCAAATATATCAATAGCATTATTATATAATGTATTAAAATATAACATTTTATAATCAAATGGTAAATAATCTAAATTTATTGCATATAAATTATGTTTATTATGATCTGATACACGATAGTCAATGGCAAAAACAGGACAAAATACTTTATTACCATTATAGTAATAATTTATTAAATAAAATTTTCCTGTTTGTATGTGATTTTTAGGCATAGATTGAAACCAGGGGGTTTGATTTTTTCTTGCCCAAAATACTTCCTTATTGCATTCAAAAATCATAGTAGCTAAATCACCACCATATTGTCCACGTAAAGCTCTTACATAATATTCATAACTTTTACCTCTATCTTCTATTATTGCACCCATTACCTTTTAGTATATCTTTTCTTTTCTGGTATAAGACCAGCTTTTATTAATTGTTCTTCAGTTATTATTACGAACTTCATTCCTCTTTTTGTAGCATATTCTTCAGCAGCAGACCACTTTAATTTATTCTTTATGTGTGTTCTAACACTATATTCATAATTTTCTAATGCTTTTGCTGTTTCATTTTTTGGTCTTTGTGGTGGAAATAATTCTACTTTAGGTTTAATTTCTACAATAACCCTATCCATTCTATCATCATTATTGGTTTTTTTTTCATAATAAAAATCCGGATAATAGCGATGTACTTTATTTCTTAAATCTGAATATGTTATAATTGGTTGTTCACAAGACCATTTTATAATGCTTTCGTTCATATCTAAATAGTTACAAAAAGCAAATTCCCAAGAAGAACGATATATTACTTCATTTGGATTTCCCTTGTATTTATCAGGGTTTCTTAATTGATATTTCCCTTGATTATACTTACTATTTAATTTTGATTTATTCGCCATTAAAAAATTACACCATTTTTAATTTTAACATATAAAAGAATTCCACCAAATATCCACACTACTGCTATTAATAAAACGAATAATAATTTTATTCTTCTAGTTTTCCATTTACTTAATTCATTTGAATTAACTAATTCATTAATTTTCTTTAATGTGTTTCCGATATTAAAAAATGACATTTTATTTTTCACAACATAATCAGTAGCACCTTGTCTAATGATATTAGTAGCAATTTCCACATCTTCTTGTCCAGATAAGATTATCACTTCAACATCAGGATAATTTAATTTTAATCTTTTTAAAACTTCATCACCATTCATTCCTTCTTTTATAAGATAATCTAATATCACACAATCTGGTTTTTCTTGAACTATTTCTAATAAACATTCTTCACCTGTTGAAAATGTTTTAATATCATCATAACCTAATTTTTCTAAATTAACTTTAACTAGATTCATATAATATTCTTCATCATCTACTGTATAAATCTTTAATGATCTTTCAGATGGTCTTTTTAATAAATTCATTTGGATATTTTTATTTTGTTTTATATATTAAATATTATGCAACCCTTTACCATCATTTGCTCTATCAATACTTATCATTCTGATTCTATCATCATTATAACTTTTTTTATTATTAATGACATTCATACCATCGGCAAGTCCACGCTTAAAAATCTCGGTGAAATAGGGAAAGGCTGAATCATATTTTTTGGGATTAAAATTTTTCCAATTTTGGAATAAGTGTAATAGTCCTTGCTGTATGCAGTCATTTCTATCATCAGATGTTCTATAATTTCTTTCTTTTTTTCTTATTGTATTTTGTGCAATTAAAATTAACAATTCTTGTGATCTTGATGTTAATTTACCTTTTCCTTTTGATATTACCATTTCGTAATATAACTCTCTATCTTCTAAGTAGTTTGGCATAAAATTTTATTATTTTTTGTAAAAATTTTGCAATTTGGATTATTTTGTTTATTTTTGTAACTTGGGGTAATTTTGCTTTTATTTAATATTATTAAATAAAAGCATTATACCTACACCAAAATATATACCATTTTTTTTGAAAAGTTTATTTTTTGTTTAAAAATGCAGGTTTAATTTGTATATATTTGATTATGAATATGAAAAAATAAATTTAATTAAAAACTTTTGTATATTTGTCTAGTATATTAAAAATATGGCAAGTAGAGAATCATATAAAATTAGTAATTATTGGAAACATCCAAGGGGCGGGTACAATAGACGTTATAGATCAACGGTGAATGTTAATATAATAGATAGAATTCTTTCTGTGTATTTTCTTTTTAAACGAATATTGAAAAGTAAATACGAAAGACAACTGTTTTTGTTAGATAATGTAATTGTTCCATTTAATAAATTAATTGGTTGTAAAATAACAAAACATAATTGGTTTTATATGGATGATGAACAAGAAGCATTTTGTACAAAGTGTCATATACGAAGTGGTCATATCCCAATAGAACAATGGAATAGAATGGAAAAACTTAAAAGCATAAAAAAAAGGATCAAAAAATGATCCTTTTTTAATTTAGAGAATATAAGATTTATTTTTTAGCTTTCGCTTTCTTAATGATACCTTTCTTCAATCCTTCAGGAAGTTTTCTCTGCTTTGGTGTGAGATACTTTTCTTCATCTGATTTACTTGAATCATCTTTCTTGTCATCTTTCTTGTCATCTTTCTTGTCATCTTTCTTATCATCATCCTTCTTGTCGTCATCTTTCTTGTCACCTGCTTTTTTACCTGCTTTTTTCATTTTTTTAATGATACCAGCTTTTAATGCATCAGGAAGTTTTTTCTGTTTTGCAGAAAGATATTCATCTTCATCAGAAGCTTCATTAATTTCTTCAGTTTCTTCAGTAGATTCTTCAATAACTTCTTCTTCAATTTCTTCAGTAGATTCTTCGATAATTTCTTCTTCCTCTTCCTCTACTTCTTTAACTGATTCTGAAATACCTGCTTCATCAACGATGATTTTAACTGCATCATCAGAAATACCAAAATCAGCAGCAACTTGTTCAATAGCATCTTCTTTTGATACACCTTTTTCAATGACTTCTAAATAATAATCAATAACATCCTGGTCTAATTCAACATCAATAAATTGTTCATTGATATTTTCATTAACGAATGAGGAATAATCTTTGATTGTTTTCATTATATAATGGTTATTTTTTTAGTAACTAGAATTAGCCATTAAGCTTTTTTCTTTCTGATACTTTTTGATTTTTAACTTGTTCTAAGTTTTTCATAAGCTGTTCCTTATAGGTAACTAGATTATCAAATGCTTCTTTAAGTTGAGTTGATTCAGTAAGTAATTCACCTTCTGCTTCAAGTTCTTCTAAAGATTCTTGTACATCCTTAATTTTATTTGAAATTTCCATTTCTTTATCTTCTAATTTTCTATATTGCTTTAATTCCTTAGAAAGTTTATTTTCAACAAAAGGAGATACATCATAACCCATTTCCCTTTGTACATCTTCAATTAACTGAGTTACTGAATCATATTCAAAGAATGATGATCCTGTTCTCTTATCAACATTATAAAGATATAATTTATCTTTGTAATTAAATACGAATAATTCAGTTAATGCTTTTGTAAGGTTATTAACTTCTTGTACAACGTCTAATTCAACGATTTTGTCTAAGTTTTCAGACACAGTTTTAACAACTTGGTAGTAATTTTTCTTCATCATAGGAATAATAGGTGAATTAAACAAATCTTCTAATGTAGTTTGCTTATCAGCTTCTTCTCCATTAATAAATACTTTACCTTCAAGTGTAAGTGATATAGTTAAATTTTCATCAACCCTGAAATCAATTTTACCACCATTAAAATCTGATAGTGTCATTGCTTTTTCAATAGTATAAAGTGTTGCTAAATCTTCACCTTCAACATGATCAGATAAAACTGCTTCTCTTACTGAATCATCAGTTAACAAGAACCATCTATCACCAACAAATGCTACGTGACCATCTTTAGTTTCTTTTACAACTGTATAAACATCTTGTCCTTTACTACCACTTGATGTTAAATTTTTAATTTCTCTTGGATCAGATGTTAATCCTACAACAAATACTTTTACTTCTGGAACCCAGTCATAAAGTGAAAGTTCATTAACAATAGATTCCATTCTAGCTTCGTCACTATCTTTATTAATAACATCTAAAATTTTACTAAGTGCTTCTCTGTATAACATACCGAAGTTCTTCCTTTCAACTTTCTTGTAAAGGTCTTTTAGATCATATAACAAAGGTTTAGCACCCAATTCTTCTTCCATTCCTTCTACAAGTGCTTTGACATCAGTATCATAAGCAAATGATGTTAAAGATTCTTTAAGTGAATGTGTTAATTCTCTTTCAGAAAATCTATCAAATTGCTGAAGGTGTCCTTCAACAACATGTGAAATTTCTAATTGGTCTAAAGTTAAACTTTGTCTGAAATTAAATAAATCAAATTTCCAATTTTTCATTTTTCTATCTTATTATTTTTTAGTAAGTTACAAGTTCTTTATATCTTGCATCTTTTTATTTTTTTGTATATAACAAATCTGTATTTATATATTAATAAAAATATCTTGTTTTTTTCCAAATCTTTTTGTAATTTTGTGTATATAAGATAATATGGTTAAAAGGATCAAAGGATTAGGGGTTATAAATAATATCCTTATTATTGCTGCAACTATTATTGTTTCAGCATTTTCTTTTGTATATAAGAAACTTATACAACGACCATTAAATAGTATAGTAGAAAAAATTATAATACCTTTATTAGAAACATTAGATAGTGAATATGGTGTTCTTGTATTTTTTTTATTTTTAGTAGAAGTATTTATATCATTAATTATTCCTTGGTTTTTTAATTGGATAATAGGTGTAATTATAGTTTGTTATTTATTATTAACAATATCATTTATTATTTATTTAATAAAAAATGATACCCCTACTGATAATTGGAAAATGACTATATTAATGTTTTGGATAATACCATATTTAACAATGGCTTTTTTCCCAACATCAATAGTAACAATTTTTAGGAAAAAGGAAAAACCAAAACCAACATTAACACAAATAAGAAGAACTAAGTTAAAATATTTGAAAAAGAAAATTAGATATAATAGATTAAAAATCTGGAAGAAATGGATCGGATAACAAAAAAGTTAGAAAGTAGAGGTGCAAAAGAAATGACCATAAGGGATCGTAAAGCTACCCTTTATCTTGGTATTGTTACTGAACTTATAATTATTACACTTATTATGACATTTGTGGGTATAATGTGGTTAAAACTTGCTATTAGTATTTACCTATTAATAACATTAATTATTACAATGATTATTATAGAAACAGATAAAATAGACCCACCAGATTTTTTGTTTGTAGCAATTGTGACCATACATTTATTTTTCTTTATTTTATCTATATGGTTAATAATAGAAATAACACCTTATAGGGGTGATAACCCAATGAAATTAAGAAAAGAAAAATTAAGAAAATTAATTAGGAAATCAAAATTTGAAAAATTAAAGTTTTGGAAAAATTAAGAAAAAAAATAGATATTTATATTGATAGGTTAGAAAAACTAGGAATAGATTATTTAACCAAGAAAGAAGAAGTGTGGGCTTATATTATAATGGGTATTATACATTTATCATTATTGGTTATTTTATTTTTTGTAATACCATTAAAAGCAGTATCAATTCCATTAATATCTATTATTACTATTGGAAGTGTTTTGTTTATATGGTTAGATTACATTGATGAACTTGATGATTATAATGATAATATGATTATATTTTATTTAAGTGGTGTAATAGTAATTATTGCACTTATAACATATTTTGCAATGTTGAAAACACTACCATATAAAGGGAAAGACCCAAATTTGATTCGGAGAAGAAAATTAAAAATGCTAATCCGGAAAGCTAAAATTAATAAATTGAAATTTTGGAAATGAATATATTTAAAAAAACAGAAAAGAAAATAAAAGATTGGTTTGAACAATCAATGACTTATAATCATCAAGAAGTGATTATATTTTTAATAATTTTTATCTTTATGGTACTTTTTACTATTGGTATTGGTGGGATATTTTCTATTTTGTGGGTGCAAGTAGGAATAATATATTTATTTATATCATTAGCATTGTGTTTAAAGCTAATTGATACTGAAACTAAATTTGAAGAATATGCTATTATAATATGTTTATTACCATATATCATTTTATTGATGTTAATTGATAAAGTATATAAAAAATTTATACCTTATAGGGGTGATGATCCAATGTTACTTAGGTCTTATAAAGTAAGATATTTTAAAAGGAAAGCAAGAATTAATAAATTGAAATTCTGGAAATGAATATATTTAGTAAAATAGTAGGTCAAAATCCCAAAACATTGTTAGGTAAAGCAATGGAAAAATTTAAAAAAGAAATTGGTCCATTGTCATTTATTGTTTATATGACACCTTTAATCATATTGTGTATAATATTTGAAGTAAATAATCCCGGTACACCAATTCCACATCTTTATAGTTTTTTTATAATATGGTATTTTATTGCATTGTATTTACTTAATAAAATTAATTCAGAAATAATCCAAATGATAATTTGTTTACCTAAATATTATTTTATAAAAATTAATTAAAATTACCAAGTCCAATCTTCTTGACTTTCTGAATCAGTTTTATATTCATCTAAATATGGTGAATATGTACGTAGTCGTATATCTTCCCCACTAAATTCTATTAATAATAAATATCCGGGATAATTTGGATAATATTGATAATTTGACATTATTTGATAAACAACACTATTATCTTCGTGTGTAGATATTCTTATTCCCGATCCATCATCACTTAATCCATCATGTCCACATATTACAAATTTAATATTATTATTAGGATATATTAATTTTGTCCATAAATCAGTACCATCATTAACGTTTAATCCTAATCCATATCCGTTGCTAGGTGCATGATTATCACCCGGTGCTAATAATTCCCCATTATATTTTAAATAAGAATGAACAATTATTAATGCTTTTGTAGATGAATTATTTTGTAAAATAGTATTAGCCCACGCTACTACTTCATCTCTTGGTCCAAATTCTAAAGATAATATTAATAAATCAACACCATTAATATTTACTTTATGGTAAGTATTATCACTTTTATTTGCTTCAAAAGTACCCATATATGTAGACATTTGTTCAAAATAAGTTAAAGGACAATATGTATTATACATAGTACTGTCTCTGGTTCCATCACTGTAATCATGGTTTCCGGGTAATGTAGAAAAAGGAATACCATTATCA
>Ga0210003_1002074_pt1 | contig 17157 bp, 27 predicted proteins | sample LantaG_FD_182804 | JGI IMG/M metagenome (GOLD analysis project Ga0210003, IMG submission 182804) | Deep subsurface microbial communities from Baltic Sea to uncover new lineages of life (NeLLi) - Landsort_02402 metaG (SPAdes) (version 2) | ecosystem: Environmental > Aquatic > Marine > Oceanic >...
ACCCATCGTGTTCCCATAGTAAACCCATCGTGTTCCCATAGTAAACCCATCGTGTTCCCATAGTAAACCCACTAAAAAGGGACCTCACACTGACCTCTCTTGGGTATTTATTTTTCAAGGGGGTTCAATGGGTAAACAAGGGGGGGTCACGATGGGATAATGGAGGGAAAAGTTTAGAGTCTAAAGTTTTTATCTATTGATGCGATATTCAGCAAATTCTTGTAGGGTTTGCTTTGCGTCGTCATATGTCATCGCAATAAATTTATGGATTTCTCGAGGAAATGGTTTAGCATCGCTAGCCAGAGGCTGCTCGCTTTGAATTGCGTAACAGAAGTCCAGGACGACTATTGAATCATTTTCTTTCATGGCCTCTGGTACTTCCATGATACTCCTGAGGTTGGTAAAAGACAACACAGGTCGGAGGGGGGGTCTTGATTTTTGAGGGGGTTTTGATTCTTTTTTAATTTGGGGTTTTGATTCTTTTTTATTATTGTAGGATTCCCATGCCTCAGATAGAAAAAAATGCTCAAGATGGTTGCCTCTGAAACTGATAGTGGAGCCATCTTTCATATTGAATTCGAAGTTCTTGCAGAACATGTCAATAGAGTCGACTTCTTTAAAGTCAATAACGTTTCCGTATCCACCTCTGTCACGCTGCGTGAAATTGGGGGAGTAGAACAAGTCGTAGTCAGTAATGGATACAAAAGCTCTCAAGGGGCCAGAGAATCTATTCTGGGACATGCTTTCTTCTACCTGGACGAAGACGTTTTTATTTTCCTCAAGAAAGAGTGGGAGTTTGTGCTTATAGAGATGCTCTTGTAGGCTCAAATAGGAATAATCAACCTCGAATTCCGTATTGGCGAGAGTGGTTATATTCTGTACAGAGATTGGCGTCGAGATTGTGTTTTCCTTTTGGATTCTTGTAACCATGTGGGCGGCATTGATTATAAAGGGTGTAGTCTTCATGGATAGTGGTCCTTTCCCCTGGTATAAAGGGGGTAAGTAAGAGGGTCCCCCGAGCAGCGAGAAGTCTCAAGGGACGTCCCCCCGAGAAAGTATTTGCTGCTTGGGTGTCGAGTTAAGAGACCACAGCTTTCCCCGGGAAAGAGGAAGGGGATTGGCGTGTCTTCTTATGAATAAGGATTAAGTCAAGAAAATGTCAAAGTTTTTATAAAAAAGTTTAGAGTCTAAAGTTATTCAGTTTTTTCTCCTGAATATTTATTCATTTTTGTCTATCTTCAATAGTTCTATTTCGCTAGTCCCGTCTTCTGTTTCGGCATAGAGAGTTAAACAGAAGTCTGGGTGTGTAGGTCCATAGCACCCTTGGACGAGGGCCTCGATGGGTGAATCATCGAATCGAGTGTATGCAGCTTCGATGGCATACTCTCTCCAATTTCCATCAGTGATGTCCTCCTCGTCCAAGAGGTTCAAGAAGTCTCGAGCATCTTTTTCTTTCATCTCTACGGGTACGGAGATTTCTCCACTGATTTTAAATGAAATCAGTGCTTTTCTTTTTTGGGAGATTGTCATGGATAAGGATCCTTTCTTTTGGTACAGGGGGGGATACCTGAGCAGCGAGAAGTTTCAAGGAGTGTCCCCTGAGAAAGTATATTGCTGCTTGGGTGTCGAGTTAAGAGACCACAGCCTTCCCCGGGAAGGAGGAAGGGGATTGGCATGTCTTTTTATGTATGAGGATTAAGTCAAGAAAGTGTCAAAGTTTGCTCGAAACTGGAGAAGATTTTGGGGAGGAGGGAGATATGCACGATGCATAATTCTGCATGCAATTTATTCCCCAGGGGAATATCAAAGGTTACTTTGAGAAGTTTACATTTCTCGGGTGGTGGGGAAACATCATAGCACAGGTAATCACTAGATACGTCTGTAATCATAACAACCCTTGAGTAGTCAATAATAGGGAAGTGTTTCTCTTGTGGATTATGGATGGCTTCTTCCTGGGTTTCTTCCTGGGTTTCTTCCTGGGCTTCTACCTGGGCTTCTACCTGGGCTTCTGCGGTATTCAAACGAGGGAACATTAGAGAGATTTCGTCTTTAGCTCGCATAAAATTATACAAACGAGGGAATAGTCGGGCTTCAGAAGAGAATGTTTTAAATGTTTTAATTTTACAATTGTCAGATTTCACTGCGACTTTTATCATTTCTTCCTCCTGAATGTATCCGAGGACATTTGATACGGGTATGAAACGATTATCAAAGTACGAAGATAAGAACTTAGAAGAATGGGGTATAAATACCATATCGGAGTAGTCATCCCAAAAGAGAGTGAACAGGAGTTCTACATGGTGAGATTTTGAGTTCATGTAATAACAATTATTTCCGGGATCTATGTTTTCGGGGATATAAATTCCATTGTCATAAATATCTAAAAACTTCTGGATGGATCCTGCAATAAGATCCCAGAGTTCTGATTTACTGCTCGCATGGAGATACATGGGTTCGTTCTTAAATAGAACCTCCGGGATGGCGCACGCTTTGGTGCGAAATCGTGAGATCAGGTATCTCGGTTCAAATTCTGTAAAGTTTGCGCTTTGGGAGTTTTCATAAATACGAATCTTGTGCAGTTGAACTTTTGCGCTGAATTTGAGGGGTGATTGATTTTTCTTAGACATAGTAGAGACCTCCGATGTTTTTATTTAAGAATAATTTAAAATATATCACGGTAGCGTATTTTGAATTCCTCAGAGGAGATTAATTTAATCTTCTCCATCATTGGAATACGTGCGTTTTGGAAATCTTGGGGAGCATAGACTGGTGGAAACTTTGTGGCCGTCAAAAGGGCAACGTGGCCATACTGGTCGAGTTTTGATATATCAATCTTCTTCATTACCTCTTTAACGGCATCAAAATTTTCTTCTTCATAGAGGTCATCAATGTGACGGAGAAGGACATCCACAGCATCATCGGACGGGGCGTGTCCTATAAGGGGGGAGGGTTTTCGGGGAGTATCTTTCAAGTTATATACATTTTCGAGCCATGGGAATGATTGATTTTTCATAGTATCCTCCATGAAAAGTTTAGAGTCTAAAGTTTTAGCCGTTGGACACCCAATTAAGAGACCGCAGCTTTCCCCGGGAAAGAGGAAGGGGATGAGTTGCTGAGTGAAAAATGGAAGGGATTCACCTGGATAAAAAAGTGTTTGACTTTTCGATGGGGATGTGTTACGCTCAGTCGCGTACCCGACGTGATTCGGAATCACGTTCGGCGCTTAATGAGCGTTACTTTTTAAATCCACTTAAAACCACTCAAAACGAATCGACTTGCCAACACCTTTGACTTTATAGAGTTCTGCCGTGAGGGCTTCTACAGAGAGTTCGAGTTTTTTAATTCTATCAGTTTGTTCTTTTTTTTCACGTTGCAACTCGTTGCAATGTGTGTGCAGTATTCTCTTTTCTCTCTCTACGTTCCCAATAGTAAGTAGATAAGCTGCCTGTACGTTTTTAAGAGTTTGGTCATGTGCAAGTTCTTGTCGTTGTTGAGATTCTTTTAGATGCGCTCTGAGCGCTTCAATCTCAAGAATCACATCTTTGTATTTCCTCTTTTGAATCGCCTGCCCTCGCAGGTATTCTTCATCTAAATCTTCCATGGCTTGATGATAGTTCCATATTTGTTGAAAATTCTCCTCCTTGAGAGTTTTCAACTCTTCTGTTTTGGCGGACAACTCCTGTCGGAGTTCTTCTGCCAATTGAAGGAGGATAGTCACCTTGTCCTCGGAAGGTTTAAGAAGAGATTCTAGTCGCCTATTCCGAGCAAGAACGTTGCTGAACTCATCTCTAAGAGATAGATATTCCTTCTGAAGCTCCCCGTCCTCTTCCTTCTCCTCCTCCTCATTAATTGTCTCGAGTCGAGATTCGATCTCTTCTGGTCCAATCTCGAATGGGTCCTTCATTCTATCTTTTGTCCATTTTAGACCAATGGTCATACGATAGACGAGAAAAATCCCAAATGTGGCAATGAAAAAAATAAAACTAAAATCCATCATGATAGCACTCCATTTCTTAATGTGTTTATCTTGCATTATTAAGACACCAACGTTTTCCTCTGGAAAAAAACTTTAGAGTCTAAAGTTTTCTCAGGTAAAGATGAGTCAGTTGCGTAAAAACTTCTAAACTTTTTTTCGCCAACTTAAGGCACTAAAGCATTCCCTTGGTAAAAGCAAGGTTGAGACTGTGGGATATATTCGACATGCTTCAAATACAGACCCGAAAAATGGCTTATTAATGCAGAATATATACTGCATATTAAGAATTATGACTCTTTGAGAAAATCAAAGTTAAGAATGGAATGATTGAGTTCTTTTCCGTCTTGAACAAAAAAGAGTTGTTTTTTTGCCCGGGTAATAGCGACATAGAGCAGAGACAACTCTTGTTCGTACTGCCATTTACCAGGAGAAACCCAGGGACCAGGAAGGAGTTCTGGTCTGAGGATAAACACGCGGTCCGCCTCTAGTCCTTTAGCTCTGTGGATAGAGGAGAGCCATACACCAGCATTTTTGTCTGAAAAGACATCATTGACCATATTCTTGAAGTCTTGAATAGACCGGACATCTCCTCTTGCCCAAATGACTCTCACGCAATCCACTTTGTCAGACAATGCTTGAAGTTTTGGATCTTCATCATTGTTTTTATTTTTCTTCAGGATCTTGAGTCTCTCACGATGCTCCCAACTGTCACAGAAACTGGCAAATTGACTCCATTGAAAACCTCGCATCTTTTGGATGCGCTCTGCAGTCGAAACCAAAGACTGCCCGATATTACGCCCCCGAACCCTTGCAGGCACCCCTGCGCTGATCAGTCCAAAGCATGTCTCCAAAAGAGGCGCATTGGTCCTGCAGAGGATTAAATCCCCATTTGCGACGCTTGTGGTCATCTTCTCTTCTGAGATGGGGAGAATATCCCCATCTTTCGCACCTGCATGGAATTCAATCTGAGGCACTAATTGCTTTGCGAGCAATACAACCTTTTTGGGGCATCGGTAACAGATGGAGAGTGGCAATCTCTCACATTTCATGGTCTCTACAATGCGCTCAAAGGAGCGATTGTCAGCACCGCCGAATCCATAGATCGCTTGCTTGCGATCACCCACGGCAAGAAGTCTACCTCCTCGCTTAAGGGACTTGCGCACCAAGTTTAATTGAGCTTTATTGAGGTCCTGAGCCTCATCCACAAAGACGAAGTCGTACTTCATAGTAGACACCTTCGGATCCACAGAAGGGAGCCAAACCTGATCCACGAAGTCGATTTTAAAAGAAGCCAAAGATTGACCTCTTTCAATGATCAAAGGAAGAGCCTTGAGTAAATGAGGCTCCCACTCTCCGTCAAGTTCGATATCGTAGTGGCAGATCATCTCTTCAAGTCCTTCAGTGTCTGAAGGGTCCACTAGATTTAGCCTACTCATGTCCACGAGACTTAAGAGTTCTCGCAATGGGTCGTTCTCGAGCGAACCATCATCCCATCGCTGAAGAAGGGCGCGTGGGATATCCACCCTTGGGTGGTTGAAGTAATCCAAGCAGAGGTCTCGGTATTTTGAGGTCTCCAATTTAACAGAAGGGTACGCCTTACGCACCGCAGCAAACCCTAGTGAGTTCAGGGTTCGGGCCTCGAGACCTGATCGCTTTGGGAGTCGCTCAGCTAATTCTTTAGCGATCGCGCTATTGAAAGCAAGGAAGACCATTTTTCCATTCACTTGGGGAGCCAAGAATTCGAGGGTAGAACTCTTGCCAGAACCTGCGACGGCCTCTACCGCCCCATGTCCTCTTCCGTTAATGATCCAGTTAAGAATGGCTTCTTGATATGGGCTTGGTTTAAACATAGTGCCTCCAGTTTGTTTGTTTTTCAACTTCACTTGCTTCCTTCGCCGATATAAGAGACCACAGCTTTCCCCGAGCAAAAACTTTAGACTCTAAAGTTTTATCCTACAGATGACAGTATCCGGATAAGGGGAGCGGGGAGCGGTGTCAGATTTCAACAGCCCAGGGGCCATTGCAATCTCCAACTAAAACGAGTGGTCCTTCCCCTGATTCTCCGGAATAAAGCGCCAGTTCTTGAAATACTTCTAACAGGTCTCCAATGCCTTCGATCTCTGTTATCTGGTCCGTCTCTTCTCCAACGGAAAAGCCTAATCCGGCGTTGTTTTTCTCTCTGTAAATGTCGATCATTTCTTTGTCAGTTAAATTTTTCAAAATATTATTCCTTTGCATTGGTTATAAAGATAAACAGATTATAAAGATATAATTGTTTATCTACTTGCCTCATCTGCCAATATAAGAGACCAACTATTTCCCCCAGAAGAAAACTTTAGACTCTAAAGTTTCCTCAGGTAAAGAAGTCAATCATTCTTCAGGCTTTGTTTCCATTGATTCCTCTTTGCTTGCTTTTTTGCTTACTTTCATGGATTCAATGTCGTTTATTTTTCCAATATGGAATCTAAAGATAACCTGCTCGAGAAAAATAAACAGCAAACATATTCCCATATAGCCTAATATGAAACTTCCGATCAGCCAAGCGATAGACTTAATGGTGTCCATATAACCTCCCTCGTTAAAATGATGGGTCTTGGCGGTAACGATAGCCACCAAATCTTATTGGACTCATCCCGTACAAGATGTAAGCACCTTTTATAAAGGACCACCTTGCGTTGACAATGGCTCCTTCTGGACCTCCAAATTCATAAACAGGTTCACCATTTTCTTTAAGATGAGTCGCTCGCTTGGAAACTTCCACAATTCCCAATGTTTTTCCTGATTTATTGACGCTCATGACTCTGATCGGGTAGGTATCAGTTCCCATCGAGAAGTGACAGCAAGGGTTTTCAGCAACTTTCTCGTGGATGTTCCATGGGCCAACCTCTGGCCTGAGGAGGGCATAATTGCTCATGTAGTCAGAGACACGGTATCCTGCCACTTGAAAAGGTGAGTCCTTTGCTGTGATATCTAGAGAGAGTTCACCGTCCACTCCGAAGACCCTTCGTTTCTCTAGTTGGACGATTCTTTTCTTTGAATAAATGTCTGTGAAGAAAAACCGTCGCCCTTGCTGAATGACGAGTCCAATTATTTTTTCCATGGGATATCTCCATTTAATTTACTTGGTGAGATGAAGAATAGTGTCTGAATTGTTCTCAGATAATTCCCAGCGAGCATCCTTCCACCCGGCGTCCATCAAGGCTTCTCTAAGGTCTTCAAAGACCTTAGAAGACATTCTGCGGGACCACCACGGTGGAAATTCAAGAGAGATTGTTCTATCCATCGAGTAATCTCCCAATTTTAACTCCTCATTGACGGCGTTAAGGACGAATTCAAAATTCCGCTGGTCCCTTTCTGCTCTTGCGTTACGTGTGGATCGAATGTCTGAAGCCTCACCAGGACTTACTACTGATACCTTGGGCTTTGAAGTTTCATCAGGACTTACTACTGATACCTTAGGCTTTGAGGCATCTTTGATTAGGGCTATCTCTTCCTCTTTGATTAGGGCTATCTCTTCTCGGAGTTGTTGAATTGTGATAAAGTCCTCCCCTTGGGCATCTGAACGTCGCTGGTCGAGCGTTTGTTTCTGGATGTAAGCATCTAAGGCTGCTTTGAACCCTCGGAATAAAAAATAAATTGAGGCGAGTGCGATAATAAGATTGCGATGATGCCAAAGGGTTTGGATGACAGTTTCGATGTCCATAATAGACCTCCTGGGTTTGTGTTGTTTGTCGAGTTTCAATTACACTAATTACACGAATATAAGAGACCAACTATTTCCCCGATAAAACTTTAGACTCTAAAGTTTTCTTTTGCGTCACCCTTTGCTTGGACATACCGCGACAAACCATCCATTGAATGAGTTAAGGATCTCTATGCGAGCCATCAAGAGTTGATGTGCTTCTTCTCTGGAATGCGGACTTGAAGAATAGAGGCTGTCGTTCTTATCTTTATGGATATACTTTATAAGGTGATCAATAACATCATCGGGGTTATTGTCGTACTCCCAAACTTCTAAGGCGGCAGATGCTGCCTTTATGAAGAGAATTGAGGCAATAGTTGCCTGCATATTCAATGCACTTACCTCAATGGACTCCAAATCCTTCACCATGTCTTCAACTTTGGATTCAAGAGTTTTAATTTTGGATTCAAATTTTTTCATTGTTCTCTCCTGGGTTTGTGTTGTTTGTCGAGTTTCAATTACACTAATTACACGAATATAAGAGACCACAGCTTTCCCTGATAAAAAATGGTTCACAAAGGGGATGTATACATTCACTAAAAATCATCCCCTTTGTGAACCATGAGAAATGATAAGAGTCATCTGGGAGGCAATAGCCATGTCGCCTTAATATCACGATTCAGCAAGAGTTGATGGTCGTTGCGAAAGTGCCCCAAGTCTTCCTTGGGAGCCAGGGTGATGGCTTCGTATGAAAGAAACTCGTCCGTTTCTGTATCCGTAACCTTAACGATGCCTCCACCACCCATCAGGTGGTCCACGATGGCATCCATAGGCTCATTGCCTTCATAGCACGCCAGGAATTCATATATCGCATCGGCGCTCCTGGAATCGCCCTTGAAGTGCGCTCTCGTTATCCTGCGGAGAGGTTTATACTTCAAGTCCATGAGTTCTGGATAATCCATCGAATCATATAAGATTCCATGGACAGACACAAAGTAGTCTCCCTCTACTTCCAGGATGTCCCCATCGTGCAATGGACTTGCCTCTTTATTCTCACGATAAAATACTTGGATTCTCTTGTCAATGTCGTAGAAGAGGACAATGTGCTCATCCTCAAAGATGATTTCATCCATGCCTTCACAAATGCTCTCATCCTTAAAGATGCCTTCATTTATGACTTTTTCGCACCATGAACATTCTTTCGAGTCTTTGTCCTGAAGATCATCTCCACAGATCTGACATGTTCTTGTTTGCATTATCTCTCTCCTTTGTTTGTTTTTGATTCCTATTGCTTCCTACGCCAAAGACCACAACTTTCCCCGGGAAATGATGAATTTACTCTACATTAATAAGCCTTTTTTCGAGGCTGCATTAAATGCGTGTGGAATATAGACAACATTGTCCTTCTGTCACCTAAAGAAGATGGAGCAAGAGATAGTGAATAGATTCACAAGGATTATAAAATGGAGACATATCAAAGCAGTCACCATGACGACTTTGAAGATCATGTTCTCTTCACTAAAGAGATCCCAATTCGCAAAAACAAAGAACGATGTCAACCAAAGGCATATATGGAGAGCAATTACTCCGACTAGCGCAATGTATAAAATCATTGTCCTAAATTACTCTCCCATGAGGTTGAGAGGAAAAATAAAGGTTTCAATTTGCTTGATAAAAACTAAACAAAAACAATAAAAACTAAGCAAATTGAAACCCGGTGATTCTCGATCAAGCCTGGACGGGCGTAACCTCAGCGACCTCCTTGCTTGCGGTGGCGGTGGAGGAAGAGGATACCAACACAGGCTTAGGCTCTTCCTCCTGGGGCTTTTCTTCGGCACACAGTGCGTTCATCTCCCGGTGTTTAGCTTGGATCTCAGCCTGGACCTCAGCCTGAATGCTTTCGTAGTCCACCACCAACTTTGCTGTTTCAAATGCCTCCTGGAGATCTTCCCAGGAGAATTTTTTCTCCACTCCTTCGGCATATGCTTTGCAGATGAGGCGGCATGCTTTTTCTGCATTGAGGGCCTTCATTTCCTCGCCCAACTTCGCTTGCTGTCGTTGAAGGGCATCGAGTCTTTCTTCTGGGCTCATATCGCTTGCTTTTTTTCTAGCCATTTTTCTCTCTCCTGTTTTTTGTTTTCTTTGACTTCACTTGCTTTCTACGCCAAATCAAGGGACCAACTATTTCCCCAATGAAAAAACTTTAGACTCTAAAGTTTTCTCTTCAGAAAAAACTGAACAGGTCCTTTTCTGACAATATCCTATGGGGATTCCATTTCAATTCTTTCAAAAAAACTTGCTATTCGAACATCAGCCGCCTGCTCTCATTATAGAGCCTGATGAAGGATGCCAAGGTATCAGCCTCGACAAAGTACCATCCTTCGTCTTCTGTTGAAGAATAATGAGATCCTGTCGGGATGGATTCCGCATGGCACCCAAACATCCAAGTTAAAGAAATCTCTTCAAATTGCCCTCCCTGGAGGTGCATGATTGATCCAATGACATTGCCATCAACGACAATATCTTGATATATTGTCCTTCCACCGTTGTCATAAACGGGTTCGCCATAACTAATATCTTCCTCTTTAATGTAAAGCATCCTGAACTCCTAATTGAATGAGGCATATTGAACCACCTGGACCACCCAGGTAACTCTTGCTGCCCTATCTGCTAATCATACCTACCGAATCCTCCAGCATCTCCACTAGTAAATTCACTTGCTTCTTTGAAAATTCTCCTCATCTCAAGAGTGGTTTCTACTTTTGCCTTCTGCTTTTGCCTCATCTGCCAAGATAAGGAACCACAGCTTTCCCCGAGGAAAAACTTTAGACTCTAAAGTTTTCTCTCTTCTCCGTCTCACCAAAGAGGATTTCTTGACCACCGAAGCCTCTTGCCTTTTCTCGCGGCATCTCTGCAGACTTTTGCAAGTCTTTCGTTTTCTTGTGCCTCTTCGACACTCCTCCCGCTTCCGGGAGGCAAAGGTTGCCCTCCTGGAAACCCCAAAGAGGCAAAGTGCTTTGCGGCTTCATTTAGGGCGAAATGATTAAACACTCTCGCGAGTGCAGTCACATGGTACTTATACTCATGGTTAAACTTCCGGCATTGGGATGCGTCATGCGCGAATTCTTTGATCTCTTCAAAGTTAGTCATAATAACCTCCAGTCAGTTTTTGTTAATTTAGTTTCCTTCTTCTTCTATTTTGGTTACCAGGAGGCAACTTCCTCTTCTTCTTCTTCTTCTTCTTCTTCTTCTTCTTCTTCTTCTTCTTCTTCTTCTTCTTCTTCTTCTTCTTCTTCTTCTTCTTCTTCTTCTTCTTCTTCTTCTTCTTCTTCTTCTTCTTCTTCTTCGCAAGTGATCACTTGCGAAAATGTGGCATATTCGCAGCAGTCCGAGTCGACTGCCTGTAATGCACCGTCGACTTGGTATTCGAGACAATCAGGGTTTTCGAACTCATCTTGGGCTGCATCTTGGGCTTCTTGCTCGTCTTCAGCTCGGACTGTCAGGGTGACCGTGACGGGGATTGTGATTGTTCCTGCACAGTAGATTTTAAAGGTTTTCATCGTCTTCTCCTTTGTTTTTTGTTTTCTTCTTCTTCACTTGCTTTCTACGCCAAATCAAGGGACCAACTATTTCCCCGAGAAAACTTTAGAGTCTAAAGTTTCCCATGGGCGCGGATTGAAGCCTACTCTACCTTTGAGATGATCTCATGTGCATGCAGGAGGCCATTAAGTTTAGAGGTCAACCTCTTTACAAGGTCCTTCTTCCTTGCGATTATTTGAAGGTTGAGCATTTTTTCCACCTCAGTATACACCTCATTACTTTTTTCTCTTCTTTGAGAGATCTCTTCTCTTGTTTTTGAGATCATGGTTTCAACGCGACTCATCTCACATTGGATCGCTTCAATATATGGATTATCCATCATAAACTCCTTTGCTGTTTGATAAACAATTTTGTCGACGACAATCTTGTTATTCCTTACACCAATATAAGAAGGACGATAAGGATCATATTCTTTCTCGTCTATATAATCCTCTGCATTTACAATCTCTTCTTTTAAACACTTAAACCCTTTTGGCGCTTCCATCATAAACTCCTTTGCTGTTTGATAAACAATTTTGTCGACGACAATCTTGTTATTCCTTACACCAATATAAGAAACCACAGCTTTCCCCGAGAAAGGACCCTATCAAAACAGCAAGGATCCTTTGGGTGGTTTAAGTGGGGATAGTCACCCCGCGTTCATCTTTGATTTTCTTGATACAGATGGGGCCGATCCCATTTTGGAGGGATTCAGGATCTGTCAGGAGACGACCACAACACCCACAATGCCCTGTGTGCCATAACTCAATTTTTGAAGGCCATGAGCCTTTTGCTTTCTCATTGAGGTGAGTCATCATCCATTCAAATGCTTGGATACCTGTCTCCTCCTTCCTATTCGCTAGATGGCGACCCTCGTGGAAGAAAGTATAACCAGAAACCTCTTCAGAGGCCATTAGTCTTCCTATTTGGCGATACTTCATTCGACCGCCTTGATGAGTCATCAAAGCGACAACCATGTATTTATAGAATTTCCTGGTTCTTTTCCCTGCTTCGTCCATCACATAATATGATGGACGAAGAACTCCAAAAAGGAATCTGTTTTTACTCTCAGTATTCTTGAGAGTAAATTTTGCCCTCCCACCGAGGAGGAAATCTCGAAGAGATTGCAAGTCAACTTGCAGTTTCTTCGAATTAAATTTTGGTTCTTCTCTCAATTCCCATTCACCCATGTTCTGGGTGACCAAGAGTCCAAGTTCCTCGAGGTGATGGTTTGTGTATTTTAGAGTGGCTTCTTCAAAGCCACATTTTTCTAGCACCTCGAGGATCCCTTGTGGGTTTCCGGAGGACAGGACACCCCTGACTTCTTGGATTGATTGATTGAATCCATACATTTTTTGTTCTCCTTTGTTTGTTTTTTGAACTTCATTTGCTTTCTACACACAAATAAGAAACCAACTATTTCCCCGAGAAAACTTTAGACTCTAAAGTTCCCCCTTCTCAGATGCTGTGTATAGGAGAGAGGTCAGATGCTGTGTATAGGAGAGAGGAATGCATGCCACTCCCCAAAATAGTTCTCGTCTGATGCCTCTTCGATCGAAGAGATCGCATTTCGCTCTGTGTCCCCCCAGAGGTCACATTCTTCGACCGCAAATATGTTTCCAATGCCGCCTCGGTGCCTTCTGTCCTTAACGAGGACAGAAGCATATTTTGCTGTAACTGTCTCTGCCTCCCGTCCATGTGGAGAAAGGCGGTTGTAGTTTTCTGTGGCTTTATTCCTTGCCTTTTTCGACGTGAACGCCCAGACCACATTTGAATTGGTAACATTCGGTCTATGGGTATTGAGGTAGAAGTTTGCCATTGTTCTGTTCTCCTTTGTTTGTTTTGAACTTCTCTTGCTTCCTGCACCAATATAAGAAACCACAGCTTTCCCCGAGAAAAAACTTTAGAGTCTAAAGTTTTCCCTCCCTCTTTCAAGTGATCTTAGTGCTGAGCAAAGGCGATCCCTCGCTTCAAACGCTTCAGTTTCTCTGCATCAAAGCAGAGTTTACATTCGGTGCAGGGAGTACCTGCAACTTGCTCTCTGCAGGGGATCCACTTGACGCCGTTTTCTTCAAATGCTTTCCCGCCATGGGGGAAAGCATCAACTACAACTGCAGGCGCATAACCTCTCTCAAGGGCTTTTTTGCCCTCTTTAGTGTCTTGGAGGCTTGCCAAAACACTCACCTTTCCCCACGACCCTCGATTGACGTGTTTCCATGCGTGGGTATAAGTCCACACTTTCCCACCGCCACGCTCAGAAAAGCGATCGGCTGCAGCAGATACAATTTTTGCGCTTTCGCGCGTGGAGCAGTCTCCTACAACATGGATCCTCAAGACTTGCCCGTTCGCCTTAAGGGCGTCGATACCCCTAGCCTCTTCAATCGCCAAGTCTGTCCTTGAGAGGTTAAGTTCTTGAGTAATCTTTTCCAGCCTGTTCAACGTGTAGCGGACGTGTCCTTTTTCCGCATAACATCCGTTGTCCTTGAATGGACATGTAGAAGGACACGTTTTTTGCGATACATAGGTTGCGGAGACTTTAGGCCCGTCCTTGCGTGTGATTTTTTCATTTTTGGAGTCCTGAGCGACTGCAACGATTTTTGAGATTGCCATTGTTTTGTTCTCCTTTGTTTGTTTTTTGAACTTCACTTGCTTTCTACGCACAAATAAGAGACCAACTATTTCCCCGAGAAAACTTTAGACTCTAAAGTTCCCCCTTCACGTTATTCCTTTAGCGCTTCTTCGAAGACTTGACATTCTCCTTGGAGGAGGTGAAAGATATCGTCCTTCAACTCCTTCATGATTTGATAAAACTTCTCCTTCTCATCTGGAGGGATATCCAGGTTGTCCACTTTATTTTTTGCCACCATCAGGGTATACAGCACGTCCTCTGATGTAATGGATGAGGATGGAAGGTCTTGTTCTAGGACAGGATACAAGACCGTTTGCATTCCGAGCGAATCGGAGTTCAACAGCAGGGAGGTCCCTGCATATGCTGATTGAGGATCGTCTGTGACGACACCCACGCCGTCGTAGTAACCCCTCCCCATGTAGGGCTCCACATCAAGGCCGATGTTGTCCATATCATTGGTAAATCTTTCGATTACTTTTTCTTTTTTGTTTTTCATCGTCTGTTCTCCTTTGTTTGTTTTGAACTTCACTTGCTTCCTGCACCAATATAAGAAACCACAGCTTTCCCCAGGAAAACTTTAGACTCTAAAGTTTTCCCTATGGCTTATGACTTAGACAGAAGGTTTGCACACTTGCATTGCCACTGCATGCGCTTCATCTAGAGCGCTCCAGTCGACACTCCCTCCATTCCGCTCCCCTTGAGCGTAAGCATCCACGAGCATTTGACACGCTTTTTCGGCATTAATGCCCTTCATCTCCAGAACAAGTTTATCTTGCTGTCGTTGAAGGGCATCGAGTCTTTCTTGTGGTGTCATCTCGCTCGCCTTTTTTCTCGCCATGTTCTGTTCTCCTTTGTTTGTTTTCTTTGACTTCACTTGCTTCCTGCACCAATATAAGAAACCACAGCTTTCCCCGAGAAGAACTATAGAGCCTAAAGTCCTCCCTTCTCAATTTAGATATTCATTGCGACCAACCAGAAGGCCGCGCAGACCAAGAAAAGGCCAAAGGTGATCATGTTGTCCTTCATCTCTTGCTTTTTGTAATTCCTCACTGGAACACCCCCCGCAAGAGGTGAAGGGCGACGAAGGTCCCCCCCATAAGGAGGAACCAGAATTTGATCATCCACACGGCCTCACCGTGCTTTTTTGTTTTTCTCATCACAAACTCCTTTTCTTTTTCTTTCTATCAATCGGGTAAATAACCCCTTCTCTTTTTCTGACTTCCTTATCCAGCAAGCCCAAAAGGTGTTGTTGAAACTTCTCTCTAAGAAGTAGTTGAGTCCTTAACAAGGCTATCAGTTCTTCTCCTGAACTGATGGCCTTTTTTAACAACTCTTCTTTGCTCATCTTTTCCATACTCTAACTCCTTTGTTTGCTCATCTGCCAATATAAGAGACCAACTATTTCCCCGGGAAAACTTTAGATTCTAAAGTTTCTCCTTCTCCTTATAATGGAGTCACGATGTAGCATTCCCCATTGATAAACACCTCAAAGACTTCCCCGCCGCACTCCATATCATGGTACATTTGCTGCATGATGGCCCACTTATGTGTATCGTCTTCCCCTTGATAAAATTCTTCAACGTACTCCATTTTATTTTGATACGGGCCATATACGCAGCCCTCACGAAGGGCCTCTTCCACGAAGGAGAGATTGCCATCATGGTAATCCCATAAGATTTGAACATGGATTTCATTAGACTCATCAATAAGTCTGAGAAGGCTATAATAATCTTCCAAAGAGAGCCCCCTCCACCCTTTATATTCTTCTTCTGGATCCTCTTCGGTGTGTGAGGCAATGTAATCATATACCTCTTTTCGCCTATCTTGTTCCTGGAAGAACAATTCCCACGCCTCTTGAGGATCTCCATATTCTTCAGCGAAGATTTTTCGGATTTTTCCGATGAGTTCATTCGTCGATGTATTCATTTTTCATCTCCTGTTTTTTGTTTTCTTTGAGTTCACTTGCTTTCTACGCCAAATCAAGGGACCAACTATTTCCCCGAGAAAAAACCCCGCCAGACAACCCGACGGGGCTACACATCTTCACTTTTATTCAGGCCATTACCCCCGTTAGACTTTATTAAAGTCAGGACGGGGTTAGAAAATTCTCAGGTTTTCATCCACCACCTCCTTTGGCATTTGCCAGTGCGTCTTTTGTGTCGTTAATATGCAGCACAATATGCAGTCCTGTTATAAAATTCTCAGAGTTTCATCCACCACCTCCTTTGGCATTTGCCAATGCGTCTTTTGCGTCGTTAATATGCGGCCCAATATGCAGCCCTGTTAGAAAATTCTCAGAGTTTCATCCACCACCTCCTTTGGCATTTGCCAGTGTATCTTTTGCTATCTATTTAACTTCCTTCTTACGCACAAACAAGAGACCACAGCTTTCCCCGAGGAGAACTATAGAGCCTAAAGTCCTCCCTTACAGGTTATCCATTATAGGCCCAGACATTACCCCATTCAGGAAGCGTTCGGATTAGCATATCTTTATATTCTTGGCATTTGAGGTATGCCTTCGAGGTATACCATCCCTTGTGTTCACATGACTGATATTCATAGCACCCCAATAAACTCAAAAGTTCTACGATCGAAAATTCGCGCGGCTTTTTCCGCATCTCTGATACTTGGCGAGCGAGAATAAGCAACTCTTTTTCCGGAGGCATCGCCTCATTATACCTTTCTGAATAAGAAAGGTGATTTGCCGTCAACAGGAGCAAAGCGTCGTTAAAACGATTCGATTCGATTCTGCAGCGCTGGGGGATATGAATCAGTTCATTGATATGTTCTGTACTGAGGATAAAGCAACTCATCTATTTTCTCCTTTGTTTGTTTTGAACTTCTCTTGCTTCTTACGCACAAACAAGAGACCACAGCTTTCCCCGAGGAGAACTCAAGGGCTCTCCTGCTACCCTTTTTAGAACAGCACCGACTCACTTTCCTCCTGAGCGCGATCAATCACTTCTTTATTGTCTTCAACTGTCGGTTTGGACGCATTGCGTCCTTCCGTAGTTACTGAATACCCCTTGCCATGGGGTTTAAGTAGTCCTGCATTCAAGAGTTCTTGAATATAGGGGTTCTCTGCCCCATATCTCCCGAGTCCATTATACCCGAAATACTCAGGGCGGTATGAACTCTTCAGTTCTTTCATCAATTTTAGAGCGACCCACCCCTTAGGGGAGAGCCCTCTTATAGGGGCCGGAGGGGTTACATATTGCTCGTAATCGGCGGGATTCAAGTAGACAGTGCCGAAGCACCCCTTGTACCCGGTCGCCCCTTTAAAGACAGCCA
>Ga0210003_1002075_pt1 | contig 17155 bp, 28 predicted proteins | sample LantaG_FD_182804 | JGI IMG/M metagenome (GOLD analysis project Ga0210003, IMG submission 182804) | Deep subsurface microbial communities from Baltic Sea to uncover new lineages of life (NeLLi) - Landsort_02402 metaG (SPAdes) (version 2) | ecosystem: Environmental > Aquatic > Marine > Oceanic >...
AAAAAGTTGGATATACTTTGCATCAATGGGTAGAAAATTTTGAAGATTATCTAAGATCCAATATGTCTTATTCAGGAACTAAAAAACTTAGAGATTTTATTGGAAAAGCAGATTGGGTATTTATAACCGACAAAGCAAGAAAAAGATTTGAAAAATAGTTATGGCAGTATTATTATATGCAAACGGATTAACAGAAGAACACCGACCTAAAGAACTTACTTTTACGGACGAGGAATTGTTGATTATTTTCCCAGATTTTGATAAAACTAGAACTTATAGACTTCGTGAAATTCCAAATTGTTGGTGTGTTTGGGGAGAAAATGATCCTATTGAAAAAAGAAAAGACGAATTTAATAAAATTGGTTCTGATATTTTAGAACAACTTTGTTATTCTCCAGTTCTATTTTTACACGATACGGAAATCAATCCCGAATGGAAATTAACAGATGCTATGATATTCTCTGGCTATGATGATTTTAAAATTGAAATGTTAAGATTTTTTAATGATATAGCAGAAGAAATTATAGAAGAAAGGGAGAGAATAAAAAATGAAACTGGATATGATCCGAGAGCTGGTATTAATCTAGATCAAGTGGGTATTTCTGATGATAAAAGAATCATATTTAAATTTAATATCGATAAACAGAATCAAGAATTTTTTATAGATGATAACTTTATGGAATTTGCTCAAAGGGTTCATGATTTTTTGAAATTTAAATATAAGGATGGCGATATTTTTACTATTCTAGCGGATAAGAATACCATTATGATTTTGGATGATGATCAGGTAGAAGGATTTATTGAAAAAATTATAGCTTTTTTTAGAAACGCTGAAAAATACGAAGCTTGCTCCATTCTTAGAAATACTTATGACAAGTGGACAAAATTTAAGAAGGAAAATCCCTCGTCCAAAACGGATAAACCAGATGACAAAGAAGAATCCAAATAATCTCCTTTTTCATTTAATCAATGATAATTCTTCTTTTACTGAAATTATTCCTCCTTTCCTAGAAGATAAAATTCCAGAAAATATATTATCCATTGATTCTAGTGGAAATGTAGCTTGGGTGAAAATACCATCATTTACGGAAGTTCAACCCCCCGAAATTCCAGATTTTGAAGTCATCGAGGATGGAAAAATAAAATCAACTAATATCTATTATACAGATGGCCGCGTAGGTATTTCCCGTCCTCCCATGCATTCTTATAAATTTGATGTTGCAGTTCCTGAGAATACATTAATGACTGCATTCCATGTCGGAGATGGCAGCTATGGATTTTCAATGGGTAATGGAACTAATCAAGGATTTATCCCTGAAATAATAGGGATGGGATCTGATGAAAATGATGCAGGACTTTATTTTTTGGGACGTTCTGGGAATGGAAAACAGTCAGAAATTCCTTTAATTATTTTCGATGGCAGAAATAGTGCAAATCAAGCTCTTACAAATAGGCCTATTTTAGGTATTACAAGTGGTGATTATACTGATTATAAATTACTTGTGGATCACAAAGGAAGGGTAGGAATAGGCAAAATTCCCGAAATATATAAGTTAGAGGTTAATGGATCTATTCAAGCAAATGATTTTGTGATAGATGGACTAAGCGTCAAAGCCTTGATTGAAGTAATTAAGGACCATCAGGAAGAGATAGATAGATTAAACAACATAATAAACACTCTCCTTGAACAAAAATTAGATCAAGAATAAAAAATAAAAGGATGAATGATACAAAGTTTAATATTAGGCGCTTTAATTACCCTATGCGTACTTCTTATAATCTCTCTGATACGCAAACCTTTCGATCATAGAGTTAAGAACCCTTGTAGATTCAAAATTCTACCCCCATCATACTCTGTCGACGGAGATAAAAAGAAAGCATCCTTTAATATAATAGTTGAGAAAAAACATAGATATTTCATTAATTTTCCTCTATTATTTCGTTTTTATTCTGACGATAGATTCAGAACTCTTGTAAAAATTCATTATTCAACTCCCGGAGAAAATAAGCATTTGCTTTTGGATAAAGAAATCGAATTTATATCTAAGAATAAGGAATATACAGTTTATATTACTGATGTGATTATGGGAAGGATCCTCATAGAAGTAGATCTTGTAGTTGACAATGGTAGCCCTATCATTGAATTTGAAATATTGGAAAATAGTACTTGTACTCTAATGAAAGAGCATAAATTAGAGATAAATTTTCCAGAATAAAAGTCCCAAAATATTTTTTTTCTAAGGAAATAGTTCGTATATTGCATATGAAAAACAAATGCTATGAATAACATATTCAAAAGGGACCAAATTACGAGAATGTTATATTCTGATAATGATACTATAGATTCTATATTAATGGATAAACTTATAAAGGCATTCCGACGCTGGCCAGAGGAGGATTTTATAAATTATATCAATACGAAATCCCCATTTCATATATCCAGACTTAGGAAAAATACTTATTATATTCATTAAAAATGAATCTTTTGACGATTTTTTAACGCTTAGATTTTTTAGTCTAGGCGTTTTTTTGTATATTTGTATGTTAATAAAATACCAATGATGGAAAAAGACCATATATCAGAAGAAAAATACCTCAAAGCAAAAATTGCTTATTATGAAGGGAATCCTATTATGTCGGATTCAGAATTTGATGTTCTGGAGAATCATTTAAGAAACCTGGGATCCAAAGTTATTGAACAAGTTGGATCAAAAAGGAAAGATTTTGATTTTGAACATCCGTCTAGAATGTTATCCTTAGGAAAGATTCAAACCGAAGCCAGGGAAGATGGATCCACTGATTATGTTGAGGAGCTATTTCTTAAATGGTACAAAAAGAACTCCGCTATAGTCGGAGATCTTCCTTTGGAAGCTTCCCCTAAGTTTGATGGAAATGCCATCAATATTATCTATAGGGGGAGGACTTTAGTTAATGTTCTTACTCGCGGAGAAGGGGGAGTGAAATCTACAGGTAAAGATATTACCAAAAGATTCATCCCGCATCTTCCTCATAACATTGGATTAGTGGACTTGGAGGTTTCTGAAGATGATATTATAGAGATCCGAGCAGAGGTGGTGATCGAGACAGATCTTTTCGATAAAAAATATAAAGGAACCCGGGCAGAGGGAAAATATGTCAACGCTCGGAATTATGTTGCTGGAGTACTCGGCAAAGATGAATATGATGAGGTGAAAGTTTCCGAGCTTCATATTATTCCCCTCCATTTTCTATTAAATGGCGTGCATGTTCATAAGAGTCATTTCAGACATAATGTTTTCTTTGAAGACTGGGATACTGAAATGACATTTGAAAATTATATTGATATAATTAAGCAACATGAGGAACTCAGGAAAACCATCAAATACCAATTGGACGGGGTGGTTATTTCATTTCCGGTTTCAGTAAGGGAAGAACTCGGAGAAAATGATCATGATCCAGAATGGGCATTAGCAGTTAAATTCGTACCAGTTGAAACAATCACTTCAGTTGTGGGAATTGACTGGAATATCTCCAAAAGGGGAGAAATTATACCTACATTACTTCTGAAACCAGTATTTCTGGATGGCTCCACTGTTCAAAGAGCTTCCGGATATAACGCAAGCTATGTAGTTAATAACAAGCTTGGGCCAGGAGCTCAGGTTTCCATTGCAAAAGCTGGAGATATTATTCCCGAGGTCCAAAAAGTTATTGTAGGAGCTCCCGATGATCCTAATGCTTCTTTCACAACAAGGTTTCTACCTTCCGTTTGTGAACATTGCGGATCAGTTTTAGAGTATAACATGGTTCATTTATTATGTCCAAATAATAAATGTACTGGTAGAATTGCCAAACAACTCACCGGGGCTTTAAAAACCTTAGATATTAAAAGGGTTGGGGAAAAAACCATTGAACCATTCGCACAGGATTTCAAAAATATGTATGAACTTATAAGATGGGTTTTTCAAAAGGAAACTTCTCTTACCATTGAAAAGTATGGCATTGAGGATGGATCCAGATCCCATCAAATTTTTACAGAGGCCTTTTTGAATATCAGATCCCTCACCTATGAACAAGTTATCCGCATGCTTGGATATGATAACGTAGGTAGAAAAATATCCACTCAACTCGCCCGCGAGCACTCAGGTTTAGATTATGACTATGCTCACCTTGAGAAAGCATTAGTTGAAAAACTTCGTTCTCCAGAGGTAAGTGATTACATTAAAGAGGTGGTAAAAGGACTTGAAGATCTTGGGATCCTCATCGATCGCCCGAAAGAGGAGGTTAAAACGGCCGGTTCATACGGAGTATGTATGACCGGTTCGCCCAAGGGAGCAGGATACAAGACTAAGAAAGAGTTTCTTGAAAAATTTCCAAACTTGTATGAAGTTTCCCTTACGGATTCCAACTGTACTTATTTGGTGACTGATGATCTTACATCTACAAGTAGCAAAATGAAAACTGCAGCTAAAAAAGGAATTGAAATTAAAACATATGGAGATTTTTAAGATGAAATTAAACCATATATTATCAGAATTAAACATTAATGAAGCAGACATTTTAAATGTCTATCCTTATGGATCTCGTGTGTATGGAACTCAACGAGAAGATTCTGATTATGATTTCATTATAGTCTATAAATCTTCAATGCTTCCAGATGGGAGTTTCAGAAGTAATGCCATAAGCAGTCAGGATAAGAATGTTCAGGCAATTTGCTATGGTCGTGGAGGATTTATTGATTCCATTAACAATTATTATATGCCAGCATTGGAATCATTATCTACAATGCCCTTAAAGAAGAAGCTTTCTTTTCAAATGAGTAAGTACTATGAAAAGGAAATGATTAAGAAGGTAATTACCCAGGCTTCAAACAGCTGGTTTCTTGCTGATAAATTATGGGAGATCCATGAAGCCCCTGGTATGATGGATCGAATGAAAAAAGGGATCTGGCATTCTATCAGGATTCTTAAATTTGGTTTGCAAATAAAAGGTCATCAGGAAATTGTTGATTTCCAAGCTGCAAATGAAGACTTAGAAACTTTTATGACAGATGAAGATTTTAGTCCAAGAAAATATTTAGAATTTAGAGATAGTTTAATGTTAGAATTTAAAAAATAAAAGTATAATTAATAAAAATTACAGAGATGCCAAAAATTATTGATTTTTCGAACGGGGATAGTTCCTATATAAAGCCCCTTATTATGCAACCCAATTTTGATATTAGGGGAGATAGGGTGACAATTGAGTTCAAAATTCTAAAGGGAGCTCCAACTTTTTATGTTCATGTAGGTTGTCAGGGAGTTAATATCAATCCTATTACGATAGAAAATGCTATCCAGGAAATTAGCGGCATTCCTTATGAGCCAGTTCCGACTAAAGTACTTGTTGAAAAGGGAAAAATAGCTAAATCTTCTTCTCCTAAATTATTGGAAGAAGCTGGTAACTGGTTTATTAGTTCTACAAATAATGCTTTAAGTAAGGATACTCACGAAATCAAAATCTTGGATATTAAGCAGAAGAGAAAATATTTCTCCCCTAATACCGGTTGGGACCAAAAAGATTTTCCTTTTCAGTTCAGAGGTGGATATACCCTTTCAAGAATTGATGTGGATAAAATCAAATCTATTTTAAACAAAATCAAAGAATTCTTTGAGGAGGGATGGAAAAATGAAGAAACTATGGACTAAATTACCAGAAGCTGCTCAAGTATTTATTATAGTAGTTGGGTGCATCATTGGAGCAGTAGCTTTTCGTCAACTTGTAGCACTTATTTTATCTTTGATATAGTGGAAGAAAAAACTAACATATTATTCTTGGATTTCGATGGGGTTCTCAATTCAATGAGATCTTTTTGGAAGAAGTTTGCTGATCATTATGGCATAGAATGGACTGAGGATGATTTTGATTTGAAATGGGTTTATCAGGGGTATCAGGATAATATGAATCCGGAATTACAGAAGAAGATTGAATTAGCTAGAGGAGTTCTTACTGAGGAGCTTGGCTTCCCTGATATTGGAATGTATAAATGGCCCCATGAAGAAGAGGCTATTGAGAATTTAAATACCATTGTTGAGGAAAATAAAGCAAAAGTTGTAATTTGTTCTTCTTGGAGAAATGGTAAAACTATTGAAGAATTACAAGAAATTTTGGATGGATGGGGATTTAAAGGTACTGTTGTTGGAAAAACAATTCGTGTGCATAGAGATTATAATTCAAGAGGATTAGAAATACTTTCTTGGATTATGGATCACCATCAAAAAATAAAAGGAGTTTGCATATTAGATGATGAAGCTGGGTACGATATTAATCTTGTATTAGGGGATTGGGCAGTTCAGGATATTGATACAAATAAACACGGATTAAGACAAAAACATATTGTAGAGGCTAAAAAATGTTTTGACAATCCCATAAATCCTCTATATGATTTTGACAGATGGCTACCTGAAGATAAGCTAAAAGAAGAACGAAAAAAAGTTGGAGCTAAACCGCCTTCTGGATGGGAGCCATTGCCTCCACCAAGAGGAGATATGGATTCAAAATCATGGGGAGATCCCCCAGATTGGAGGGATACAGGAGAAATGGGGGGATGATATGATGGATGACAGAAATAGATGTAGTTCCTGCAAATTTTGGAATCAGACAACTGATTGGAAATATCCTGATGCAATCAATATCGGAACATGTAAAGAAATAAGAGATCTCATGGATATAGAAGTCCATTATGGATGGGATGGTGGCTATGTAGAGTATATTGAAACTGAAGGAAATTTCGGCTGTGTTTTACATATACCTAAATAATGGATAAATTAAAAGAACTAGAAAAAGCATACCAAATAGCAATGGATTGGTATTGCAGAGAAGCCTTGTATGAATATGAATATTTAGAAAAGATAGGGAAATATAAAGATTGGACTCCTGAAGAAATCGTGAATGAAATTTGTAAAGTCATAAAGGAATTATGATGCTGACTTGGATAGAAAAAATGTTTGCTCATTCATTTGAGAAGGAATGGTTTGAAACATATTGGGCCTTTGATATTCATGGAACTATTCTAGTTCCAACTTTCCGGAAGAATAGCTATGATTCTGAATTTTATCCATGGGCTAAAGAGACCCTACAATATATTACTAAGAAGAGAAAGGATATTGTAATGATTCTTTCTACATCTTCATATCCAGAGGAAATCGAACATTATCAAAAAGTTTTCAAAAAGAATAATATCTTTTTTAAGTATGTGAATGAAAACCCGGAAATTGATTCATCCAAGGGAAATTTTGGATACTATGAAGATAAGTTTTATTTTAATGCTTCGTTTGAAGATAAAGCTGGTTTTGTTCCAGAAATAGAATGGTATCAGATTTATAGTTTATTACAACAATACGAAAAAGCTAATTATTTGCCAGATCCAAAATGGACTACTAAATTTTAAATATGGAAACTTATCAAATGGATGTTAAGGAAAAAATTCAGGAATATCTGGATGTTATAAGTACTCAGACCGGAAGAAAATTTCATGTAGAATTTAAGGGGCTTTTAACCACCATTTATGATGGTCCTTATATTATATACACATCTGCTGGAGGTATGGTCCAAGTAAGATATAATAATGTCGAAACTTTTCTTGGCGGAATTGTATATGGATTAAGACTTGCAAGATAATGGTAGTTTATTCACATCACCGAGGCCACCGAGTTCAAGCACTACAGGACTCTGGCGGGGTTTATTCTGATTGGAGATATATGGATGGAGCTAAGGTTAGGGATGAAGAACGAAACTGTCCTCGATGCAAAGCTGCCCATGATTTTACAGATCATGATCATTGTATTGCAAATCTTCCTGGTGTTGCTTACGCGTGTTGCGGACACGGAGTAGAAAATGGATATGTGAAACTACATAGTGGAAAAGTTATCACTTTCAATACTCATTATAAGAGAGAACAGATCCTAAAGTTAATAGAGCAACATGAAGAATTGTAATAATTGCCGATGGTTCTGGCACGAAGGGCCAAGTTTTGATCAGCCATATCCCGAATTTGCCTGCACACAAGGCCATTGGGATGGAATATCTAGTAAAGAAGACGAGGAAGCTATAATGGACGAAACCAATTGTAAAGATCATAAATTCATAAAGAAATGAAAATATTCGAACATAAATTTAAGTATAATGGTTGGCCTTCCGCCTGCAAAGTTTATATCAAGGAGATGGGCTTTGTTACCTGGATATGCTTTGAAAGTATTCAAGTTGGAACTTCTGTGACAAATGCCTCTGAACAACTTGCAACGGAAGTAGTTGCAAAAGTAGGGCTGGATCACAATATTTGCAGATTTTTTGAATGCTATCCAGAATACGGGGGATCCGTGGATGAGATAGAATATACTTGGATTGACGACAAAGCATCCAGAGCTAAGTGGAAGACTTTTACTAGCAAAGAAGCAAACCCATTTAATCAATAAATATAATAAAAATGAAGAAATCTCTCCTAATTTTAATGTGGATTTTATTATCAGCTGTAGCTATTCTAACAATTGTAGCGGTATTAAATCGTGTAGCGGAAAATAAAGCTAGTAGATCATTTGCTCCATGGGCTTTCCCACAAACCTATGATATTCAAAATAATACAGATTACAGAGCTGATACAATCTGTCTTCATCTAGCTCAATTATTGGAGTTAGATACCCTAAATCTGATAATTGTTTATATTCCGGATCATGTGGAGGAAGGAGATATTGAATTTTCCGCTTTCGTTCAAATGCTGCCATTCAGAAAGAACCAATTTATATTAATGATGAAAAGGGATGGAATAAACTTTTCTAAATTGAAAGAAGTTTTATCTCATGAATTTGTCCATATCCATCAATATACTTCTGGTGATTTAGTAGCATATACAAACTTTGTTATCTATAAAGGGGAGGATGTTTATCTAAAGGAAGTTCCCTATGATGAAAGACCATTTGAAATCGATGCTTTCGCAGAAGATGGAAAATTACTTAAAAAACTCAATAATGTCCTATACGAATGATTTCGAAAGAGGTAAAGATCCCAAAAGACAAATGGGTATTGGAAGACCTCCTACTATACAGCAGCTTGTAGAGGAAATATTTGAAGAGTATCTGCTAAAATTTTCAGACACCGAGGAAATAGACTTTGATTGGGACGAGGACCTTCCTTCTAACTTCAGCCCTAATTATGTGGATTGGTATTTAAAAGCTACAGTTTTATGTAAAGATAAAAAGATCCGGCAAAAAATGAAAAAAATGGTGGGGGGATCAGAGGGACATAAAGGTCCAGATTTCAAATTCTGGTATTCCATATTCGATCTAATTAATGAAAAGGGTTATGATCTTGTTTGGTTCTCAGCTTCATCAAAGGGATTACCTATAAGGAAGGGAATTAAAATACACCTAGAGATAGGATAAATAATGTATGAGAGCCCAAACTGTAAACTTTGAAAGAGGACAAGATCCGAAAGATGCTCTTTCCATTGGTAATAGGAATGCCAGAAATTTCAAAAAAGCTTTAAAGAATAGAGATTATTTGGGAAGGTACTTGGAAACCATGATTAATGGTTTGACCGAGGGATCCATTCCCGAAAAGGATGCTATTAATTTTATCGAGGGCGCTATCATGGAATTCCATGCTAAACGTCATATACTTTGGAAGGACTGGTATTTCGAGAATGGATTTTCTTTTTGGGGAAGCGACATAGATAAATTTATCATTACATTTGATCTACCAGAGGATTCAGATCACTGGGGATTTCTCAAAATCCGATCCGAAATTTATGAATCCGAATCTGGACTCGCAGGTAAAATATTCGAGATTGATACAGTCCTTCAATCAGAAAAAGTTGGAGAAGAGGCTATAGAAGAACATTTTCACCAAAACAATGTATTCCCTCCCGGGGATCATTCATTTCACATGAAGTTTGTAATTAAACAGATTTCTGAAGTGGTGGAAGCTACCATTAAGAACATGGGTTAATTCAATAAAAAATTAAAAAAGAGTCCCTAGTATTTTTTTACTTGGGACTTTTTTTGTATATTGCGGTTATGATACCAGAAATGCTAGAAGAAATACTTGCAGAACTCCGAGAGGAAGTTTGGATACAAGCTTTACTTCAGAAGGGTGAAGTATTTGTTGTAGGAGGGACCGTACGTGATGCCTACCGCGATGAACCCATCAAGGACATAGATATGATTGTTGAGGGCCCTAACATGGACGAGATCAAAGCTATACTGTCCCATTTCGGGGATGTTGGCATCTATGGAGAATCATTTGCAGTCATCAAATTCAAGCCTAAAGGATACGAAGGAGAACCTTATGATATTGCAGTTCCTCGTGTTGATATAAAGACTGGAGAAGGACATACAGGCTTTGACATACAAACCGATGGAGTTTGTTTGGAAGATGATCTTAATAGAAGGGATTTTACCATTAACTCAATTGCCGTAAATGTCGCAACCGATGATCTGATAGATCCTTTTGATGGTCTTTATGACATTGGAAGAGGCGTAATAAAAGCAACGGATGAAAACGTTTTTGCTGAAGATCCTCTTCGTATTCTTCGTGGTATTCAGTTTGCAGCTAGGTTTGGCTATACCATTGATGATGATACGATGGTTCTTATGCAGAATCATGCAGTGGATATCCAAGGTATTTCGGGAGAAAGAATTTTTGATGAGCTAATGAAAATCGTTCAAAAATCTGGAGATACTCAGCTAGCTTATGACTTAATATACGAAACTGATGTTGATGTAGCTCTTTTTGGAAAAAAGATGGATCATTATGAAGAGGGGTTTGACTATTTGGACAAGATCTCTTTCTTCTACTTGCTTGGTATTTCAGGTGATGTAGATCCTGCAGATTTTCTTAAAAAGAGGCTAAAAGGAGATAACATACTTGTCAAGGATGTCAAAACACTGGATCATATCTTTACCAGGCTCCCTCATGAATCCGAGGAAGAAGATCTAAAATTTATGCTCTTCAAAGCTTTCAATTCAGCTCCTAATGTAATGGATGCTATTTTATTGCCTGAGGAAGTTGAAGAGATTGTCTTACAAATGAGGACTCTTAATATTCCTCATCACTGGGAGGATATTAAAGGTGATGGAGATCTTATTAAGCAAATTGGAAACTTGGGAGAAGGTCCTGAGATTGGGATCTTTAAAGACCGAATGCTTAGAGATGCTCTTATGAATCGTTTTGACTGGAAACAAAGAGGGTCTTGTATCGAATATATTAAAAAGCTTATTTATACCTAACTTTAACGATACCTTAACGAAGAGTAAAGAATAATTTGATTATATTTGTAGGATGGAAACATTTGAATTAATGGACGGAACTACGTTTAAGATAAGTAATATTGTTTCTATAGGAGCAATAAGTTATGGTGGCAGTATTGGAGCCTCCATTCCAGCTTGGAATAGTGCAGATTATTTCATTAGTCTTAATAATGGAAAAACATTATCTAGTCGAAAATCTTGGACTGTTGGCTTTTTCAATAACAAGCCAAAGGATCCTGTTTATAGGGAGAAATCAATTAAGGAACTAGAAGCTGAACGTGAGGAATTACTAAAGCTATGGAAAGGATAATATGTAATGTTGACGAAAGAGGAATTTGATAAACTAACACCCGGAGAGGTGTTTGCGACAGGGATACAGCCAAACTCCCCAGAAGGAATTTTCATGACCAGAGATGGCGGAAATCTTCGATGGGTAGCTGTAAAGGGATATGGCAATGATTGGACCGTTTACTGTCATTGGGAATCAAGTTCTGTAGAGTATGTAAAACAATCTGGAGATAAACTTCATAATGAAAAGCATATAAAAATGTGTGTACCGTGTGAAGACTCCGTTTATAAATTGTATAGATTTTAGTAATGGGAGCTTTTAAACTATTTAGTTCGGACAGCAGAGACTGCACTCCATCCACAAAAGTGGAATTTGTGCCAGTGGAGAATACCTCCACCCCTGATCCAACTGATTTTAAAGTAATGAAAGAAATCGTCGTGAACGATTATCCCATTTTTTTTGTGAATTATCCAGGTGTTAAGAATTATGAAGGAAACAAAATTTTGATGTATCCTAAATTTTTCAATACTGGGCTTTTAAAGCATAGGATGGATCCCCACTTCTTCACGAGGGGGGATTCGCCTATTGCGAGATTTGAACCCACCAGATATGGATGGGAATTAGCCATTAAATTAGCAGAATCATTATGATAAGGTGGAGAAAAAGAAAACCTAAAAGTGATCCTCAACCAAGTCCTCGGAAAAACCTGGAGATGGTTCAGGACCCTATACCTGAAGAAAAACCAAAACTTAAAGTAAGAGTAGAACCTTTTGGTCAGCAAGCAAATTATTATCATATTTTATATAGGCTCCCTGGTGGTATTCTCTGGCAAGAATTAAAAATTTGTTCTTTACGGGATTCTCCATTAATTTGTACCAGGGATCATCCTCTCTTAATCCGTGATTTTGATGAGGCTGTAGAAAAAGCTAAATCTCTGACCGTTGAATCAATAAAACAGCATAACAACTATGAGAACGCAAAATATGAGGAGCATATGAGAAAGCTTCGGGAAGTAGCGGATAAAAGAAACAGAACATTTGAGATCTAGCTCTATGAAAAAGTGGTGGATCTATATCGGGGAGAATAATGAGGGACTAATTGATTGTAAGTATTACAGAAAGAAATTAGATCCAGTTCCAGAAGGATATATGTTCGTTGGAATAGCAGAACTTGAAGATGATTTTTTTGGGGAAAGGGTGATAGACCGTTTCAAAGTTCTTTTTGATGAATACGCTGAAAAATATCATAAAAACAAAATAACGAAAATATTTGGGCTCAAATGAAAAGAATAGTCTTAGATTCGGATGATTTTGAAAAACTTACTGCTGGTAAGATTGTATCAAAAGATGGTATTAAAATCATTTTGAGCGACATTGGGTGGTATAATATGATAGGAATTATAACAAATAATTTGAAGAAGACAAATGGAACGTAAATTAGCAGAAACTTTATAATATAATCGGACTATAAATATAGACTATAAGATTATGGAGACCGGTTATATATACGTTATTATTAATCAAATAAATGGAAAATTTTATTTTGGAAAATCTTTTAATATAAAGAAAAGATGGAATAGGCATATTTTTAGTGCAAGAAAGGGTGTTAATAGAAAACTGTATGATTCTATGAATCACCATGGATATAAAAATTTTTCTGTTCATAAAATAGGAAAATATGAATCGGAATCTAAAAAAGAACTATCTACAATATTAAATGAAAGGGAAGTATATTTTATATCATTGACGGAATCTATTAAATTTGGATATAATATGAGTTCAGGAGGGGATGGAGGATTTTTAGGGGACGAAGCTGTGGAAAAAACTGCTAAAAAAATGAGAGGGAGAAAATTATCTAAAGAACATCGTAAAAAAATAAGTGAAGGAAATAAAGGAATTTCTAAACCCCTGTCTAAAGAGACGAAAAGAAAAATAAGTGAAACGAACAAAATAAAAGGGATTAAACCTCCGGTGAATTACTGGGGAAGGGAAGGATTTCCGGATCATCCCCTTCTTGGAAAAAATCATTCTAATGAATCTAAGAAAAAAATGAGTAAATGGAGATCCGGGAAAACATTTGAAGAAATTTACGGACTTGAAAAAGCTGCAAAGCTGAAAAAGAATAAAAGTAAACGTTGGCAAGGAAAAAATAATCCAAACTATATAGATATAGATTTAGATGAAGCTATTTTTTATATAAAAAATGGCAGATCAGTTTCTGAAATTTGTCAAATATTAAATATCAAATATCCAACTCTACTAAATAAAATTAAGAAGAAAACAGGTAAAACCATAACAGAATTAAGAAATGAGGAAACTTGCAACAATTGAAAAGATTACAAATATTCGTCCAATAGAAGGAGCAGATAGGATTGAACAAGCTACTATTAGAGGATGGAATGTTGTGGTGGAAAAAGACAAATATAAGGAGAATGAATTAGTCATATATTGTGAAATAGATTCTTTGATGCCAGATAGAGAGGAATTTGAATTTTTACGTCCAAGAAAATTTCGGATACGAACAATTAAATTAAAAAATGTAATTTCTCAAGGAATTGTTTTCCCTCTTAGTATCCTTCCCATGAGCGTAAGCTGGATGGATACTCCTGATGGATTAGCTATTGAGCCTTTTCCCGGAGCTGGATTCTTCGATCCTATAGGGGTTGATGTAACTGAAGTTCTGGGAATTACCAAGTATGAAGAACCTATCCCTGCATGTCTTGGGGGAACAGTTCTCGGGAGATTTCCATCTCATTCCATTAAGACCGATGAGGAAAGGATCCAGAATCTTACAGAAATTTATCCAGAGTATAAAAAATATGTCTGGATAGCTACAGAGAAACTGGATGGTTCTTCTTGCACATACGCAATCAATAATGAAATATTTGGGGTATCATCTAGGAATCTTGAACTTAAGGAAAATGAAACAAACTCATTCTGGAAAGTAGCCAGGGAAAAGAACATCGAATATAAGATGAGACTTTTTATGGGGGCTCATAATCTCCAAGCATTAACTTTGCAAGGAGAATTAATTGGAGAAGGGATTCAGAAAAATAAATACCATTTAAAAGGACAAGATGTTAGATTTTTTCGTATATTTGATCCTGTAAGTTATAAGTTCTTTCCATATGATGAGTTTATCGTTGCATTGGATGAAATGGGGTTAACCTCAGTTCCTATCATTGATGACGAGTTAGTTCTTCCTGATACTGTAGAAGAATTAATAACTTTGGCCGATGGAAAATCTGCTCTTTGGGAAACTGCTAGAGAAGGAATAGTTTTTGTAGCTAGGGATCCTGCTGAAAAATACCAAGGAAGATTATCATTTAAGGTAATCTCTAATAAATTTATCTTAAAACACGATTCATAATGTTTGGAATGTTTTATCATTGGGATATTCATTATTCTAAGAAAAAACCCGTAATAACAGATTTGGAAAAACTAATTCCTTATGAATATTTTCCAAAACAGAGATTAGCCCAAGGAGTATCTTTGAATGATCCAGCCTTAGTTTCTAAAAGGATTTTTGAAGTTATTTTTGCAGGGACTTTTCTCTTTTTATTATCTCCTCTTTTTTTGCTAATCGGGCTTTTAATCAAATTGGATAGTAAAGGGTCTGTATTTTTTAAGCAAGAACGAGTTGGAAAAGAAGGAATAACTTTTAATATGATTAAGTTTCGAACAATGGATCATGATGCTGAAACAGTCAAAAAACGACTTATGTCTCAAAATGAAGCTTCTGGCCCTGTGTTTAAAATAAAAAATGATCCTCGAATAACAAGAGTTGGAAGAATTCTTCGAAAGATGGGGTTAGATGAATTACCTCAATTATGGAATATTCTCAAAGGAGACATGAGTCTTATTGGGCCAAGACCTCCATTAGAGGATGAAGTCCGTCAGTATGAAGAATGGCAATTCAGAAGATTATCAGTTCGGCCAGGACTTACATGTACTTGGCAAATAGTTCCTAATCGTCATGCTGTATCATTTGACGAATGGGCTCAAATGGATTTGGATTATATTGATAGCTGGAATCTTAAAAAGGATGTTGGTATATTCTTTAGCACTCTGAAAACTTTTGTTTCAGCAGGAGGTCATTAATAAAAAATTACTTAAACATTAAATATTTACTAAATTAAAGAAAAATGTCACAAGAAAAAGCAGCAGTAACATTAAGTACAAAATCCTGGCACTATAAGCTAATTAAGGCTGTGCTTGGAAGTGCGGCTCCTACGCCGGACAACATGCACAATTTGTGCCCCTATTTTTGGCTCTTGGTCTTCAGTATTTTGACCTGCCCATTAGTTTTACCGGTGAGAGCAATCATTTGGGTTTTCCTTGCCATTGAGAAATGGACCCTGGACTTTACCATGAATACTATGGTTGTTCCGGCCGCAACCTCTTGGTCAGATAGGTTGACAGATTTGGATGTTTATCAGATTTATCAGCATCAAATGGACATTAAGAAATCATATGCGAAAGCCTTTGGAACTTATGACCAGTATTATGATAAGAAAAAACTCGACCGGAATGATTTCGTTATTCAGTGGTGGGAGAAGAACTATGGAAAAAGTCCTCTTCTTAACCCAGAGGATACTAATCCATATCGGAGGGTTTATACAGAAGAATTTATTGTTTGGGCAGAAGAACAACAAAAGGCCTATGAAGTATTCTGTGATAATGAAGAAGAGAAAGACCGGATTAAAAGACAGCAAAAACTGGAGTATTCTGAAAAAATTTCCAAATTCAGGGATAATACAGATGATTTCTTTGATCGTATCAGTACAGCTGTCTCATCTTGGAAAAACCTTATAAAATGGACTAAAAAGACCCTGGGGGTTATCATTACCCTTGCCGGATTATTTGCCACCTATTTTGTGGTTAACTTTGTAGGGCATGGAATTCTCTGGTTAGTAGAACATTGGGATTGGAAAGTAGTCATGGGGCTTAGTATCTTTATCGCCGCTGTTGGAGTAGTATGGCTTATTATCTATCTGATGCAACACTGGATTAACTATATGAGAGATAAAGGAACAGACCTATGGTATGTAAAGATAGCTTATACCTTAGCTATGATAGTCTTCTGGCCTTTTAAAATTATCTTATATCACTTTGTATGGCAGCTGATCCTGGTTAACCTATGGTATCTTATTAAGAGGGGTGCAAGGGGATTATGGAGATCATTACTTGGATTTCTGGGTATCTTTGGAGAGTACTTTGGTGCTTCATATGGAGATTACTGTCCAGGAATTGATTGGGAAGAAAATAAAGACTAATATTATAAAAGTCCTGGATAATTTTTTTATCTGGGACTTTTTTTGTACTTTTGTAAGGAACATTAAAAATAAAGAAAATGAAAAAAGTATTAAGTATTTTAATGATTGTTGTGTCCATTGCTCTTATGACTAGTTGCACACAAAATAGTCGGGCCAAGAATTTTGGGGGAGAAGCTTCCTTGGATTTGCCTGCTGGCCAAAAACTGGTTGTGGTAACCTGGAAAGATGATAATCTTTGGTATTTAACCAAACCAATGACTGAGAATGACGTTCCTGAAACTTATACCTTTCAAGAAGAAAGTTCCTGGGGATTGATGGAAGGAACTTACACCA
>Ga0210003_1002076_pt1 | contig 17149 bp, 14 predicted proteins | sample LantaG_FD_182804 | JGI IMG/M metagenome (GOLD analysis project Ga0210003, IMG submission 182804) | Deep subsurface microbial communities from Baltic Sea to uncover new lineages of life (NeLLi) - Landsort_02402 metaG (SPAdes) (version 2) | ecosystem: Environmental > Aquatic > Marine > Oceanic >...
ATAACATAAGGATAATTGTGCTTATTTATCCAAATAATAAGCTATAATAGAACAAGGGGTAGGTCTACCCGAAGCCAAAAGAATTTTTTTCACCAAAGAAAACTACCCCCAAAAGGTTGACACAGACCGATACTATAGATGTTTTGACAAGTTTCCAAGTAAGTGATACTATTAATAATAGTTTGAGCGGAAGTATAAAAGGCGAAAGATATTAAATATTTTGAGTCAAAGTATATTTTTAAATATTAGGGGTTAATAATATGGCAAGTTATAAAGAACTGCTTTCTAAAGTTTTAGAAGAAAATAAAAAAGTACTTGAAGCCGTTCCCGAAGCTCAAATACAAAATTTAATCACAGAAATAGAAAACGCCAAAACAATTCAACTCTTTGCCCTAGGAAGAATGCAGTCTTCGATGCGCGGCTTTGCTATGCGTCTCAAGCATATGGGTTTTGATACCTATGTTGTTTTTGAAACTACAACCCCAGCTATCGGACAGGGAGACTTATTAATTGTTAATTGCCCAGTCACTCTTATAGATTTGAACATCATTAAATTGGCAAAACAAGCAGGTGCTCGCGTATGTGCCTTAACAGCACATCCTGAATTTGAAAACGCTAAACTCGCAGATCTAGTCGTTGAAGTTCCCGGCCAAATATTCGGTACCGGAAATGAAATTCCTTCAATACAACCCATGGCTTCCTTGCTTGAACAAGCTTTATTCCTATTTGAAGATATCATCGTTATGCTTCTCATGGAAAAACAAAAGATAGATCCAATGAAAATGCAAGAAAGACATACAAATCTCGAAGGCGTAATGGCGCCTTTCGCATAATTTAATCGGAGGTAATAATAATGAAAGAAGGCGATATTATTCAAGTGGCCCATGTGGTCTACGACATTGATAAAACAATGGAGTATTACTGGGAGAATTTTGGCTTAGGACCCTGGGATGTTTACACCTTTAGTCCTCTGACCGTCCGTGATTCCATGGTTCGGGGACAGCCCTCAGATCATACCTATCTTCTTGCGGTAACCTGGAGAGGAGATGTCCAGTTCGAGCTTATGCAGCCAATAACCGGCAGAAGTATATATGACGAGTGCCTGGAGAAAAAGGGAGAGGGACTGCATCATATAAAGATTTATTATCCGGATTGTCAAAAGGCGCTAAAACAATTTAAAGACAAGGGAATCGAAGTAATCCAGAGCGGTAAAATAGATAAGGATGAATTTTACTATCTCGATACGGAAGCTAGTCTCGGGTATGTATTAGAGATTGGTAATAACGGAGAAATAAGAAAACCTGAACGCCGCTATCCTGCATAAAAAATAATTATTTGATTTAATTTAAGGAATACCTACGCAAAATTGCACTAATTTTGTTCTTCGACAATTGAAATCTTTCTAGATTCAGTTATGACCGCTGCTATGATAGATAGACTTCCCCATAAGTCATATACGCTAAATATGAAAGGTAATTCTTATCGGTTAAAGGAAACCAAGCAATATCTGACAAACAAAATTAATCATTGTAAGGAAAGGAGGAAAATATGGTCTATATTTATTGATTTTTTTTTCAGAAAAAGTGGTGTAATTTTCGGCTGTAATATGGTGTATTTTTCATTCGCTATTTGCACCTAATCTAAAGCAGCATATAAGGCTGCAAAAAAAATTTTTAAGGAGGAGTTATTATGAAAAAATCAAGACTGCTCAGCATCCGTTTATTATTTATCTTTCTCTTTATGGGCGCCATGCTCTTTACAGCAGGCGAAAAGGAAGTCGCTGCAGAAGAGGCTTATATGATGATCTCTATTCCCAAACTTCGTGCAACCTGGTTTGACCGGTTGGAAGTTGGCTTAATAGAAGCTGGTAAGGAATATGGGATCAATGTAAGCCAGCAAGCGCCTGCATCGGCAGATGAAGCACAGCAGGTCAGGATGATGGAAGATGCGATTAACCAAGGTAATAATGCAATATTAGTTGTTCCAAATGATGCAAATTCGATTGTACCTGCTTTCGCACGGGCCCAAAATCAGGGCATTGTTACCATCACTCATGAATCACCTCAACAGCAGAACGCCGACTTTGACGTGGAAATGATTGACAATGTTGCTTTTGGTGAGAAGGCAATGGAGCTTATGGTAAAAGATATGGGTACTGAATCCGGTAAGTACGCTGTCTTTGTCGGATCACTTACTGTGCCGGCGCATAACATTTGGGCGGATGCTGCTATTGCATTGGCAGAAAAGAAATATCCCGGATTGGAAAAAATTGCTACACGCTATCCTGTCTCTGAAGATCAGAATGCTGCACGTCAGACAGCTCTCGATATTATTACAGCAAATCCTGATATTAAAGGGTTTTTATGTTTTGGAAGTCAAGGCGCGCCCGGGGCTTCCCAGGCGCTCAGGGAGAAAGGTCTTATTGGAAAGATCGCAGTAATCGGTACTACCGCACCCAGTCAGGCAAAGAAATACCTCGAGGATGGCTCTATGACTACAGCGATACTATGGGATCCAGCCGAGGCCGGATATGCTATGGTTTATCTTGCAAAGACCGTACTTGACGGTAATAAGGATAAGATTGATCTAGATTTCGAAATTCCGACTCTTGGTTCTCCCCTTATAATTAAAGGAAATACCCTAATCTATGATCGGCCTCTAATTGTTACCAAGGATAACATAGACCAATACCAAGGATTCTGATAAAAATACTATTGCCCACACTTAAATAATGAAATTTTGCACTTGACAGGTCATGTGCCTGTCAAGTGCTGTTTTTAAGGAGATACTTTTGTGCAAGAACTCATAATGCTTAAAAATATTTATAAAAGTTTTGAGGGTGTCCATGCTCTTCAAGGTGTAGATTTTTCTATCTATCCCGGCGAGATACATTGTCTTGTTGGAGAAAACGGTTCAGGCAAATCAACTTTAATAAAGATTATCTCCGGTGTGTATCAACCCGACAGTGGAGAGATAACTGTTGAGAATGACCGGATGGATCACATCGGTTCTGCTGAGTCAATTGCAAGAGGTATACAAGTCATCTACCAGGATTTATCTTTGTTCCCCAATCTTACTGTTGCAGAAAACATCGCAATAAGTGAGCTTAGGGAAGAAGGAAAATTAATAATAAATTGGAATGAAGTTTCAACGATTGCCAAAGCAGCAACCGAATATATTAATGTTGATCTTGATCTATCAGCAAAGGTGGAAGAATTGCCCATCGGAATTCAGCAGCTAGTTGCCATCTGCAGGGCTTTTACCAAAGAGGTAAGACTTCTTATTCTCGATGAACCAACTGCATCCTTGACAAAAAAAGATATCGAAAGCCTATTATCTGTAGTCCGTGATCTCCAAAGTAGAGGGATCGCAATTCTCTTTGTCAGTCATAAGCTCAATGAAATATTTGAGGTGGCAGAAAGGATTACAGTGCTTAGGGATGGTTATAATGTTGGGACTCTCCCCCGTGAAGGACTCGATAATAAAAAGCTTGTAAGTTTGATGACCGGGAAAACTATCATACCCAAACGTTTCCAATACACCGGTACAGGAAAACGTAAACTTTTAGAAGTGCGCAAATTGAATAAGAAGCATAATTTCAAAGATATATCTTTTGATTTATACGAAGGTGAGATAATAGGTATTACTGGTCTGGTTGGGTCAGGACGTACTGAGCTTGCACTCGCATTATTCGGTATAAGTCCAGCAGATAGCGGTGAAATTTCAATTGATGGTAAAATCACAGAAGTTCAATCTGTACAGAATGCCGTTGATGCAGGAATAAGCTATGTGCCGGAGAACCGGCTGACTCAAGGGGTGATATTGAAAAAATCTGTAGGTGAAAACATCGTCACCCCGATATTACGCTCTTTATTAAACCGATTCAAACTTATTGATTATGAAAAATGGGAAGCAATAGTAGAAAAATGGATTAATGCCCTTAATATAAGAGTATCAGATTCTTCAGTTATGGTACAAACCCTTTCAGGGGGTAATCAGCAGAGGGTGGTTATCGCTAAATGGCTTGCATCTAAGCCAAAAATACTAATTCTCGATGGGCCTACGGTAGGCATTGATGTAATGGCTAAAAACTCAATCCACGGTATTATTCATGATTTGGCCAATGAAGGAATAGGAGTACTTCTTATTTCTGATGAAGCTGCGGAAGTGGTAAATAATTCCAATCGTATTTTGATTATGCGTTCAGGTAAGATCTATTCTGAGCTTCGGACAGCGGACGTGACCGAAGAAGAAGTGCAGAAAATAGTGGAGGCTAAAAAGTAGACATACCGTTCCGGATTCGGATAGGAGCCTGGAAGAAGTTTGGAGAGTTTATATGCTAAAAAAATTATTAAGGTATAATGAAAGCTATCTTTTCATTTTAATTCTTCTCATAAGCATCATAATAACCATAGCTAATCCTAACTTCCTTACATTTGAAAACATTTTGGGATTTCTAAAAAGTTATTCCATGATCGGAATCATGGCGGTTGGAACTCTCTTTGTCCTTATACTTGGAGGTACACCTGATGTATCTTTTACCGCTATCGCCCAAGTTGCTGAGTACGCAACCGCCGTAATTACCTTGGCTATTGGTGGAAATATTTTTTTAGCTATTCTAATGGCCTGTATCATGGGAATGATCATGGGAATTATTAATGGTCTTATAATACACTACTTCCGAGTATCAACAATAATCGTTACTATAGCTACCTTTAATATTTATTATGGCTTAATGTATGTAATTACGGAAGGAAAACTCATCAACGTTGTTCCTAAAATGTTCGAAAATTTCGGTAATACCTTATTATTTCCTACCACTACTGAAATTGGTGGAACATACGGGCTGGCACTTATGCCTATTCTTTGGTTCGTATCGCTCATTCTTGGATGGTTTATTCTTAGAAAAACCTTTCTTGGACGCAGTATTTTCGCCATGGGTGGTAACGAAGTGGCTGCGGAAAGAATCGGAATTAATACAATGTTTGTGCGTATATTTGTTTTCGGCTTTGTTGGTTTCCTTTCCGGATTAGCTGCTGTTGTGCATCTATCCATTGTACAGGCGGTTGTTCCTAACATCATAGTAGGTAAAGAATTGGAAGTCATCGCTGCTGTCGTTATAGGCGGTGCAAGTGTGTTCGGTGGTAGAGGTACGGTTATAGGTACATTTCTAGGGGTTCTTCTTTTCGCTATCATAAATAATGGTCTCACACTCCTAAACGTTTCCTCTTATTGGTACAACATTACTATAGGTATCATAATAACATCTGCCGTTACCGTTAGTGCGTATCAGAAGCTGAGACAACGCCGAACACGGGTAAATGTTAAAATAGAGAACGGAGAAGGTATAAAATGAAAGCGTTAATAAAATCTTCGACTAATCGTTCCATCCTTATTTTATTAGTAGGAATTTTTATCCTTATGTCTATTCTGGCGCCGCGCAAGTTTCTTACTTTTTCAAACATGATTTCGATGGCCTATCAGTTACCGCTCATTGCTTTTCTTTCTATAGGAATGATGATTTCGATGTTAACCGGCGGTATCAATTTAGCTATCATCGCAACCGCAAATTTTACCGGCATCATTATTTTTTCTATTCTGCAGATCTTTGCCGGCGAAGCTACAAGCCAGGCTTCCATTTTGCAGTCTCTAATAGCTTTGGGAGGCGGCCTGATAGCAGCTCTTGTTATTGGGGCTGTTATGGGTTACCTTATTGCATATATTGAAGTTCCGGCTATTTTAGCTACTCTTGCCGTCATGATATTATTACAAGGGGTTAATGTTGTTCTTACGAAAGGATATACGCTTTCTGGATTTCCGTCTTTTATTACTAACATAGGTAATGGTACCGTTGGCAGGATACCAATACCTACCATAATTCTTATTGTGGTATGTATAATCCTTTACGTTGTTCTAAGGAAAACAGTTTTTGGCAGGAGCCTCTATATTTTAGGGGCAAATCCAATCGCAGCTAAATTTTCTAATGTTAATGTTCGTGCTTCCTTGATGGGTGCATATATGCTTTCGGCATTTTTCTCCGCACTCACTGCTTTCATCATGATGGGGCAGTTCAATTCGGTGAAAGCCAATTATGCCGAGTCTTACTTACTCGTCGCCGTTCTCGCCTGTTTTTTGGGAGGAGTAGATCCTTTTGGAGGAACTGGAAAACTAACTGGGATGGTTCTGTCTATCATTAGCCTCCAATTAATATCCACAGGAGTAACTATTCTTCGTATGGATCCCTTTTTTATCCAAGCCATGTGGGGAGTAATTATTATTGCTTTAATAGTTGCGAACAAATTTGGAAAACAGATAAAGGAAACCCGCAGACTCCGGACAGCGCGACTAGAACAAAAAAGTGAAGAAAAAGTGAAGAACAGGAATCGCTGGTAAGTTAGTTGCTGCCGTTTTCCGGGTGGGAGTACCGCATGGACTGCTAAAAGCTCAATTTTATGTGTGCATATGGTTACCTGGCTTGCAGTTCTTTGCATACTCACATATTCCCCCCGCAATTCATACGGGACACTATTTAGTTACCCAGAGCCCTCGTTTAGTTTTTAATGAAATTTTGCCGTTAGTAAGTAGTTGTACATCAAGAATTTATCTATTTAGACAAGGCATTAACAGATAACGACAAAATAAATCTGAGCGCTTTCGTCTGATTAAAGGGAATATAAAATGTTAAGATTTCAATTTGATTCCAAATTAGATTTCCAGATTAATTCTATAAATTCTGTAGTGGATTTATTTAAAGGACAAACCAGTAGTCTTAGTAGTTTCTTTGTTTACTAATACTATAAATTATGTGCGAATAAAGATTTTTTAAAATTTATCAGAAACCTATAATAAGTTATCAGTATTATAAAAAAATAGAGAAGCTTATATTATTATAAAAATGTCAGCATTTAAGAATGTATTTTGATATGATTTTTAAAATAAAATAAAAATCAAAACTTAATAATTAAAAAATATAAATATATAAAAAAATATATTCAATATTTAATAAAGGAAATTTTCCTAATGAATAAAAAATTATCAATATTAGTAATTGGAAGCTTAAATATGGATTTAATTCTAAAAACAGAAAGAATACCACTCGTAGGAGAAAGTTTTTTAGGTAAAGAATACAAATATATGCCTGGTGGGAAAGGAGCAAATAGAGCAGTTGCCGCAGCTCGTTTAGGGTCTGATGTGACTTTTGTAGGTAAAATTGGCAAAGATTATAATGGTATCGAATTAAAAAATAAGATGAAACTAGAAGGAATTAAAATGAATTATTTAATTGAAAAAAAAGGTTTAACAACAGGACTTGCTGTAGTTATTCTAGAGAATAGAGGACAAAATAGAATATTAGTTTATCCTGGGGCTAATATGACAATAAATTATAAAGATATCAGCAAAGCTTTTGAAAAAGATTATGACGCGGTAATTTGCGAATTAGAAATACCTATTCCAATTGTGATAAAAACATGTAAATTTGCCAAAGAAAGGAATATTCCCTTTGTTTTAGACGCAGGGCCCGCCCAGGAATTTCTTTTAAAAAAATTAAAAGGTCTTGAGATAATATCACCAAATGAAACAGAAGCTTCATTTTTTACTGGAATTAATATTTATAGTTTAAAAGATGCAGAAAATGCCGCTAAAATAATTGCTGATAGAACAGAAGCAAGATTTGTTGTTATTAAAATGGGCGAAAAAGGAGCATTGTTACATACAAATGGAAAAGCAAAATATTTTCCTGGTTATAAGGTGAGAGCAATAGATACAACTGCTGCTGGTGATGCTTTTACTGCTGCTTTGACTTTTGCTTATCTCCAAACAGATATAGAAAAAGCAATTAATTTTGCTAATATTGTTGGAGCATTGACTGTAACGAAATTGGGTGCTCAGGATTCGATTCCTTATTTAAATGAAGTGGAAAATTTTATAAAAGAAAGAGGGTTGAAATGGTGAAATTTGCTGCTTCACTTATGTGCGCAAATTATTTAAACATAGAAGAAGACATTAAAAAACTTGATAAAGCAAAAATTGATTATTTTCACATTGATATTATGGATGGACATTATGTGCCTAATTTAGCAATGAATCTTAATATGATAGAACAGTTGAAGGAAATAACGAATACACCAATGGATATTCATTTAATGGTAGATAATCCCGAATATTATATAAAAAAATTAGCAAATCTTAAAGTGGAATATGTGTCATTTCACTTTTCGGTTTCTAATTATCCCCTTCGTTTAATTGATAGTTTTAAAGAGGAGGGAATAAAAATTGGTATAGCAATTAATCCAGTTGAAAATTTAGATTCAATTAAATATCTTCTACCTGAATTAGACTATATTAACATCATGTCTGTAGAACCCGGTTTTTTTGGTCAGAAGTTTATAAAAAGTGTCCTTGAAAAAATTATTATATTGAAAAAAACGATTAATAAAAAAAAATTATGCATACCTATAGAAGTCGATGGTAATATTAATGAAGAAAATGCAAAATTATGCATAGAAAAAGGTGCAGAAATATTAGTACTTGGATCCTCAAGTATTTTTAAAAGAGGGCAAGATCTTTATGAAACTTGTTGTACTTTTAAAAATTATATAAATAATTAAAGAGTAGCTTGCAAAAAAACAAGCAAATAATTCATTTTATTAGAGTAATTTATTATAAAGTAGTTATTTAGAGATAGCAAAAAGTCTAAGTGATGAGTTCGTGCCAAACCTTTTGGGGGTAGTTTTTTTTGGTGAAAAAATTCTTCTGGTTTTGTGCAGACCTACCCCTTTGTGTTATAAAGGTTTATGGTATTTACTACAAATAAGCATGAGAATCATTTTTTTATTTAGGTTATAGTCATTTATGTTCATCTTTTTTCTTAAATATTTTTTAACTGATTAATAATATCCTACCTCAGTAAGTTTTCCTAAAACACCCACTCAGAGCTTATCCTGATCCACTCCTTTTAAGGCAGGTTGTTTTTTATTCTCTACCACAGGAGAAGATTCTTTCTCTTTCTTAAAATGGGAAGCATATAGAGGTGGTTTATAAGAACAAAGCAGCACTTCATCTGATATCTCCATCACTTCTCCTAATATGTTATTCATAAATTATTATGATCCCATTTTAGATAAACAGTTTATTCTTCGTATTAATCAACCCAAATATTCCGTGCCTGCCGAAACAACCCAGGAATTAACCAGATTTTCTGTAAAGTCAAAATTATAGGAGTAGCTGATGTAGTAGAAGCTATGTCTTTCTTCCGGTCTTACCGTCCTGCTTTAGGCATAGATAAAGCCCTGGAAGAAATTTCCCAAAACAAAGGTATTCTATATGATCCGGAAGTTAAAACAAGGGTAAAACAAGGGGACGGTTCTTTAAAACAAGGGTAAAACAAGGGGACGGTTCTTTAAAACAAGGGTAAAACAAGGGGACGGTTCTTTGTTTCATATTCCGGTGATTTTAGGGAACATGGTAGAAAGCAGAAAGCCTTTCAATGGTTTTTGGCTCATGCACCGGAGGATGTAGATGTACTCCTCCTGGAAGGAACGGTATTGGATAGAGGATTAAAAGGGAAGGGAGCAGGAGAATTTAAATCTGAAGCAGAGATTGAAGATGAGACGGTGAAATTATTAGGGGCGAGTGAAAAAATGACCCTTCTTTATTTTTCAGCCCAGAATATTGACCGGCTGGTTTCTTTTTACCGTGCTTCTTTAAAGACAGGGAAAATATTCGCCATTGATTTTTATACTGCCAATATTCTTGGTTGTCTAAAAGATGATGCCAGGATTCCTTACCCTTCTGAAAATTATCCAAATATCAGAGTTTTCTTTCCTTATTGGCTGTGCGAGAGAATAAGGCGGCAGGACAGGCAAGATTTAATGTATAAATATAAAAGTTACAAGATTACCGGGAAAGAGATTTCTGATCGGAGCGGGGAAATAATGATGATGGTCAGGCCTTCGATGTTGAAAGACCTAAGGTCAATTGAAAACATTGAAGGGGCTACCTTTATTTATTCCTTGTGGGAAGGGTATTTACCGGATGATGCCATGCAGAAGATGATGAGATTTATCAAGAAAAAGAAGATGAAATTTTGCCAGGTTCATACCAGCGGACATGCCGAGATTAATACCATGAAAAAAGTGGTAAAAAAATTAAAGCCGGGGAAAATAATCCCGATCCATACTTTTCATCCCGATAAATATGGTAGTTTGTTTAGCCGGAAGATAGTGCAACAGGTTTCAGATGGAGAGGTTTTTGAGGTGTAAAGTGAGTTTAAATAAATAGAAGCATATCCCACTTTCTTAAGAGCGGTTACCTTACACGTAATAGATAGAAACAACCTCTTTCTTTTGATATATTTATTTGACAGAGCAGGGGTATTGTAGTATATTGTCATTGTATTCATTAAGTCTCTTTGAAAAAGAAATAAGGAATAATAAGACAATGGAAAAAAATAGGTATTCAGAATTATCGAAAGATGCTGTTTATTTACTATCTCGTTCAGAGTTCGAGAAGCAAAAAGTTATTACAACTGATTACGCAGTAAAAGTATTAGGTAATTATCGAAAAGCTACCAGATTGCTCGATAAGCTTGCCAAAAGAAACCGTCTTATCCAGCTAAAAAGAGGGAGATATCTTGTGGTACCATTAAAAGCGCCAAATCAAAGTTGGATGCCGCATGAATTTGTTGTTTCCTCTTTATGGATGGGCGAGATTCCTTATTATGTCGGTTATAGTTCAATGTATAATTATTGGGGTTTTACGGAACAGATTCCTCAGAAAGTCACTGTTTTGAATACAGAAAAAAATCGGATGCGTAAGATTGGGAAAATAAGTTTTCGAGCTATGAAGATATCTTCTAAAAAAATGTATGGGATAAAAAAAATAAGGATTGACGAAGAGTATGTGTCAATTAGCGATAAAGAACGTTCACTTGTCGATTTTATTTCCAAGCCTATTGGTTCATGGGGAAATGTACAAGAGGTAATCAATGAACAAATCAAAAAGATCGATGTGAAAAAGTTTGTGCGCTATTTAAATAAATTTCCGGTTATCGCTGTCCGTAAACGTGCGGGGTTTATGCTTGAGCGTGCGGGTGTTTCTTCGGAGAAGCTGAGCAGATTGAAATCATCTATAGGTAGGGATAATTCATATGCTCCCTTTAATCCTTTTGTTAAATCAAGGAAAGGTGCTGTTAATCAAGATTGGAAGGTTATCTTGAATGGATAAAAAAATATTGAAGGACGTTATTTATTATCTTTCGGATAAGCAGGGATTTGTTGCTTCTGTAATAGAAAAAGATTTTCATTTAACCAGAATTCTTAATAGAGTTAATGAACATCTAAGTACTGAACAGTACCTTTTTAATATTCAGTATCAATCTGTTTTATCGGAAAAAAAGAAAATATTAAACTCGAAATTTCTTTAAGACAGCCTCCGTTTCTCGAACCTGAACGAGTTACTATAAAACATTTTTTTCAGGATCCATTTACGGGGGAAGATTTAATTGAGCAGGGGAAGTCTTGGCGTTATCATTGGAAGAAAGTGTTGCGGAAAAATTAAAAGCCGCAATCTCAAAAAATCTTAGAAAATTAATGTAAAAATTAAGGGAATGGGGTTTTATGGATAAGTTATACAAGAGAGGTCTTCTGCTTGAATATTTTACAGTTGGCTATAATATCATTGAGGCCATCGTATCAATTGCTTTCGGTGGTATGGTGAATTCCATTGCCCTGATTGGATTTGGACTAGACAGCATAGTTGAATCACTCTCTGGTTTAGTTTTGATTTGGCGTTTGAGACAGCATCAAAAAGTAACAGAAGAAGAAGAGGAAAGAGTTGAAAAGAAAGCAATGAAATTTATAGCTATAACTTTCATTGTACTCGCTCTTTATGTTTTGTTTCAATCTGTAAAGAAATTAGTGTTTCAGGAAATTCCTTATCCTTCTCTTCCAGGTATAATAATTGCAATAGCCTCCATAGTAGTCATGCCCACATTAACTCTGCAGAAATATCGAATTGGTAAAAAGATAAATAGTAAGGCATTAATTGCTGACTCAAAAGAGACCTTGGCTTGTTTTTTTCTCTCTTTAGCTTTACTTTTAGGTCTGGGATTAAATTACCTATTGGGTTTCTGGCAAGCAGATCCCATAGTGGGAATAATAATTGTAGTATTTTTATTAAGAGAAGGAATAGAAAGTTGGAAAGAATCAAATGAGAAAGAAGAAAGTAATTTTAGTAAACTGAAAAATGGATGACAATAAATAAGTTCCTATAAACAGGATTTTCAACTATAGGGAAATAATAAAATAATAGGGACAACTTGAACCTAAGCACATCCCATTTATATAGAGATGGAATTATTTTTAAATGGAAATACGAACGGAGGATAACCATGAAACTTAAAGATAAAGTTGTGGTAGTAACCGGTTCAACTCGGGGGATAGGCAGAGCTATTGCCAGAGCCTGTGCCCAGCAGGGAGCCAAAGTAGTAATTTCTTCCCGCAAAGAATCGGTAGTCAAAGAAACTTGTGAAACTTTTCAGAAAGAAGGTTTTAAAATTTCTGGAATAAAAGCAGATTTTGCTGTAACCGCTGATCTAATAAAATTATTTAACCATTCAGTAGAAACTTGGGGGCAGATAGATGTGTGGATAAATAATGCCGGCCTATCCGCGGGTATGCGTTTTTTTGATGAATTAAGTGAAGAAGAGATTAAAGAAGTAGTAGATGTAAATATTGTTGGGGTTATGCAAGCTTCTCACATAATCATTCCTTATTTTATTAAAAAAGAGAAAGGAATTTTGATTAATATGGGTGGCTTGGGCAGTAAAGGAGAAAAATCTCCTTATTTAACTTCCTATGCAGTTACCAAAGCTGCGGTTGCAAGCTTTACTAAAAATTTAGCGGAAGAATATAAAAAATATCCTATTTCCATTCATTTAGTAATCCCCGGTATGGTGGAAACAGACTTTTATAAAGATATAAAAGTTAGCCCAAAATTAAATAATGATATTAAAAATATACCCTTTGCCTTAAAGGCTTTTGGTGTACCTGCCGAAGAAGTAGGAAAATTGTGTGCAGAGATTGCTGCGCAAGAAGCTGGAAAGGACACCGGAAAAACTTATTCAATATTGCATGGTACAAGATTAATGAAAGGCATTGGATTAATGATTTGGTATCGAATAACCGGTAAAATGAAATAAATATTAATTAAGAATAAAATAAATCTCTTATAATCTCATTACCCTCCTAATGATTCTCATTTCTATAAAACAATATTAAACAATAAGGGGAAGGTCCTGTAATATAAAAAAGACTATGTTATATTGGCCACATGACCAGACCATTACGGATAGAATTTAAAGGAGCAGTTTATCATATCTCTTCCAGAGGAAATGCCAGGCAAGAGATCTTTCTTGTTATACACCCAACGATTCAATAAAAAGCATCAGAGAGTTGGGCATCAGTAAGCAGAGCGATTAAAAAAAAATGAGAGTGAAGATGAAAAATGATATTACAAGACTTGACCCCTTAATATTTAGTGGATGAATTATTGATATGAGGTTTGTGACCGGAAAATATTTATTTAAAACCCAAATTGTAAACCAATTTTAATTTCAGTACCGCTCTTTTCTAGTTCATAGGTGTTTATCTCAGCAGTAAAGGATAGATCCGGTTTAAATTGGTAATCCATACTAAAATTCCTTTCACTGAACCCATCGAGAGAAGTAGAATAGGTAAGAAACAGGTCTTCGGTAATACTTTTACCTACTTCTATTCCGAATGTTTTAAAATTTAAATCGTAAAAGGGAGTAGTTTCACCATTTTCTTTAAATATAGTTTCTATTCGGAAAACATCTAACCCAAGATAATTAGCAATCTGATTTTCAGCTCTTCTGAGAAAATTAATGCTTAGACCTTGAAAAATTAAATTAAAAATTTCTTCCCTTAATAATTCATCAACCTCCCCCTCTGATAGGCCGATAATATTTTTATTTAAAGTTAATAAAGAAATAATTTCTGCCTCAGATAAAGCAGGTTTGGAAGAGAGTGATATTTGAGGAGCAGAAAGATTTCCGGAAATTTTTAAAAAGACAGTAACTTGGTTTACTTTAGTATTAGCTTTAATATCCAGAAGTACATCAGGACCGGTAAATTCATTCAGTAATAATTTACCTTCAGTAAATTGGAATTTTTGTTCAAGGAATACAAAATATCCTTTTCCAACTGTTAATTGCCCGGTGAAAATGGGCTGAGGTAAATCCCCTTGAATTTTTATTTCTCCATCTAATTTTAAATCTAAATTAGGAGCTTTAAACTGAAAATTATTTAAAATTTTAACCGAAAGATCTACCTTGCCTTTTAAACGAGTTAAAGAGTCATTTTTCTCAGGAATAAATTGATAACCCGGTGTCCAATTTAGTTCTCCTTCAGAGAAAATAAATTCTCCTTTTATTTGAGGAGAATCAATAGATCCATTAATTTCAGCCTGGAAATTCGTTTGGGTAGTTAAAATATCTCCATAGATTAATCTCCCTCCTTCATTCCATATTTTAATTCTAAGATCATCAGGTTGAAAATTAGCTAATTTAAAATCTCCGGAAACATAAATTAAATTATTATCCAGTATAAAAGTCATTTGAGGAATTTTTACCAGATTATTAACAATTTCAACTTTAGTTTCTATTTTATCTAACTTAAGCGGGATAGAGGTTAATTCCAAGCTTCCCTGATTAAGGGTAAGATGTCCATTAAAGATAGGCTCACCGACAGTGCCGGATAAATTTAAAATAAGGTTAGTGATCCCCTGAACTTGTTTAAAGTTTTTATCCCAAAATATTTGTATGAAACTTAAATCGGTATTTTCCAAACTGACTTTAAAGTTCAAAGGTAATTGGTTAAAGTCTTGATCCTGGCCCTCTTTTTTCTCAGAGGTAATAAAAGGAAAGGGTATCTTGCCTTGAGCTTTAATTTGAAAATCCTTCTGGTAAGAGATGATTAATTCTTGTATTTCCAGATTGCCCTCTTTCCAGTTAATCTTACTTTGAAGATCCTCAAATTTAAAATTACGGAAAGTACCGTCTTCTATTTGAGCAGAAATAGATATACTGGGGCGCTTAAGCGAGCCCTGGTAAGCTCCGGTAATATTCAGATTTCCTTTTATATCTTCCTTGAATCCGATAAGTTGAGCCAGGTTTTTTAAATCGAATTCGGTTGCTTGAAATTCTATACCTAATAAGTTTTGAGTGAGATCCAGCCATCCTTTGGCAAAAAACTGTCCTTTCTTCTGCTTTAGTGATAATTCGCTGATGATGATTTTAGATCCTTTTTTTTCTAAAGTTAATTTTAAGTCATGTTGCAAATCTGCCTCATCCTGCAGGGTGGAGAATTGAGAATTTAAAAGAAACTGCTGAGAAGTTAAGTTTCCCATTATTTTTAGTTTTCCCTCTATTTTTAAGGGAAGAAGGTTGGCTATTTTTAGATCCTTAAAATTAGCTAAAGCTATCAACTGATTTAAATTTTTATGATTAAAATCTATATCTAGAGAAAAAGGAATATCTTTTTTTAAATCAGCCTTTCCTTGAGCATTCATTTGCATTTCTGCCTGCTTAAAGCTCAATTCTTCAATGGTTAGTTGATAATTATTTATGCTCCAGTTCGAAAAAATCTTTTGCCAGGAAAGGGAAGTATTTACAGAAGAAATTGCCTCTGTTGCTAATCTAAAATGGAAATTTCCCTTACCCAGATAATAATTATTTATAGAAATTTCCTCTAAATCTAATTGACTATCCAGAGAAATATCTGGCCAATTGCCTTGAATGTTAGCAAAACCATGAGCCCATCCGGAGAAAGACTCTTCAAAAGCAAATAATTCGGTTAGATAATTCATATTTAATTTGGTTAGTTGAAGTTTTAGATCAACTTGTTTTTGGCTATCTTTTTGTAGGTCAACCTGTCCGGCGGCAGTTAAACTGATACTATTATTGTCTAAAATAATCTTTTTAAATTGTAAGAAAGGAAATTGATAGGATATTTCTCCTTCAAAATTATCTACAGCTAAATTTTCCCAATTAACACTCTTTAATTGTACCTTGCTTTCTATTTGAGGTTGAGAAGCTGTACCCTGAATTTTTCCAGCAATATTACCAATTCCTCTTAATTCATCAAGATTAAATAAAAAGGAAAAATCTTCCAAGGAAATATTATCACTATTGAATTGAAAGTCCAGTTGATTTTTTGAATCCAATTTTCCAGATAGATTAAATTGATTATGAAGATAAGATACGGCAAGTTTATTTAACTCGAAGGAAGAAGAATTGATAATTTTCATTTCCAACTGGGCAGTAAGGGGTTCTTTTAAGGTATTTTGGTATAATTTCACTTCTTGTGCCGTTAATTGACCGGTTAAGTTTATAGGTGAATTCGCCAGAAGGACTCCTTCTATGATGAAATTTCCAGATAAGTTACCGGAAAATGAATCCAAAAAAGTTATCTTCTTAAAGGTAGAATTTTCTAAATCAAGTCCCTTGACCTGTGCAAAAAATTTATAAACCGGAGTTGGTTTTTTCCAATCAATTATTCCATCCATTTTTATTTTAGTATCTTCCCATTGGGTCTCGAGGGATTCTATCATAAGTTGTTCTTCTTTAAAAGAGAATAGAAGGTTTGGTTTTTGTAATTGCCAGCCGTCTATGTTAAGCAGTAAAGAGTTAAGTTTGCCTTTTACCTGGAAGTCATTAAGACTACCTTTTAAATTGACATCCAGAGAGATATCCCCATCTAATAAAAGACTGGTATTTGAAATATATCCTTCTAATTCTTCCTGTAAAACAGCTAAAGGAAAGTCATTTGCTTTTAAATCAAGATTAAAATTGACTATTTCTTGAAAAGAAAGTGTCCCATTGAGATAGAAAGGTTGGTTATGAAAGAATCCTTGAAGGGTATTGATTTGAATCTCTGATTCTTGGAATTGAATTATACCATGAGCATTTTCCAGGAATATTCTATTGAGAGAGTCGGGCCGTAAATTAACTCCTTGAAATGATGCTTCGCCCTGCCAGGATATTTTAGCAGGTTCTAAAGTTGGATCAGAGTTTAAGACCAGCTGTAAATCAAATCGACCGTTTTCCAGATTTAAAAGTTCGAGACCA